>ENA-UERG01000383-UERG01000383.1-human-gut-metagenome-genome-assembly--contig:-NODE-383-length-43519-cov-13.108973_pt1 | contig 43519 bp, 36 predicted proteins | sample MGYA00242954_ERZ507954 | MGnify/ENA primary metagenome ERZ507954 (study PRJEB26167, sample SAMN06115478) | human gut metagenome | host: Homo sapiens | place: China:Sichuan | collected 2015-01-21...
TCTAACAGCTTCGGCTTTGAGATGGAAAAAGACGCGGCTGGCTGCCGCGCCTTAAACCGTAATTATTATTGTAGGAGTATATGTACAATTAAGCTGTGAACTTGTTGAATCATTAAAACAGTTTTCTGATAATACAGATATTGCGATCATTTATGACGACACGGGAGCATACGTCTATAAAAGCGATAAGTTATCACGCCTTACCTATGCTGAAAAGAGCATTATACCTTATGAGCGTTATGTAGAAATAACCACAAATCCTGTCTCGAAAGAAGAGTATGATATTCTAACTGAGGCTACTCCAAAAAACTTAATTGAGTCAATTCAGAAAAAAGACCTTAACGCTGTGCAAAAAGGGGGCATTGCATCAAAAAAAACGATTAACATTAAAGGCTACAGCCAAAGCGAAGCTAGTATTGCACGGTCAACAAGCAAATACCTTAGTGTGGACATTATAAAACAACCTAGGAACACACATATATGTTGGGCAATTGCAATTACGTCTATTGCAAATTATTTGTTTAATGACACATGGCAGTATGAGAGTATTGTGAATATGTTTAATGGCGGAATAGATCAAGGTATGTCGACTCCAGATGCAATTCAAAACTTCAACGAGTGGTTTAATGCTGATTATGGGTATTCATATGCTGCAAACATCTCTAAGAGCTTTATTTTAAATCAACTTGTTGCAGGTTACCCACTTTTTGGAGGCTTTTGCAGAGGTAACGACAACTATCATGCCGTGGTTATCCGGGGAATCAACACGGCTGCAAATACTTTTTCCGTGATGAATCCTTCTCCAACCACCACGGGATATACAGCAGGAACAATCTCGTCTAGTGGGGAACTCTCATTCATAAGCGCAAATAGTGGATATACTTATTCTCTTTATAATGCTGGACATTATCTATATGTTGACTGATTGTTAAAATGAAGAGAATTCTGTTAAGTAGTATTTTAGTGTTTACGCTCATAGCAGTGATATTAGCTTTAGTAACGCTTATTCCTAAGGAGAAATATACAGTTCCATTTGAAGTTGACAGCGTTAAGACTATTGACATCTATCTTTTTTCCGAGAGTATTGAAAACGGTCGAAAAATCATTACTGAAAGAAAGTCAATCGCAAGCTTATTGGCGATGATAGATAATATGGGATTAGAAGTCGAATATCATTATAGTGAACCGGTCGTTGGTGGACATTTTTTCGGGATCGTTTTTAATTTAGTGAACGGCGAGTCATTTTCTTGTGCATATTCACAAACCAGCGAATTTGGTTCGGGATATTTTTCCGATGGTAATTGTCGAAAAAGAGTCTCTAACTTTGACCTACTTGACTTTTGGAACACTTTAGATTCCGAGTTGTTGCCATCGCAAGGAGGAATAGCTTTTCCCCAATTATGGGACTGATGGGGGAGCGGATTACTTTAGGGAACTAATAATTGATTCTATTTCAGATAAAGTCACCTACATAATTATAATTATATAGAATTATGTGGAGAATATTTTGACCAAATCGGAAAAGTGCAGAGAGTTACATATATCGGCTTCTCATTGTCCAGTAATCGTCAATACCTTTCGTACGTTGCAGTATGATTTTGGCAAACCGTTCTGTTACGGTGTGATCGCTATAGAAATAAATCCAGTTTTCATTGCTATTTGTGGTTGTATGGTGTTGGCCACAGAATTTTATACCGGTGGGCCGTAATTACTAATGGGGCTGCAGTATTCTCTTACATAAAGAAATACTGCAGCCTCATAAAACTATCGACTACGAGTTACTAGTACCCAAGCGATAGCGTCACCGGTCAGCTCGCTGGTTCGGTAAATCTTCTGGCAAAAGGGCTCCAGGCTAAAACCCATGCCAGCTCGTCCTTTGTCCAACAAAATACCTGTTACCGTAAAATGATACACGGCCTGCGACACCTGCAATTCCTGTCGGCAGGTATCGGACAACTCACATTCACCATCCGTGATGAAAACAACATCAGCCTTTTCAAAGCCTTCCGACTCCATCAGATGGATCGCTTCACGGATAGGGCGTTCAAAGTTGGTGCCGCCGCCGAGGAATGTTTCCGCAGCGGTCAGTTTATCCTCCAGCGTGTATTCGCCCGGACGGAATATATCCACTTGGCAACTGCTGCTTCCGGCAAAATGGATCAGCGCAAAGCTCCTTCGGCTCTCTGCGGCAATCTCCAACAGAGTCATGGCTACCGCCTTGCCCCATGTCGCAGCTTCGCCTTTGGTAGAGTTGGATTCATCCAGACAGCAGATGATATCCCCCATACCCTTATAGATAGGTTCACGTCGGCGATACTGCTTGATCTTTTTTTGCTGATACTTTCGCAGGAACAGCGGAATAGTCTCCGGCGTGGCCAGCATGGCAAGTTCCGAGGTCAGCGCGCGAGACAGGTTGTTACCAAACTCCAGCGAGTAGGTTTCGCCCCGCCCATAGGCATAGCTATTTTTCTTGGCCTGTGCGAAGATCTCGCGGAAGCGTCCCAGATACTTGGAAATATCCTTTAGCACTGTGCTTTTGCGTACCTTTTCCAGCAGCGCAAGGTTTTCAGGTGTACGGCACATATTCATGGGCTCATCGCTCCATGCACCGATGATGCTCTGTACCTCCTGTGCCCGCTCTGTGGCAGCCTGCACAGCGGCGGATACCGCCAGATCGACTGCTTCCGTTTGACGTAGCATGGTCGTGTCCAGCATCTGAGATACAGCCTCTACCTGCCGTTGCTTACTGTCCAGCCGATTGGCAGCATTTATCAGTGTCTGCTTATCCGGCTCGGTCGTTTCTCCTGTAGCTTGGGCGTTAAGCAGCTTGGCGAGCTCCTCTGCCGCGGCATCACGCGCCGTTTCCAGCTTTTCGAGGGTGTTCAGCGTACCTTTATCACCGCCCAACTCAGACAGCAACCCGTCTAGTTCTTCGGCGGCTCGGGCGGTGAACTCTGCTGCCGCTTCATAGGCGGGTAGGCTGCGACCCTCGCAGATATTCTTCAGCGTGGGATAATCGTCCTGCTGGGCAACATGGTCGAGGATGGGCGCGTTGAACCTCTGCGCCGCAGCGGTGAGCATATCCGCATCGTTTTTGCGCGGAGCCAACGAATACAGGGATTGAAACACATCGTGGGAGAGGGCGGGAAAAGATTTGAGCTTCTGCGCCGCGGCGTTCTCTGTCAGATCCATTTCAGCATCATCCTCGCGCAGTTCGGCATATATGCTGTCCTCCAGTTTGCCGGAGCGCATCACCCGGTCGGTTTTCTGTGTCGGTTTTCTCCGAAAGGCCGCAAGCTCCGCAATGGGGGAATGCAGTACATCCGCTATTGTCCGAAAGGCTTTTCGCCTATTGGTATTCATAAAGCATCTCCTATCCGCAGGGAGAGGCGTGAGCCTCCCCCCTGCTATTTTTCATTATCCTACAGGATTAGAACGGCAGCTCTTTGCCGGAGCCGCCCACAGTGGATGGGAAATCATCCAGCGGCGGGAAATCCTTAAAAGTGTCTGCCTCACCGTGCCCAGACGATCCTTCGGTCTGCGTCGGGCGGGAATCGCCGAAGTAGACATTATCGGCGTTGATCTCCGCGCTGCGGCGCTTGTTGCCCTTCTTATCCTGCCACTCGCGGATCTGGAGCCGCCCCTCTACCACGACCATGCGGCCTTTGGTAAAACACTTGTTGACAAATTCTCCGGTGGCGCGCCATGCCACCACATCGAAGAAGTCGGTCTCCTTTTCTCCGGACTGCGATTTGAAATCGCGGTCACAGGCAATAGAGAAGCTGCATACCGGCGTACCGCTGCCGGTGCGGCGCAGCTCAGGATCATGGGTCAAGCGGCCCATCACAAAAATCTTGTTCAGCATAAATCGTTCCTCCAAAAATGTAGTTATTGCAGAGCAACCATCTGCTCCAACGGGATATAGGTGAACTTCACCGCGTTGTGGGCGGCCATGCTGATGGTCTCCAGATCGTTCAGGAGCTTGTTCACCATGTCCTTTTCAGTGTCAGACTGTGCGGCGGCACATAGCTCCTGCTGCCGCTTATACAGCTGGAGCAGTTCACCACGCAGCTTCAGCAGCGCCTTGCTGCCAGACTTGGGATTACTGCCATCCACAACAACGGTGTTGAAATCTTCCTGCGCCTCCACCGCCATGGCAAGAATACCGTTTACCTTATCCTGCAAGGGATTGACGCACAGACGGGTCAGCGTGTTTTCTACCGTGGGCCGGTCGCCGGGTGCCTGCCAGAGATAGCACTTGAGGATCAGAAGGTCTTGGGGCTCCACCTTGTCGCGCCCTTCCAGCCACGCCTTGGCCTGCACCAGCGGGTAGTAGTTGAGATATTTACGGTCGGACACCTCGATTCCATTGCCACGCAGTTCACAAAGCACATCGTCAGCCAGCTCGTTGATGGCATCCGGCACAGGGATGGCGGCCACCTCCTGCTGCATGGCATATAACTCGGACAGCGAGATCATGGCATTTACCGCTCCATCACCGCCGTTTTGCTTGCTCTTGAGGACGGACAGACGCTTATCGCGGTCAGCAATGTCCTCTGTCACCACTTTGATCTGCAAACGGTCATACAGCGGCGCAAGGATCTGTTCCTGCGGATCGGCAAAGTTGGGTATCTCATTGGAAGCAGCAAAGAAGGAAGTTGCCGGAATGGGATAGGTGCGACCCTCGTTGGTATATCTTCTCTCGTTGAGTGCTGTCAGCAGGGAGTTCAGCACGCCATCGTTGGCCTTGAATATTTCATCTAGGAACACGATGTCCGCCTCCGGTATTTTACCGGAGGTCTGTACCACGGGCTCATTCTGATGCAGCGCGGCCACGGCCTTTCGGTAGCTGAGCAGCTTATCTGTCGCTTTTTCCAGCGCGGCAAAGGTGTCCGGCGCATCTTTTCTCGTACCGAGGCCGTCCACCATACATTGAAGATCAAAGCGCAGGTTTTTATGCACGTCATCGTCCTGCAGCACAGCATCTGGCACACTGCCGGGTATCAGACTGGACAGGTCGATACGGCCAAAAAGCTGATCCTCATCGGTCTGTTTGGAAAGCAGCCGTTCAAACTGTCGCGCCCCGGTGATCCGCTGGCGGAACAGGTTGATGGACAAACTCTTGGCCTGACCGGGCTTGCCGAGAATGAACAGGTTATTCCGTGTCAGCAGCGCAATGGCGATCAGCTCAACCAGCTCTTCACGCTCCGCCACCTGACTGTTGACATCCTGCATTACGGCCAGCATTTTATCTCGCAGTGTCATACTATCGTAACATCCTCCTTCGTTTCATTGTTTCCGCGGCACAGATCAATAAGCTTCTGGCACTGGTGCATCTCAAAACCGCCGATATGCGCCTTCCGTTCGGGAAGGTGCATTTTCTTTGCCAGCCAGCGATACGCCTGTGTCCGGCTCATACCGCGCTCCGTCCAATATGCGTCGAAAACCTGATGGGTTTCGATGCGTTTGAGACGCAGCACCTCATTGGCCAGATCACCAAGAGGGCGAACCGTCCCCCTGTGACAGCCTACTCTGGCGTTGCAGTTCTGACATTGATATAGCTTTTCGCCCTTCAGACCCAGCCGCACGGCAGAATCGCCGTAGACGCTTTCTGCCGGCACAAGGCGGACAATACCGCCGCAGTATCGGCAAATATGGGGTATCTCCAATCGCACGCCCCCTTACGCAGCCTTTGCGGCTTTTTTGCGGGGCGGTTTTGCTTTCGGCGCGGTCATGCGGAGCTGCGTCTGCATATAGAACGCGTCCTCCGTGGAGAGCGTCAGCATTCCCGTCTGGGCGATACCCAGCGTAACGGTGCCGCGCAGTGCCCGCAGGCAGCGTTCCAGCCGATCCACCGCAAAGCAGTAGTCACCGAAAGGCTGTCCCGTCAGAGGAATGACCGTCAACGCCGCGTTGGAGGAACCGACCTCACCGGTGCAGCGAAGGGTCAGCCGATTCCCGTCAAAGTGCAGGATCGTTCTGTTGTCCATGCACGCGGCAGTGGCCGCCTGTAATGTGCGGCGCAGCTCCTCGGAATCGCTCAGCACCGTAAATGTGTTTTGTGTCCCCGCAATGAGACTGTCCGTATCCACATAGCTGCCGTGCATGAGCCGTACGGCAAACTGAAAGCCCTCTTTCACAAAGACGAGCTGCCTGTCGGCCATGCCAACGGAAAATGTATCCTTTTCCTCGCAAAGCTGGGCCAGCTTTTCCAGGTTGGCAGCGGGGATAAGAAACGTCTGATCTCCGGTACATTGCTTATCTCCCTTTGCGGAAACAATGCAGACGCCATCGCTGCCAACGGCGCGCAGGCCATCAGAGGTCAGGCGGAGGTTTACGCAGCGCAGCAGGGGCATATTGCTGTTGTTCGGGTCTGTGGCAAATGCCGCACGGCGTACCATGGACGGAACACCGCTGAGCTTCACCATGCTTTCAGGAGCAGTGATGTTCATGCGTGGGAAACCTTTGCCGCTGGCTGTTGGTACCTGATAGTACGCATGGTCACTGGATAGTGCCAGCGTATCCTTGTCTCCCTTGCAGCACTCCACCGTATTCCCCGGAAGATTGGCGAGCATGGCGGAGAGCAGCTTGGCATCAATGGCGAATGTGGTATCACCGCCCTCATAGGCCAGCAGCGGCACGTCCTGCCGCAGCGTCACCTCCATATTGGTGGCGGTCATGTGCAGGGAGCGCATCCCTGTGTCGATCTCCAGCAACGCACACTTCAGCACCTCCAACGGTGATGCGGACGGCGCCAGCTGTGCGGCACGTTTGGCGGCAGTCAGAAATGCCGCCCTTTCAATGGTAAAATTCAAAAATATTCCTCCTTTACGCGGCAGTATCGAACATACTGAGCTGATCCTCCAGTTCGGTGTGTTTCGGTTTCCTGCCGGTTCTCGATGCTTGCAGCAAGCCATCATAGAGCACCTGCCGCGCTGCGGTATCTGCGGCACGGGCACTTTCGGGCTGCGGTACTTCGACCACCCTTTCTTTCTGAACAGTGACCGGCTCCGGAAGCTGCTTTACTGCGCGGTGCGGGTTGATAATGGCCATCTTCTTGAAGGTGGCGGCAATATCCTCCACATTGTCCTTAATGCCCAGCATCAGTTCCCTTGCCATCTGCGAGGTCATGTCCTGCACGTCACTCATGGCCGCCAGTCCTTCCTCGGAGAAAGTCCCCTCGATCAGTCCGGCCACAGCCAGCTTGGAGGCCATCAGCTTCATCGCCTTCGCCTGCATGGTGTCGGCGTAGTAGAGCATATAGACCTCGACTCTCGGTGCTGTCTGGTTGATCCGCCATGACCGGCGCGACGCCTGCCGTAAGGTGAACAGGTTATAGCCCATGGAGTAGAAGATCAATGTCGTAAAGGCGTTCAGGTCAAGGCCGGTCTCCACACATTTGGGGTTGGTGATAATGACCTGTGTGCCTGCGGACAGCCTCTTACTGAGCCAATCCTCTCGTTTTTCCGGGACGATCTGTGTACTCAGGATCTCCGTTCGGATACCTTCCTCACGCAGCAGTCCCAGCAGCTTTCGCTGGGTATCTGTCCGTGTCCAGCTGGTGTAGATCATTACCCTCTCGCCTGCGGCGATCTTGGCCCGCACGATCTCCAGCACCTTCTCCTCTTTCGGGAGGACGGTCTGGAAGTCTGCCATGTCCTCCGGCTTCACGATGGTGCAGCCGCTGATGGGGTGGATGATCTCCGGCTGGTCATAGGGTTGATCCGGATACACCGTCAACAGATTGAGATAGGTGGACAAGATCTTATTGGCCGCCTTACGGTCATTTCTCAGGACTGACGTCAGTTCCCGTTCCACTTCTTTGTATGCCTCTTCGATTGGCTTCGGCATCGTCAGTGGTATGGGAATTTCCTCGTAATCAGGAAGATCCTTGCCCATATCGGACAGCGACAGGAATGCCGTACACTCCAGCAAGAAGCGGGAGAATACCAGCGGAGAAACACCGGGGAGCTGCCGTGAGCGTTTTTTGCTTTTGGCACTGCGGCGATTGGAATTATAATCCGCGTCGGTGATCTCATAGGTGTTTTCCACCACGCCGTATTCCGCATCGAACCGGGAAGGCGCATCGTGGGACTTTCCATCCTTTTGCATCAGTCTGGGGACGATACGGTACAGAAGGTGAAAAATGCCGGAGCTGTAACCGTTGATCAGCGTTGCGGTCATGCCGATGAATTTCCGGCTGATGCCGTAAAGCTCCGCCATGGCATCGCCCTGGCCGCTGTCATTGTTGTACTCGTGCAGCTCATCACAGAGAAAGCTGCTGATTCGTCCACGGTACTTTTTCTTGAGGTAGGTGCTCAGCGGGAAGCGGCGGTGCGCGCCCTTGATGCAATACGGGCGTTCCGGATGCTCCACGAGCTGCCGAAGCTGATCCAGAATGTGTTCGTTTTTCGTGCGGTTGAGGTGCATAGCAGCCTGCGGCCGGAACACCCAGCCATACCCGCCGATTTTTATCCACGGCATTTGACGCCGGTCATTGACCGGCGCCCAAAGCGGTGTGCCGCAATGAGGACATAGGTGGTTCGCCAGATGCTCCTTCTGGAAGAAAAACTGATCCGAAGGTACCATGTATCTTGTGCCGTCGCTGCTGGTCTCCATCTCAATGAGTTCCAGACAGTCCGGGCAGACAAAGCCGCGCTTTCTGCGGCTCCACAGCACGGCAGGATAACGCATATAACCGTCTCTGGCACGTTCTTTACTGAAAACGGCGTATACGTTTTTATCCCCGCGCTGGTACAGGTCAAAGAGCCGATCCACGTCGGTGATACTTTTGACCACCATGCCATAGGTATCCGGCAGCGTTTCTGCGATCTCCCGCACCCATTTGCCTGTGACGTGAGAAGGGCACATGACAAGGTTGAAGGATTTGCCAGTTCCGCAGCCGTTGAGTGCGTTCAGTGCTCCTGCTGCAGCTGCACTCAGCTTGGTCTTGCCGCTGCCGCATTCCGCCACAATGAGTGCCATTTTGTGTTGGCAAAGCTGCCGTTTGACAGCCTCCGCCACCGCAAGCTGGGCGTCATAGAGGGGATAACCGGCTTTTTCGTGGATATAATCGTTGACCTCCAGAATTTCTTCCGAAAGCGGCTCCGACGCCGGATCGAACTTGGGAACGAACTGGCTGCGGATACGGTCAGCCACAGTAACGCCAAAGGTGTTCAGATAGCTGGTCACGCTGTTTACCTCCGCAAAACCGTCTGCCGCATCAGGGATAGCACCAGGAATGGTGATACGCCTATCTTTGAGCCCCTGCTCCAGAATGTCCGTTACGTTTCGATCCTCCGGCAGCAGCGTCAACGACCATGCTTCCATGCGCTCAGTGAAGGAAAGCACTTTCATCTTCCGCAGATCACCGCTGGCAATGAGAGAAGCCAGCACATAGTCCTGAAACTCAGGGATCAGCGGCGCGGCGGTTTTCCGGTCTACCTCAGCGAATAGACTCGCACGGTCTCCGGGCGGGCAAAAGATATAGCATTTGCGTGGGTTTTCGGGGGCGTTCTCCTCGCTATCGTCGGCAGTGTTCTCCTCCGTCTGGCTGTCATCGTTGGCCATCAGGGTCGCAACGGCATATATCCCGTCGTGGGACAGCAGCCGTCGGTAGCCTTTGGGCCTGCAATCCAGATATAGAGTCGTATCGTCTTGTTTCAGCTCTACCGACGCGCCACCGTATATGGCGTCCGATAGAGCCCGAACGACTTCGGGATAACCGCCGAAGCGAATGGCGCTGATCGTCTGCTGCGTACCGCTGTCGATGATAACGGTATCCGCATAACCGGTCAGCCGGATCTGAAATTTAGGGTCACTGTAGCTGATTTCCATCAGCTTACTTCTTATGGGTGCCATTCATTTTGAAATCTCCTTTCTTCCGGACAATGAAAAAAGACCGTAACTGCCCCGAAAGGCAATTACGGTCTTCTTGATGTCCTATATTTTTACATACTTCAAGTCTTAGTCAGAACGAAGAAGGAAAACTTACCTCCTTTCTCGCCCGTGCCTGCTCTGCTCCGTCCTTTATGCTTTCACCTAAAGTACAGGTTTATTGTACCGCAGGGAAAGTGTGATGCACAGGTGGAAAAAGATTGCTGTATTATGTCAGGAAGGACAAAGATGCGACATATAACAGTCATGACTTGGATTTTCGCCTGCATTGCAATTATTAAAAATAAGTGTATAATAGCTATAATATAAAGGTGATCGATAACTACGCTAATTGAGACTTGAATACAGGATAATCTCTAATTATCCTGTGTTCGAGCTTGTCATAATTTGAGTTTGAACGAGTGCGGTATTGCCGTGCTAGAGTGTTTATATGGGAGGCATTCGTATGGCGGAAAATTGGAAATATCAAGTTGCCCTTTCTTTTGCTGGAGAGCAGCGAGATTACGTAGAGCAGGTTTCCAATGCACTTGATAAAATGGGTATCGAGCACTTCTATGATAATGATAATCGAAGTGCTCTGTGGGGAAAGAATCTCACACAATGCTTAGATGAAATTTATTATCAAGATTCCAGATTTGTGGTTGTTTTTGTCTCCAAGGAGTATCGTGAAAAGAATTGGACTAAATGGGAAATGGCATCCGCGCAGGATCGCGCACTTCGTCAAAAAGATGAATATATATTACCGGTCTATTTCGATGATGTTCGACTTCCTGGATTAATTGGAAGTCTCGGGCATATTGATGCTCATACTACATCTCCCGAAGAGTTGGCAACACTTATTTATGAAAAAGTAATTGGCAAGAAGCCCAATCTTCTACATTCAAATTCACAACATGCATACTATCATGCACTAAGCAAACCAAGCGTTAATCTTCACGAACAAGAATTGTATGCACTTCAAAATTTATACAAAAATCTTCAGTCATCGACAGCTTTTGTGGTTTTTGGAGAAAAAGGGATAGGAAAGCGCACAACTATCCAGCTGTTTTTGGACGGAAAAGCTAATGTCATTCATATAGTACCAACAAGAGAACCGCATTACCAACTTGAACCGATAGTAGAAGCTTTGTTAGGTATAGGGATTAAGTGTGACACTTGGAATGATCTGATGTTTCCAGAGATTCTCAAGAAACAACTGCTTTCATATTGCAGGGAAAAACAAATTATAGTCTATTTTGAGGGATTGGATCAGTATGAAGATGAACTAGTTTCTTTTGCACTAGATTTGAGTAAAGAGGTTCTCGCTCGGTATCCCAATAGCAAAGCATTAATTCTCTTTGAATACGACAGTGATAGCGGTAATAGTCAACGCCTTGAGCAACGCCTATCTACACTTCCACCTATGAATCTGGAATTCGTTCCGTTTAAAAGAGCAAGTTCAGAGCAGTTACGAGTGTACTTAGAGATGGTATATGGTAAAATTGAGATTGCACCGGAAGATTTTCGCTATATTTTAAATTCTTCATATGGAAATATCATGTACCTTAATATAATCATGAATTATTTACGTATCCGCGGAATTCTTATTAAGCGGGAGAAGATATTCACATGTGGGCATATTACCGAAGGCGCGTTAACAGACGTTCTCGGAGAGTACATTAGAGAGAGATATGAACGCCTAAACCCTGACTTGAAGGATGTCCTTTCAAAGTCTGCAATCATCGGAAACACATTCTCAAGCGAACTTCTCACCAGCCCTTTTGGAGTCATTCATGCGCAAGAACTGTTAAACAAGGTCGAACGCATTTCGTTATTGATCAAACATGAAAGTGAAGCGATATATGCATTTGAGTCCCCTGAATCGTTCCAAGTTATTAGTTCCTCTATTGGTGAAAACGAACGCAAACAATGGCACGGCATTTTAGCCGATTTCTTTGCTCGACGATTGGAACGCTTAGAAAAGGGGCACTTGCCGATTCATCCGCAAGAAGCAATCATTTACCTTCACTCAGCCTCGCGTCACTATAAATTTTCATGCAACTATGTAAAAGCCCTTACTTATTCTTATCAACTTGCCTGTCGGTATCTTGAAATTTCCGATTATTTGAATACGCAAAAGGCGATTTCGGAAGCGCGTTCTATGCTCGAACTAGTCGATGTGGTGGATATTCCTGATAAAAATTTAGAGTTTCATTTGGCACTTCTAGAAGCGCGCTGTTTAGCAGATATGGGGCGTTTTGGTAATGCGCTAGCGATATATCAGCGCTGCATTAAACACCTTCCGGCTGAGATCGATGTGCCTCTTGAATCTATCAAATTGGATGCAGCGCTCTGTTATTATTTAAACGGAGAGACGATTCCTGCATTAAACATAGCCGAAGGCGTGAAAGATGAACTAAGGCAAAGCGCGCCTGAGAGCTTTCTGTATTGTAGAGCACTGTCATATCTTGCCTCATTTCATGACTGTACTGGAAATCTAAAGGAAAAACAAGACTACTTTATACAAGCACTAACCATTTGTAGAGCAAAAGCCTATCAAAGTGCGTACTATCAGCTCATAAAAAAAGCCAGTATGGTATATGATGAAGCAATTGCGATTAAAATGTATCCAGCTGCCGAGCAATATTTTAAAACGCATCATAAGATTAAATGCTTGGCTGAATTACAGCACAATGCCGCTACAGACTATCTCTATTTAGCCGCTAAAGAACGAATTCTGTCTCCATTAGAAAAAAGCATACAGCTTTTTTCGGAATTTGGCAGTGCAATGATTCATTATCCGCTAAACACCATGGGGATTTATTCTGCTGTGTTTAGCAAAGATTATCATGAAGCAATTGACCGTTTCCGGCTGGCGTTGAGTTATCAGGTAGAGGCCTATTCACAAATCGTTCTCAAAGCCAATATAGCCAGTTGCTATATGGCTCTTGGAGAGTTCAAGCAAGCAAAAGTTCAGTTGTTGAGCATAGAATCACTATTGAAACTTCCGGTTAACGCAGATGTCTATGATTACCAAATATACCAGAATTTGATGTGGGCTCTCTATAACTACAAAACTGGCGAATATGAGAAATGCATTTCTTTTACGGAAAGATGTCTAAGTCTGCCAGCACTGGAATCTAGATTTCAATATATGGCAAAGGCGCTTGCCTATGCGGCAAAAAATAAGTTGTGCGTTGATCAGCCCCCTATGATTGAAGTGGCACCTAAGCCGGTTTTAGATATCTACCGCAAGCATGAGATTATATTTTTCACTCTTCGCTTTTATGAATAAGTTGAAGCACCTGCTGTACGGGCTACTACATTGTAGACAATTTGTTCTAAGACCCAATCCGGTTCATAACCATGGCAGGAGCAGCATAGGGTGAAACTATCATCTTCACCGAGGCCTGGCGCTGGGTTGAGTTCCAAAAAGTAGGGGGTTCCTTCGCTATCGATACGAAAGTCTGTACGGCTATAATCCCTACAAGATAGATGCCGATGGATCTTTTTGGCATTTTGATGCATCAATGACAAGGTTTCTTCCTGAAAATGGGCGTCTATTTTTGTACATGTACCTGAATATTTATCTTCTGCGCTGAAGATGTGAATAGGTGAGCCGCTTTTCCGAATGACTTCAACTGCTCCAAGAATTTTAGTCTTCGCTCCATCATATAGAACAGAAACATTAGCTTCTCGGCCAGCTATGTAGTGTTCACACAGTACCGGTTGGTTATAATTGCGAAGCAAATCATTAGCGCGATTCAGTAATGAGCATTGGTTATCAACATAAACAATGCCTGAGCTACTCCCTTCATAATTGGGCTTTAATACCCATGGCCCTGGGATTTGCAATGCTTGCTGAAAATCATCACTGCAGGAAATGACGCAAAACTCTGGGGTAAGGATATTGAGATATTTCGCCACTAATTTTGTGTGAAATTTACTTAAAGAAAGGCTGAGCGCAAAAGCATCAGAACCAGTGAAAGGAATTCCGTTTATCTCAAGCAAAGACGGAATCCAACTCTCCCGATTTCTGCTTCCGATACCCTCAGCCATATTAAACACAACATCAACAGCGGGAAAGGTGTTGTTTTTAAGCAAATTATAAATTTCCTCATAATTACCCAATAAAACAACTGAGTGGCCTCTCTTCTCAAACAGCCTTTTAACATATTGAACTTCAGCCAATGTGCTAAAATCTGAATACTTCCAATCTTCACTGTCCAGTTTGTAGTCTTCTTTTACATCATAGGCAATTCCTATTTTAAAAAATGACTTCAATGATATTCCCTCCTCTTGCCCACGATAGCAATGAAGCGAACGGGGCTGCCTGATATAGGATAATTAGAGATTATCCTGCGTCCATTAAGAAAGCCGCTACAGTTCAGCAGAACTGTAGCGGCTTTCTTAATATATGATTTCAATAGCTTCTTATATCAAAAGTCATTTTACCCGACCGATTAAAGCCCCATTAAAACCAGCAACTGCCGTTCATCGGTTCAAAACATTCACCGTCAGGAACTGTCGGAATAATATTTCACTCTAATATATCGATCTGTTGACTTTGACACGCCATTTTAATTGTATATATCTATCATTTCTGATTTCAGTGCCAAGAACGTGCGTAATCCCTCAGCTTCAACAGCAAAAAATTCGTTATCGGAAACTTCAATATATGGCACATAAGTGGACTCACCCGAAATAGGATATGTTATGTTTTCGCATTCTTTATAGGAGAATACGGGCGCAATGAATTGTCCACTCTGCAACCGGAACACGTTTGTGCCATCCTCTGCGTTACCTACGATTCCCGATAGGAAAACAAGATATTTGTTGCCGACTTTCATGAAATTGACATAGCCCATATCCATACTCCTATCGTCGGCATAGACTTTCCATCTATCCGCTGTGATAAGAATCTCCTCTCCCTGCGTCACTTCTTCGCCTTTGAATATCTGTTCTACCCGGACACGCTGCTGTCTGCCTTTAAAAAAACAGATTGGCTCATCGACAGGCGTCACTTGGAGGATGACAGGGGCTTGAAGGAGAGTTTTTCGCATCTCTTGACAATCAGCGGTCGCCATCTCCGACATTAATTCGGCTACGTAGCAGGTATATTGATAATCCGACTCTGCGGTAAAGTTTGTGTAACTGCCGTAGTGCGCTCTTCCCAGTATTCCAAATGCAGTCAGCAGAAGGGCAACGAAAACCAAGTGATAACGCAATTTCAAGTTTAGTCACCTCCCCACAATGGCTCCGCCATCCATGGTAAAAGTATGATCGCAGAGTAGTTGGATGTCCTCTTTGTTGTGACTTGCGAGCAGGACTATAGCCCCTCGATCTTTTTCGCTTTTGATCAGTCCTCGAATCAATTTTACAGAATCTTGATCTAATGCGTTTGTCGGTTCATCCAGCATGAGAATGTCCGGCCTCTCCATAACCGCCTGAGCAATGGCCAGCCGTTGCTTCATACCTAACGAGTATTTCCCATACTTCCGCTTGTCCGTCGGTTCAAGGCCCACTCGTCGCAAGGCATCTATAATCCCGGTTTTATCCACCTTGCGATTAAATCTCGCAAGATATTCAAGATTCTCATATCCTGTCAACTCTGGATAAAGCAAAACATTTTCAAGTAAAATCCCCAGGTTAGGGAGAACAGGGAAGTCCTTTTTGAGAATTTTTCCGTCAAGGCTTACTACACCTGCTGTCACAGACATCAGCCCAGAGAGCGCTCGGAACAACATTGTCTTTCCGGAGGCATTTGGTCCAATAAATCCATAGACATACCCGCTATTTAATGATAGGTTGATATGTGAAAGTACAGTTTTTCCTTTTATCACCTTTGTGACATCGGTAGCTGTCAATTGCATATTATGTTCCTCCAAATTCGGCATCTACGGTAATAAAGTCGTGCCTTTTAACCAGGATCCCCCCTCCTATCAATATCAAAGACACAATAAATACTATATAGGAAAGCGAGTTTTGAAGCCGCAACACCCCTCCTAGCACATCTAGTCCATCTATGCCTGACGATTGCCAACCTAAAACTAAACGCGCCATCGGATTGATCTTTAGCACCACAAACTGTATTAAATAATTACTTTTTGGTAATGCCAGAAGCGTAATAAACACAACCTGTCCCCCCAGCACAATAGCAAAAGAGTTTTCACTACCCAAAAGTATAGATAGAATATTGACCAGCATCACCATAGCGAACAGCCATAAGCCATAAAGGACAAAATGGGTTATCAGTACCAGAAGCCCCTGCCACACCACATCATAGCGACAGTGCGTAACGATAATAACCGTTCCCAGCAGAGCAACTTGATAAAGGATGCCTGCACCGCAAATTTTCAGACATTCCTTGATATACCAACGTGTGCGGTGAATAGTTCTTGAGAACACATAGACGCTCGCTGTACAAAAATGCCGATATAGATATACTCCAATGTATAGTTCAAACAAAAAATAGGGTGCCATTTTTATGCTGAATGACAATAGCTCCGGAAGGGAGGTTCCAAGTGGAAGGTCTCCCCGGGAACCACTGAGCTGCAAAACCAGCTCCGCCAGAGTTATTTTCCCATTATGCGGATTAACGAAAGCCAATGACAACAGCGCGCCGCAGAGCACCGCCATTGAGATGAGTGGTACAGATTTTTTGCTGCTCATAAATGGTCACGTCTCCCTTTATAAAAAGCGCAGAAAAATGACACAGCCATCAGCATAACAACTGCAACGATAAAAAACGCCCCGCTTTTCTCGGCATCGTTGAAAATATACACATAGTCAAACCATCTGACCGAGAACGGAACGCCCTTAATAATTTCCGAAAAATATAGCGATATATTGAGCAACACAAACACCGGCAAGAACAAGAAGATCTTATACCGCACCTTTAGAATCATGGATAACGCAACCGTAAACATTCCAAGAATTCCGGAGAACACGCCAAAAAACAAGGTGCTGATTACAGAATACAGATATGAATCGATTTTGAACAATTCAGCGAAAGTATAATGGCTGACCATTTCAACATAACGCGGATTGTACTGATTCAAATTGATAAAATCTCCTGTAGCAGCTGTGGGGAATGATATGCAATTCAGTACCAATTCGATCAACGGTGGGATCACGAACACGAGCGAGGTTACTATAAAGCTGGCTGCTACCTTGCTCACATAGTATTTCTTGCTTCCCATACGGGCGATCAGCAGCGTATCGGTCTTCCTGTTTTTTTCGGAAATAAGCGTAAAGCCAGCTGGGCAAACCACGATGACTGGATATAATTGCACAAGCAAAAGCGTCATATCGGCATTGTAATATATCCGGTTATAGCTCAGCACAAGCATTTTGGCAGGATGATACATCTCAATAACGTCGGACCCTTGAAATGCAAATACATTCGTAGTAAAGTTTAACAGCACGAGTGTCAAAAGAAGGTAAAACGTCAGAATTGCCGCCTTTTGCTTCATGGCAAAAGCGACTTGTGATTTTATGGCTTGTATCATGTAAACTCCTTTCACAAAAGCGGTGACAACTGCAACGTTGTCACCGCTCCGAGAGATACTATTACAATATCTCCGTGATAACACCTACGTTCAATAAGTGTGGTAACTTACGACGGCGTAGGCTGCAGCGTTACTATTGCCGCTAAATTGGAATGTTACGGAGTTTACATGCTCATAGCCTTCCTTGAGTGTAATCGTAGTATAGTCGGGGCTGCGTTCGCTCAAGTGGACTATGTCGCTGATCACAACAGAGTCTCTCTTGAGGCGACACCGAATCGTGCTGAACAGATCCAAACCGCTTTCGGGGTAAACAGAATGGCAACGAACGGTCGGAAAATCACAATAGTTACGTGCTTCAGTTCCGGCAGTCATCCAGCTCATTTTCTCGGGAAGATAAATGGTCTTATTGTCTGCAGCAAAGGCCGGCAGAGCCATTACAAAAGCCATGGCGAGTGCGATGATAAGGGTAATCAATTTTTTCATAGTAAATCTCTCCTCGTCTTGTCGTCTTGGTTTGTTCCTGTCGATCTCATTTCATTTAAACCTGTCCCACCCCTCTTCTACACCGGTTATGCAGAGAAACCGCGCGCATTTCTCTGTATCCACCTTAACAAAACCTGCTATCGGCCACATGTACCTTCAACCGAAACTTGCGGTTTGGTGATACCTCCAATCACAACATCCACAGTCAATGTATAGCGTCTTCCTTCCACCACCTGTGCTGTATCACTGAACAACAGATATCCGGTTCCAGCGGCCGTCCAACTATCAATAACCTTTGATCCGTCCCAAAGAACCAAGGTCGCACTAACTGAGTCTGACATTTTATCCGCAACCACTGATACGCTACATTTTGCAGTTGTCCCATCAAATGAAATCGACGGCTTGATAGAAATCGTTCTGGGTGCAGCGTGTACTGAAACGACAGATACCATAAACGCAAAGAGGGTGAGCAGCATAATGATATTCTTTTTCAAAACAATGACCTCCTTCATTCGTTTAACACCTAAACGAATGAAGGAGGTCATTTTGGACAGGCCATTCTAAAAATTTCAGGAAATTTTTTGCACACCTTTACATAGCGCTATCATTAGAGACTTTGGCAGAGAAGCGGTAACAGAGAACAGTGTGTCCTGCTGCTCTGACGTCCATACAGCGGTACTGCTAATACCGCCATCCTGAGGCTGATAGAAATCAACATAAAGAGTCCCTACCCGAATCGTTTGGACTTCTCCGCTGAAATCACCCACAAAAAGGCTAGAAGCATCGGTGCCGCTTGCATAGACGAACTGTATCAAGCTAACGCCGTTGCTGTAGATGATCGTACAGCCATCATCCGTAGGCAGCCGATCGATTTCGGCATACCCCTCAGGCAGCCATGTCAACTCATAGCGGACATGGCTGTTTTCCGCCACGGTGCTACCTACAAATCGATACGCGACAAACTCTTCATATACTTCTCTGACCCATGCGAAGAATACCGCCCGCGCTTCTGCATCCACGGTCAGCCACGTGCCACCGATAATAACTGCAGAGAGAATAAAGCACGCGATTTGCTTAGGCAGGCGGGCAATCGCGGGGTGATTGCCTCTCCGTATCGTTCGCTGCATTTTTTTGTGGAAGACCGGGGGAAAAACATGTGTACACGCTGCCGCGGATGGGAGTGACTCCGTGATCACCCGATCCGCTTCCGTCGCGGCCGTTCTCAACGCCTCGTCGTTGATCAAAGCATTCCCTCCTTCCGGCAAAAATCTTCCAACTTCTTCTTGGCCCGCTGATCCAGCTTGATGGCGGCCGGGAGCGATAGTCCAAGGATCTCCGCAATCTCTCTGACGCTGTAGCCGTGATGATACCGTAGAAGGATCATCTCCCGATACCGCGCCGGCAATTTCAAAATACACGCTGCTAAGACATTTCCCCCATCGTAAGCAACCTCAATCCCGTGAATTTCATCCGTGAGCGGCACGGTTTGCCGTCTCTTTGCGCGGCGATATTGGTCAATGGCTTCGTGTTCAACTATAGTAACGACATAGCTGCGGGTTTTTGGACACACGGGCACATCAATTTTCCTGATATTTTCCGCAATTCTCACAAAGGCTTGATGCGTAGCGTCTTCGGCGTTCTGTTCGTTATGTAATATTTCGTAAGCCACGTGAAACATAAGCCCTCGGTATTCTGCGTAGATCTGCTCGAATTTTGTCTTATCTTCACCCGTTTCTATCGTTTGCAGGTAAATCATCATAGGTATCCCCGCCTCCTACTCCGCGTTCTTGTTGTAGCATGGGATTTGTGAGTCAAGCAAGTATAAAGCAGCGCTGGCGAATCTGCTCACACTCTACATATGTCCCCGCAACAAAAAGCTGACCTGATCGAGCATATTACGCTCGACTAGGCCAGCTTTTCTATCACGTTGCCTAAAGCGGTTCAGGGTAACATTTTAAGTGTTTACATATTTGGTATATGTGCGAGAGTCGGTTGCCCCCTCAGAGTCCTCAACAAACAGTGTCACAACAATTTTATATTCCGTTCCCGCTTTTCCCTGATATGTAATCGTATTCCCATGAGTTAATTTGTTTTCCGCACTCATACCGATATAGTACTGCGTATACAGTTTATCAAATTTCCATGTATTTCCATTCTTGACATAGAAATATATGCTTTTAGCGCCGATGGTGGACATGATTTTCTTCCCGGTAATAGAGAATGTAACATCCATCTCGCCATCAGTTCCAGCACTTGCGGAACAAGAATGGGAAACAATCAGAGCACTGGCGCGTACTTCTGTGGCAACAGCCACTGTTGCCAATAACGTGGTAAGTACCAACGCGAGGACAAACGAAACTATACGCTTTGTTGCAGTTTTTGTCATCATATAGATATGTTACCTTTCATAGATTGAGTCTACAACAGCTATCAAACAGTCTTTCGGCAAATCGGTGTCTATAACACACTCCAGATTGCCGTTAAACCAAGTAATACAACTTGAGCCTACATTTTCATAAAAATAGTGGGGAATTCCGTCTCTTATGTACTTAGCTACTTCGCCTTCGTCCTTTTCGAACTTCTCGTCATGCTGACTTGCAATCTGACGAATTTGCAGGATCAGGTAGCTCATGTCGCTCTGGTATAAAGCACAGAAATTAACAGAATTATTGCTCTCAAATGGGATGACTTCCACCGTTTCAATTTCAAGCCCTTCCGGCAACTTCGTGGGCACTACTTTTTCTGTTATTCCATAGGCCGCCAAAGCATCTTCGATCCTGCTATATTGTACATCCTCCTGCGGCTGCGGTGCATTTGTCCCAATTTCTTGGGGAATCTCTCCCTTATACGCATTCTCGAAGGTAAACACCTCAGATGTCCATTTCCCAACCATTTGGAAAAATCTGCCAATACCGCCGACAGAGCACGCCGCCAGTGAAAACACGCAGACCAACACAGCCGCGATGAGCCCCGCGCCTTTGAGCGATAATCTGCGACGTCTCGCCTTTTGGAGCTCTTTTGGGGAATCACTTTTGGCTTCTTTGTCACCCAAGTTGTCACTGGAATACAGCCGAAGACCATCGCCCTCCGGAGTCGCGTAGGCAGAGAAAAAATCTTTCAGTGCATCAGCGGCAGCCGTTTTATCAACTCCGCCCTCACGTTTTTCTATCACCTCCATAATGTACATAACCATATCCAGATCTCCGCCGTCTGGGTCTTCTGCGTCTTTTTGCAGAAGACCCTCCAATTCCTGCGTACTCAATTGGTCCAGATAGGAGTACATATCAGCACTATTCGTTACAGCCATATTCTGAACCTCCTTCGCTTAGTATATGTGGCTATCGGGCAGCCACTGACAAAAACAAGTTCAAAAGTCCGGAAATTCTTCCTTTATCTTTTTCCGCATTCGTTCTATCCGCTTTTGACTCGTCCACACCGTCATTCCCAATTCTTCAGCTGCGTCCTTATGACTCTTCCCCTCAACTATTACCCTTTGGAACAGGACAATATCGTCATCCTTGAAATTATCGCAAATGAACTTTTGTATAGTCGAAAGAGTATTGACCGTTATGATCTTATTGACAAAATTATCGGGAGCAGCAATGTCTTCCGGCCTGTCGAGATATTCGGCAAATAGTTTGACATCTCGCTGCCGTGACCGTATGTAGTTCCGCATCTTGTTCTTCAGCGTCTGCATCAGCCAACCGCCGATGTTTTCGTGGTTGACTAATTCATTAAACTTGCTCCAAGCATCATGGAATGTATCCTGGACAAGTTCCTCGGCAACTCCGGCGCAACTCTTGTTCGCCTTGGCATAGCGCAGCAGTTTAGACCAGTTATCTATATAGATTTCGCTGAATATCTCACGTTGTTCCGATGTCATGCCACTCGCCCCACCTTTATTGACCTCATCCGACCGCATGCCTCTCGTCAACATGACAAGTCGTCCTATCTGCGATTTATCTATTGCAAGAAATGGTCATTTACATATTGAAGAAGCGCAAATAACTTCCGCGAATCATCTTCACTTACAGATACAAGAAGCTGCGCAATGCTCTGCCTTGCATCGTTCGCAGCGCGTTCGTATATCAACGCATCCACGCTGACATGCAAAGCTTCAGCCATACGTACAAGGCTGGGAACACTCATCATCTTGTCGCCGCGCTCAACTTGTGTAATATGCTCAACTGAAATTTCGGCCTTTTCTGCCAAAACTTCCTTTGTATAACCGCAAGTTTTACGGGCGTCCCTGATATTTTTGCCGATAGTACATTGTAGATCCTTTTTTGACACGGTCATGCACATATACCATCCTTTGAAATTCCTATTGGTACTTATTATATTGCCCAAATAGGGTCGGCGGAATGTTCCAGCAGGGTCTGTTATAAGTCCTGTCAGGATTATATTATAGCACAGACGACAAAGATTTTCCTTATTTTTGTCAGCTTTTATTTTTCTGCCAAATACAACTCAATGAAGGCGTTATCAGGCAGCGGCAATCTATGAAAGGAGACTCCCCCTGCACCGAGTGTATGCCGTAAGCCTTGATTCGCTAATTCGAGAAAAAGAGAGGAAAATCATATGAAAGCACCACGCATGACAAAAGTCTTGTCATTCCTTATGGCGCTTGTATTCTGCCTTTACCTTGTCCCCACGGAAGCTTTAGCGGTCGAGGTCAAGAAAAATGCGCTTGAGGCAGCAAGCGAGTACGCCCGGGATTATGATCCTGTGGATTCGCCCGACATTGTTTCCGAAATCGTATCCAGCCGCGATGAGTACCAAAAGGAATACATGTTGTCTAACGGGCAGCATCTTCTGACCGTTTATCCCACCGCTGTCCATTATGCGGACGAAAATGGCGAGTGGCAGGAGATCGACAATACGCTCCATGCCACATCAATGGACGGAAAACGGGTTTATCGGAATACGGCAGGACTTTGGGATGTTACTCTGCCCTCCAATCTTTCCGGAGCCGATCCGGTCACGGTCGCACGTGGTGACAGTGCACTGAGTTTCCGCTTTGCCGGTCAACTGCTGCAGGACGATGTCCTGACCGCGAAGCTGGCGCGGATGAACGAAGATATTGCCGCCTCCGAAAGCGAGAATAATATTTCGGAGCCAGAAGTATCTGCAGAACCGGAGCCTGCTGATACATTGGCCGATACGTCTGAACCGCAGAGCGATGCGAATAGCGGCGCCTCTGAAGAGGCATCCCCTGCAGACGAGAACACCGCAAATCCCACCGAGTCCCATATTGCGGTCACTCCTCCGGATACTACAGCAGGCGCCTCTTCTCCCGAAAGCGAAATTGACGCACAGCCCGAGGCTCCTTCTTCCGGGGAGGACACAGCTAATGAGTCGCCGGTTTCTGGGACTGCGGATGATGCTGATGAGTCTGTGGCACCCATTACCAAAAATGACACAATCGACATTATTGCAGAAAACCAGTGGGAGACCGCCACTACCACAAAAATGGGTGATACCATTTTTGGACGCACGCAGGTGCAGCCCTCTCAGCTCACGCTAAAGGATTCGGAGATCGTCTTTTCTCAGAACGACAAAACTCTGCAGGAAACTTTCTCCGAAAAGCTCAGCAGCACTGCGGAATACACCGCTGTGTTCAACGGCGTCAATGTGCGCTATGATCTGAACTCCAATTCCCTGAAAGAATCCGTCATTATTGCTGCTGCTCCTACCGGGCGGACAGGCTATCAATATTTGCTGGAAGCCAAAAACCTCGTGCTGGAATTGCAGGAAGACAACAGCATTTATGCGTATGCCATTGGCCATACCGAGGGAGATGAGCCCGTCTTTTTCATGCCGGCACCGTATCTGTTCGATCAGGACAAGGCATATTGTGATGACATCGAACTTATCTTGAAGGAAACAGACGAAGGATATCTGCTGACCTATCTGCTTCCGCAGGAGTGGATGGCGGACGAAGACCGCGCCTACCCTGTTGTTCTGGATCCTGTGGTACATGCCGAGCTTAGCTTCACCAATATCGCAGATCAGACGGTATTCTCTATTACGCAGCTCAGCCACACATGGTCGATGCTGTGCATTGGTCAGGGCTCTTATGGCATTGGCCGTTCTTTTGTGAAGTACAAGAATCTACCCGCGTTGACATCGGCAGATGTCATTGTCGATGCGAAGATGGCGCTTTATAAGATTCAGACCAGCAGTTCCACCTCTGAAATCGATGTTCACAGCGTCTATGACACATGGGAATCCAACACCATAAATTGGAGCAATAAACCTGATTATGATCCCATTGTTGAGGACTACCAGATCGCCGGTGCGCAGGGCTGGTACTACTGGGATGTAACGGATATTGCCCAGGGCTGGTACGCCGGCGAAAATACCGGTATGATGTTCAAAATGGAGGATTCTCAGGAAGCGGCTGCCCGCGGACTGTACCGTGAATTCTGCTCCTCCGACTATTCTGCAGGCACCCTCCCCTACTTGAGCATCGCCTATATCAACAACTGCGGTTTGGAGAGCATCTGGGATTATACCTCTCACAGCGCAGGCGCCGCCGGTACCGGATACATCAACGACTATACCGGAAATCTCGTTTGGGTATACAACGGTCTTGGCTTCTCCGGCAATCGCATGCCTGTCGCCATTAACCACGTTTACAATGCCAACGACAAGGCCAACAATGATTTTGGCATGGGCTATGGCTGGCGAAGCAATTACAACCAGCTTGTATATCAGTGGTCCACGGACAGTTCTTACTATGTTTGGGAGGACGAAGACGCCACCCGGCACTACTTCAAATACAAGTCCTCCGGCACATATGAGGATGAAACAAATCCGACTCTAACCCTGACCACCAGCGGCAGCGGCACGACCAAGTACTGCATTACTGACAAGAACGGAAACAAGAGCTACTTTGACACCAACGGCCGTCTGACAAAAATCAACAATAATCAGGCCGCTGTCAGCAGCATTACTATTACGTATTCCTCTGGCAAGCAGATCGCCAGCATCACGGATGGCGCTGGGCGGAAGTATCAGTTCAATTACAGCGGGGCAATGCTCAGCAGCATTTCCTTCCTTGGAACAGGCACTTCTTCCCTCGCAACAGAAAGCTATACCTATAGCGGAAATGAATTGACCGGCATCTCGTCCACCCTGCTTTCCTCTGCCAGCTTTTCCTACACCAGCAATCATCTTCTGTCGCAGGCGGAAGATGCAGGCGGGTATCGACTTGCCTACCTTTACAACACCACAAGCAGCACTAAACCCAATCGTGTTATCCAAATCAGTGAACACGATGGGAACACTGACGGTGACGTTCTGTGTATCTATTATGCGCATAAGCAGACCATCTTTACCGACAGCAATAATAACCAAGAGGTCAAGCAGTTCAACAACTACGGCAGCACGGTCTCCATCCAAGATGGTCAAGGCAAGGCTCAGTTTTACAAGTATAAGAGCAACAATGATGTGACAAAGGCCAGCCAGCTGGCACTTTCTTCCAAATTGCAGAATACTGTTGCCAACTGGGTTCGCAACAGCAGTTTTGAGCAGACGGGCTTCTGGACAGCAGGCAGCGGAAATGCCTCCACCGGCTCGTGGTCCTATGCGTCTACGGGTTACATCGGTTCCAAATCACTGGCCATTTCCCGCACCTCCAGCAGCGGCACTATCCGCGTGGATTCTACGCAGGCGGCCTATTGTCCCGCCAACAGCAGCTACACGCTCTCCGCTTATGTGAAGACTACCGGTATGAGCGGAGGCGGACTGGGTGCTCAGCTTGTCCTGATGTCCTCCGGAAATGTCATCGCCAGCAGTGCACCTATTACGGCCAACACAGATTGGACTCGCGTGGAGGTCACATACACGAACACTACCGGAAGCGACATCTCCGACCTTACAGCGGGAATGCGGAATGGCACCTCCGGCACGGCTTACTTTGACTGCGTGCAGTTGGAGGCATCCGCCAACGCCAGCCGATATAATCTGGTCGATAACGGGGATTTCAGCTACAATTCCTCCTTGGGATGGAACAAGAACAGCGCATGCACTTCCGCTGACGGCTCCAGCTCGAACTATTACCGCGCTCCTGCGCTCAACGATTCTTGCCTTAAACTTGTTGGTGCCGCCGAAAAGGACAAGCAGGTTTCTCAGACCATTGCTGTTTCCGGCAGCGAAGGAGATGTGTTTTCTGTCGCAGGCTGGGCATTAGGTGACTCCGCCCCCATTGCCAACGACGGCAACCGCCGCTTTGCCATCAGTGCAAGGTTCAACTACACGAATGGCACAAGCGATGCTACTCTTATCGCATTTAACCCCAACGCCATTGGATTTGTAAATTGGCAATATGTGGCAGACCGTATCGTTGCAAAAAAAGCTTATAAATCCATCACCATTTCCCTACTTTACAGCTACAACGTAAATGAGGTATACTTTGACGGGATCCAGCTGTTCAAGGAGGAGTTCGGCCACAGCTATGTCTACGACAGCAACGGCAATGTAACCAGCGTCACCGACTTGCAGAAAAAGACCACCACCTACGAATACAGCAGCAACAATCTCACGAAAATGACGCTGCCGTCCGGCGCCAGCCAGACCTACACCTACGACAACTATCACAACGTACTGTCCGCCACCAGCCCCGAGGGTGTGGTATCCAACTTCACCTATGACAGCTATGGCAACAATACGAAGGTCACCGTTGGCAGCGGTACGAAGAAGGTCACTTCCTCTGCGACGTACACTTCTAATGGCGATCAACTGGCTACCGTTACGGATGCGCTGGGGCAGGTCACCACTTATGGCTACGACACGCAGACCGGCATTCTGAATTGGACGCAAGCCCCTGGCGAAACGACTGCTACCCGTACCAATTACAGCCACGACAGCCGTTACCGCACCACCGGCGTGGCCAAGGGCAACTCTACGGTGAACTACACCTACAACAGCGACCTGCTGTCCGCCATCTCCAGCGCTTCCGGCACGGACTATACGTTCATCTACGGCGCATTTGACCTTGTGAACAGCGTCAAGATCGGCAGCCGCGCGCTGATCAGCCATACCTACTCCGACGACTCCAGTCATTGGCTGACACGCTCCGACTACGGCAATGGTGACTACATCACCTACAGCTACGACCGCTACGGGCGCACGTCCGCCATCGGCTACGAGGACAACGCCGAGGCTGTCAAGTACACCTACGACAACAACGGCAATCTGGGCATTCTGACCGACAATATCTCCGGGCGCAAGACAAAATATCTCTACGATTTCCAAGACCGATTAATGGGTTATGAGGAAAGGAGTGTCGATCACAGCAATACCGTAAAGTGGGGCTATGACGACAAGAACAACCTGTCCTCGCAGACCCAGACGCTGAACGGCACCAGCTACACCACCAACTACTCCTACGACAACGACAACCGGCTGAAGCAGGCGACAACAGGCGGCAAGAGCGCCAACTACACCTACGATGTCTACAGCCGCATGACCGGCATTGCCGCCAAGAATGGCAGCAGCACTGTTGTCAGCACCGGCATCACGTACAAGGATCCCACTTCGGCCACCACCAGCACGCAGGTTTACAAGTGGGCGACCGGCGGCACGACCTATACCTACACCTACGATGCACAGGGCAATATTACAGCGATATCCGACGGCACCAACACCACCAGCTACGTCTACGACAGCCTCGACCAACTGACCCGCGAGAACAATCAGGCGGCGGGCAAGACGTGGGTCTACACCTATGACAACGGCGGCAACATCCTCAGCAAGTCGGAGTATGCCTACACCACCGGCACGCTGGGTGCGGCACTGGATACCATCTCCTATGGCTACGGGGATAGTGAGTGGCGCGATTTGTTGACCTCCTATGATGGCAAACGGCTGACGGCGGACGAGATCGGCAATCTTCGCAACGATGGTAAATGGAGCTACACTTGGCGTCGCGGTCGTATTCTGTGGGATATGTCTCGTATGGTTGACGAGGACGCAGAATTGTTTGAGGCTGTCCAGTATCGCTATGATTCCAACGGGCGGCGTATTGGAAAAGCCTATGGTGATAGCTATAACTTCCGTATTGCCGGCGGGCAGCTCTATTACATTGGAGACAGCACGGGGACATCTTACTACTATGCGGGCGATGACCTATCGCAAATCAACATTACTTTCCCTGATAACAGCAGCACGTCCCTGCACTTCACCTACGATGAGATCGGCCCCATGTCCGTCACCTACGATGGCGCGGAGTATTTCTATCTGAAGAACGCGCAGGGCGACGTGACCGGACTGGTCAACAGCAGCGGCACGCAGGTGGTGGCGTACACCTACGACGCGTGGGGCAATCCGCTGACCACCACCGGCTCCATGGCCGATACGCTGGGCAAGCTGAATCCCTTCCGCTACCGCGGGTATGTCTATGATACCGAAACGGGACTGTACTATGTATCCAGCCGTTATTATGATCCTGAGATGGGTCGGTGGATCAGTTCTGAACCCAATATTGATAGTGGGGAGTTCGATGAAGGCTCTGAAATTCTTGGATACAATGTATATGCCTACTGTTTCAACAATCCTGTCAACAATTTTGATCCTGACGGAGAAGCGGTGTCAAATATCGTCGGCGGGATAATTGGTGGTGTTGCTGGCGCAACATTGGGTTACCTATTAGCCGATGCACTTGGGTTGAAGGGCTGGAAAAAATGGGCTTTGATTTCTGCCGCAACAGTCGGAGGCGCGGCACTTGGCGCGTTCCTGGGGCCGTATGTGGCAAAACTTGGAGGCAAAGTTGCAGCAAAACTTGGAATAAAAACTGTTGCAAAACAGACTATTAAAATGTCTTCGAGTAAGTTGTGGAAAGGAAGCGCAAAACATATTTTTTCAAAAGATCATATTAAAAACGGAATTATGAGATTGGGAGGTTCGCAAGAAGCAATATTTAATAAGATATATAAAGTTGTTAATTCCAACTTAGCAAATGCTGTAAATGGTTCAAACCAAATACATACTACGATCAATGGCGTAAAAACCACAATAAGGTTTTATGTATCAAATGGTGAGGTTCAAAGCATTAATGCAATGACTGGTTGGGCGACACGAATAATAGGGAAATTGTTATAGTCAGGTGACGCAAATGAATGTTGATATCTTAGGTTTAGAGAAAAAATTGAAGGAAAATAGCCAGAATTCGACGGAGGAACTTATTCAATATATCTTATTTGAAATCCAGAGCCCCATTGAAGATTACTTTTTGGCTATTGATCTTCTAACGGAGAACTACTCTAAGAGCAGAGACGTACGTCTGGCGATTTTAGGGGCATATCTTTCATCGACATGGCTTAATTTTAAGGAAAATAGTTTTTTGAAATTGTTAGATGAACATCTAACGAAAGCTGAAAATCAGAATAGAGCCATCATATTTTATTTGCACGCCTATGATATTTACATTAAATGTGATGGAAAATATCCTCGAGAATATTCTGATTATTTGCAAAAATCTATATTCTATTCAAACCGTTTTGTCTACAATTACGTTCGCCTTTCCGAAGTCGCGAATAGGAGGGAAGCTCGTGCATTATTAGATCAGGCAATCTCTAACGTAGAAACGGTTTGGAATGAAGAACAGCTAAAAAAAGCACCAACAGATATCTCCCTGAAATATGATAAGTTTGTTGATGAATTTATATTAGGCGTTGATATCAGTATATTTGAATATAAGGATCTGATTGCCAAAAGAGAATCACTTTAGATTCATAGAAATTTTTAGACCAACAAAGATCGCCAGAAATGTCCTGACAAGTGCCGTGGTATCACAACGGCGATGCTGGCCGGTGGATAACACTTTGTTTCAACAGGTATCCGCCTCAAAAGGGAACGGTCCCGGAGGGGAATTCCCCCTCCGGGACACATAACAGGATTCAACCAAGACAGGATTGTAGTATCTCCAGAGCAGATACTATAACCCCGAAACTGGGCGATTCATCAACGCGGATTCTATAAACCTGATCACCGCGACTCCCAATAGCGCAACATGGGATAAAAATCTGTTCTCGTATTGCGATAATAATCCGGTTGTACGTAAGGATCACGGGGGAGAGCTTTGGAGCACTATTATCGGAATGACCGCTGGCGCCGTTATCGGTGTGGCCGGTCAGATTGTTAGTGATTTGGCAACGAGTGTTTTAAATGGCAAGCTATCTTTTAGCAACTGGCAAACATGTGCAGGAGCGATTCTCGGCGGTGCTATAGGTGGTGCGGTACTAGGCTCTACCGGAAATGTTAATTTGGCAAACGCTGTAGCCGGCGCTACGACAACCGGTATTGGTATGTCACTTGAAAAACTGACCGGGTGCTCTGATAAGTCGTGGGCAGAGATAGGTGCAAACGCTGTTGTTGATGGTGCAATTAGCTATGGCTTAGGGAAACTGCCTGGTGTCAAAAATATAACTGCCGGTAAGAATAACATGTCCGCAGTATATAAATCAGGACTTACAAAATTGAGAAATAAGACCGTGTCTAATATAAGCAAAAAAGTCTATAAAAAAGGCGTCATTTCCGGTTTTGTCGGTGGTTTGGCGATGGATGGCTATTACGGGGTGAAACAATTCGCATATCCTATAGCACGAAATCGTGTGCTAAACCATAGGAGGTGATAAGTTAAAGATGAGCTTACTTAAATGTAACGAACATTTACAATCCTATATGTTTCCAATCGTTAAGATAATTTTGAGCGCACTATTGATTATATTCCTTATCAACAGAAAGCACTTTTTTCTTATCCAACATCCTGTTTGGAGAATAGTGGTTGGAGTAATCTGTGTTCAAATCATGATATTGGCCACATTATGTATCTATATATCCGTCGCAGAGATGATTATGATTGGTGAACGTAGGTCAGAGATCCGCGCTGATCATGCAGCAACCATATCAAGCAGCAAAGATTATCATATTAGTGATATAGTGCAGATGCTGGAGGAAAACGATATTATAGAGATTGCCATCATCGCAAAGGGTGAGGTAATTCGCTTAGGTGCAAGTTCAGACTGTCGCCCATGTGATGCGCATTTCTTTGACAAATCCTACTATATCGGTGACAAAACCGATATTGGCATTGAAGAAATACGGCAAGAACTGAGGGATCGCGCGGATAATGACATGGTTCATGTCCTAACCATTGATGACATTCCCCCTGATAGCGAATAATGCTCGAGATCACTATCTTCCTGTTTTGTTAGAAAGCACTCATAATCGCGATGGAACAGCCGGAGAGAAATATCCCTTCGGCTGTTCCTCTCACGAAGGAGATGTTCTTTTTGAAGATTATTACTCTAATGATCCCGACATTAACAAATGGGAGATTGGAGATCGCCTATACCAGATTCGTTCAAAAAAGTACATTGATGACTATTTAAGAATTATATCTGATGCTTCATACGGGCAAGACAGGCAAATGGTTATTTTGCTTGTTGGAAAATTAAAAGTGGAAGCCGCGATCCCTGTGCTAATTGATTTGTTGGAAGATGAAGGAGTAAGATCACAAGCAATTGCCGCTTTGGGAGACTTTAAACGAGATGAGTTGCGCCCGTACTTTGAACGCTTCCAAAATTCAAAACACTCGGGATGGCGTAAGTATGCCAATATCTGCATATCAACAAACCGTTGCTAATGATTTTGCATCTTCCACGGTTGATATCAAGGCAAACATCGGAAAGACCGTTTATGACTACAGTATCGGAATCAATAATAGCAGCGTATCGTACTCAATTTGCGAGGGGAATACCATTCAAAAAATAGCTCTTCGAGCTAATGTCCAAGAATTGAAAATTGGACTTGAATTTTCTACAACGGTTAAGTGGGATGGCTATTCGACAACCACTTATACAAATGTTAGTGCAAATGCGTGGTTCATTGTTGCAGGATACTATCTGATAACAAGCGGGCAATGGGTTCCGACTCCGAGTTATGTATCGTGAAAAGCGGAGGGAGAGTAGGAGTTAAAATGCTTTACGGACTATTTCTGAGTTTGCTATTTGGAGTACTCCTCCTTGCGCTGTGGCTGCTTCTAAGGAGACATCCCATTTGGGGGAAGCGTTGGTTCCGGGTCGGGTCATTTGCATTTGTCGTACTACTGGGGATCGTTTTCCTTCTTATTCCGAGAGAGGTCAGAACACGGGAGTATGCATCTCCGGAAGAAGCCTTTCGCTACAAAAATCAAGGGGAGATCCTCCTTGTACTGGGGGGAGAGCAGAGTGCCTATGTTGTTGCAGAGCAAGGTGGGAACTCCTATGCCTATGATTTTATAGCGCGAGTTGGTGATGTATGGCATCCGGTTTCGGGTATTCAAACAAAACCGATTGTCATTACACAGGGGTCTGTAGTCATTCGTATTTATCGATATAGGAAAACCGATGACTATTATATCTCAATTACAGATGGAAAGGGGCAAGACGTTGAAATAGAGGATAACCGAAATTCCTATTTCTATACGATTGGAGATTCCTATGCGCTCGCTGACGGGACTTTTTCAATGTATACATATTACGCATACATATGCGATTTAGACGAAACATATCAGCTCACGGTAAACGGCGAAGCGTTTCCTGTTTTTTAGGGCGCTTTGGAGCAGATACTTGCCCCAGATACTCTATCAACACCGGCTTGTATGCAATGGGGGACTGGTCTGACTCAGCAAGAGTCCTTTCGTATCCAAGGATGGGTTGAAATTTAGCGGTGGGGTATGGCGCAGATACTCTGCGCCATACCCCACCACCAGCTACACTTACGATGCGTGGAGCAATCCCTTGTCCACCACCGGCACCATGGCCGGCACGCTGGGCAAGCTGAACCCCTTCCGCTACCGTGGGTATGTCTACGATACGGAGACGGGGCTGTACTACCTCGGCAGTCGGTACTATAACCCCACGTGGGGTCGATTTGTAAATGCAGACTCGGAGAGTTTGATTACAGCATCTCCCAAAAGCGTTACATGGGACAAAAACCTGTTTGCGTATTGCGACAACAACCCCATTACTCGTATTGATGCTAACGGCGGCTGGTGGCATGTTGTCATTGGCGCTGCTGTGGGCGTAATTGCTCAATATGCTACAGATGTCACAATTAATCTGCGTCAAGGAAAGTCTTTCATTGATGCACTTTCACCAAGGTCGTCACTTGTTGACTATGACGCAGCTGCGATAAGTGGTGCTCTTGCCGCAACGGGTATTGGAATGGGGGCATCTATTTCTGCAAATGCAGCAATAAGCGGAATTGCGTATCTGTCAAATGGTAGCATATACGGCAGCGAGATTACACTTTCAGGTTTTGTGGAGGCAACTGTTGCTGGTGCGGCCGCAGGAGTTGTAGGCAGCAAAGGTGCAAATGGCGCAAAGCTACGCGGAATAACGAAAACTTTTCGTGCAGCGCTGAAGACTGCTGTATCTCAGAAAAAGGTTGCGATGTATACAAAGAAGATTGCTTCTGTCAAAAAGGACGTTGTAACTAGTACAGGGCGTACAGTCTTAGCTACATTGGCGACAAATTTTCGCAATTTGGTAAATGCTTTTAAAGCAAGGAGATAATTAGTTTGAAACATCGAGTGCGCTTTTTTGTGACTTCTCCCCGAGAAGATCCTCTTCTTGCAGCCATCTGTAGTTATATTTTTTCCGGTGTAAATGTATGTGCCGCAAGTATTACGATTAAAGCAAGCTATCCTCACTACGATGCGTTTTACATAATTGGCATAGGAGTCGTGTTTTTCCTAATGGCTCCCATTACGCTTGTGGATAAGCGAAAAGAGAATCGTGATGCTCGTTATGCACTATACACGGGAATAATGCATTTTGGAATATGTGTATATCTTTCTCATATGTGGTCCAAATGGTGGATATTAATATATCTCCTTGAGGTGCTTATTTACATTTTCGTCGGACATCTTGTAAAAAGATATTATAAGAAAAAAACTCATTAGCACATTCACAAAACTATTTACCCATAGACATCCCCACTTCATTGTCTCCTCCAAAATTACGCAAATACCACAGGCCCGGCAATCAGATTGGTTGTCGAGCCTGTGGCGATTGCTTTTACGTTCTATACGCTCCCGGAGTAACTGTCAAACCTAACCGCGTATAGTTTGTCAGTATGTAACAGGTTTTGACATATAATAGCAGATGGTAGATTATAACCTCATATATGATAAGATTTTGCACACAATTGTAGATCTATAAAGCTATTCTACATGGCGCAACGACTGCAGAGAATTAAACCGCAGGATAATACCCGATTATCCTGCGAAAGAAATTGCTCAGGAGACTCAATATGTTTATACATAGGCTATCAAGTATAGATCATATCAGCGAATTGGAAAAGACTTACGAACACACAACTGGATTAAAAGTGCTAAATGTGTCGAGTTGGCACATTTCAGAATCATTTCTTGATGTACAGCTAAAGCACTTTTGCCCTCCACAAATTGGTAATGCATTTGATTATGTGTATACATATAGCATCCCGGTTCATATTCGGCAAGCTATCCTCAAGAAACTTGGATCTGTCTCCGAAGCGAGCACAATCCTCATTTCCCCCAACAACACTATATCCATAATAAATGTTATAAACTTACTTAAACATCATGGGATAAATCATGTGTGCATTGTAAATCCGTCATATTTTTCTGTGGCACACGCTTTGACTTCTGCAGGTATTTCTTATACATATATAAGCATGAACCGCTTCAATGAGAAATATGTATTTCCCATTGAAGCAATCCTGCAAGGCAACTATGATGCGGTTTGGATCACATCACCAATCTACTCGACAGGGGTGTACCTTGACCCAAATGAAATTGAGAAACTTCGCTATTTAATTGGGCGGAAGGTTTTTGTTGTTGCCGATGAGAGTTTTGCATTGCCTGAACATGAACTGATTAGGGACATCGGCATATCTACGCATTTTATTTCCATTTATTGTCCACATAAGGCCATTTCGTGTAATGGCTACAAGTTCTCTGGAATTGTGACATCTGATATACATGAGGACTTCTTGGAACAATGGGTGGATGTCTTAAGTGGAAATTTGCCCCAATCTTGCTACGCATCCATCTACCATTACTTAACGCCTAATTACGAAGAATGCGTTAACAGCTTTCAAGTGGAGATAGAAAAAGCTATAGAAGCCATTTCTCCTTTCCTCAGAAGTTCACATCATACAACGGACGCCAATGCAATTGGAAGTTTAATCTCGGTATACTGCGATAATATTGATTTTAAGCAGACGACCGGGGACGTTTTCTTTCAACAGCTACACAAAAAAACTTGTACATCGTTCTATCCAGGATGGCTCAATGGATTCGATCAGGAATATGGGACCTGTTTTCGAGTCAATCTTGCTCAAGATAGTCTTCTATTTCGGCAATCAGTGCAAAGACTATTATCTTACCTTGATACACTCTAACTTTTGGATATAACCTTTATTCGCTTTACATTGCTTTGATTATAACCTTTTTTTCGCTTATCTATTACTATGTTGTATTCAACAATAACTTTTACTGCGGATACCACCTCACTCTGTGCATTCACCGTAATGCCGGGCGATAGATATATTGCAGGAATTATTACATTTGTTCTCTCGGTGCTTGGGGGGTGGGGATCTTCCTTTTTTGATCGTTTTGTTGCACGAACCTCAGATACAATCGGTACTATAACGCCTATAAGGGCCAAAAAAACATCAATATAAGGCAAGGATGCAGACATTGCCTCAATATACTCTATGAATGATCCTTTCTCAGTTTTTATCTGTATTGGCTTCTTGTAATTAGGCATCATTGCCGACAGTATTTCAACAAGAGGGATTTCAGGTTGCTCTTCATATGTGATTTGTAGTATAATTGCTTCTTCTTCAATATTGCAAATATCTAGCGTACGGGTAAATTCAAGGAACATAAAATAGGTTGCATTTCTAAGTGTATTTAAATCACTTTTGGCTTTTTCCCATGCGGTATTTGAAATTGCATTGTATGATGATTCTTCTATTATTTGAGAGAGTTTACGTTCCATGAGAAAAATCGTAATTGGTGCGATTTCCTTTACCTCATACATATAGGTTACTAGACTACCAAAAAACGTTATTTCTTCATTCTTTAGCATGAGATTTTTCTTTAGCAGAAGATGCATCAATTCTATGCATTTTAGCATTACCTCGTCCTTACTCTTTGTATTGTCACCAAGTTCAAGTATGCCGATATTTAAGAAGAGCTTACGGTCATTATAAACTTGTTCAATGCGTGAAAAGACCGCTTGAATAAACTCACTAAAACAGTCCGAGATATAATATTCTGTTTCACCCATTACTGTGATGCGACAGTTTTCTAAGTCTTCCAACGAGATTCCATAGACAAATCCCAGCAGATATGCTTCAAATGTTGAGTTAGTTATATGACAATTCTCAAAACGGTGATAGTAGAAAACATTCTTAAACACCGCATTGTTGAAAGACGTGTTTTTATAGCAACTTGATGTTATGGAACTGTTCTGCGGTTGGAATGAATCAAAAATGCAGCTATCAAATGAGCATTTTGTCTGGGTAAGATCGTCAAATCCACAACTATTAAAATGGCATTCTACAAATGCACTATCAGACAGCATTGCTCCTTCAAAAGTGACAAAAGAAAAATCTGACTTCGCGATCCAAATAGATCGAATATCTGCATTTTGGAACGAGCATTCTATGAATTTACAGTTAGAGAATCTTGTGCCTTCTAAATCTGCATTGTTAAAAGCGATATTTTCAAATATGCAATTCTCGAATATCGAACCATTAAACAGAGAATTAGCAACTGTGGCAGAACTCCAGTGTTCCCAACTAATATATTCAAAGCTAAAATTACTGTGAACCACAAGACTTCGTTCTGCGTTGTATTTGCTTGGCTTGTTCACCGGAAGCCCTCCTTCAATTCATCTACAAGTCTAACTTCTGCGCAGGATAATCGGGTATTATCCTGCATAAAGAACCACGAAAGCCGCAGCGATGTTACTCGCTGCGGCCATTGGACTCGCTTATATGTTCATCTGGTTTCTTGGATGATAGTTGATTAGAATTTCACGTTGCTTAGCTGTAGATACATCCGTATATATCTGCGTTGTAAGTATTGAACTATGTCCCAACAGTTTCTGTATACAACGGATATCAACATTCGCCTCTACCAACGCTGTCGCAAATGAATGCCGGAACATATGGGGCGTAATATGCATCTGCGTGTCTGCACGCAGCGCATACTTCTTCACTATAGCCCGCACCGATTGCTCCGATAGCGGTCTCCCTTTTCGATTGACAAGCAGCGCACCTCTGGGACATTCACTTTGACTGCAATGTTCTCTTAGTAATTCTATTACGGACATACTCCCTATTTGGAGAACGCGCTCTTTTGCCCCTTTACCCATTATTAGTAGCGAACCACTCTCTATGTTTATATCTGCTTTTAAAAGCTTACATAGTTCTCCCACTCTCATCCCCGTCGAAAATAAGAGTTCCAAAACAAGTGCATTTTGAATCGCGCTTTTCTTTTTTTGCCCCGATGAATCGGCGATATCTTGATAGGCCACATTGAGCATCCTTTCAATTAGCGGCATCGGAATTGTTCGTGGAAGCACTTTTGGTGTACGTATTCGAAGCTTAAGTTTTCTAAATGGATTCTCCTTGATTTGCTGATCTTCCTCCAAGTACTGCAAAAACGCTCGAAGTGATGCAATCTTTCTTCGTACACTTCTCGGTTTATACCGCATGTTTAGTGTGCCCACATACTCAAAAATGGATTCCTTAGAAATGTCATCCAACCTATTTTTAAACGAGATAAATTGTTGCAGATCCGTCCGATACGCCTTAATCGTCTTCTGGTTTAGACCTCGTTGGGTTTCACATACCGTTAAATACTGTTCCATGACACTTTTCATCATAATGCAGGACAACTCCCTTCAATAGAATAATCCTAATTATGATAAAAAGAGCTCGCGGTGTCGACTTCTTTTAGAAAATCCCATTTGATTATTATAAATAAAATTTTAATTTAGGGAGAGAAATACATGAAAATCGCCATCATACATTTGAGTGACTTCCATATTCAGGAAAATTGTCGTATCTGCAGCGCAAAACTTAATGCTTTGGTATCTGCATTAAGTGTTCTGGGCAATGTGGATCATTATGTCATTGCTTTTTCGGGTGACTTAGCTGCATCTGGAAAAATCAATGAATACAGGACAGCTAGAACTATTTTCCCGCGCATTTTTTCTGGCATACGAAAAAGGGGAAAAAATGTAGGCTTTATTCCGCTGCTCATGGTTCCTGGAAATCATGACTTAACGCTTCCGAACCCGGCAAGAGATTGGCAGTTTATACAGGAGCATTATGACAATGGCACCATCGAGGACATATTGCCAACTGAATTGAAATATTTAGACAATTTCTATACATACTCAGATTGTAAGGGGCAAGGAATTGTTGATCGAGTATTTGCACACAAAGCATACGCCTTCGGAACATACAAAATTCAGTTCAATCTCGTTAATTCTGCGCCATTTTCCACGCTTGTTCCTGATGATAAAGAGCTTCACTTTTTCCCATCGGACAAACTCCCTCGGCTGCAGAAAGGAAATGATGCTGATCTTTGTATAACGATAATGCATCACAATCACGAATGGTTCAATTGGCGATACCGTACAGATTTGGCCAAAGCCATTGTTGACAGTTCCGAGATTCTTTGCATCGGGCATGATCATCATCCTGGAAGTCAACGCATTGCGGTCGATAACAGCATGGATACTTGGGTCTCTACAGCAGGCGAAATGCATTTCGACTCAATTGACAAAATTGACTCTTTTAATACTATTCTCATAGACACAGAAGTGAATACCCTCACTGGTATTGTGTTCACTTGGAATCGCACCGAGAAAATTTATACCCATGCAGAAAGTGCTACAAATCGTCCCTTGCAAAAGCATTCACCCATGCCGCAGCCCCTTGACGGCTTTATGGAAACAATATATGCCGACACCTATAATGTGTCCCCTGACTTTCGAGATTACTTTGTTTTCCCCAAACTCTCAGCAGATTATCAAGAAGATGCCGACTCATATCAAGAGATAAAAACGGCGGATGATCTCTTCCCATTGCTAACTGAAAAAGCTCAAATTCTCATTTCCGGGGCAACAAGCTCTGGGAAAACGACCCTTTTAAAATATCTGTATGCTCAACTGACACCAAGCAAATGCCCGCTATTTCTCCCCATTGACACGCATACCAAGCTGAAAGCAAGCAACTTTGTTAAGCGACTTTTTTTGGATCAATATGGCGATGATCCAATCTTATACGAGAGATTTCAGCAGCTCGACAAATCCGATAAGATTTTACTTGTCGACGGGTGGGATTTGCTCGATACGCGCCAAAATATTCCTGCCCTCATAGAAGAAATGGAGCGAAATTTTGGCTGTGTTGTTTTTTCCGTTGGGGTAAAAGAACGCAGTCTAGTTGACCGAATCAAGGAAAATCTTGAGGGAAACGGGCATATATATGAACTCAGAATTAAACCGTTTTTCTTGGAAAAGCGCAACGAACTTGTCCGGCAAGTCTGTGCTCAGAAAAACATATACAAAGCTGAGGACGTGGATAAGGTAAACCATCTGATTGATCGCCTTGTTCAAAACAACAGCGATTTATTCGCGCTAAATCCTGCCTTTATCGTACGTTATACTAATTACTTCATAACGACTCCATATCACGACTATGCGCAAGGTGAGGCCGTATTTAGCAAAGTATTTGAATCCGAACTTCAGCAGTCAATTATCAGACTTGCAAGCCGCTCTGATGTTGATGAAGTGTTCGCGGCATTCGAGGAAGTCGCTGGCAATATGTACTTGCGTAAGACTGACGATCTTCCCATCGAGACATTTCGTGAAATAATCGATAATTACAATACTGCATATGGACTTTCTGTCTCTCCCAAGGTAATCATTGATATCGGAATGCAAGCAAAGATATTCAAGCAGACAGATGATATGCATATCTACTTCGCAAACAAAAACTATTTTGCCTACTTTATTGCAAAGCATCTAATCCTTTCTGCACAAAATGATCCGCCTTCAACGGATGGCATCCAGTATGCTCTGAAAAATATTTGCTTCGGAATCAACTCGGACATTATACTGTTTGTATCCTATTTGCTAAACAACACCCAAGTGATTATGTCGATATTAAACGAAGCCGACTCGCTGCTCAGCCCTTGGCCAGAAGTAAGCCTTGATAACAAAAACATTTCTCTCTTGGCTGTTGCCTCAGCATCTAAAGAAATTACACCGCCGACAGCTGACGAACAACAGGAATATTCAGAGCAAAAAGAAACCCTGGAGGAGCGACATTACTCTGGGGATGAGGTTGAAGCCCGTGGGTTGTTTGACTACGATGATAGTGAGATTGACAAGTATCCATACAGATTAATTCGCGCTATACGATATACGGAAATGATATGCCGCGCACTTCCCGCATTTCACAGTCGCCTAAAAGTGTCTCAAAAGTCTGAAATTATCGACTTCATTTACTCGTATCCTCGGAAAATCATCTATGCACTGTTGCGCCCTATTGACACCCATATTGACGAGTTGTGCGATATGTTGCTGGCATATGCGGCGGAAACAGGCAAAAAGAAGAGCGACGGCTCTGATTACACCCATGATGATTTTCAAAATATGTTCTTTGACTACGCGCGCGCTGCCTCTTTAAGCCTATATAATCATTTTGCCGAAATCTGCACTAGCCCAAAGACCACACAAAAATTGGTTGAGCGTGACTCTACAGATGCAATAGAAAAAATCGCCCGCCTTTTAATAATTGAGAATAGCGGCAACACCGATGAATTGCTAAAAGAAGCGGAGGCCGTAATAAAACACTCAAAAGACATGAATACTCGCATCATGGCTCAGATTGTCGTGAGGAAGCACCTGCTATACAACAAAAAGCTTTCATTCAGCAAAAAGCAACAGCTTGTTGACCGTATATTTGGTAAGAGCGCGCGCAAAACACTATTATCACCATCTCGTACATTATGAGGTGCCGCCGTGTTGGTCCTGCCCCAACTTGGTCGTTTTCGTTTCGGAGATTTCGACCCAACTACCGAAACGATATATAGGCATGTCATCTCGCCACGCTGACGGCGGCTGCTTTATTGTATGACAACTGTTTCCGTTTTAAACCTAATGGGATAAATAGTCGTTGCTACCGTCTATTCTTTGCCTTTATCACGTTCGCAATACGTCACATATCTTTGCCGTCCACCGCTGGCATAGGGATGGCAGGTCAGCAGCGTCAGCAGGTCGCGGCCTTGCTGTATCTTGATCTTATCCACCTCGTGGGGCAGGATAATCTGGATGTCCGATACCGTATACGTCAGAGTTTCCCACAGGTTAGTGAGCTGCACAGTGTCGCCCACCTGCATGCGATCTATGTGCCGGAAGTAATCCGCGCCTTTCCAACCTCGGTGTCCGGCAATGACGCAGTTGGTGCTATTGCCACCGATGGGCGCGGAGGTATTACCCAGCACTGCCGCACCTGCGGCGAGGTGGTCGTCTAATGCCCCCAGATAGACCGGCATGGTCAACTCCATAGCAGGTATCTCCAGCACACCGATGATTTCATCGTCAATGCCATAGGCGGCCAGATCGACGGCGGGTTCCTCGCAAGCTTTGAGGTCAACAAGGCCGGATTGTTTTTCAGTGTAGATACGCTGATTGTAGGCTTGTAGCTCTGCCAGCAGTTCAGGGTACTGCTGCTCCGGCTCGTCACGGTCAGCCAGGAACTCCTGCACAGCAGTTGCGGCACTGCTTTGGAGTCTGTTCCCCGTGAACACCGGCCACAGCATGACGCAGATACCCGCCACGGCCAACAGTACTGCCAGCACAAGGGATGTCTTACGCATGGCGCACCCTCCTCACTAAAAAGTAACCGCCGCCGACCACCGCCACTGCGCCAAGGCCGATGGTCAGGTCGGTAAGGTAATGTCGCGTCCACGAGGAAGTGACCTTCTGTGTTTCGGCAACCTCCGTTTCCTGTTCTGGTGTATAAGGCACACGATGCCCTCGCACCAGCAATCGGTGGGTGTTGACGCCAAACGGCGTGCAGGTCACCAGCGTTACATAGTCCTTACCGTCCTCGATTTGCAGCAGACTCGTGTCTGTGGGCAGTACCGTGTGGACGGCGTCTACCTTGTATGCCAGCACCTCACCCAGCACATGGATATAGAACATATCGTCCTCTGCAAGCTGGTCGATGTCCGAAAACAGCTTGGAACTCGCCAGCCCACTGTGCGCCGACAGCACCGCATGGGTGCTGCTGCCGCCTACCGGCAGGGATGTGCCTACCACATGGCCCACGGATTTTTCCAGCGTGTCCGCGTCCGTGCCGTGCTGCACCGGCAGATATACGTTGATTTTCGGGATGTCCACATAGGCCATGACGCCGCCCACCGTGAGCTGTTGGGCATACGCCAAGGGAGGGGCGGATGCCCCTCCCTCAGTGATAGCTGTGCCGGACAGCATGGCGTTGTACTGCTCTGCGGCTTCCCGCTGTGCAGTCAGTTCGGTTTTGTCGGTGCCTTCTATGGCTGCGGTGTAGACGGTTTCTATGTCCGAATGATACCTTTCGCTCAGAAGTTCTCCCACCAGCGGGTAAAGCAAAAGCCCCAGCGCCACAACACCGCAAACCGCCGCCAGTATCCAGCGTTTCACTGCTCGCTCTTATGCTTGCGGGACTTGGCGACGATAAACGCTGCCATGCTCAGCAGCAGGACGCCACCCACCGTATACATCCAAACGCCATAACCGCCCGTCTTGGGCAGGTCAAAACCAGGGTTATTGACCACAGTCAGCGGCACGATAGCGTTGCCGTCCGTCATGCTGGCGTCCTTGCCGTTGACGGTGGCGGAGGCGGTCGGCAGCTTGGCACCGCACTGCTCGCAAGTGCCGTTCTCGGCGGTTTTGATAACGATTTTGACCGCGTCCTTCAGCAGCACATAGCCCTTGTCGGTAGCAATTTCGGTCAGGCTGTAAGCATCGTCCTCCAGCCCTTTGACCACGATGTGACCCTGTGCATTGGGAATGAACGTAGTAGCATCAGATTTCTTGGCGGTAAGACCCTTGGCGTAGTACACGCCGTCCTTCTGCTCCGCGATGATATAGCAGTCGTCAGTATCATTATGCAGCCGGAACTTGACATTCTTCACATTGCCGCCGTTATCGCTGAACTGCTTGAGAACGTCGATGCCGTATGTATACACATGACAGCAATCCTTGAGGGTATCAAAGTAGGTGTTGTTCGTTCTGCGCCACGTCAGCACGACCCCATTGGGGTTGTCGGTATCGCCCATCTTGGCATCGGCAGTCAGGGTGGCAGCGTAGGTGATACGCATGGTGCAGTCGCTATACCCGCGCTTGACGCTGTCGGTATACACGATGGCCGCCTCGTTGATCTCGCTCAGGCCGGTATCGGTCATGCGGATGGTCATGGTGTTGGCCATATCGTCGTAAACCACGGTGAATTTGCCAGAGTTCTCCGCCCAGGTGGCAATCTTGTCGGTGCAGCCGCTATCCTTGAAGAACTCGATAACGACATCGTTCTTGTTATACCGA
>ENA-UERG01000391-UERG01000391.1-human-gut-metagenome-genome-assembly--contig:-NODE-391-length-42709-cov-14.051698_pt1 | contig 42709 bp, 32 predicted proteins | sample MGYA00242954_ERZ507954 | MGnify/ENA primary metagenome ERZ507954 (study PRJEB26167, sample SAMN06115478) | human gut metagenome | host: Homo sapiens | place: China:Sichuan | collected 2015-01-21...
GCGGCGGCCAACTCTTCACCGCCCGCTTCGCGGGCTGCGGCAGAGGGCCTTCGCTCCGCTGCGTTCACCTTCGTCGCGCTTGCTCCTCGCTGCCCGCTTCGGCTGCCGCCGAACCGTGCAGTTCGTTCACATCCGCTGCGCGGCGCATACCGCGCTTTTTTCGCCGGGCGGCAATGCTGTTTTGTTTCACATACCCGGTATTATGCGCTGTAAATTCACCTTGATCGAGCTTCTCGTCGTGATTGCGATCATCGCGATTCTGGCTTCGATGCTGCTTCCGGCTCTGCAGAAAGCGCGCAGTTCGGCTTATAAGACCAAATGCGTCGGCAACGCCAAGCAGATCGGGCTGGCAACTCAAATGTATGTGGACGACAACAGCGGCACGCTGTATTACAACAACGGCACCTATCCGCTCTGGCATCAGCTGGCGCGCCCCTACACCATCAACAGCAAAACCAAGAAGGATTTCTGGTGGTGCCCGGAAGACAGGGTCAACCTGAACAACCCGGATATAACCGAACGGTTCGACAGCTGCCGGGTCTCCTACGGTTTCAACCGGGATTATCTGCGCGGCTACAAGCCGGCCCGTTCGAAGCTGCTTTCGACGACGGTGCTGTTCGCCGAAGCCGCGACCGAGGTGAATACCAATCCGTCCGGCTACTACTATGCCCATGCGATGTCCAATACAGCCAACCCGCAGGCATATCCGTTCCACGGCCGCAACTGCACGGTCGTCTGGCTCGACGGCCATGTGTCGTTCGCCTATTCGAGCACCGGAACGCCCGGCATCGGCTCGGTCTGCCGCGGACTTTACAACAACGACCAGCTCGGCGTCGACTGGGGCGAGGCGCAGTACAAGCCGTACAACAAATGGAATCCGCAGCGTCCCGACAGTTTCACCAGACCGTAAAACAACCAGGATAGAGTTTCACCAAACAACAGGAATCACCCATGAAGCACTTTCTCAGAATATGTACCGCGTGTGCCGCGGTTGTCGCCGCAAGTACACTTCCGGCTGTTGAAGTCATCCTCGACGGCTGCCGCTCGACCGCCGGCTGGAACTCGTTCAACGGCTCCGAATTCAAAGGGGCGAAGGTTTCGCTCTCGGGCGGAGCGGACGGCCTGAAGCTCGGTTACGACTTTGCGGGCGGCGGCCAGTACGTCGGCTGCCACCCGAAGAAACTGGCGGTTCCGCAGGCGGATTCGCTGTCGGTCACGGTCAACGCCTCCAGTCCGGTCGGATTCAATTACCGGCTGATCGACTCCACCGGCCGCACCTTTCAGGGCAAAGGATTCACGCTCCGCCAAGGCGTCGATGAAAAGCTGACGTTGAGCACGACAGGCCCGTGGTCGACCGCGTGGGGCGGCAGCGGCACCCACAACCGCCCGGAGTTCCCGCTCAAATCGGTCTGGCTCATGGCGACGAAGGGGAAGGATCAGCCGCCGGCCGGAACCGTGACGATCAAGTCAGTTACGGCGGAAGTGCCGGAATTGCCGGAGAACGCCGTATCGGGAACCGGCTTCGAGCGGAACCTGGCCGGCTGGACGCTGAAAGGCGAATGGATGCCGCAGCTTGAAGGCGCGATGCTGAAAATCACTCCGGTTTCGGCCGGCGACCGCCCGGCGCAGCTCGAGATCGTCTTTCCGCAGCCGGGACGCGACCTGGTGCGGCGCTATCGGCTGACCCCCGGAAACACGAATCCGGTCTACTACAAAGTGCCGTTCCCGGCGGAGGTGAATCCGCGCAACCGTTACCGGATCACGCTGAAGGTGGCGGACGACAACGGCGCCAGGGCGGAATTCGTGACGACACTCAGCGGCAAGCTGGCCGGAACGGTCAATCTCGGCGATCCGAGGTCGAGCCGCGAAATCGAAAAGTCGAAGTTCGGCACCTGCGTCCACTTCAGCTACGCGCCGAAGCCGGAGGGCGCTTTCAAGGGATGGTATCCGAAAGAACTGCTGCTCGATGAGATCTCAAATTGCGGTTTCAAATTCATCCGCGAAGGACTCGCCATGGACAAGCTGCCGGACGGTTCGTGGAAAATCCGCGACGTCGATCTGGAAACGCTGAAAAAAGCGAAGGAGCGCGGCATCGAACAGATCGTCGTCATCGGCATGAGCGCGAAGGAGACGATTCCGGAGTTCCTGAACAAAGTCCGGGCAATGGTGGAGCAGAGCCGCGATTACGTGAATATCTATGAGCTCGGCAATGAGCCGAACAACTTCGGCCAGTGGCGGCAGACCTTCAGGCACAAGGGAAAAGACGGCAGCTGGAACGGCTACGAATCCGACGGCACGGTTTCGGAATGGGTCAGAAAACATGTCGAATATACGAACGCCGGAGCCGACCTGATTAAAAAGATCGCACCGGACAAAACGGTCATCGGGCTCGGTTCCTGCGCGCCGACCAACTTCCACGCCTTGAATGCCGGTGTATCGAAGAACCTCGACGGAGTCGTCGAGCATCCGTACACGTTCTCGCTGCCGCCGGAAAAGGTCCCGTTCGGAAAGCGGCTGGCCAAGCGCGACGGCATCGCAATCGGCGATGACGAACATACCTTCAGAGGGCTGGTCGAGTCCTATCACGAACATTTCCGCAAGACCGGAAAACCGCGTTCGCTCTGGGTGACGGAATTCGGCTTCACGACGTTCGAGCTGAGCGATGCGAAAGCGAAGGGGCTCTATGTCGGCTTCAGCGAGCAGGCGCAGGCGCTCTATCTGCTGCGGCGCTTCGTCGAAAGCCTCTCGCTGCCGGTGGCGGTCAGCTGCCAGTACGACTTCATCGACGACTACGATTCGAATCCGGCGACGGACGAGGCGAATTTCGGGATTCTGCGGGCGGATTACAGCCGCAAGCCGGCATTTTACGTGCTGCAGCGGATGAATTCGCTGCTGGCCGGAGCGGAGCCGGACCCGTCGCTTCAGCTGAAGGTGACGAAGGAGGCCCTGCATCGCAGCATGGTCCGCGGCGAGCTGGTCAAAGACTGGGACGCGGCGAAAATCGATGCGGCGAACGGAGTGCGGCTTGCCGCGTTCCGGCAGCCGGACCGCCCGAATGAGCGCATGGCGGCAGTCTGGTCGATGCAGCCGTACAGCGGGGAGTTCAATACACGCCCGGTGAGCTTCGAAGTCGGAGGCCTGCAGGATTTCACGGCCATGCCGGTGGCGATCGACATGATGACGGGCGAGAGCTTCGACCTGCCGGTGAAGTTTGAAAACGGCAAAGCGACCGTGACGGAGCTGCCCCTCGGACAGACGGTCCTGCTGATCAAGTTCTTCAGAAAGTGAAGCTCCTCAGCCCGGGAAGTCGAAGCATCCGGATTTTCAAGAACGTGAAGCCTTCGAGCAAAGCGTAAACGGGAGCGGCCCCGCGACTGAAATCCGAAACTTGCCCGGGGTGTCGGAGGATTCCCGATACTGACCGCGAAATGCGCCGCGGGATTCGGAGGCGGATGAAATGCCTCTCCGAGTCCCGCGGCGCATTATATCAGCATCACTCCCGCACGCTCCGCACGTTTTAACGGGCGGCCGGGCTCCTACTCGAAAACCGGCACGCCGCCGCGCCAGCGGATCTCCCGGCGCGACAGATACCAGCTTCTGCCGTGATCGCTGTTGCCCTGATAGAACAGATGCTGGACGCCGTCCGGCGCGGTGAAGACAAACGGATGACCCGACTCGGAACTGTTCCAGCTGCCGGGCTCCCCGCAGGGAAGAACCGGGGAATCCGAGACGCGCTTCCAATGGACGGCATCCTCGCTCACGGCGCAGCCGATCTGCTGCGGACAATTGTTATATGCCCCGCCGTAGAAGAGATAGAGCCTTCCTTCATGCTCGCAGAGCGCCGGGGCTTCGATGCACTTCTGCTCCCACGGCAGCTCCGGCTGGAGAATGGAATCGGAACACTCCTGCCGCCACTCGTCGCGGCGGAATGCGCCGTCGAGCGGCGCGGAGGCGACCGCCAGCTTCTGAATTTCCATCTTCGGGTCTCGGGTCGCCACATAGAGCCAGAGCCGCCCCCTGAACGGAATCACATCCGCATCGATGGCGCGGCCGCAGGTCCAGTCGCCGGCCGGATGAAAGACCGGATTCGTCTCATTCGGCGTAAAACGGATTCCGTCCCGGCTCACGGCGTGGCAGATCGCATCGTTCGCGCCGTTGCCGTAGGTCTGGTAAAACAGATGAACCGTGCCGTCGAGAACGATCGCGCCGGGGGCGCAGAATCCGTTCTCCTCCAGCGCGGTCAGGCGCGGCAGGTCGCAGATTTTGGTCCAGTTGTCGAGATCGCGGCTCTCGGCCACGCCGATGACCCAGCCGTCATGCGGGCGGCCGTCTCCCCACGGCGGAACCGAGTAATACATCAGGTAACGGCCGCCGAAAAAAACGACCGCCGGGTCCTTGGCATAATTTTTTCCGCGCGTGGTGTCGGCAAAATACATCATCTGCTTTCCTGCTCCCTGGTTGATTTCACGAAATGTACACCGGCGCCGATTGATTTGCAAGTCCGATTTTGAACTGAATTTGTAACAATGTCACAAAAAATAAGCATCCGTTTTCATCCTCGAAAAATCGCGTTTCACGAAATGATTTCTACTGATTGAGTCAGAAATCCTATTAATTTTCAAGAAAAATCTGAAATCGCTATTGACAATGTTACGAACTTACATCATAATAAAAGAAACTGGGTGAAGGAAAATACACGATGTCAGATAAATTGCAGACTGCGCGGGAATATATCCTGCGGAAAATAGAAAACGGTGAACTCAGGGGGGGCGACAAACTGCCCGCCGCACGCGAGTACTCGGACGAGATCGGCGTTTCGCTCGCGATTACGCAGATGGCGTTCACCTCGCTGGTGCGGGACGGCATTCTGACCAGCGTTCCGCGACAGGGAACTTACATCCGCGCCGACTGGCCGCAGCGGATTCTGCCTGACAGTTTCCAGACCTTCCGCCCGGTCTGGAAAAATGTGCTGGCCGACCTGCTGCGCGAAGCGGTTCCGTCGGTCCGGGTATGCGATAAATTCCGGGAAGGCGCTTATGAGATCGTACCGACCTGGACGGCCCAGTTCCGGCAGGAGGAGTATCTCGATCTGGCCGGGCTCTTCGACGAGCTCTATCCGGACCGCAGCGACTTTTTCATGGCGCAGTTCCAATCCTTCTACTCCCGCAGCGGCAAGCTGTACGGGATTCCGCTGATCTTTTCGCCGTGGGTGCTCTGCTGCAACACCGCGATGATCCGCGAGGCCGGCGGCGACCTGCCGTATCCGGGCTGGAGCTGGGGGGAGTTCATCACGCTGCTCCGGAAGCTCCGCCGCGTCTATCCGGCGGAACAGGTATTCAGCCTGTTCCAGTCTCCAAGCTTCTGGATGAACTTCCTGTTCCGCGCCGGCGGCGGCATTGTAGTCCGCGAAGGCGGACGTTGGCAGGTGAAGTTCGACGATCCGCAGACTGTCGAAGGGCTCCGCAGGCTCAAGGAACTCAAGGACGTGCTGGATGCGCCCGGCGCATCCAGTACCCGCGAAACGATCCGCGGTCGTTTCTTCGACGGTACGGTGGCGCTGTTCAGCGGCACGCGGGAGGATGTGGATTTTCACTCCGGCATCGACTGGATCTGCGTGCCGCTGCCGATGATCCCGGGCGGAGCCGACCGAATCCGGCAGGCTAGCGACCTGTTCTGCGTGCGTCGGCAGGTCAATGATTTCGGGCAGGTCCGGGAGATGCTCCGGCTGCTGCTCTCGCCGGAAATTCAGGAGCGGCTCGGCCAACTCCGCTACGGAATTCCGATCCGGCGGTCGGCCGCGATCCGGAGCTTCGACGAAAACGATCCGCGCGACGCGGTCTTCTTCTCCGAAATGACCCGGATCGTGCCGGACGGCAGTCTTGCCTGGCCGGAGCTGCACCAACTGGTCAACTGCTGCATCAACCGCATCTGGCGGGCCGGGCTGAACCCGGAGAAGGCGGCCGCCGAACTCGCGGCCGCCATGCGGACCTATATCGAATACCAGTAACCAACCCCTTGCCGAAAGGAAACGCTCCATGAGAAAGCCGTTCACGCTGATCGAACTCCTCGTCGTCATCGCTATCATCGCGATTCTGGCCTCGATGCTGCTGCCCGCACTGAACCAGGCGCGGGAACGGGCAAAGGCGGCGACCTGTCTCTCACAGCTCAAACAGTGCGGAATGGGATTGGAATTCTACTCCAACGACAATCACGGGATCATCATCCAGACACGCAAGGGAGGGGATGGCAACACCGACATTACGTGGAACAACGCTCTGCTCGGCTGGAAACACTTCAACGATCCATCCCTGTCCGGCCGGAAGATCGATTTCAAACAGTGGGGAATTGTACCGTACCTTTCCGGACCGGAAAGCGTCACCTGGTGTCCGACCATGCAAAGCGATCCCGGGCGGAGTCAATTCGCCTACGGACTGGCCGAATTACAGTATTCCGGTAACTGGGATGAGATCAAGGGAGAGGTCGGTAATCTGCCCCTGCGCGTGGATGCATCGAATAAGTACCTCATTCTGAAAAATATGAAGCAGCCTTCCCGTACCGTCCTTGTGGCCGATACCGGATATGAATTCATGTCCTCCAATGCGGGATTCTGCTCCAAGGCATTCAAGCATAAGGAGGAAAGCGGTTTTCAGAAGGGAGTTATGCTGCGACACGGCGCGAAGGCGAATGTTCTTTTCGGAGACGGCCATTCCGGGTCGCTCGACAAGGGCGGTCTCGGAGAAACCACGAATAAAATTACTTATGTGCTGAATAAAGACGGTGTGGTGATACGTTGAATATGAAAGAGGAAAAGCGAATGTTGAAACGGTGGAAATGGGCTGCTTTAGCCGTCGTATTGGCCGGGGCTTTTTCACCGGCTGTCCGAGCAGCGGAGAATCCGGAGCTGAAAGCGAACCAGCTGAACTGGAAGCTCACCCGTTACTGCAAAATTGTGGACCGGGACGGAAAACAATTCCTGCAGGTCGACGTTCCGAAGGATGCAAAGGATGTCAACAGACAAAATTGCGCATTCGCGATCATTGACCTGAAACCGTTTGCCGGAAAAACCCTGCAGGCCTCGGTCCGGGTGCGGGGCCGGAACGTGTCGAAACCGCCTCAGCCGTACAACGGCGTGAAATTTCTGCTTTATTACAAAAGCCCGAAACGGGGAGAACAATGGCCCGGTGCAGTGAACCCGCAAGGAACGTTCGACTGGCGGGAGACGAAAATCGTCGAGGACATCCTGCCGGATGCTGCAGAAGGGGTGTTGAGACTCGGGTTGCAGGACAGTTCCGGCCAGGCGGAATTCGATCTTTCCACCTTCCGTTTCGGCGTTCTGGGCGAAGAGACGGAAAAAGTCCCCGTCACGCCGGAAACGGCAAAGGAACTCGACCTTATCGAATCCCGCATGCGCGAACGTCTGCTGACGGTTGCTCCCATATCAAAGGAGGAGGCGCTCGAGCTCGTCGCAGCCCAGCGGACGGACGGAACCTTCTCCGGAATCGATTACGACGACGACAACCGCTCGGTCTGGCTTGTGGCACGCCACCTCGGGAATGCCCTGCGGCTCGCCCGCGTCTGGGCAGCGCCGGATCATCCGCTCCATCACGACGAAGCGATCGGCCGCGCCGTGCAGAAGGCGGTCAACTGGTGGAGCGGGCAGCGGCCGATGAGTTCGAACTGGTGGTGGAACGACATGTCCGTCCCGCAGACCATGGGCGATATCCTGCTGCTGACGCCGGAGCTGTTCCCGGAAGGCCCGGTCCGCACCGCCGCGCTGCGGGTCTGCCGCCAGGCGAAGTTCATGCCGCGTTACACCGGCAACAACCGCGTATTCATCGCCGCGAACATCTTCCGCCGCGCGCTGCTCGAACGGAATGTCGCGCCGCTGACCGAAGCCGCCGCCGCGCTGTCGGAGGAGATCCGCATGGCGCCGGTCGACGACAAAACCTCCTGGGCGTTCGGCGGCATCCGCGCCGACGGCTGCTACCACCAGCACGGGCCGCAGATTCAGTTCGGCAACTACGGCGGCGAATTCTTCTCGAACATCGGCTACTGGTCGAACATCTGGAAGGGGACGCGCTGGGAGCTTTCGCCGGAGCAGTGGGAGATCATGCGCCACCTCGCCTTCAACGGCTTTCAGTGGGTGCTCTGGAACGGCGACATGGACCTGCTCGCCTGCGGCCGCCAGCTCGGCCGCCGCGCCGGAAAAAACAAGGGGCTCCGCACCGTCGCCACCTTCGACCGGCTGCGCAATGCCGACCCCGGCCCGCATGAACGGTACGATGCGGCGCTCGAACGCAACCGCGGCGGAAAAAACACGCTGGTCGGCAACCGCCACTTCTGGAATTCCGACTATATGGTCCACCGCCGGCCGGAGTGGTATGCGGCGGTACGCATGAACTCGGTCCGCGTCCGCCCGATCGAAGACGACACGAACTGGGACAATGCGCTCGGGCGCTACTTCTCCGACGGCGTCTGCCTCGTCATGCGTTCCGGCAGGGAGTACGAGGACATCACGGCCTGCTGGGACTGGACCCGCCTGCCCGGAACCACATTGCCGAAAACCCCGGTTTACACACCGGAGGAGAGCGCCCGGCGCGGCGTCCGTTCCGGCGGCAAGCCGCCGCGCTGGACCCACAGCGTCAAGTTCCGCCAGCTCGGTGAAACCGATTTCGTCGGCGGTGCAACCGACGGTACGCACGGCGTCGCCGTATTCACCATGAACCTCGACGGCGTCAAGGCGCGGAAAGGCTATTTCTTTGATACGAATGCCGTTTATGAACTCGGCAGCGGCATCACGGCATCGAGTCCGCACCCGGTCGCAAGTACCGTCAACTCCTGTTTGCGCAACGGCGAAATCAGGCAGGGCGACAACTGGTTCTGGCACGACGGCATCGGTTACCGCGGCGCAGGCATGAAGCTCGAAACCGGCAAACGCGAAGGCGACTGGCGCTATCTGGAGGGCGGCCTCGCCGAACCCGTCCCGGTTGTGCAGGATCTGTTCACCCTGACCGTCGACCACGGACTCAGGCCGCAGAACGCATCGTATGCCTTCGCCATCCTGCCCGGAGCAACGCCGGAAGAGACGGCCGGCTGGAAGAACGGCAGAATCCTCGCCTGCACCGTCGAGCTTCAGGCCGTCGAATTCGCCGACGGCACGACGGGCGCGATCTTCTACGCCCCCGGAACGCTCGGTGATTTCACGACCGACTCCCCCGGCGTATTTCTGATCGGCGGAGAGCAGGTGTATGCGGCCGATCCGACTGCGAAGCTCAAATCGATGACGCTCCGCCGGAACGGCGTGTCGAAAACGGTGGAACTGCCGTCCGGCGAACAGGCAGGCTCCACCGTGGAGGTCCGCTTCCGGTAGCGGCCCGAATCCATTGCGGAGCAGGGTTCCTGGTCAACGGAGGCCTTTGGCGAAGTGCGGACCAGCGTCCCCCGCGTTGCGGGGGTTCCGCCGGCTCGGCGGCAGAATCAGGATTCCGCGCGAACACCTGCGGTCCGGCGGCATTCGAATGCCGCCGGATCAAACCTGCGGAATCCATAACGTTCCAGGACGGGCAGCTCTTTCCCGCTTGAATAATTTGGTCAATTGAAAAAGTAAACGCACGTTTGTCAAACTAAATGCAGCTTACCTGGAGAAATGTGTGCGTTTAGTTTGACAAAGGCTTGACAAAATGGCTAAATCTTGTTTATCGTGACATGAAAACACATGAATTTTGTGCATTTACTCTGACAAAAAAGACAATACATCCCCATGGTGTTACGCCCAGGCTGTTTTTCGGACATTGAAAACGCACACCGTGAATTTGACAAACTACTACAAAAACTATTTTAGAATCAGGTCAGAAAATATACATTCTCCCTTCTGGTGAATTCACAGAGAGAATCTACCACGTTTTTCCGTGATTGCAACCGAGTTACACACATTTTGGGGACCGACTCCGACGAGTTGGATGACCCATTCTCGTCGGTCCCCAAAATATGCATAACTCTGCCCATATAACACTACAAGTTTTTTGTAAGACTTAATGCACGTCGTTTTTTTGTAAAACTAAATGCACTCACCATTTTTTCGGGCGTGCGTTTACTTTTTCAATTTTCTGCTTGAATAATTTTCGCAAAATTTTCCGAATCGCTCTTGACAAAATCAAACCAGTTTGCCATAATATAATCAAACCGGTTTGATAAACAACAGCGAAACAGGAAAACAATGAGCAATCACGTGACGATCGCAGACGTTGCGAACCATCTGGGAGTCTCGAAAAGCACGGTCTCCCACGCTCTGAGCGGCAAACGCCGGATCAGCACCGAAGTCCGGCGGCAGGTGATGGAGGCGGTCGAAGAACTCGGCTACCGCCCGAACTTCGCCGCGCGGGTGATGAATACACGCCGGACCGGCCTGGTCGGGGTACTGGTCGAAAATTTGAATAATCCGCACACGACAGCGCTGCTTGAAGAATTGGGCCGCGAATTTTCCCGCCACTCAATTCAAATGGTACTCGGAACCGCCGACCGCCTCGAAAATGGGCGCACGCTGCTCGGAAAATTTTCCAACGGCATGGTAGACGGTATCTTGAATACCCTGCCTGAGCTTGATGAAAACGAGGCGCAGAAACTGGCCGGCGGTGTTCCGCTGATCACCTATCGGCGTCACCGGGATGCTCCGTTGATTATCGATTTCGCGGCCGGCACCCGGACCGCGCTGAGCTATCTGAACGAACTTGGTCATCGCAATATCGCGATTATTCCCTCCGACAGCCGGGCGCGGCATGGACAAGCCGATCCGTGTTTTGCCGCTTACCGGGAACAGCTCGATCTGTCGGATATTCCGGTTCGGGTTTTTCAGGCCCCGGAAGGCACCATTCAAGCCGGCTACGCAATCGCAGATGCCTTGTTCAATAGCGATGCGACTGCGGTTTTAGCTGGAAACGACGCTGTCGCCGCCGGCTTGATCCAATGGGCGATCAGCCGGGGAATCCGACTGCCGGAACGGATGTCGATTATCGGCCATGACGACTCCCCGCTCGCAGCAATGACCTTCCCGCCGCTGACTTCGCTTCGTCTGCCGATCGGCCCGATCGCGGCTCATACGGTTCAAGTGCTCATGCACGCGATTGACCCGGCAGAGGCAATGCCGGAGGCTCTGATACTTATTCCTGAACTCATCATCCGAAATTCGACTTCACCCGTCTCTTCTGCAACAAATTAAGGAGATTAGCATGAAACGAAACCATTTCACCCTGATCGAGCTTCTGGTAGTTATTGCGATCATCGCGATTCTCGCCTCGATGCTGCTGCCGGCCCTGCAGAAAGCGCGGGAACGCGGCAAGGAGGCGCGCTGCATCAACAACCTGAAACAGTTCGGAACGGGTTTCGCAATGTTCGCGAACGATCATAAAGACTGCATCCCGAACGCTCCCGCGATCCACGGCCGCTATGCTCCCGGCTCGGAGTGGCAGGGACAATATGGCTGGGCGATTCAACATCTCTTCATTGCCGGAACCAGTGCGGAATGGTGCATGCAGGGAGCCACTCGCCTCTGGTTCCGGAAGTATTTACCGAATGCGGAGCTTTTCTTCTGCCCGAGTGATACGGAGCGGACGCGGCAGAATGAATGGGATAAAGTCGTAAAAGGCGGTCCGCCGCCGGAATCGTTCAATGCCCCCACCACCGGCTTTTACGGCAGCTACTACCAGCACGGCATCAAGAACGTCTGGTTTCTCGGCGGCGACCTGACTCAGATGGAGAGCGAATCGAAGCTGACCCGCTTTTTCGGAAGCGACCCGAAAACAAAGGATTATGTTATGATGTCATGTGCGAAGCATATCGGAACCTCGCAGTGGGTCGCCGGTGCGGCCTATAAGTTTCACCTGCTCCGGCCGGCCGGACATGTTGCCGTCGAACGCCGCGACCGTTCTTACCTTGGAATCTGACGCCATGATCAAAAAAATCTTCACAGCAGTATTCTTCGCCGGAAGTGTTGCCCTTGCTGCCGAAAATCCGGTCGTCGCCCAGAAAGCCGATTATCCGTGCCGGGAAAGCCGGAACTTTGAATTCCGGGGGAATCCGGACGATTGGTGCAGCCGGGGCGCGCTGCCGCTCTTCCTGAATGGTTCCGAAAACCGGGTGATCCCGGATTGGCGCGGACCGGATGACGTCGAGGCAACCGTCTATCTGCTGTATGACAGCGCAAACCTCTATCTCGCCGGGCTGGTCCGCGACGCGAGTTTCGTGAAGCAGGAAAGCAGCGGCCAACTTTACCGCGGCAGCGGGTTTCAGGCTGCATTTGATCCGCTGGACGATACACTGCTGCCCGGTTACGACGGCAACGATGTTGAAATCGGTTTCGGAAAGCTTGCCGACGGCCGGGATGTCGCACACTGCTGGGTCGCCGGAATGACCGGCAGCTCCGGCGAAGCCGGCGATGTGAAAGTCAAGGTCACGGAACTCGGGAAAGGGATTCAGTTCTATGAAGCCGCGATTCCCTGGAGCCGGCTTGTGCCGTTCGATCCGGCGAAACAAGACCATTTCGGTTTCAACATTCTCTACAATGCGAACGACGGTAGGGAACGGCGCGGCTGGCTGCACTGGACGCCCGGAATCGGCGAAGAGAAGCTCGCTTTCATGTTCCGCAATGTCCGGCTGGTGCCGGCCGGAACCGGTAAATCGGAGCCGACGATTTCGACGGACCGCAGCCAGTATTCAAGCGGCGATCCGGTTATAATCAGCGTCTGTCTGCCGACCGATACGAAGACTTCCCTTTCGGCACAACTCGATATTCTCGACGGCGAAAAAGTCATTCACACCGAAAAGAAAAACGTTCAGGCGGAGCCGGGCGGAACAGAACTGCGCTTCCGTTACGAGACCGGACGGCTGCGCGGCCACGGGCTCGATGCCCGGGTCACCGCTGCATGGAAAGGGGAAACAGTCGAACTTTCTGCAGAAATCCTGAATCTCTCCGCAGAAATCCTCAAAAAACGTTCAGCCGAGCTGAAAGCCAAAAATACGGAATTCCGTGCCAGACTTGCCGCAGCGGCTTCCCGCGGCATACCGATCGATTATCCTCTCGTCGCAGCAGCTGTCTGCGATATCACGTTGAAACACCGGGACACGGATCTCGCAGATCCGGCAAGGCTCCGGAAATTCGCTCTGCCTGCAAAGATCAACCGGCAATTCCGTTACCTCGACCGAAGTCTTGATCTTGCCGAGGCGGAACTCAAAGCTCTCGAGAAAGATCAGAAACTGCACCGTCCGGTGCCGAAGGTATCCGTGGATAATCTTCGTGTACGAGACGGCGCATTCTACTCCGGTGACGACCCTGTCATCCTCATCGGGCCGCATGGCTGGTGGGAGGTCTATCCGGATATTGACCTCATCGCCGATGCAGGATTCAATCTCATCGGCGGAACGCTGATCGTACAGGATGCAGCTCCGGCACCGGGTAAAAAGCGTACCGATTTCGGAAACACCATCCTGCGCCACATCAAAAATATGCACAGGCGAAATCTCGCATACGACTTTCTCATCTCGCCGCATCCGATTCCGGAAGCATGGAAAAAGGCATTCCCGGAAATGGCGCGATATCGAGCCAGCGGCTGGGTCGGCAGTTCGTTCTATGTTCCGGCCACCCGACAGATGATCGAGGAAATGTGGGCTGTATTGCTGCCGATCGTTCGAAACGAACCGAATCTCGTTTCTCTGAATCTCGTGAATGAATGGTCGTTTTCCGACGGATTCCGCGGTGATGTGCATCCGAAAATGCGCGAAAGGTTTCTTGCCGCAATGCAGGAAAAATACGCTTCGGTTGAACAACTGAACCGAAAATGGAAAAGTGCGTACAAGAGTTTCGATGAAATCGATCCGGCCGTACTGAAACGCGGAACGACCGGCGGTTTTTATGACTGGGAATGCTTTCGCTATGCCGAAGGGCTTGAAAATGTCGATTTTCTGCGGGCTACGGCTGAAAAATACGCTCCCGGCAAGCTTCGCCAGATCAAAACCATCGCCGTGACAGACCTGAATCCGGAACAATATACGCCGGTGGGCGTCGAACGTGAGGAGCGTGGTGAACTCATGGATATTGTCGGCTCGGATTGTGCCGCAACGATTCATCTCGACTACTACCGATCGATGGTTCCCGGCAAACCCGCCGCCGATACTGAATTCCACGTCTCGAGCGGAATCAAGCCGGAGGAGATTGTGGCCGACTGCTGGAGCGCCGTTCTGCATGGAGAAGGAATGCGCGAGTACTTTGCCTGGGCGAACTCCTATTCGGCGGAAATGCAGGTTGCCGGTGCGATGCTGCATATTCCGGAAGCACTCGAAGCGCTTGGCCGGTCGGTGCTGGACATCCGGCGGCTCACACCCGAAATCGTCCGGTTCCAGCAGCAGATTCCGGAGGCGGAAGTCGGCATTCTGTATTCCCCCGCCTCCCTCTACTGCGACAAAGGATATCCGTCGTCGCTGCGGCAATATCACACCATGCTCTCAAACCTCGATACCCCAATCCGGTTCATCAGCGAACGTCAGCTCGAAGGAGACAAGTTCGGCAAAATAAAACTGATCGTCATTCCGAAAGCGGCCTTTATTCCGGCCGGCACCGTGGATGCTCTGAGGCGGTTCACGAAACAAGGCGGTAAAATCGCAGCCGCGGAGGGTGCGCTGCAAAACGACCCCTACGGAGATCCGCTTCCTCCGCTGGAAACGATGTGGAAACTTGACGATAAAACACTAAATCCGGTCGCGCTCGACCGGTTGCTGACGGAATCCGGCATCTCCCGTCCGGTGCGGCTGAAAGGAGTTCAGCCGGGGCAGGTCGAATTGCGCAGCATACGTACCGCACCGGACGAGTATCTTTTTTATGCGGTCAATTACGGACCGGCCGCAAAAGTGCAGCCTGAACTCGAAGGGAAACTGCTCAATTCGGCAATGGAGTTGATTGCCGGATCTGAAATCCGTTTCCCGTTTGAACTCAATTCCCGTCAACCCGTGATGTTCAGAGTGAAAAAATGAAATCGGCAATCATTATTTTATGCCTTTTGTCGGCAGCTGTCCTCCATGCGGCTCCCCCCGGATATGTCTGGCATGGGAAAGGGGATCAATCAACCCGGGACAAAGACGGCATCTATGTCTGGTTCGTACCGGGACTGAGTCCATTGCCGGGAGACTATAAGGTCGTCGGGCGGCTGCGCTCCGGCCACTCCGGCACGTTTACACTGCGGGCGGTCGACAACTTCACCGGTGCGGAGAGGTTTTCCGGTGCAGTCAAGACTTCTGCCGCATATGCGGATTACGAATTCGGAACCCTTCATTATGACGGCAGCTGGCCGATCCGCCTTGTCGACTGGAATGCACCGGGCTACTACATAGAATCGGTCGGGCTCATCCCGGTCAATGTTCCTTCCGTTCCCGAAGTGCGGGGCAGCTCCGCCGACTCTTCCGACGGCTGGATTCCGATGTACCACACAAAACTCGCTGCCGATCCCAACATGAAGAAAGAAGGCAGAGGTTCGCTCCTCGTCACTGTCGAACCGAAAAGCAACGTTCCGTGGTACGACGTCGGCGCGATGCGACGGCTGAATGCCGCAAAGGCAACCATGATTTCCTTCTGGATTCGCTTCGACGATACGCCGAAACCGGTCTGGATTCAGTTGATCGGCGGAAAAGAATCCGCCGTCATGCGTTTCCGACCGGAGGAATTCGGCATCGTTCGAGGCGAGTGGAAACTCGTGGAATTGCCGGTATCGTCGTTCCACTTCAAGCCGGAACGCGATGTTGCAACGGATATCCGCGGAGTCGCAATCTGCCCGGAAACCGGAAAAGAGAAATGCGTATTCCGGATTGATGATCTGCTGCTGGAATGATCATATCACCGGCGTTTCCCGCCACAGGAAGAAGCCGATGCAGATCCTGCTGCTCCGTGCCGAACAGCCGGTTCCGCGGGGCGGGGCGGCGGCGCATTTCTACGGAAAGGACAGGAATTCTTTCCGGGCCGCATCGTCATAGTGTTCGATGGCGTATCTCAAAGCGGTGCGCGGCATGGCGGATTTATGCCGGTTCAGGAACTCCGTCAGCGCCGCGCGGTCGCGCTTGCCGACTTCACGGAGCATCCAGCCGGTCGCTTTATGCATCAGATCGTGCCGGTGCGGCAGGAAAAGCTCCGCAAGCTTCAGCGTATCGGCAAAATCGCCGTGCCGGATGAAAGTCAGGGTCGAAACCATCGCAATGCGCTGTTCCCAGAGGAGAGAGCCGGCCGCCAGCCTGTAAAGCCGGGCACGGCTCCGGTTCAGCAGATGCTCCCCGACGATGCCGGGCGCGGAAAGGTCCGTCAGGTCCCAGTTGTTGATCCGCTCCGTATGCGCGAGATATCCGCGATATACAGCCTCCCGGACCGATTCGTCACCTCCGGAATAACAACGGACCAGCAGCAGCAGCCCGCAAAGGCGGATCTCATGCCACGGACTTTGCAGCAGCTTGAACGCCTCCTCCGGCATGGCATCACGGCAGCTCCTGACCACACCGCGCACCGCCGGATTCGGAAGCCCGAGAAAACGGTCGCCCTCTCCGTATTGACCGGGACCGCATTTGAAAAAGCGCGCCATGCCGGCCGCCTTCTCCGGATTCGCGGCGGCAGACATCCGAATGGTGATTTCACCGGCCGTCACGCACCCGCCTCCCGATCCGGAATAGCCGGCTTTCCGATCCGATCGCGCCGCCGGAGCATCTGCTCAGGACTCCCCGCCGGAGTTCATCCGGCCGAACCACCAGAACGCATCCTCCGGAGCGGCGTGGAAACCGAGCGTGAACAGCCGGTGCCAGCGTGCGGCGTCTTCGGCGCTCATCAGTTCCAGCGCCACGGCCATCTCCCGCGCAAATTCCATCGCGGCGGTTCCGTTGGCGGTGACGAGACGGCCGCTCCGGACAACATTTTCGTTCCGGTAAAACAAACTTCCGGAATAGCCGTTCCCTGCATAGTCCTGCAGATCCGGGAGCAGATTACCGGTATGGGGCATATCGTTCAGCAGACCGATCCGCCCGAGAAAAACCGTCGCGTCGCAGATCGCCCCGATCACAATGCCGCGCGCCGCCGCATCACGGACCGGAGCCTCCGCCGCGCCGGCCGCCTCCGTGCGCCATGACAGGCCGCCGATCAGGACCACGCCGGCGCAATCCGGCGGCAGCTGCGCCGGAACCGCGCCCTCCGGAACGGTGGTGAACCCGCCCAGAGAACGAACCGGCGAACCGGCCGGAGAAACGGTCTGCACCCGCCATCCCGGCTGCCGGTTGATGACCGAGGCCAGCGGAACCGCCTCCCAGTCCGCATAGCGGTCGAGAAGGATGAACAGAACGGTTTTCATGGTCATGCTCCCTCAGTCCAGCCGGATCGTAACGGTCACCGGCATGCCCTGCCGCAGATTTTCACCGGGTTCATCGATGATGATGCGCAGCCGGTAGACCAGATCGGTCCGCAGCGTCGCGGTTTCGACGCTTTTCGGCGTGAATTCCGCCGCAGGAGAGATGAAACCGATCCGCCCCTCGTACTCCTTCGCCTCGGAGTCGTTGCGCACCGTCACCTTCATGCCGGGGCGGATTTTGCCGAGTTCGGGTTCCGAAACGTAGGCGCGCACCCAGACCGGCTTGTCGAGCGTCAGAGTGAAGACGACCGAGCCGGGACCGGTCACAGCGCCGGGTTCCTGCACCCGGGTCTGGATGACTCCGCCGCTCGGAGCCGTAAGCTCCGTATCGTCATAATCCGTCTGCCGGCCGAGCAATTCGGCCTCCGCCGCCAGCCGTTCGGCCCGCGCCGCCTCGATCTCTTCCTTCCGGAAACCGGCCTTCAGAAGCTTCAGCTTCGCCGTCGCATATTCGACCTGCGCCCGCGTCTCGTCGCGCCGCGCCAGCGTCGAATCGAAATCCTTCTTCGCTACGGCGTCCGTCGCCAGCAGTTCCGTGTTGCGTTCATGCTCGGTTACGGCATTGCGCTCAGCCGCCTTGAACATTTCGACAGCGGCGGCAGCCTGCTCGATCTCCTCGGGGCGCGAACCGTTCTCCAGCTTTTCAAGCTCCGCTTTCGCCCGGGCAAGCTGCGCTTCGGCCGCCTTGAGCGCGGCGAGATAGGTCGCCTTGTCGAGTTTTGCAATCACGTCCCCGGGCTTCACCCGATCGCCCTCGTCGACGGCGAGCTCCGCAATCCGCCCGCCGACCCGGAATCCGAGATTGACCTGCCGCACATCGACGTTGCCGTACAGCGTAATCACATCGGGAACCGTTCGCTCCCGATAGGCAGCGACGCCCCATGCCGCGCCGACGACGAGAATCACGGCGACGGCAATATAAAACCATCTGCTTTTCCACCAACCGGTCATGATCTCCTCCTTCCGAACTCCTCCTGCCGGATCTGCGTATACAATACCGCCGCCCGGCGGTTTATTCAAGAAAAAAATCGCTTTCCGGCTTGACAATCCAACCGGGATGTGTCATAATTATAGTGGTAAGGTAAGGTAAACAGGAAGCGTAAACGGCAATATGATCATGCAGGATGACAGGAACGGGTCGATCAAACCCATCTACCAGCAGATTCGAGAAGATCTTCTGCTCGGATTTCAAAAGACGGGAGAGGCCCGGCTGCCGTCGGAACGGGAAATCTGCAAGAAATACGGCGTCTGCCGCCCCACCGTCCACAAGGCGCTGAGTTATCTCGTCGAAACCGGGCTGGTCGTCCGGCGTCCCGGCAAGGGGTCGTTCTTCCTGCCGCCCGAAGCCGGATCCGGGCGGAATGTCGCGGGCGTGAAGCTGGTCATCCGGAAGGACTGGAAGATCTGGTCGGGAGACTGCTATTTCGGCCAGACCATCCAGGGGATTTACGAAACGCTGAACGGCTGCGGGCTGAATCTCTCGATCGAACAGTTCAACGACCGGCTGCTGCTTCAGCTGCTTGAGGATGAAGTGACTTCGAGCATCTGGCTCTCCCCGGAGAAGGCGGAGCAGGAGGCGATCCGGATGCTGGCCGATGCGGGGCGGACCGTCACCGCCATCAACCGGCAGATTCATGCGCCGGGCGTGCGCTTCGTCTCCGGCGATCATCAGGCGGACGGCGAAGAGGCCGGGCGTTTCGCGCTTCTTCACCGGGCGAACCGGGTGATTTTCTTCGTCTCCGAGGCGGAAAGCGGTCTCTTTGCGGCCCGCGAGGCCGGCATCGCCCATATTCTCGGCGACGCGATTCCGTTCCGTCGCGTCACACTCTCCCTCACCGGGCGCACCGAAGCGATCCGCCGCGCCGCAAAAGAGTTCGGCGCCGACGGCAACACCGCCGTGGTCCTGAACAGCGGCTCCCTGCTTGAACCGGCCCTGCGGGTTTTTCCGCCGCGGGAGAACCTGCTCCTGTTTGCCGACAACGCCGAACCGCTGCGCTACGGAATCTCGCTGATCGTGCAGCCGGTGGCCGAAATCGGCAGAATCGCCGGAAAAATCGCCGGCGCCGGGGAAACGGCGCTCTCCGGCACGCTGGTCCGGGGCAAACTGCTGACTGCGGAAGGAGTGCGGGCATGACAAAGAGTCCGATGCGCTGCGGCTGGTGCGAAGGCGATCCCCTTTATGAGCGTTATCACGACGAAGAGTGGGGGCGCCCGGTCGACGACGACCACACGATGTTCGAGTTTCTGACCCTCGAATCGGCCCAGGCGGGCCTGAGCTGGATCACCATCCTGCGCCGCCGGGAGAACTACCGGAAAGCGTTCGCCGGATTCGACCCGGCCAAAGTCGCCGCCTTCACCGAAACGGACGTCGAACGCCTCATGCAGGATGCCGGAATCATCCGCAACCGGGCAAAGATCCGCGCCGCCGTCTCGAATGCGCGGCTGTTCCTCGAACTGCAGCAGGAGTTCGGCAGTTTCTGCGCTTATCTGAAGCGTTTCCTCCCCGACGGCAAGCCCGTCGTCAACCATTGGAAAACGCTGAGCGAGGTCCCCGCTTCGACCCCGCTGTCCGACGCGATCAGCAAAGACATGAAGAAACGAGGCTTCAAATTCTTCGGCACCACGATCTGCTATGCCCATCTGCAGGCGGTCGGCTGCGTGAACGACCACCTCGTCGGCTGCATCTGCCGGGCCGGTCAACAATGAAGCCTCACGGCGCGGCGGCTTCCAGCTTCCTGATCTCTTCAGCGGCCCACTCCACTCCGGCCGCCTCGGCCCGGCGGAAACATTCAAGCGCCTTCGCCGCATCCTTCGCCGTTCCGATCCCTTCGGCATAGCAGACTCCGAGCGAACAGACGGCCTGCGGTTCATTCTGCGCCGCAGCTTTCTCCAGGCACCGGAACCCCTCTTCCGCCTGCTCCGGACGACTCAGCAGCAGATTGCCGAGATTGGTCAGGGCCAGCGGATTACTCCGTCGGGAAGCCTGCCGGAAATACCGCTCAGCCCGCGCCCAATCAGGCTCTACGCCGTCGCCGTCCAGATAAATGATCCCCAACTGATTCAGGGCCATATCGACATTTTTTCCGGCTGCGAGATTCAGCAGCCGCAATCCCTCCTTCCGGTCCTGCGGAACGCCGAATCCGTAATAAAAGCAATTGCCCAGTTCGTACAACGCATCCTGAGAACCCGCTTCCGCCGCCTGACGATAGCACTCGACTGCCTTTACCGGGTCGGCCGGAACGCCCCAGCCCCCGGCATGACATCTGCCCAGCATCAGTATCCCGAACCCGTTTCCGGTTTCCGCCGCCTGCCTGATCAATTCAAAACCTTTTTCCGGATCGGCCGGAACACCGAGACCATGCAGATACGCCGCCCCGAGATCGACCTGAGCAGCCGGAAACAATTGCTTCTCCAGCGCTTTCTCCAGCAATTCGACAGCTCTGGCCGGATCATAAGGCACCTCCAGACCGCGGAGATGTGCCATCGCCATACCGTAAGCGGCCATCGCCGTCTGGTCGATGAGCGGCTGCAGAACGGAAACTGCGCGCTTCGGATTATGGGAATCCCCCGGAGCCAGCAGCAGGGCCGCACCGTAAAAAGAGGCGTATTCCGGATCCTCGGCATCCAACGCGGTCGGCCCCAGCAATTCGACGGCACGCCCGTAGTCGCCGAGAACAAATGCCTTCACTCCCTCCCTCTGTTCGACAAGAATACGGAAACGGATGACCTCCTGCGTCAAGAGAGCGATCAGCACGGCTTCTCCGAGCAGAAACACGGTGATTCCGGCCGGGCCGGTCTTCAACTCCATCTTCCGGCATTCCTCCTCCCGTACCGCAATACCGCCTCTCACCTTGAACGGACAAATCTCAAACAACCGGAAGACCCGGAGAGACCGAACCAGAAGCGGAACTGCGGCAAGAAAGCCGCACAACGGAATCAACGCAGCCATTCCGAAAAGGAGGGGACAGGCCGAATGCAGTTTTTTTGCGGCATGAAAGACCGCCAACGCATACAACAGCTGCAACATCCCGCCCGTTCCGAAAAAAAACGGGAGATCGTCATGAATCTCCCGTCCGAAAAGCAGGAAGGCTCCGAGCAGCATACCGCTACCCAGCATGCACCCGGCGGCTACGGCAAGTCGAGGCAGTTCCGAACCGTTCAGGGATATCGTTCTTCCGGGCATTCCTCCCCCTTTCGGTAAAAAAAGGCACTGTGACACGAAGCCGCAGTACCTTTCCTGTTCGAATGAATCCGTATCCGGTTATTTGACCGTGTAGACCCACTGGTTCGATTTTTCGCAGAACTTGCGCGATACCGCCGGGCAGTTCACGGCCGCCTTGTCGAGAAGCGCGCCGACTTCGACTGCATCGTCGGGGCAGCCGGCCTTCTCCGCGATTTCAATCGCGGTTCCGGTGAGGCCGCCGAGCTCGGCGAGCTTCGCCATGACTTTTTCGCGCAGAGCGAGAACTCCCTTCGCCGCAAGCTTGTAGCTCTGGACGCCAGGCTGGTGGAACGCATTGATGTTGATGAATTCCGCATAGATCGCGACCGCACGCTCGTAGAGCGCGATCAGCATGCCGAGTTCGAGCTCCGACACCTGCGGCACCCGGATCGTGATGATCTGCCGCCCCTTGCCGCGCAGCGCGGCCGACAGCCCTTCGAGGAAGCCGTGCAGGTAGGTCCCCATATCGGTCGAATCGGTGATCGGCAGCTTTTCGGCGTCCTTCAGAACTTCGATGAAAGTCGCGAAGAAGTCGTCGCGGCCGTCATTCAGCTGCTGGATGAACGCGTGCGCGTCGGTGCCGCCCTTGTTGCCGAAGACATTAAGTCCCTGATGCACAACCCGGCCGTCGAGGTCGAGCTCCTTGCCGAGGCTCTCCATGACCAGCTGCTGCATATAGCGCGAGAGCAGGATCAGGCGGTCCGAATACGGCACGATCACCATATTGCGATTGCCTTTGCCCTCACCGGCGATATACCACATCGCGGCGAGCATCATGGCCGGATTCTTCCGCGGGTCGGCGGTGCGGGTCCACTCGTCCATGCGGCAGGCGCCCTCGAGGAATCTGCCGAACTTAACGCCGGTCAGCGCCGCCGGGACATGGCCGACGATGCTGGTTTCGCTCGTGCGTCCGCCGATCGACTCGGCCATCTCGAAAACCGCCAGCCAGTTGCTGCCGCGGGCGTGCCTGTCGAGTTCGCTGCCCTTCATCGTGATCGCGGCGGCATGCTTCGGGAACGAGAGCTTGCGGGCGGCGTAGAGCTCTTCCATTGCGATCATGTTGTTTTTCGTCTCCTGCGTGCCGCCGGACTTGCTGATGACCAGATGCAGCGTCGTCTCGGGGTCCATGACCTCCGAAAGATCCGCGAACTCGGCCGAATCGGTATTGTCGAGGAAGTAGAGCTTCAGATATCCGTTGCGGGCGGCATCGGTCTTTTCGTTCCAGTAAGGACCGTTGATCGCGAACTGCATGAGCTGCGGACCGAGCGCCGAGCCGCCGATGCCGTTTACAACGACCGCCTCGAACTTCCTGCCGGTTTCGCCGGTGATCTTACCGGACCGGACCTGTTCGGCAAACGCTTCGACCGAGGCGAAAAGCTCGCTTTGCGGATACACCTTGCGGTCCGAGAAATGGGTGACCTTGCGTTTCTCGTCCGGATTCTTGATTTCACCGGCTTCGATGCGCCCCATCTCGCGGGCGGCGCGTTCGAATTTCGGCTGAAGGGCATCGAGCTCCGCCGGCGAGAATTTCATGCCGGCGAAGTCGATGGAGAACTGACTCTCCGCGTCGACGAGCGTATATTCGATGTTCCGTTCGATCCAATTGTTCATTTTTTCTGGCCTCATGGGTTAGTGAATGGGTGTTATCCGTGACTCAGATCATCGAGCCGCTGCTTGAGCAGCCGTTTGATGTACTCCTCTCCGTAGAGCGAGCGCATCAGGTCGATGTTGAATTCGTAAAAAAGCTGGGCGTCCGGCCGGGTCACCATCGGCCCTGACGCAAGTTCGATGATGGTCCGCCGCTTGTTCTGATCGTGCTCGTAGGCGGAGAGGTAGCGGATCAGGCTGCGCGGCGAAAGTTCGGTGAATTTCTTCTGGCCGAACTCCTCCGTATAATCCGCAGCGATCTGCGAAATCAGATTGCGGTGATGGTGCCGCACACCGAAGGTCGCAAGAAAATCCTCGACCATCTCGCAGCAGCGGAGCTCATCGAAAACCGGGAAGCTGATCCGCCTGCCGCGCGACAGGATGTTGGCCGGAAACTCGTAGTTGGCCGACAGGACCGGCATGATGTTCTGCGGAAGAGAAAACGCGCCGCCGACGTTGGTCCGGAAGCTGAACCAGTCGGTCTCGCGCGGATCGATGTCGTCGAAAAACAGCACGAACCGGTGGTCCGGCCGTGCCGCGAGCGGCGCGATGAGTTCATCCCATCCCCGCTCAAGCGTCACGGGATCGGGCAGAATGATGACCAGCTCCGGCTCCGCATACGCATAGGAGAGCACCATGCTGGTCTTGCCGTAGCCGGGCAGACTGTAAACCAGCAGCGGCAGGTTGCTTTCCCCGAGCGCAAACTTATGAAAATGATCCTTGAACTGGAGACGGACGCTCGGGAAGCCGAAAAATCTGCCGACCGGCTTGACCGAATCGAAGACGACCTCGCGGAACTCCCCTCTGAAATAGCGGAACATGCGCGCCTGCCGGAAACGGTCCGCCGCCAGAATCATGGCGGCGAGCTGCCTGAGCTGGAACTCCTTCCGCCCTTTCAGCACCGGCAGCGCCGCGAGAAAATCGAGAGCGGCCGGAAAAATCCTGCCGCGGGCGGCGGCTGCGCGGGCAACAGCCGCCGAAATGCCGATCCAAAGGTCGCGCGCCGCTTCAAGCAGAAACCGGCAGTTCGGGCTCCGTTCCTCCTTTTCGAGTTCGGCCGGAAGAATCCGGTTTGCGATGAAAACGTCGAAAACCTGCGCGGAAAGCCGGGATTCCAGCGATCCGTCGCCGAATCTCCGGTACAGGTGATTCGCATAATCGGCCGTGCGTTCTTCTCCGGCGGCGGCCATGAGGGAGGCCAGCAGCGCCGGCAGGGAATCGGCGGCAAATTCCGGATTGCCGTCCCTGCCGGGAACGGCGAACATAAGTTCCAGCGCCCTGCGGGCCCGGTTCAACCGGTTCTGTTCTGTTTCGGCCACAACGGCTCCCGGGTTCCAGATGATCACACGTAGAAATTCAGTCATCATAATATAGTTGCATTCCGGCTTTTGTCAATGGCCGGAGCTTATTTCCGCGAACGGCTTGAAAATCGGGTTTCCGGTGCTATTCTATTAACCGGCAGCCGTTCTTTTTCCATGAAACGATAATACGATACCGGGAGACGCCCATGCCCGCAGAATCACTTTCCGTCAATCATGATATTCCGTCGCCGATCACGATCGAACAGCCGGCGGCTCCCGTTTCCGTGCCTCAGCCGGTTCCGGAACAGCCGCAGCAGAAAAGCATTTACGGCAAAGTGCCGGAAATTCCGGTGCTGGAAGCCGTCGACGGAATCCGTTTCGACTTCAACGACGGAATCCGCATTCTTTTTCCGCAGAACGGGAAAGAGTACCGGGTGATATTTTCCGATCTCGACACCGGCATCATCCTGTACAGCGCCGACACAGTTCCGGGGGCGTTTGTGACCAGTGTGAAGAAATTCTTCATCCGGTTCCGGCTCCAGATCTACCCGAAAGGCGGCGCGGAGCCGCTTTTCACACACGACTACAATGCCGAAAACCGGGAGGTCATGATCCAGCTCCCGGTCGGCACCATCGGGGATTCGATCGGCTGGTTCAGCTATGTCGAACGCTTTCAGCTCAAACACAGATGCCGGCTCATCTGCGTCATGGCGCCGCATATCTCCGCGCTTGTCCGCGGCCAGTACCCGGAAATCACCTTCATCGGCCCGGACGAGACTGTAAATTATCGTCCTTACGCCTGTTATTACATGGGGCTCTTCTTCCGGGGCGACGTCGATCACCAGCCGGTCGATTTCCGTTACATCGGGCTGCACCGGACGGCCGGATACATCCTGAACGTCGATCCGGCGGATCTTCCGCCGCGCTTCAACCTCTCCGCGCCGCGCCGGATCAAGGAACCTTACGTCTGCATTGCGGCGCAGAGTTCGAGCCAGGCGAAATACTGGAACAATCCGCGCGGCTGGATCGAGGTTGTGAAATTCCTGAAGGAGAGCGGCTACCGTGTCCTCTGCATCGACCGGGAGCAGGTTCACGGCACCGGCATCAACTATAACACGATTCCGTATGGAACCGAGGATTTCACGGGCGACCGGCCGCTCCAGGAGCGGGTCGATCTGATCAAGGACGCCGATTTCTTCATCGGACTTTCGAGCGGGCTCTCGTGGATCGCGTGGGGATGCCGTGTTCCGGTCGTCATGATTTCGGGATTCACACACCCGACCAACGAGTTCCAGACGCCGTACCGGGTCATCAACTACCACACCTGCCACAGTTGCTGGAACGATATGCGCGTTGACTTTGACCACTTCGATTTCCTCTGGTGCCCGCGCCACCGGGGGACCGACCGCCATTTCGAGTGTACGCGCCTGATTTCGGCCGAACAGGTCATCAACACGATCAAGAGCATCCCGGCCTACCAGCGCCGACAGGCGTAAGGGGAGCGAAGCGACCGGGTTCAGGGCCTTTCGGCCCTGGCGAGGCTCCAAGGGGCGCGGAGCCCCTTGGCGGAGTCTGAGGCGGCGCCTCAGGTTGACCCGGCGAAGCCCCAGCGCAAAAATCCGCAACGGAGTTGCGGTGCTTCGCCCGGTGTGAGCGACGCGGCGAACGCCGCGGAGCGGTCAAAGGGTCTGCCGCGTTGCAATTCCGGCCAACCATGATTGACCGGAGCCGCGAACCCTTGTTAAAATGCGAGCTGTCAATGTTGCAGACTGGGGGAAGCGCGCCCCTTCCGGGGCGCGGTCTTTCTGCGCATTCGCGCAGCAGACCGTGCGTGCTCCCCGTCCGAATCTTCGATTCGGTTTGTGAGCTGGTCGTTCCGCCCGCAGCTTGCCTCCGGCGGCCGGGGCGCTTCGCCCCCGGTCCCCAGACCGGCAGGGTGCCGGTGCCGGCGGCGGCTAAGCCGCCTTGAATTTTACTTCATCATCTTTTTGCGGTTAGCTTCTGCGTCGTTCCGCCCGCAGGTAGCCTCCGGCGGCCGGGGCGCTTCGCCCCCGGACCCCAGACCGGCAGGGTACCGGCGCCGACGGCGGCTAAGCCGCCTTGAATTTTACTTTATTATCTTTTTTGACACATTTGCAGACGCATCCTTACTCAAGCATCCCCTGCTGAGCATACCACGCCCGGAGGAAGCTGTTCCTGATCCACTCGGTCGGCAGCTTTTTCCCCGCCGCTTTGTATTCGTCGATTTTCCGCTGTAACGCGCAATCGGCTTCATATCGCTTCCGTATCGCCCCGGAGGAGGCGGCATGTTCCGCGATCGAGTGGTTGATGAACCGTTCCGCGTCGGTAAGCGCCTGCTCGGGCGTCGCAAGTCCGTTAGTGAACTTTTCGTATGCGTAGTTCAATTTGTTGTCGCCGAGCGGGTAATACGGCGACACCGGATCGTTGAAACCGATCGTTTTCGCCCATTTCAGCTCGTTTGCGTGCAGATTGCCTTCGTTCGGATATTCCGGCGGATTCAGGTATTCCGGATTGTTCTCCGCGAAAGCCGGATTCGGCGGCAGCCCGTCCGCACCGGTGATGATCTGATTGTTGTATTCGCGGTCAGCCAGGAAGAGCAGGAAAAGTTTCGCATATTCCGGATACTTCGTCCCCCGGTAGATTCCGGTGCTGCGGGCGAGAAGCCGCATATTTTTGAATCCGAACTGAGGAAGCTGGCTGAACGACTGGCGCACCGGCTGCTTCATGCGGCGCAAATCCATGTTTGCGTAACGCCCGGTCAGGAACATCGCATACCGGCCCGACGCGAACAGCAGCGATGCGTCGTTGTTGACGCTTTGCCGACTGTGGTCGCCCGCCCGCTCGGCGGCGGTCGGCATCAGGTGGTCGATTTCGGTCCACTTGTGCTGGAGCTTCACTGCATCGATGAATTCGGTACGGTTCAGTTTTGCGGCGGTCAGTGTCTCGTTGAAAACGTCTGCGCCGCGGCTGCGGGCAAGCTGGAGCATCATCGGAGTCCAGGCGCAGAAAAACACCTCCTGCCGCGGCTTCCCGGCGTTGGCGCGGCGGGTGAACTCGAGCCCGATCCGTTCGAACTCCTCCGGCGTCCATTCCTCGGGCGGCGCGGCCATGCCGACCTTTTCGAACGTATCGACGTTCACGAGCAGCCCGTAACAGGCGAGATTGCACGGGTAAACGTACTGCCGGCCCTCACAGGTCAGGAGCTCGGCGGCCGGGCCATAGTTCCTTTCCGGATTCAGCCCGTTTTCACAGGCGAATTCCGTGATGTCTTCGAGCACCCCCATCGGAGCAAACCGTTCGACTGCAATCCGGTCGATCAGGTCGCTGCCCATGCCGGAGACCGCCTGGATCAACGAACTCTGCTGGTCGCTCGCCTGAAGCTCGATGTCGCAGACCGGACCGCCGTCCGGCGCGGTGTGGCCGTTCCTGACCAGCCATTTCCGGAACAGCTCGGCCTGCTCGTACCGTTCCGGGCAGATTCCGGTCGCCCAGACCAGCACCGGCCGGTCCGCCTTCGACCGAAGCGAAAGAACCGTGCAGACGGAGGCCAGCGCGAGTGCAATGACAACGATCAGGAACAGCTTTCTCATGGGTTACTCTTTCCGCAGGATGTCGAACGTGGTGTTCTTGCCGAAGAACCGGTAGACGCCGGGCGATACTTCGACCGTGCGGCCGTTTTCGGAGAGATAACCGGTTTCACCGTCGCCGACGGTGAGTTTCGCTTCTCCCTCTCCGGAACTCACCTGACAGACCAGGACCCGGGTCGAACCGTCCGCCGCGCGGAAAGCGCGGGCGTAGATTTTGCCTTTGACGGCTTCGGTTTTCACTTCGGGCGCGGCTTCAGCCGACAGCAGATACGGTTCGAGTTTCTTCAGCCGTTCCGCCACCCGGCAGACGATCGGCCAGCGCCGCTCGAACTGAAGCTTGTCCGGGCCCCAGTGCAGATCGAAGTACGAATACATCACGAACCCCTTTGCGCCGCGCATCGCTTCGAGCAGGCAGATCGTATTCATCTCCTCCTCGTTCGGGGCGCGCTGCGTGCTGAAGTACGGAACCGGATTTTCCTGCCATTTCGTGCCGCCGAAGTTGTAGAAGCCGGTATGGTGAATCTGCGGCACACTCCAGAGCGGCATGTTCAGCGCCTCCGCCGCGCGGGTCGAGGCGTCGGTCCCTTCGATGTGGCTGTCGTCGCGGAAGTTGATCGGATACGGGTCGTTGCCGAACACGTCCTGGCACGGCACGTAGTGGTGAAAGTCCGGCCACTGGTAGAAGACCGACCAGGTCGGGTGGAACGGGTCGAGCCGGTTGACCAGCCGCCGCCGCGCCGCGACCTCCGGAATCCTGTCCACCGCGGCTTCGTCGCAGATGTACCACGAAAGCAGCGCCGGGTGATTCCTGAACCGTTCAACCAACCGGGTCACGACTGCGTCGTCACCCTCGTTGAACAGGTCTTTCAAAGAAAACAGCACCTTGATGCCGAGCTTGTCGCAAAGGTCGAGCGCTTCGGCGACCGCGTCGTCGCCGGTCAGCTTCGAATCCTCCAGCTTCAGGACCGGGCTTTTATACGGCATGATGCAGTTGAACGGGCTCGCCGCGATCAGTTCGAGATCCCTGCGGGTGACCTGCTGGGTGTAGAGCCCGAGCGGCATATAGGGTTTCCCCCCGACGATGAGCCGCCGGTCCGCATCGATCGTCGCGGCGTTGGCCGGAAGCGCGGGAGCCGGAGAAAAGGTCATCGGAATCTGCGCCTCGGCGAGAATCCGCTTCCCGGCCGGGTCGATGCGGCGGCAGATGATCGTGAACGAGCCGTTTTCGAGCTTGTCCGGCCGGAATTTCAGGTTCCGGAGATTGGCGGGGAATTTCCACTGCCCGAGTTTTCCGCCGTTCTGTTCGACTTCGACGAGCTGAAAGTGCCCGTCGCCGTCCTCGCCTTCGTAGAGCGTGAAAAGCTCGACGTCGCCGCCCGGATTCAGCGTGTGATGGGTCGGGTAACTGGTGTCCGCCCTGAGCCGCGGCGCGATCTCGTTGACGAACACATCGTCAAACCACGCCTCGCCGGTCGCGTTTTTGCGCAGATACAGCGTAATCTTGTAATTCGCATCGGTCCGGTCCGGTTTTGCTGTGAACTCTCCGGTCAGCAGCTGCCAGTCGGTGTCGCCGGTCCGGTTGTGGACGTAGCCGCCCCCGGCGTATTTGTCGTCGTACCCTTCAATGCAGATTCCGGCGCCTTCGCCGGTGACGCCCCTGGTGCGGACCATCGCGCCGAAGCGGTAGCGCCTGCCGGGAACGATCCTGATCTGCTGCGACACCTGCCGGTAGCCGCCGGGGGCCGGACGACGGTAATGAAGCCCGCCGGTCTGGTTGATGCCGTATGAGCCGGTGGAACATTCGGTTCCGTCAATATTCTCCCAGCCGGCGGCGCCCTGTTCGAAACCGGCGTTGCGGACGAGTGAGCCTCCCCGGTCGCCGGCGGCTGGCGGCAGGTAGCCCGACAGATCGATTTCGGCGCCGGAGGCGGCGAGCAGCAGGGAGACGCAGAGCGCGGAGACAATACGGGTCTTGAGCATGGCTGATCCTGTTGTTGGAGTTTTCTTTGTGAGGTGTTTACTGCATGACCCGGTCGGTCCACCAGCGGTTGTAGGCGTACATCGGGCACCAGTAGGTGATGAGGTCGCTCTGCAGCTCTCCCCACTGCCTGGATTCGACGTGGCCGTCGAACATCGAAAGGTTTCCGCGCAGGGAGTGACGCACCGCAACCGGATACCAGCCGTCCCGCTTGCCCGCTCCCCAGTACTTGCCGGCCTGGATCAGCGCAGTGACGTCCGAGCTGAGGCCGGCGGTGCCGTTGTCCGGGTTCGGTTCGGAGTCGCCGAACTCCACGAGCTTCGAGGTTTTGGCCCGCCGGCTGAGGATTGTCGAATATTTGAAGCCGTCGGTTATGCTGTTCGGGCCGGTCGCCTTGAACCAGATTCCGTAGGTGTAGATTTTTTCGCGCTGGGCGGCGGCGGCCTGGTCGCTGAGTTTGACGGCGTTCGGCACGGAGGGACAGATCAGCGACTTCTCCGGCAGTTTGTAGAATTCATTGAAGATATGGTGAAACGTCAGCAGCTTGCCGTCGTACCGGAAATAGGCGGTGGCCAGCCGGTCGTCGTAATCATTCCGGTAGAGACTCGAGGTGAGCGCGAGATTCTTGAGATTCGAGACGCAGCCGGCCGACTTCCCTTTTTCGCGCGCCTGATTCAGCGCCGGAAGCAGCATGGAGGCGAGGATGGCGATGATCGCGATAACCACCAAGAGTTCGATGAGGGTGAAAGAATTCCGTTTCATGGCGAATCTCCTTCTGTTTAGGCTTTCCGGGTTGGAATGCAGGAACCGCGTTCGATGAATGCACCGGGAATATACTCCTGGATCAGCTCCGGCTGATCCAGCTTCTGGTTGCGCGTGATGATTTCGACGGCGCGTTCCGCCACGGCGTCGTAATTGTTGCTGATCGCGGCGATTTCGGGAGTGAACGCCTCGGCGGTCGGCCAGTCGTCCATCCCGACGATCGACAGGTCGCCGGGGACGGCGAGACCGCGTTTGCGGAGCTGCTTCAGGCAGAAGCCGATCGTGGTCGGATTGCCGAGCAGCAGGGCATCCGGCCGGAGCGGAAGCACATCGTCGAGAAAGGTTTCGACCAGCTCCGGCGTGTCGATTTCGCGCAGCGGCTTGCAGTAAATCAGCTCCTCGTCGACCGGGAGCCCGGCGGAGGCATGGGCGTCGCGGTAGGCGCGAAGCCGGGCGTGGCAGTCCGGCGTGTCGTACGCGGTTTTGGCGTAGACGATCCGGCGGTGGCCGCGCCGGAGCAGCGCGTCGACCGCGAGACGGAAATTGCCGTAGTAATCCGGAGAAACGAAGCTGAACGGCTCCCTGCTCAGCGGCGGATTGATGAAGAGCACGTTCCGGAACGGCTTGAACAGCGGCGGAATCGTCGCGGCGAAGTCGTAATAGTGGGCGAGGCAGATCACGCTTTCGATATTGTAGCCGAGCAGGTCGTCCACATATCGCCGGATCGTGTCGAAGCTGTCATGCACCAGGCCGATCTGGAGCCGTCGCCCTGAAAGGAAAATCCGCTTTTCGATCGCGGCCATGATGTTGTTGTAGAGCCCGCAGCACTGGCTGTCGATGATGACGCCGATGATGTCGTTCTTGCGGTGCGCAAGCTGCTGGGCGACGAGATTCGGCCGGTAGCCGAGCTTGTCGGCGGTTTCACGCACGAGCCGGACCGTGCGGTCGCTGACTTTCGTGGTTTTTCCGCCGCCGCCCAGGAGCGCTTTCGACACGGTGGATTTCGATACCCCCGCCTCGCGTGCAATTTCTGAAAGCGTAACCATGGATTTGAATTCCCCTGTTGAAATGTACCGGTACATTCAATCTTTCAAAAAAGAGAGAGCCCGCTTTGCCGCGTCTCCCGCATCGTTCGGTATTAATTATGACATGTACCGGTACATTTGTCAATAGGCAATCTGAAAAAAAACGGAAAAACAGCGGAAATCCCATCGGATCGCAGCGCAACCGAAATGAGAAAACGGACCGCGGAGCCGGAACGCCGTTCCGGGAGCCCGGCGGGGATTGATTTTCCTCGCAAAAAATCGATCCGGGGGAATGCAACCGCTTGCAATCCGTAAAATGCTGCGATATAATAAAGAAAGGGTAGATCCCTGAACGATTAGGAAAGGAATTCTGGAAATGGCGACCAAAGCGGCAGCGGCAAAGAAGGCGCCGGCAAAAGCCCCGGCGAAAGCTCCGGTCAAAAAGGCTCCGGCGAAGAAGGCAACGGTAAAGAAGGCGGAAGCTCCGAAGAAGCTTCGTGTGGCGATCATCGGCTGCGGCGGTATCAGCCACGCCCATATGGCGGCCTACAAATCGATTCCGGAGGTCGAGCTGGTCGGCTTCTGCGACATCAATCCGGAACGGCTGACCGAGTACCAGGAAAAATACGGAGTCAAGCCCGAACAGTGCTTCGAGAAGTGGGACGACCTCTTCAAGACGGTCAAGCCGGAAGCGGTCGACATCTGCACCCCGAACGGCGTTCACTGCCCGGCCGCGGTCGCGGCCTCCGAAGCGGGCTGTCACGTGATGGTCGAAAAGCCGATGGCGATGACGCCGGACGAATGTGAAAAGATGATCGCCGCGGCGAAAAAAGCCGGCAAGCTCCTGGCCGTCGGCTTCCAGCACCGTTACAACTCGAAGACCGATTATCTGGTCAAGGCGCGCGACGAGGGTAAATTCGGCAAGCTCATGTTCGTGAAGTGCCAGGCGCTGCGCCGCCGCGGCATTCCGAACTGGGGCGTGTTCGGCCGCAAGGATCTCCAGGGCGGCGGCCCGATGATCGACATCGGCGTGCATGTCGTCGAAATGGCGCACTACTTCATGGGGTCGCCGAAGCCGGTCGCCGCGACCGGCAACTGCTGGACCTATCTCGGCGACAAGCCGAGCGAAGTCATGAGCATGTGGCCGAACTGGGACTACAAGACCTACACGGTCGAAGACCTCGCGATCGGCCATATCCGCTTCGACAACGGCATGATCATGCAGATCGAGTCGTCGTTCGCGGCCCATATCGACAAGGACGAATGGAAGTTCGTCGCCATGGGCGAAAAGGGCGGCTGCGACTGGGATCCGCTGCAGATTTTCACGGACGACGCCGGTGCAATGGTCCACATCAAGCCGGATTACGTCGCGCCGGACTGGAACAAGGACTGGACCTACCTGTTCGCCCGCAAGCTTCAGAACTGGGTTGACGGCATCCTGAAGGGAACCCCGCTGCGGGCCTCCGGCGAGGAGGGTCTCGCGATCCAGAAGATTCTCGACGGCATCTACCGCTCCGCCGAGCAGGGCGGCAAGGAAGTGCCGATCAAGTAATCGTTTGCATTGGAATCGATCCCGGTTTTGCGCCGGGATTTTTTTTGGAGGAATGTCATGAAACGAATCGCTGTCGCCGGGGTCGCGCATATTCATATGCCGCACTTCGCCAAGCTGTTGAAGGAACGTCCGGGATTCGAAGTCGTCTCGGTCTGGGATCACGATGCGTCCCGGGCGGAGAAGTATGCCAAAGAGCTCGGCTGCGGTGTCGCCGCAAGTTGCGAGGCGCTCTGCCGGGATGGTTCCGCCGATGCGGTCGTCGTCTGTTCGGAGACCGACCGCCACAAGGGAATCGTTCCGCTCGCCGCGAAGGCCGGAAAACATCTGTTCGTCGAGAAGCCGCTCGGATTTTCCGCCGCGGATGCGCTCGCCATGGCCGATGCGGTCCGCGAAGCGGGCGTGCTGTTCCAGACCGGCTACTTCATGCGCGGATCTTCCGTGCATCAGGCGCTGAAGAAGATGGTGAATGACGGTGTGTTCGGCCGGATCACCCGCGTGCGCCACGTGAACTGCCACCACGGTTCGCTCGGCGGCTGGTTCGATACGGATTACCGCTGGATGGCCGATCCGGCCGTCGCGGGCTGCGGCGCCTTCGGGGATCTCGGCACCCATTCGCTCGATATCCTGATGTGGCTTTTCGGCAAGCCGGAGCTGGTCACCGGCGATATCCGGACGATAACCGGCCGGTACGGCGAAAACTGCGACGAAACCGGCACCGCGCTTCTGAAATTCCCGGGCGGAATCGCCGGCACGCTTTCGGGCGGCTGGGTCGATGTCATGAATCCGGTGACTTGCGAAATCAGCGGCACGGAAGGCTTTGCCTATGTGCGCAACGGCGAGCTTTTCGTGAAATCCTCGAAACTCGACGGCGCCGACGGTTCTTCTCCGTGGAAGGAGCTGCCGGCCGAGCTGCCGCACGCCTTCACGCTTTTCCTCGACGCTGTCGAAGGAAAGAGCGTCCCGCTGGTGACTGCGGACGAGGCCGCCGCGCGCAACGTCGTCATGGAAGCGATCTATCGGGCCGCACGCACGGCGACCTGGGTCAAACCCTGATTTCCGGGGCACATGCCCATGAAATATGCAGCGGGCTCCGGAGGAAGGCGAAACGCCTCCTCCGGGGCCCGCTGTGTTCTGAGCGAGTTGTATCGAGGGTCAGCTCCGTTCGATCTGAAGACGGCCTTTCGCCAGGAGCCAGCGGACCGGACAGAGCCGGTCGAGAAAACGCCGGTCGTGGCTGACCAGCAGCAGCGCGCACTGCGCTGCGGCCAGCGCCGTCTCGAGACACTCCACCGACGGCAGGTCGAGGTGGTTGGTCGGCTCATCCATGACCAGCAGCTCGATGTCGTCATTCACTCCGAGAGCGAGGTGCAGTTTCCGCAGTTCCCCGGGGCTCAGCCGTTCCGAGGCCAGCACCCGTTCGGGGGACGACCCGAGGTTGTGGATGATCCGCATGACCGACCCGCGCTGCCGGACCGATAGCGAAGCGAGCTTTTCCGCGACTGCCTCGCGCCCGCTTTCTCCGATCTCCTGCGGCAGGTACAACATCCGTTCCGGATCGATCCGCAATTCGGGCAGAATACGGCGGATCAGCGTCGATTTGCCGAGGCCGTTGCCGCCGGCGATGCCGATCCGGTCGGCAGGAGCCATCTCCAGTGCCGGATGGTCGAGAAAACGACCGCCGCCGAGCCTGATGCGTCCGGCCGGGAGAGAGAAAAGCACATTTCGTTTCGACCGGACTCCGTAAGGAATATCGAACCGGTACGATTCGTCCGCTACCGTCCCGAGCCCGGCGACTTCGGCGGCCTGCCGTTCGACCCGGACGCGCTGGCGTTTTACGAGGTTGTCGGCGGCTGAGCTCCGGCCGGTGACGCGGGCGGCGTCGATCCGTCCCTTGCCGTCATGATCGTGCCGCGCAAGCTTCCGCTTCGAATTTTTCGCCTGAGCCGCTTCGGCCTTGCCGCGGCGGCGCTGAAGTTCGCGCTTCATGCGGTCGAGTTCGGCTTTTTCGGTCGAAAGCGTGGCGCGCAGAGTTTCGCGTTCGATTTCGCGCCGGCGCTTCCCTTCCGAATATCCGCCGGAACGCATGATGACGGAACCCGGCTCGATGAACAGGCACTGTTCGCAGAATTCGTCCAGCAGCGTACGGTCGTGGCTGACCAGAAGGCCGATTCCGCCGAAGCTGCGCAGCGCGTTGCGAAGCTGTTCCGACGATGCCGCATCGAGGTGGTTGGTCGGTTCGTCGAGGAGCAGGATGTCATATCCGCCAATCAGCGCACAGCCGATCTGGGAGCGCTTGCGTTCACCGAACGACAGCGTGTGCCAGCGGACGGCCCAGTCGGAACCGATTCCGAGCGTGTCGCGCAGCTCCGCCGCGAACCGTCCCGGAGAAACGATCAGCTCCTCCAGCTCCGGCGGCACGGCATCGCACTCCTGGCTGCACAGGAAGAGCCGCCCCTCGCGGTCCACCCGGCCGGACTCCGGCCGGAGCTCCCCGGCCGCCAGTTTCAGCAGCGTGGTTTTCCCGCCGCCGTTGAAGCCGACGACACCGGTCCAGCCGCCGGGAAATACGCAGGAGAGATCGTCGAACAGCACGCCGGCCGCCGACGGATAACCGAAAACAAGATGCGAAAAAGAGAGAAAAGGTACAGACATAACGATTTTCCGAAATAAAAAAACAAGTTTTGTGCGAAAACGGTTTTTTATTTCAGAAACGCATGTGCTACCCCCTGTTGCGGTTGATATGATGGAATACTATAAATCCGCTTGCGGAAAAAGTCAAGCCGGATGTCGCGGATAACCGGGTCTCTACCGGCGGGCCGGCGCGAAAGTCTCGTTTTCGGAGAAGCGGACCGCCGCCTGAATGGCTCGGGGCGGTTCATCCGGATTCTGCGTCCGCCAGCGGATCAGCTCGAGAGCACGGTACGCCTGATCTTTCAGTTCGGCGGAGAAAAGCGCCGGCCGGGGGCAGTAGAATTCCGCCTCCTGCCGGTCGCCGAAGGTCAGCACCGACATGTCCTCCGGCACCCGGAAGCCGATGTCGCGCAGCCCTGAGATCACCGCCCAGTAGAAGCTCAGCGGGCAGACGACGGCGCTGTAACCGGCGATTTCCCGTTTCCGTTCGTTGAATGCCTGCCGGATCGCATGGTGGGCCAGCTGGAAAAACGGCACCTCCAGCGACATCATCGATGAATTGTACTCCACATCCGGATATTTAGCCCGGAACACCTGCCCGAAACCGGTCAGGCTCGGATGAATCGAGGCAAGAATTCCGTATTCCCGGACCAGCTGGTCCACCAGGAAAATGCGGCGGTGCCCGAGTTCGTACAGCCGGTCGCAGGGTTCTTCCATTCTGGCGTCATTCAGATAATAGACCGAATCGCGGCCGATATGTTCCGCACTGGAGCAGACCGCGACGACCGGCTTGGCGGGCGAACACAGTTTCTCAAGCAGAATCCGCGGCATTTTCTCCGCCTGCTGGATCATGGTCAGAGCAAGTGCGTCGCAGTTCTGCCAGAGATCGAGCAGCGAACGGTCCTCCCAGCTTCTCGCATTGACGACTTTGAGCAGCCAGTTGGCCTCTTCGCAGGCCTGGGAGAAGTACATGACGGTATCGAGGGTCTCCGGCGCCGCCCAGGCGGGCTGGACCAGCCCGAGGATTTTCTGCACCTTCTGCTCGGGAATCTCATTGCAGACGAAGGTTCCGCTGCCGTGGTTGCGCTCGAGGATTCCCTCCTGCACCAGTGCGCTCACCGCCTTGCGCAGCGTCATGTAGCTGACGCCGATCTGGACGGCGAGCTCCCGTTCGGGAGGCAGGACGGAGCCGCGCGCGAAATTGCCGATCCGGATCTCCTTTGCGATCCACTCTCTGGCCATATCCGCCTTCGTCATGCGCTGTTCATCCATCACGGAACCACCCCGGTTGTCTTGTCGATATCCCGGTTACAATACCACCGGATTCGCAGATATCAAATGAATTTTCCGGGGAAGCGCCGTTTTCTCCTACCGGCGGACGCCTACGCTGTTGACTTCGTTCAGTGCCACATCGGCCACGTGCAGGTCGAACCAGAGGATATTCTTTCTCTGGTTGTGGCGGAAGGAGAACTCAAAACCGGCGTCGCCGCGCGAGGAATCGGTATAGTTGTTCAGCTGATCGCCATTCTGGAAGGCATAATCATTCCCGGCGCCGCCGGAATAAAAACCCATTTCGCCGATAAACACTGTGGTGGAAGGCTGCGGGAACACACCGACTCCTCCGTCAGTCGTCGCCCGCGAAGTCGGCTTGACGACATAATAATTGGTCGCGCCGGAACTGCCATCCTTGTAGGAGCGCCAGTTGGTAAGGCCGTACCAGGTGACCAGAGGGCCGAAGCCGTACATGGAGTAGCTGATCCGGTCGATATTCGAGGTGCTGAACGGGTTGGACGGGCAGTGCAGCGAGCCGGTTTCGCGCCTTCTGGCGGCTTCGGTCCAGTCGTGAGTCACCTTGTTGTCCATGCCGAGGTACGGCATCAGCAGCCAGCTCCAGGCGTTGCAGTTGGCTCCCAGCACCGCGGCCGGCTTGGAGGGCGGATAGTATGTGTAGTCCCCCGCGTACAGGGCCAGGCCGGTCCCGACCTGCTTGAGGTTGCTTGTACAAGTCGCCTTGCGGCCCGATTCCCGCGCCCTGGACAGGGCCGGCAGCAGCATCGAAGCCAGAATCGCGATGATCGCGATCACCACCAAGAGTTCAATCAGCGTAAAATTTCTTTTCATTCCCGGCTCTCCGTGTCAGGTTGAGTAATTTTTGATATAGCACTTTGCTACATGTTGTTGATTTATTATACCAAAGTGCTATACAAATGTCAATAGGCATTTCAAAAATTTTTGAAAAAAATAATTGCAACGGCCCGAAAACGGCCGGTTTCCCGGGATTTCAAAAACCGGATATTTTTTCCGGACGGAATGTTGTGAAAGCGGTAAAACGGCGGTATATTGAGTAAAGTAAAATTTCATTCTTGCTCGGAGTAATTCATGACGCTCAAGAAACGCCTTTACACGGCCGCGGAGACGGCTGCGGCGATCGACCGGATGGCGGCGGCCATCGTCGAGGACTGCCGTGCCGCCCGCGAGGAAGATTTCGCCCTGGTCGGACTTTATCAGCAGGGAGTTCCGCTGGCGGAGCGGCTCTGCGCGGCCATTGAGACGCTGTCCGGCCGCCGGCCGCCGATGGCGATGCTCGATATTTCTCTCTACCGCGACGATTTCGGGAAGAGAAGCGCTCTGCCGCTGATCCGCGAAACGGTTATTCCGTTCGATGTGAACGACACCAGGATCATTCTCGTCGACGACGTGCTTTCGACCGGGCGCACCATCCGGGCCGCGCTCGATGCACTGACCGATTACGGCCGTCCCGGCATCATCCGGCTCGCGGTGCTGGTCGACCGGGGCAGCCCGGAGTTCCCGATCCGCGCCGACTATGTCGGATTCGCCTGCAATCCCCCGGCGGACCACAAGGTTGCGGTCCGTTTCGACGATGACGATTCGGCGGAGAGCGGCATTTATGAAGTCGAGTGGAAGTAACGAAACAATTCAGAACCAAGAGTCGCCTTATGGAATGGACCAGAAAAGATCTGCTCAGTCTGTATGACCTGAGTCCCGAGGAGATCACCTTCCTCCTCGACACCGCGGAGGAGTTCAAGAAAGTCTCCGAACGCAAAGTCAAGAAAGTCCCGGCCCTCCGCGGTAAAACCGTGGTCAACTTCTTCGTCGAGCCGAGCACGCGTACGCGGGTCTCGTTCGAGCTTGCCGAACAGCGTCTTTCGGCGGACATCGTGAATATGCAGGCGCAGGTCAGCAGCCTCAAGAAGGGCGAGACGCTGCTCGATACCGTGCGCAACATCGAGGCGCTGCAGGTCGATCTCGTCGTCATGCGCCACAGCACGCCGGGCGCGCAGGACTTCATCGCACAGCATCTGAAGTGCGGCGTGGTGAACGCCGGCGACGGCGCCCACAGCCACCCGACCCAGGCGCTGCTCGACATCTTCACGATCCGCGAAAAAATGGGCCGGATCAAGGGGCTGAACGTAACCATCCTCGGCGACATCCTCCACAGCCGGGTGGCGCGCAGCAACATGTGGGGGCTGCTGAAGCTCGGAGCGAACGTGACGCTCGCCGGCCCCTCGACCCTCGTTCCGCGCGAATTCGAAGCGGTCGGCGTCAAGGTCTGCCACAATCTGAAGGACGCGGTCCGCGACGCGGATGTCGTGAATTTGCTCCGCATCCAGCACGAGCGGCAGGCGGCGGGCTTTTTTCCGAGCACCTCCGAATACGCCCGGTTCTTCGGAATCAACCGCGAAACCATGAAACTCATGAAGCCGGATGCGCTGATCATGCATCCGGGCCCGATCAACCGTGACGTCGAAATCACCAGCGAAGTCGCCGACGGGCCGAATTCGGTCATTCTCGAACAGGTAACCAATGGATTGGCGGTCCGCATGGCGGTGCTTTTCCTCGTAGCGGGGTGTGTGCAGAAATGAACGGCAAAAGCTATATTTTCAAGGGCGCGCGGGTCATCGACCCGGCGCGCGGTGTTGACGCGGTCATGGATATCGGCGTGGCGGAGGGCCGCGTCGTCGATCCGGGGCAGATCGCCAACCCGGAGGTCGTCGATCTCAGCGGGAAGATTCTCTCGCCGGGCTTCATCGACCTGCATGTGCATCTGCGCCAGCCCGGCAACAACATGGCCGAGACCATCGCCTCCGGCACGGCTGCTGCGGCGGCGGGCGGCTTCACCAGCATCGTCGCGATGCCGAATACGAATCCGCCGGCCGACACTGCCGGCGCGATCGAGTTCCTGCGCCAGACTGCCGCGCAGAAGGGAGTGGTGCATGTGCTCCCGTGCGGCTGCATGACCAAGAACTACGAGGGCAGGGAGATGGCCGGTATCGGTTCGCTGAAGGCCGCCGGCGTGGTTGCCCTCAGTGACGACGGCCGCTGCATTCAGGACCATTCGCTCATGCGCCATGTGGTCGAATACGCGAAATCCTTCAATCTGCCGATTCTCGACCACTGCGAGGAGAAGACGCTCGCGGCCGATGGCGTCATGAACGAAGGGAAATGGTCCGTCCTGCTCGGGATGAACGGCATTTCGGGAGCCTCCGAGGAGCTCATGGTTGCCCGCAACATCATCCTCGCCCGCCAGATCGGCTGGAAGATCCATATGCAGCATGTCAGCGTCAAGGAGAGCGTGGAGCTGCTCCGCAACGCCCGGGCGAAGGGGATTCCGGTCTCCGGCGAAGCGACGCCGCACCACCTGACGCTGACCGACGAATGCATCAAGACTTACAGCACGAATTACAAGATGAATCCGCCGCTGCGTTCGGAAGAGGACCGTCTCGCCCTCATCGAGGGCGTCGCCGACGGTACGATCACGGTGATCGCCACCGACCATGCGCCGCACACGCGCACAGCCAAGCTGGTTGAATTCGATTATGCTCCGTTCGGTATCATCGGGCTTGAGACCGCGCTGCCGCTCTGCTATACCGAACTGGTGGCCAAGGGAGTCATCGATCTCGCCGCTCTCGTGAAGCTTTTCACGACCGGCCCCGCCGAAGTGCTCGGCATCGAAAATTACAGTCTGGCCGAAGGACGTCCCGCCGACATTGTGATTTTCGATCCGGCCCGCAAATACACCATCGATGCCGACAAATTCAAGTCGAATTCGCGCAACACGCCGTTCAACGGGCGCGAAGTCGAGTGCAAGGTCTGGGGCACGCTGGTCAACGGGAAAATGGTCTACTGCGAAGAATGAAGACGCTTGCGGACATTCTGCCCGGAATCATCGAATTCCGCCACGCCCTGCACCGGATTCCGGAGATGGCCGGGCAGGAATTCAAAACCTCGCAGCTGATCCGGGAACGGCTCGCCGTTCTCGGGCTTGAAGTGCTTCCGCCGTTCCTCGGAACCGATGTCGTCGCGCTTCTGCACGGCGGCCGGGGAGCGGGCCGGAATGTGACGCTGCGTGCCGACATCGATGCGCTCGCGCTCGAAGAGGCGACCGGCAGGCCGTATCGTTCCACCCATCCCGGGCATATGCACGCCTGCGGCCATGACGGACATGCGGCGATGGTGACGGGGGCGGCGGAGTTGCTGGTCTCGCGTCGCGACGAATTCGCCGGGAGCGTCCGCTTTGTTTTCCAGCCCGGCGAGGAAAACCGGGCGATGGGCCGCGAACTGGTTGCCGCCGGGGTGCTGGAGAATCCGGCGGCGGATGTCGTTACCGCCCTGCACGGCATGCCGGGGCTTCCGATTGGAACACTGGCGACCCGTACCGGCGCGATCATGGCTTCGTGCGCTCATTTCAAGGTCGTGCTCCGGGGAAAAGGCGGCCACAGCAGTCGCCCTGCGCTCTCCCGGAATCCGGTGACGGCGGTGGCGGCCCTTGTCCATGAGCTGGAGGGAATGACCGGGCGTCTTGTCGATTCTCAGCGGCCGGCTGTTCTGACCATCTGCCGCATTGCCGGCGGCGAGCTTGCCAACGTGATTCCGGACGAAGCTGTCGTCGAGGGGACGATCCGCTCGCTTTCGCCGGACTCCGATGCCGTGCTTGAGGATGGTTTCCGCCGAACTGTCGCCGCCGTCGGAGCCATGCGGGGAATCGAAACGGAAATCGAGTACCGCCTTTCCTATCCGGTTACGGAAAACGCGCCGGAGCCGACTGAGCTGGCCCGGGAGGTCATCCGCGCCGGCAGCGGCCGTTACGTCGAGCTGGCGGAGTCTTCGATGGGGGCGGAGGATTTCGCCTATTACCTGAAACGCTGTCCGGGGGTCTACGTCAAGGTCGGCACGGGGGAGAATTCGCCGGCGATCCACAATTCCCGGTTTGATTTCCCTGACGAAGCGCTCCCCTTCGGAATCGAGTACCTCGTGAACTTCTCCCTCGCTGCATTGGGGTGACGACGGTAAAGCCGCAGAGATAATGAAGTAAAAGTCAAGGTGGCGGAGCCGCCGCCGGCACCGGCACCCTGCCGGTCTGGGGACCGGGGGCGAAGCGCCCCGGCCGCCGGAGGCTACCTGCGGGCGGAACGACCAGCTCACAAACCGAATCGAAGATTCGGACGGGGAGCACGCACGGTCTGTTGCGCGAATGCGCAGTAAGACCGCGCCCCGGAAGGGGCGCGCCTCCCCCAGTCTGCAACATTGACAGCTCGCATTTT
>ENA-UERG01000394-UERG01000394.1-human-gut-metagenome-genome-assembly--contig:-NODE-394-length-42494-cov-22.622769_pt1 | contig 42494 bp, 73 predicted proteins | sample MGYA00242954_ERZ507954 | MGnify/ENA primary metagenome ERZ507954 (study PRJEB26167, sample SAMN06115478) | human gut metagenome | host: Homo sapiens | place: China:Sichuan | collected 2015-01-21...
GAGACGGCGGTGCTGGCGGTGGACGTCCACGGCCAGAGCTGCCTACAGGCGGCGGCGCTGCTCCACGTCAGCGTGGATGGCCTCGCCAAGATCCGGCGAAGGGCCTACGCCAAGATCGCGGATGATATGCAGGGATAGAGAGAGCCGTGTCCGATTCGGACACGGCTCTTCTCTATCTTTCCAGTTCATTTTCGAGCGCTTCAATAATGAATTGACGCTTAGAAATTCTTCTGCTGGCGGCGGCATCGGCGATCTTCTGCATCATTTCTTTAGGGATGTCAGCCGTTAGTCTGGCATAGTTCTCAGCACGCCACCGCTTTTTCGCCTGGTCCTCTTTCTCAACGGCGGCATCTGACATGATATAGTGATAGATCTTCCCGTCAGGCATCCGCTTTGCTCGCTCACGTGTCATTCCGCTCCACCTCCAGACCCTTTCTGATGAGCCGCTTGATTTCCGTCTGGCGGGCTTTGCCTTCCAGCGCGGCGAGGATATCAGCATCGGTGTTGTTGTTCAGTTTCAAGCCGATGAAGGTGGTGTTTTGCGCCATCCACTGGCGTTTCGCTTCACTATCCGGCATGGCTTAAAACAGGCTCTTGAAGGTTACCCCGAACTTCTCGGCGGCTTCGGCTTTGAAGCGCTTTATATTTTCGTGGTAGTCCTCGCTGAAATACTCATTTGCCGCACCAGCGGAAATCATCCGGGATTCCTGATCGTTGATGTAATCGGCAGCGGCTTCTGCGTTCTCTCCTAAAATTTTGTAAGTGTCCATCAAAATAGTTTTCATAATTTTCCTCCTTTACGCCTCAACCACGTTTTCAACACAGGACTTGGGGCACCAGATCGTCACATTCTTTTCGCCGCTCATGAAAAGAGCTTCAACGGACAGCTTATAGGCCTTTTCAGTTTCGCCGATGATCTCCCCGAAAGCATCCAGTCTCTGGCAGTAATAGCGATCGTTGAGCTCCATCTTTTTTTCGATCTGGAACCATCTTTTCATGTTAGCGAACTTCTTCATATTTATGATCCCCATTTATCAAAATATTTTTTAAGGCAGTTTGAGGGCAGAATACAGGCAGTTTCCGGGCAGTTTGGTTGTCCGGATTTTTTGTATCATAAAAGTGTAAAGGAGGCGCACACAATGTACGAACGGCTTTTGGCCTGCGGGTATCCGACGGATTTGGCGCGAGATATTGTTGCGCAGACCGATCCGGCGGAGCTGGAACGCTGTGTGCGCATGATCGAGTTGCTCTACGATGACCGGAGGGAGTATGTATAACCATTTTAACCCCAACCCCTGCGGGAAAAATGTGGGGGATTGCACTGTGCGGGCAATCGTCAAGGCTACCGGCAAGGATTGGGGCGAAATTTATTTGTTGCTCTGCATCCAAGGGTATCTTGATGGGGATATGCCGTCAGCCAACGCTTGCTGGGGGAGGTATCTGCGGAGCATCGGATACCGGAGGTACATCGTGCCGGATACTTGCCCGGATTGCTACACGGTGGGGCAGTTTGCGGAGGATCACCCGGTAGGCACGTATATTCTGGCCCTGTCCGGCCATGTGGTCTGCGTGCAAGATGGCACGATCTGGGATAGCTGGGACAGCAGCAACGAAACAGTATTGTATTTTTGGGTCAAGGAGGACTGATTATGGCTTACACACCTTACGGATGGCAAAATCCCTATTACGCACCGCCTATGCCGGATAACCTCATGCAGATGCGCCAGCAGCAGATGCAGCCCATGACACCCCAGATGCCGCAGGCCCCGCAAAACCCGGTGGCGCAGAGCGGTGTGCAGTGGGTCAGCGGCGAACAGGAGGCCCGGAACTGGATGATTGCGCCCAATGCCGCCGTGGCTTTGTGGGACAGCTCCGCGCCTACGGTGTACCTCAAGAAGGCGGATGCCAGCGGTAAACCGTCCCTCACGATTTATGACCTCGTAGAACGCGCAGAAACGCCCCGTACAGCCACGCAGGAAAAGGGCGTGGAGTTTGTCACCAGAAAAGAATTCGACGCACTAGCGGCGCTTGTGGGCGAATTGAAGGGCAAGAAGAAGCGCAAGGTAGAGGAGGAAGAGGACGATGAATAACAATCCGTTTTTCAATGCGTTAGGTGGCGGACAGATGCCGGGGTCGATGAGCGGCTTTCCTCAGCTTTTACAGCAGTTCAAGCAGTTCAAGGCAAGTTTTAAAGGCGACCCAAAAGCGGAAGTGGAGAAGATGCTGCAAAGCGGCAAAATCTCACAAGATCAGTTAAACAAGATACAGTCAATGGCAAACCAATTTCAGGGGCTTTTCAAGTAATCAAAATCGTGGCCACGGTTTGATATAAATATTTTTTCAAAAGGAGTGATACTATGTCTCTTTCCTCTGACGGCACCATGCTGACTATGCCTGTGGCTCCTGCCAACACCGGAAACGGTAACGGCTTCGGCTGGGGCGGCGATGGCGCATGGTGGATCGTGCTGTTCCTCATTTTCGCTGCGTTCGGTGGCTGGGGTAACGGCTTTGGTTTCGGTGGCGGCGGCAACGGCGTGATGGACGGTTATGTCCTGACCTCTGATTTTGCCAATGTCGAGCGCAAGATCGACAGTGTAAATCAGGGTCTTTGCGACGGATTTTACCAGCAGGCGCAGCTTATCAACGGCACCAACATGGCGATGGCAAACGGCTTTGGGCAGGCTGAGCTTTCCCGCAGTAACCAGCAGGCGGCTCTCATGCAGCAGTTGACTGCCATGCAGATGCAGGCCGCTGAGTGCTGCTGCAACACCCAGCGCAGCATCGAGGGCGTGCGCTATGATATGGCGGCGCAGGCTTGCGATACCCGGAACACGGTGCAGAACGCCACCCGGGACATTATCGACAATGCCAACAGCAACAGCCGCGCGATCCTCGATTTCCTGACCCAGAGCAAGCTGCAGGATCTCCAGAGCGAGAACCAGAGCTTGAAGCTGGCCGCATCTCAGGCGGCGCAGAACAGCTATCTGGTGTCCCAGCTCCGGCCTTCTCCCATTCCGGCCTACACGGTGCAGAACCCCTATTGCTGCAACCAGTTTGCCGGATGCGGCTGCTGACAACTGCATAGCGTAGCTTTTTGTTGGCAATGTTTTGTTGACGCCAACAAAATGTTCGGCCCCGTGCCGATACTGATGACAAAGCGGCGGGGCAGTAGCCCTGCCGCTGATTTTATGAAAGGAGATTTCTATGCCTGAATACACTGCCATTGCCGCACAGACCGTAGCGGCAAACCAGAACGTGCTTTTTACGGAAGCACCGATTCCCTGCACTAAGGGCCTTGTGACGCACCGCACTGGCTCTGGCCTGTTTAACCTCCGTGGTAACTGCTCCCAGTGCCGTGTCCGCTACAAGGTGGACTTTATTGGCAACATCGCCGTAAGCACCGGCGGGACACCCGGTCCCATCTCCGTTGCCATTGCGGTTGACGGTGAGCCGCTCCCGTCCTCCGTTGCGACGGTGACGCCCACGGTTGCGGGGGCATTTTTTAACGTGGCTGCATCCGAGTACGTTGACGTTACAAAGGGTTGCTGCGCGTCGCTGTCCATCCGCAACGTTAGTGGCGAGGCCATTGACGTGAGCAACGCGAACCTTATCATTACCAGAGTTTGCTGAGAAAGGAGAACACAATGGGAATGAAATCTATGTATGAACTGCGGGATATGCTCTGCAAGGAGCTGGAAGAAATCACCCGCAAGGGCGAGCTGGGCGCCGGGGATCTGGACATTGCCCACAAGCTGACGGACACCATCAAAAATATCGACAAAATCGAGGCAATGGACGAGCGCGGCTATTCCGGGCGCTATCTGGATGATGACCTGCGTGGCTATGGCCGTGGCAGCTCCTATGCCCGTCGGCATTACGTCCGTGGCCATTACAGCCGCACGGACGCCACTGAGCATCTTCGTAGCCAGATCAACGATATGATGCGGGAGACCGACGATGATCGCATCAAGGATGCCCTGCGCCGCGCAATGGACATGATGGAGGACTAAGGGGGTAGGCCCCAATGATTGACGATCGAGAAGTGGCGCTATGGATCAAGCGGTTAGAGACGGAAGAATCCAGCTGGGCAAACTATGAAAAGCTGGCGGCGCTGTATACCATCCAAAACCAGAACCGAGAGCCGGTGAGGGAAAGCCGTATGATCGATGCGTATTCTGCGGCTCCCGCGCATGACAGCGAATTCCTTCGGGCGGTGTCCAACGTTGACCCAGCTCGTGCGTGGGAGGTCATGGACGAGCTGATGGACAACTTGCAGGTGATAAACGAGCGGGTTTACAATAGCGTCATGCGAAAATTGGAAAGCTAAACTTAACCCCTCGGCAAATGCCGGGGGGTTAGTTATATTTTAACGTTAGCGTTGCGACATGAAAATAAGACTAACTTGGCGTTACAAAAAACGCACCGTCATTGTCTGCGTCGATGCGCTGGATTGTGCGTACCCAGAATTCCTTTTTTGCCTGCCGGTCTAAATCAGGATATTCCTTCAATTCCCGCCGTAATGTTTCAAGGTCAAATTCTTTTATAGGCTCCGGGTTTATTGCCGCGAGCTGCTGTTTCAATTCCGTATAGTCTTTTTTGTATTCTTCGATTTCAATCAAATCCGACAGATACAGGTCTTTCAGTTTTTGCATTTTCCGCTTGATTTGTTCCGCCGTTTTGGGCGGCTTTTTTTCTGCGGTTTTTGATTTGGAGTAATACTTTTTTGCGATCCCCTCAAATTCCCGCAGAAGGTAATCCTCCAGCACATCTTCCCGGATCCTGAGAATGTGCGGGCAGTCGGCTGGGTCGAGTGTGTGCGTTCTGCATCGGTAGTACTTGTACACCTGCTTTACAGTCTCCGGCTGCATATTTCTACCGCACTCCCGGCAACGGAGAATTCCGGTAAACAAATATATTCGATCCGCACTGGCGTTCCGCTGGCTTCGCCGTTCCAAGATTTTCCCAGCAAGGTCGAAGGTTTCTCGATCGACGAGTGCGGGCAATGCGTTTTCCACGCCGAACGCCTCACCTAAGTACAGGCGGCTTCTCAACGCATCCTTGTATTTGTTGTACGAGCGTTTGATCCCCCACTCCGTTGCCATATACCGCCTTAGCGCAAGGATGCTTTGCAGCCGTATAAAGGCTGGGAACATATCTCGCGCTGCAGCTGCGGTTTCTTCATCAATGGCGTAGCGCCGGTTCTTCACGCAGATTCCGATAGGAGTTTTCCCGTTAGTGGGCTGGCCCTTTGCCCTCTTGCCCTCGTTGATGGCCTTAATGCGCTCCGATGTGCGGTCAGCTTCGTCCTGCGCTACCGACAACATAATATTGACCTTCAATCGCCCTGATGCAGTCCGCGTTTCGTAGTCCTCTCTAATGGCCTGCCAATCCACATGATTTTTGTCGAGAACCTCTTGCACGGCGTAGTACCCCGCCACATTCCGAAACCACCTATCCAGCTTGACAAAAAGGATGGTGTCGATTTTCCCGGCGCGGCAATCATCAAGCAGGCGCATCAAGGCCGGACGCTTTTTATACGGCTTTCTGGCGCTGATTCCGGCGTCCTCGTAAATGCCCACAACCTCCATGCCGTGTGCGGCGGCATATGCAATCAGAGCCTCCCGCTGGTCTGCCAGGGACAGGCCGTGCTTCGCCTGTTCTTCGGTCGATACCCTGATGTACAGTGCTACACGGATGCGTAGATTATTTGGTAGAGTGACCACTATTTTTTGGCACATGTTATCCCCTCCAAAATCCATAGTTGGCACAATGGATGTCAACCCAAACGCACCAGGCAAAAAGCCCGATGATCAATAGTGACAAACCGAGTATGATCCACCTGTATAGCTTCACGGAGTGCCAAAGATTGCACAGTTCTGTGTCCATCAGGCCGATGGTCTGCCGTTTGTTCTCAAGGCGGTGTTCTAGTCCGTCCTTTTCCGCTTGCAACGTTTCCTCACTGGCCGTCAGATGATCTCCGATGCCGTAAAATTCATCCAGCGACACGCCAAGGACGGCGCATATTGGCCCAACCGTGGAGATATAGGGGGCCTTGGAAGCATGGGTAAAGAAATTGTTGACGGTAGACGGCGGAATCCCCGATGCTTCAGCTATGTCCTGAATGGTCATACCCAAAGCGTTACGTTTCGCCTTACAAACTTCCTGAATTGTCATAAAAAGTGCCTCCTTACCCCCAAAATCAAAATATGGGTAAAGGCGGCACAAACTTTTAAACGGCTGAAAATGCCAAAAACCAAGCTTTGGGACTTGCCCACCCAACCCTGTTTTTGCTACGCTTTGATTACGGCAAGCCGACGTCCCCAGGCTTGCTCCCGGCTCCGCCGTTTGTTGCAGAGGCGGCGGGGCCGGGTTTTTCACTTACTTTATTTCCCAAGAGTTTCCGCAATTCTGGCAAAGGCAAATCTTTTGATTTTTTACAACGGTCTTTTCGCCACCTTTGCTTTTCTTCCACACGAGATTAGACATGCCAAGGGTTGATACCGCCATCAAGCCGCGAGCAGCATTGTTGATATGGCCTCCGATACCGTTCCCGTGCTTTTTGGTTTTACTTGACACTTGCCCCATAGAGATTGTTACATTTTCGCTTCCGCAATTAGGGCAAACCATAGTGAAGCTCCTTTCATTCTTTTATATGCGTATATGTAAATATTCAATATGTGCGGTCAACCGTCATGCCCCCATATCTTGCGGTTGCAAAATCATGGTGGTGTGCTATAATAATCGAACAGGCGTTCTATTCGCAAATGATGAACGGAGGATACATAGATGTTGGATTTACCGGCAAACTGTGATATAATGGCAACAGAACAGCTTGAAGAAATTCGCAACAAACTGATGCATGCCGTACTGCTTTTGCCGCAAGAGGAACAGGTAGAATTGCTGCGAATGATTAAAGGAGGAAACGATGGTGTATAATCAATTGTGGTATGAAAATCCCAACGTCCTTAAAGCCGTAAACGCGTGTCTCAACGTATTGGAAGCGTCTGGCATTTCGGCGGAATGCGCTACGCTTGTTCCGGGCTGTTTGGCGGAGGCTATTAAATGCAGCAATTATGAAACGCTAAAGCAAGGAGCATTCAAGAGCGCTCCCATTTCTGTAACCGCCAATAATGACGGCGGGTACAGTATTATGCCTGAAAGCCTGCAATGTATTGATCTACTATGGCCGAAGTGATACCCTTTGCCACCGTTTCAATTACCGATAGAGATATTGACTTCAAGGATTTTAAAACAGCGTTTGTTTTTGCCCAGCTTTCTTTTCCCCCAATGTTTGCGATAAAGTCATGGCCTTTTGGCGTGATGTGATAAATTGTATTCAAGTAAAAATATCCAAACATTTCGCTTGTTGCAAAGGAAAATCTGTTTTTAAGTATCCGCTTTCTGAAAGCTGTACAACATGATATATGATCTCTTCTCTTGAATAGTTGCCAGAAAGCAAGCGCACCAAACAGGGAATGCTGACATAGCTAAATTTTCTTAGCCCATTTGGATTTTCAACCGCAGTTTCAACGGAAATACGATCTTCGACCAAAAGCATAATATCCCGTAAGCAATCTGGGTTCAGTTTCATTCCGTGCCCCTCTTGCTTTTCAGATACCCGATATACCGGCATACTTCCGCCAGTTCGGCGGGTGTCGCGTCCCGGATATAATCTAATATTTCCTGCGCTTCCGCACTCACACCCTCGATCTTCGGATCGGGGGTTTCTTTTGCGCCATTTTCCAGCAGCCCAATTACCCTCTCAATATCCACCGGTTCCGTGAGGATTTCCTCCGGCTCTACGCCGAGCAAAGTACACATCTTCGCGGCTTCTTCTGGGGATGGGAGATTTTTCCCACGCCTTACTTCACTTAACCATCTCTTGTGTTTCCCGATCATTTTCGAAAATGATGCTTCGCTCCAGCTTTTAGCCGAAACTTTTTCTGCTATCGAATCTACGTTTGGTTGGACTGTATCTCTTTTTGGCATATCTACTCCTGAATAAATCGTAATGCAGCAGCGTGTAAGTCATGCTCAAATTTTTCGTTTTCAACAGATATCCGTCTATTCCGTTTGTGCTTGTTGTTCTTGATTACGTCAATTTTTCTTTTCTTTATTTTATTGATTCTCTCTGCAAAATACTTGTTGTTTAATCCGCCACGGCGAATCGCCTTTTTTAACCAAAATATGGCGTTGTCAAATTCCCACTCTTGCTCGTATAACTTGGAAAACATATTGCATGTAAACGCAAAGTTTAATGATGCAAATTTGTCTAAAACTGTGAATGGTATCTTCTCTATTGATTCCTCGAAAGCACCAATCGCCGCAAGTCTAAAATCTGCGCCCTTGCAAGCAAGGGCATAAGCCACTGCAAATTTATCAAAATCAGATTTCGAATTTCTATACTTTGTTGCTGCGATTTCAAAAAGGACATATCGCGGTTTGTATGTTATTACATATGCCTCATTTACAAGCCCCAAAGCCTGATATTTCGCAGGGTACTTTGTTTTAACGATGGATAGCACTTCTCTAATGACATCCACCTCATGTGGCGAAAAACGGGTTAAATCATACTTTCTGTTTACCGCAATAATACTTTGCGACGAATCTTGTTCATACTGTTCTGGATAATAAACATATGGGTTACCCAGACCTTTAGGCCGTGCAAGAATTAAGTCAATATCTAAAAACATATCTACCACAAAAACAAGAAATTTTTGTGCAACTCTACAAAACTTACAAAACGGTCGTGTTTCACTTTACAACGTACAAAGCGTGCGCTATAATAGCGTTACAGAACTTGATTGAGGCAACAAAAAACCAAGCCCCCAACGTATTCCCCGTTTTTGCGGACTTATAACCGATATTTTGTTGGCTGACACTTACATAATAGCGGTGTTGGTTGCGTTTGTCAATATAAAGTTCTGAACTTTGTAAGGAGGGGAGAATGCTTGGAATTAAAGGCAATCCGAGAAAATGCCGGTTTGCGGCAGGCAGACGTAGCAAAGAAACTCCGTGTAAGAGTTTCCGCGGTGTCGAACTGGGAACGCGGTGTGAATGGTATCGCAAGCAAGTACATTAGACCGCTGACCAGATTGTACGGCGTGACCGAGGCAGAGGTCAGAACAGCATCAGAAGCCGCCCAGATCGCAAGGGAAGATGCGGAATCCAGCGATGGGGAATAAAAAATGCCCCGCCCGGTGTTGCAGACCGGGCAGGGCGGCGGAACAAATCTTAGGCTCAGATATGTGTCCTGTGGCTATTTTAGCACAGGGGAAAGGAAAAGGCAATGGCGAAGAAACGAAAAATCGAATACCGGATCATCTGGGTATCCCCGCCTGACCCGGTGAAGATCATGACGGAGTTCGGCAAGATCTGGTCGAGGGAAAACGGTCTTGAGTTTGACGGTGTTTACACCAAAGAGGGGGACATCAAACAATGAGCTGGAACCTGTTTTTTATGGATCTGGGCGTGGCGTATGCGGCCACTTGGGTATTCAAGATCGTTGACCTAATCGAAGGAGGGAATCCGCATAAGAAAGCATGAACGGCGCACCAGAGAGCAGCGGAAGGCGGACGCCTCCGCATGGATGGGCTTTTTGAGTTTCCTGGCCCTGCTGCTGATCGCCAGTGCGTACATGGTGGTGAGCGCGCGATGAACAGAGCAAATCGGCATGAGCGCCATCCGCTGGATCTCTGCCCGGTGTGCGGCATGGACAGCGGTGAGCGGGTGCAGTCCACGGACGCACCGTTTAAGCACTATGTACGGTGTTCCACCTGCGGTGCTATCACAGCGGGTTACGCCCAGCAATCCAACGCCACGAAGGCGTGGAAGAGAGGGGATGCGTGGAAATGAAGATCTATCCGGTGTGCGCGAGATGTTCCATCGTCATGAACCCCAATGCGTTTGACGATGTGGCTCCGGGGTTTTTGATCAACGGCGAGTGCTACTGCCCGGAGTGCGCGAAGGATTGGCTCAAGGATGAGGTTGACAGCGATCCGGAAGCTGTGGCACGGGCCATGGGGATTGCGATCATCGAAATCCCGGAGGGCTGATATGAACCAGTGTGAGCGGATCTTGAAGTATCTGGATGAACACGGCAGTATCACACGGGCCGAGGCCATGAGCGAGTGCGGGATCGCCAATTTCACGGCGCGGGTCTCTGACTTGCGGCGGGACGGCGTGGCGCTGGACGTGGAGACGGTCACACAGAAGAACCGCTACGGCGAGACCGTGCGGTTTGCGAGATACAGGAGGAAAGAAAATGGCACTGAAATCATTTAACGAGTTAATTAAAATCGATGTGCGTCCACAATGCGATATGCGGGATGCCAAAGACGAAAACGGGAAGATAATCAAAGTCCCGTATTTGAGCTGGGGCAAATGTGTGAAGCTGTTGCACGAAAACGGAGCAAATGATGTGTGGTATGCGCCGGTGGAGTGCCCAACCACTCACACTTATCTTTGGCCCCAAGCAAAAGTGTCCACCAGCAAGGGGCGAGATACGGAATGCTGGTTTGTGCGGGTGTTGATCCACATTGACGACTTGGAATTTGTATACGATACGCCGCTGCTGAATGGATCCCTGGTGGTTTACACTGACACTCTGAACCAGCTGCGGATCAACAATGCCCTTGCCAGAGCATTTGTGAAGGGCGTTGCCATCCGAACCGGATTAGGATTTGACCTGTGGGCAGAATCGGACGCTGACGATGGCGAGGACGATTTGAGCCGTCACAATATTTGGGCGATCAAAGAGCGGATCGAACGGCTGATTACCGTGAAGGAGCAAAACGGGCTTGACCACAGCGATCTGCTGCGTGGTATCGGAATCGGGGATAGAGAGCTGAATAAGTTGATGGGCTATTTCTCCACGATTGATAAATTTGAAAAGGCAGTGAGCCGGTTATGATCCACAACCATGATCGGAGCGGCTGGTTTGGAGCGTCGGACACCTCAACCATCATGGGGAACTGGGCGACAGAGACCTTCCGGAAGTGGTGGCTGGAGAAGCTGGGATTACGGGAAAACCGATTCCATACCCCCGCTATGCAGGCGGGGACAGCTTATGAACACCGGATTTTGGAGCGCATTTGCGTCCCGAAGATGGACAGGCAGATACGCATTCCGCGGCTGCGCCTGCGGGTGAACTATGACGGTGAATTTCCAAGGACGATTATAGAGGTCAAGACACACAGTAAGCCGGGGTTTAAAGTCAGCAAGGCATATTGGCAACAATGCCAAGTGGAGATGTTTGCCAGCGGTTACGGATTCTGGAGAAAGCGGAAAACGTGTTACATCGTGGCGTACCAACTGACGGATGCCGAAATGCAGAACTACTTTTTACCAGTAGATAGCAGACGGCTATCACACCACGAAGTCCGGTATGACGCTCAGTGGGTGAGAGACGCATATTTGCCGCGGCTGCGGTATTTGGCGAAATGTCTGAAAATAGGACATTGGCCGAGGATGGAGGAACTTTATGGAGCGGGTTAAGGCGTCAGGGTTCCGCTGGACAATGGATGCGGCCGGTGATTGGTTGTGCGTCCAGACCAACAAGGCTCGACAGGTGCTTGACGCGCTGAAAGAGGGTCAAGTCTATGACGTGGAGATCAAGGAACACCGGGAGAAGCGGAGCCTCGACGCGAATGCGTACTTCTGGGTTCTGGTTGACCGGCTGGCCGAAAAGCTGCGGATTCCCAAAACGGAAATCTATCGACGGTATATCTGGGAGATCGGCGGGAACCATGAAATAGTCTGCGTGCTCGATTCAGCCGTGGAAAAGCTGCGGAACGGGTGGGAACACAATGGGCTGGGCTGGCAGACGGATACCATGGCAAGCAGGATCCCCGGCTGCACCAACGTGATTTTGTATTACGGCTCCAGCACCTACAACACTCGGCAAATGTCACATTTGATCGATATGGCGGTGCAGGACTGCCAGGAGCAAGGTATTGAGACCCTGCCTTCGGACAAGCTGGCAGGGATGATGGAGGAATGGGGATGCACAAAATGACAAAGGCCACGTCCATTCCACAATCCGTGAAGGTTGTTGTATGGGCACGTGACAATCACCAGTGCGTGATCTGTGGGTCTCCCGCAGGCGCGCCGGTGGCCCATGTGGTACGGCGTTCGCAGGGCGGCAGAGGGATCGAGCAGAACATTGCAACCCTCTGCCCCCGCTGCCACCGCCTATTTGACGAGGGGCCATTACGAGACCGCGAGCGCATCTACGTGCGGCTGGTGGCGTACATGAAAGCATTTTACCCGGATTGGAACCGGGAGGACATGATTTACAGAAAGGGAGCTATTTCATGCTGAACAGAATTATTGTGATGGGCCGGATGACCCGTGACCCTGAATTGCGCCGCACCAACAGCGGCACGGCGGTGGCATCTTTCACCGTGGCGGTTGATCGGGACTTTAAGTCCCTGTCCGGCGAGAAGGAAATGGATTTCATTGACGTGGTGGCTTGGCGCAACACCGCCGAATTTGTAAGCAAGTACTTCTCTAAGGGCCGCATGGCCGTAGTGGAGGGCCGCTTGCAGCTGCGTGACTGGACGGACAAGGACGGCAATAAACGCCGCAGCGCCGAGATCGTGGCCGACAGCGTGTACTTTGGCGATTCCAAGCGAGACGGCGGGGACGCGGCGCAGAGCGAACCGCAGGGCGGTTTCAGTGAGATCGAGGATGATGGGGACTTCACGTTCTAAGGCGGTGGGCGAATGCCGAACAGGATCATCAAGGATAGCATCAGGACGAGCAAAAGCATCAACGCAATGTCGGATTTCCAATTCCGATTGTGGACGTACCTGATCACCTATGTTGATGATTATGGGCGCGGCAGCGCAGACCCGGAATTGCTCAAAGGCTTTGTATTCCCCCGCAGAAAAGGTGTGACTGAGGGAACGATCAGTAAGACGCTTGCAGAATTGGCGACCATAGGCTCTGTGATCCTCTATGAAGTTGACGGAGAACCGTACCTATGTTTTCCAAACTGGAGCGAGCACCAGACGGTGAGGAACAAAGTAAGCAAATTCCCGGCACCTGCTGACGGATCGATTACATCTGAAATCAATTGCAATCAATTGCAAGCAGGTGAAAGCAAATGCGCCCGTAATCCAATCCAGAATCCAGAATCCAGAATCCAGAATCCAGAAGAAGTAGGCGGCGAGCCGCAAACGGCATCCCCGCCGGTGGTTTCCATCCCCCTCAATGACGGCACTGAATATCCGGTGTCTCAGGAGCAATGCCAGGAATGGGCGGGCGTGTACCCTGCTGTCGACGTGATACAGCAGTTGCGGGAGATGCGGGAATGGTGCCTGAATAACCCGGCGAAGCGGAAAACGGCGCATGGTGTGCGCGGATTTATCACCCGCTGGCTGGCGAAAGAACAGGATCGCGGTGGCCGTAAGGGCGCAAAAGGCCCCGGCAACAAATGCGAGGACGCTTGGGGGTATGTGTGATGATGCGGCTTGTGATTGATATTTACGATGGCGAGGACGCGCAGGGCACGAAGGAGGCGGCAGCCATGCTGCTGGAGCCTCTGGGCCGCGTCCGGGTGGTGCAAGTCATCATTGACGGAAAGGAAGAAAAACGATGAAGATTGATAAACTGTTTAAAGGCTTGAAGCGCATTGCCAGCGGCGACTATGTGTTGGAAGGGGATTTGATCTCCGAGGAAACGATTGAAATTGATCTGGATGATCGCTTTGTGGTAAAAGGCAGAATTGAATCCAAGAAAAGTGTCATTATTCGCTGTGGCATCGAGGCTGGCTGTGGCATCGAGGCTGGCTGGGGCATCAAGGCTGGCTGGGGCATCGAGGCTGGCTGGGGCATCAAGGCTGGCTGTGGTATCGAGGCTGGCTGGGGCATCAAGGCTGGCTATGGTATCAAGGCTGGCTGTGGCATCGAGGCTGGCTGTGGCATCGAGGCTGGCTGGGGCATCGAGGCTGGCTGGGGCATCGAGGCTGGCTGGGGCATCAAGGCTGGCGCTTTTATCAGCGTCAAAAAACGGATTTTTGCAGGGATATCCATTTATCGCACCAGCAAAGATTGTGATAAAACGATCTGCTGCACAGAACTGCGGGATGGAGAGGTCTGCTATGGAGACCTGATCCTGACAGGAAGCGAGGAAAATCCTGATGAAGATTGAATTTACGGTCCCCGGTATTCCGGTGGGCAAGGGCCGTCCACGGTTTATGAAAAACGGCCACACTTACACCCCGCAGAAAACGCGGGACTACGAGGACAAGGTGGTCCAGTGCTGGAAGCGCCAGAGCGGCAAGGGCTTTGCGGCGGGTGTGCCGCTCAGGGCCACCGTCACGGCGTTCTTTACGGTACCCAAGAGCACATCGAAGAAGAAGGCCGCTGCGCTGGACGGTACACCACACACCAAGCGCCCTGACGCTGACAACGTAGCGAAGGCCATCCTGGATGCGCTGAACGGCCACGCCTACAACGATGACAGCGCAATCGAAGCTTTGACGGTGCGAAAGTACCAGACAACCGGAGCCTCCCGCGTGGAGGTCGCCATTGAGGAGGCAGAATGATGGATGCTATGGAGTTTTTGAAAACATTGCGCAGAATGTGCAACTGTGAGTGCTGCAACTGCGAGTTCAAGAAAAGGCTTGGCGTGTTTGAAACCTGCACAGCCTGGAGAAAAACCCACCCGGACGAGGCCGTTGCTATCGTCGAAAAGTGGGCAAAGGAGCACCCCATCAAAACCCGCCAGAGCGTTTTTCTGGAACAGTTTCCAAATGCGCCAATATATACGAACACACATAACGTTGCTTTAGACCCATGCCTTGTTGATACAACGTTACGCGGACATTGCCCGACTGGAAGAGGTTGTGATATTTGCCGCCGCGAGTTCTGGATGCAGGAGGTGGAATGATGGATGCGTTGGAATTTTTAAAAGCAAGAAAACGGATGTGCGAAGCAACGAAATGCGCCAGTTGCAAACTGTGTCATATGCAAAGAGGTTGTTTTATCGCTCCGGAGAACGAAGAGATTGACGCCTGCGAAGAAGCTATTGCCATTGTAGAGCAGTGGGCCACCGCGCACCCCGTTAAAACCCGCCAGAGCGTATTCCTTGAGCAATGGCCAGAGGCGTTTTACAGCGACGGGCTTTTGCAGATCTGTCCTGCCTGCGTGACACGCAGCTTTAGGGGACGCGTCGGCGAATGTGTTGTGGAGCCTAAGAATTGCCAGAAGTGCAAAAAAGATTTCTGGCTTGCGGAGGTGGAGGAATGACCCACTTAGGTGACATAACGAAAATCAATGGGGCGGAAGCGCCCGTTGTGGACGTGGTGATCGGTGGCAGTCCGTGCCAGGACCTTTCCATTGCCGGAAAACGGGCAGGGCTTTCCGGGGCGCGTTCCGGCCTGTATATGGAGCAAATACGGATTATCAAGGAGATGAGAGAACGTGACATGGCAAGCGGGCGAACAGGTGAGTTTGTGCGACCTCGGTATATGGTCTGGGAAAATGTTCCCGGAGCCTTCTCAAGCAACGGCGGAAAAGACTTCGCAGCCGTCCTCGAAGAAGCAATCCGGGTCGCAGAGCCGGAAGCCCCCGATATTGATGTGCCTGAAAAAGGTTGGAACACCTGGGGGGGGTACCACGATGAAATGGGAGGACGATGGAGCGTTGCGTGGCGAGTGCTCGACGCGCAACACTGGGGAGTCCCCCAACGTCGCCGTAGAATCGCGCTTGTCGCAGATTTTGGAGGCGACACCGCATGGGAAATATTGTTTGAGCGGCAAAGCATGTCAGGGTATCCTGCGGAGAGCGGAGCGGCGGGGGAAGGCCCTGCCGCCGGTGCTGAAATCGGTACTTCTTACGCAGTCAGGATCAGGGGAGGATGCGACGGAGGCGGAAAAGGAGCCTTAGTCCAGACGGAGAAAAGCGGGACGATTAAGGCAGGGAATGACCAGACGGTTTTCTGCCTTAAAGGCAACGCCATTGACCGAGACACAGCGCAAAATGGCAAATGGTATCAAGAAGATAAGAGTTACACGCTGGATGCAACAGACCGGCACGGCGTATGCGCCGGGTTTAAGCTGGGGAACAGCGAACACGCTCGGAGCATCGGATACGCCGAGGAACAGGCCCCTACGCTGAACGCAGAGTGCGGGGGGAACAAGCCAGCGGTGATGTGCTTGAACGATCAGGGGGGGGATGTGATGGGCGTGAGCCATGATGTGTCCGGGACGCTGAGAGCACAGGAGCATGGGCACCAGCCCTCCATTCTGGATATGAGCCACGCCTGCGACGTCATCCGAGACTGCGGCGAGGTTGCGCCCAGTCTGCAAGCCCGTATGAGAACCGGCGGCAACCAAATCCCGCTGACGTACCAAATGCAGGGATTTGGCGATTACCGCGAGGGGGACGTTGCAAGCAGCTGCAAGCAAAGAGACTTCAAGGATAACACAGACCTTGTATGTTCCGTAGACTGCCGAAACTTTACAGAGGGTGGAGAAACAAACGGCACGCTACAAGCAAAGGAAAGCGGTGGGCAAAGCCTGAACCTGAACAATACGATCCGGCAGAATCGAGTGGTTCGCCGTCTCACCCCGCTGGAATGTGAACGGCTTCAGGGGTTCCCTGACCACTGGACCGACTTGGGCGAGTGGACGGACAGCAAGGGCAAGCGCCATAAGGACGCGGACAGCCCCCGGTATAAGGCACTGGGCAACTCCATCGCCCTGCCGCCGTGGAAATGGCTGCTGAAACGGCTGTGCGGTAACTACGAGCGGGACACCACAATGGCGAGTTTGTTCGATGGAATAGGTGGTTTCCCGCTGATCTGGGAGCAGTTGAACGGACGCGGAACGTGCCTATGGGCCAGCGAGATTGAAGAGTTTCCCATCGCAGTGACCAAACGGCGGTTCGGCACGGTAGAGAAACCAGGAGACATGGGGCGCTTTTTGTTCCCATACGGAAAGGATGAATTATGAGAGATACAAACCTCGTAAATGCTCTGCGTGAGCACGCAGAATGGGCGCAGGCAAATGAGTGGGAAACGCCGATCACGCTGGGCGATGATCTGGCGGAGGCCGCTGACCGGATCGAAGCGCAGGCGAAAGAAATTGAGAAACTGCGGGGGCAGGTGCCCCACTGGATCCCGGTGGAGGAGCGGCTACCGGAGAATTTTCGGAAAGTGCTGTGTTGGGGTGAGTATTTCCGCTATGGAGACTTTAATGGAATGTTTGTAAATTACGCACTCGGATATCAAAACAACGGGATCTGGGGCGGTGAAGTTGCCAATGGAACAAATGCTCGTGCTTTGGCGTGGATGCCGCTGCCGGAGCCGCCGAAGGAGGAAAGGTAAATGAAAAGACTGACAACTAATTGCCCGGATAACAACCTTGATGCCGCTCTGAATTTGTTTTACATCAAAGATTTCGAAACGTGGGTGCGGGGCGGAGGTGATGGCCCGGATTACCCGGACATCCGGCTCTACGATTTTATCCGCAAAGCCGCAAAGATTTTACTGCCGGACTTGGACTTTCCAATGGATGATGATGGCGTAGACTATGCGATGGGTGAACTTTTGCTGGACGGTCCTGATGAGCCGACAGGCCTGCTTGCCCTGCTCTATACAGCAGCATGGTCATACGCAGAACTGCGTGGCAGGCTCATGCAATACGAGGACACGGAGATGACGCCCGGGGAAGTCAAGTCAATGCAAGAGGAGCACTTTAGCGGTCTGGAAATGGCAAAATTGCACAGCGCGCTCATGGAACTTAAAAAATATCAAGAAGCCGACAAGGACGGGCGGCTGGTGGTGCTGCCATTTACCAGTGGGCGCACTTTGCTATGCAAGGAAAACATCGACAGTCCGCGACTTATGAAGGATGTAGAGCTTGCAATTCGCTATTGCAGCAGTTGCGGAATTGTGTTTCACATGGATTACAATGTATTCTGTGATCTGGTAAAACAGGGGAGAATTACTGCGGTAAGCGAAGAGGCGGAGAAAGTATTGGGGGCGAAGAAGGATGAGTAAAGCCGTACTTATCAGCATCCGCCCCAAGTGGTGCGCGAAAATCATCATTGGCAGAAAAACTATGGAATTGCGCAAGTCCGTGCCGAAACTGGAGGTACCGTTTAAGTGCTATATCTACTGCACAAGTGGTCATCCGTATATCTCCGTAAAGGGTGGAAATCTGGACAGGGATACCGTCCGGACCAATACGGCCGGCAGATGCAACGGCAAGGTTATCGGCGAGTTTGTGTGCGACTACATCCTACAACGATGTGAGATGGCAAATGCAGACATTGCCGAACAGCAATCCTGTGTTCGCCGCGAAGATATCTATTTCAAATATTCCGAAGAGGGAAAACGCTATATTTACGGCTGGCATATCTCCGACCTGCTGATCTATAACCAGCCAAAGGGGTTGGACGAGTTTACTCGGCTGCGTGAAACGAAATTTGGCTCGGAGCCGGTGACAATCAAGCGCCCGCCCCAAAGCTGGTGCTATGTGGAGGCGATGAAGAATGGCTGACCTAAAATCGTGCCCGTTTTGTGGATATAAGGGCGTTATGCAGAGAAACGGTCACTGCTATCGAGCATGTTGCCCAAATAGAGACTGTCCAATCGAACCGAGAACACATTGGTTTTTGAATCATCTATTAGCAATCGAAGCATGGAACAGGAGGGCTGACAATGGCTGACCAAATGCAGTTATATGACACATCGGAGAAACAATCAAGTAACAACACAGGTAAAGCTAAACGGAAGTGGGAAAATGGTTTCCAGAGATGGAGCAACCGGCACAGTGCAGATGGTGGTAGCTCTTTTGGGTGCTGTGGATTCGGCAGTATGTGTGACTATTGTGAGGATAATTCGTATGGACGCCCGTGTGTCAGGGCGCTGAACGCCATGATCCGCGAAAAGCGTCTGAAAATCGATTACGAAAAGACTGGTTATGAAGAAGTATGGGAGGGGATTTTTGACGATGGCTGAATACATTAAGCGGGAAGCAACGATTAAGGCGATTGTTGACAGCAGAAACAGGTATTATAACAGTGCGAGCAACCAATATTTAGTCGGGCGTTGTGATGGCTTGGATATTGCGGCCGGACTGCTTCGCGTGGCCCCCGCCGCCGACGTGGCCCCGGTGGTGCATGGGCGGTGGATACATAGCCGATACGAGGACTGTTCTGAACAGTTTGAGCTTGTGAAGTGCTCCCAATGTAATCATGAGGCGTATGCGATGGCCATCTATGTTCACGACGGCAATTACTGCCCCAACTGCGGGGCCAAGATGGACGGAGGTGACAGCGATGCGAAATCCGTGTAAGGACTGCATTTATTACCACAAAAAGAATAAAACTTGTCAGTCAAAGAAATGCGCCACTGGTAGAAATGGAAAAGTGTCTTGGATTGATAGATTGTTTTGTTCTCCATGCAAGAAGATGGACGGCGAGAGAAAGGACGGCGGGGATGGCTAAACAATCCGGGTATTTGCAGCGGCGGGAGGCGGAGCTGGATGCCACCTTCAACGCCGGGGCGGCGATGGCGATGCAATTCGCCATGGACACGCTCCAGATGGCCCTCCACCAGACGGAGGGCTGGGGCTACGATCGGATCATGCGGATCACCCATAACGGGGTTGCCGTTCAGCGGGAGTACAAACCGGCGCTGGACTGCCGGAACCCGGAGGCGGACGTCCGACGGGTGCACATGGACAGGGTGCTGGCGCAGATCATCAACGGGAAGGCGGAGCTGATCCCCTTTGAATCCAGATACCCGGAAATCAAAAAGATCAAATATAGGAGGTAAGAAAATGTATAATTCAAACAATGGGAACGTGGGCGTTGCGCCAACTTGCAACTCGGCCTATGAGCCGAATTGTGTGAAGGAACCCCGATTAGTTGGGATGAACGAATCACTTTTAGTCCTGCAGGACCGTAATAAAAAAATGCGTGAGCTAATCTGTGAAATTCGAAGTGGGCTGTTTGGCCTTAACCAGCCGGAATGGAACACGCCTGAATGCAATTGCGCTCAAGATGTTACGAATGATTGCAATGCGATTTCCACGCAAAGCATTGAACTTCTAATGGACATCCTGCGAGGGCTAAACGGTGATTGATGGGAGGTAACTATGCAGAAGGAAGATATATCGCTCCTGCGCATCTACGCGAAGAATGATATGAATTGCGTGAAAACCGCAAAGGAGATGAATATCCATCAAAGCAGCGTGATCTATCGGTTTGGGAAGATCAAGACAGAAACCGGGCTGGATGCGCGGAAGTTCTGGGACTTGGTGAAGCTGCTGGAAATGGAGGAGTCATGAAACTTGGACAGGTGGTTCGGGCCAGATTCAAGTCCATACCGTCGCAGCTGGAACGGCAGCACCTGACGTATGAGCAACTGTATCCGTTCCGGCGTGGAGAGGTAATTTACATCCACCCAAAGGGCCGATTTGTCAGTGTGCGGACAGAAACGGCGGGCGGCCCCGTGGTAGAGAATTTCCGGCTATGTGAGGTGGTTATGTGAGTACATTCCCGGAACGGCTGCAGCGGCTTCGAGAAAGCAGGCACCCGGTTGTCAGCCGGTATGTAGCATCCGAACTGATGGGGCTGAGCCGGGATGCATTGAGACGGTACGAGCGAGGCACGCGAGAACCGGGGCTGTCGGAGCTGAAACAGATCGCTGAGTATTACAACGTCAGCCTTGACCAGCTCTGCTGGGACGAGGGTGAGCGAAACACTTAATTGTACAGAAAATAAATATTTCAAATTCCTCCATTTGGAGGAATGTTGACGAACAGATGTGCGAGAATGAGGGTGCGGGGTTATATCCGTATCCTCATTCTTTCCATCCCTTCTTTCCTCCTGACCCCGGCGGACGCCGGGGGTATGCAGGCGTAGCTCAGTCGGTAGAGCACCGGACTTCGTGAGCCGGTATGTCGTGGGTCCGAGCCCCACCGCCTGTGCCAGAGGCTGGGTAGCACCCGGACAATGTGAGACCGTTCGTCGTGGCTCACATGGAAATGACAATGCCCGCTGAAAACTGCGCTTGTCTTGATGCGTCAAGACCGGTTTGACCAGACGGAATAGGGGCTGCGACTTTTCGGAGCGTAGTTGCCGGTAGCGTGTGACAATCTAAGCGGGAAGACGGACAATATGCGGCATAGGTGCCCCGTAAGGGGAGACCACAGCGAGTGACGGGGACTTTCCCCGAAGCGCTAAAGCAGGGCAGGACTGCAATACCGTACCATCCCGGCCAGCGGGCGAGGAAGCGTAAAAAGCTAAGTATTAGGCGGCTGGTATAATTGCCAAGTTCCTGATGGCTGGTAGGAAGGCGCAGCGCAGCCGGGAGCCGATAAAAAAAGATCTTGCGTACCATGTTTGAATCGGGGAGATCCGGACACGCAAGATGTGTATGCCCTTCGGGGCGGGTAAAGTCTGCTATGTAAGGCCAAGGGGTGGGGGCTGGTAGCAAATAAATGTGCGAGGTGGTGATGAGTGGCATTAACAGCAAAGCAAGAGCGATTTGTGCAAGAATATCTTGTGGATTTGAATGCTACACAGGCAGCCGCAAGAGCAGGGTATAAGAACGCCGAGAAAGGTAGGCAGTTGGTTACGAATAGTAACGTTTCAGCTGCTATCCAAAAAGCAAAGGCGGAAAGGCAGAAGAGGACGGAAGTAACGCAGGATTATGTGATTGAGAAACTTAAAGAAATCGCGGACAAACCTGCGTCTGATTGCACAGAAAGCGATCTGAAATATGCGAACAAGCTAAAGGCACTCGAAATGCTTGCAAAGCATACGGGCGTGTTCGACAAGCAAGACAACACGAGCGCCGATTCCGTTGTTAAGGTGATTATCGATGTCTGATATTCGTTTGTCCGAGAAAATCGGCCCAGCGTTTTATGACATTGCGCATGACATTTTCCATCATGGTCACACGTACTACGATTTTAGCGGCGGGCGCGGTTCGCTGAAATCCTCCACAGTCTCAATTATCGTTCCGCTTCTGCTGGTTGGCAATCCGGGAACGCATGCGCTTGTGTTGCGCAAGGTGGCAAATACAATCCGCGATAGCGTGTATGCACAGTATATCTGGGCAATCGGCGAGCTGGGCATGGCGGCGTATTGGGAAGCGAAAGTATCCCCGATGGAGCTGATCTATAAGCCGACAGGCCAGAAGATCATGTTTCGCGGCGCTGATGATCCGATGAAGATCAAGTCTATCAAGGTGCCGTTTGGCTACATTGCCGTGACGCACTTTGAAGAGAAAGACCAGTTTGCCGGTCGCGCGGAAATCCGAACCATTTTACAGTCCACCATGCGTGGCGGATCGGTGTTCTGGAACTTCGAGAGTTATAACCCGCCGATCTCGCGCGATAACTGGGCGAACAAGGACAGCTTAGAAGAACGCGCTGACCGGCTGTGCCACAAATCAACATATCTGCAAGCACCGCCTGAGTGGTTGGGAGAACAGTTTCTTGCAGAAGCGGAACACCTGAAAGAGACGGACGAGCGAGCATATCAGCACGAATATCTCGGTATCCCGGTAGGGACCGGTGGGAATGTGTTTGACAAGCTGGAACTGCGGGAGATTACCGATGAAGAAGTCAAGAGTTTCGACCGCATCTATCAGGGAGTGGACTTCGGCTGGTTCCCAGACCCGTTTGCTTTTATCCGGCTGCATTATGATCGGGCGCGAGAGACCATCTATCTGCTGGACGAGATTTACCAAAACAAATTATCCAACGAGCAAAGCGCGACCATGATTAAGCAGCGCGGATATAACAACATTAGGACAATCTGCGACAGCGCCGAGCCGAAGAGCGTTGCTGATCTCCGCGCAATGGGGCTACCTGCGTATGAAGCGGTCAAAGGCCCCGGTTCTGTGGAATATGGCATGAAGTTTTTGCAGCGGAGAACGATTGTTATTGATAGGCGACGCACACCGCACGCTTACGATGAATTTGTTGGATACGAATACGAACGAAACAAAGACGGTGACATTATCAGCGGATACCCAGACGCGAACAACCACCTGATTGACGCGACCCGGTATGCGTTGGAGCCTGTCAGCCGCAGAATGGGAGTTATTGCATGAGCAGTGCAGTTATCCAAAAGTTAAAAGAGCTTGGCTATACAACGATCTCTGAAGAGTTTTATGGGCAAGTTGATCTGTGGGAATCGTGGTACGTTGGTAAAGTGAAGGGCTTCCACCAGTACCGCAGATATAACGGCCACAAGTGGACTAAACACAATAGAGCAACGCTCAGCATGGGGAAAAAGGTCTGCGAGGACTGGGCGAACCTGCTCATGAACGAAAAAGTCAAAATCACGCTTGAGGGCAAAAAAGAACAGGATTTCATCGATCGCGTTTTGGCGGAGAACAATTTCACAGTCAAAGCTAATGAGATGCAGGAGATGAAATCCGCACTGGGGACGGTGGCATATATACCCCGCGTGACGGGGCAGGGCGTGACGGATTCCGGAGAGATCATCCCCGGTGACGCGTCCAGCATTGTGATTGATTATGCCACGATGCATGACATTTACCCACTTGCATGGCAGAACGGCTTTATTTATGATTGCGCTTTTACTTCCAGGGTTACGCGAGACGGAAAGAATTATGTGTATTTCCAGATCCACCGCAGAGCGAATGATGGGACGTATGTAATCGAAAACCGAATTTACCGATACCAGAACGAACAGTTGTCCGATGAAGATTTGAAGAATGTTTCCGGGTTTGAGCATATTCCCCCTGTGGTATACACCGGAAGCAATAAACGGCAGTTTGTAATTGACAAGCCGAACATTGCAAACAACTTCAATTATCTTTTGCCTGTTGGCATTTCCGTTTTTGCAAATTCCATTGATGTTCTTCGCGGCGTTGATACTGCGTACGACTGCTACGTCAATGAGTTTGAAAACGGCCCTATGATGATGATGGTCAAAATGCCAGCGACAAAGTATGAAGACGGTGAACCGACACTGGATGACAATGACAGGCGGTTTTACCTTCTCCCGGAAGATACACAGCAGGGTAGCGTTGTTGAGACCGTTGCACCGGAACTTCGGACGGCTGCGCTGAATGTCGGCCTGCAAGACCAACTCAATATGCTTTCCAGCAAATGCGGGTTCGGTGAAACCTATTACCGTTTTGACGGCGGCAGCGTAGCGACTGCCACGCAGGTCATCAGCGAGAACAGCACCATGTTCCGCACGATCAAGAAGCATGAAATTATCCTTGAGCAGGCATTGACTGAGCTGTGCCGTGTTCTTCTCCGGCTTGGGAATACTGCAATGAATGCAAGGCTTGACGAAAATGTAGAAATCTCCATCGACTTCGATGACAGCATAATTGAGGACAAGCAAACCGATTTTTCCCGCGATATGCAGCTTTTGCAGGCGGGCATCATGAACGACTGGGAGTTCCGCATGAAGTGGATGAATGAGGACGAGGCGACCGCAAAGGCTGCGCTGCCGAAGATGCAGGACATGACAACCGAAGGACAACAGGAGGTAGAGTAATGGGCGGCAGAGGCAAAGCTGGTGGCGGCATTGGAGCCGGAGAATTTGGGCGTGGGCGCGGTATGAGCCTTGCGCGGTTTTTGTCACAGCAGGATATTAACCGAGCAAACGCTGCGTCTGTCACTGATATGGGCGATATTATCAGGCGCACATTTGAGCGCAACGCTGCTGAGATCAATGGGCTTGAGCTGTCGGACGCTGAAAAGAAAGACGCCGTAAAGCAGATGGCAATTCTCGCAACAACGGCGCTCAAAACGGCGGCAGGAGCAGTCAATCCTTATGCAAGTGGGCCTGCACGCCTGACAACGGCGCAGAAAACAGGAAGCGCCGCAGACAGAGCTGCAAGAGCGCGCGGTGAAATGGATAGCTACATGCGGAAATTGCGTGACCAGTCCACTAAAAACCGCAAAGCAGCAGAAAACAAGGCGTTTTCCAATGCCTTTGTAACAGCGCAAAAGTCCGGCGCGTTGGAAGTTACGGTAAACGGCAAGAAATACCGCAGAAATAACAAGCGCAGCGGTACATGGCGCCCGGTATGATTAACTTTGAAAATCTCGACAAGTTTATATTCCCCGGCGTGGGCAAGTACGACATTCCGCAGATCGAGCCGGTCAAGGCGTATCCGCAGGGAGAGTTTATCCCCGTGAATTACCATTACACGGCGAAAAACCCGGCGAGTAAGATCGTGCATTTCTTTGTGGATGATTATCAATTCATCCGATACTGGAACACGCCTGACAAGTACATTCCAAAACTGACGCAGTTTGCGGCGGTGTGCGCGCCGGACTTCTCCACATACACGGATATGCCGCTGGCGATGCAGATATATAACCACTATCGCAAGCACTGGTTGGCGGCATATTGGCAGATGCACGGCATGACGGTTTATCCCTCTATCTCATGGAGCGACAAGAACAGTTACGATTGGTGCTTTGATGGCGAGCCAGTCGGCGGGATTGTTGCGGTTAGTTCGGTAGGCACACAGCAAAACAAGGAAAGCAAGCGTCTTTTTCTGCGCGGCTACGAGGAAATGATGAAGCGGCTATCGCCGGAATGGGTGATATTCTACGGCAGAGTGCCGGAAGAGTGCGACTGGAATGTTATTCGCATGAAGCCGCACTATGACGAGATCGTGAAGCGGAGGGTGCAAAATGAAATATCCGTTCACGCCGGAACTGCTTGACGCGTTCCCAGAAGAACTCGCCGAACTGTACCGTGCTCTTGAGGATACGTTACTCGACGAGATATGCAGCCGCTTGAAACTGGCAAATCAGCTTAACGAGGTCACAGTACAGGATATTCGGGCACTGCGGTCCCACGGCATCGACCTAAAGGAAATCAAGAAAGCAATCCGCGAGACTTCCAGCATCAGCAAAACGAAGCTGGACAAGCTGCTGGGCGATGTGGTCGCAAAGAACCAACAGTATTACACCGACCTGATCGACCTTGCGCATATCACCCAGCTGGAAACGCTGGTTGATGCTGTAGAAGTTTCGGCGATCAGGGCGCAGACACTCGATACATTCCGCAACCTAACTGCTTCCATGGGATTTCTGGTGGACGCTGGGCGCACGATGCTCCCGCCTGCCAAAGCGTACCAATGGGCGCTTGACAGCGCAGCGTTGCAGTTGCAAAGCGGTGCAATCAACTACAATCAGGCGATTAAAACAGCTGTGAAGGAACTTGCGGACAGCGGTCTAAAAGTGGTTAACTACGAAAGTGGTCATCGGGATCATGTCGACGCTGCCGTGAGAAGAGCTGTAATGACCGGTGTATCTCAAATCTGTGCTAAATACACGGAGCAATCCGCAGAGTATCTGGATACTCCATACTTTGAAGTATCGGCTCATATTGGCGCACGCGATAAGCCGGGGCCGTCACCGTGGTCATCGCATAAGGATTGGCAGGGCCGTGTTTACAGCGTCCGCACGGGGGATATTTATCCGAGCATCTATGAGGTGTGCGGCCTGGGTGCTGTTGACGGGTTAGAAGGAGCCAACTGCCGCCACAGGCGGTACCCATGGGTTGAGGGCGTGTCCGAGCGCACCTACACGGATGAACAGCTGGAACACATCGATGATGGCCACGGCTGCACGTTTGATGGCAAGGATTACACGGCATACGAGGCAACCCAGATGCAGCGCCGCATTGAGCGGACCGTTAGAAAGCTAAAGCGCGAAAAAGCCGCCTACAAGGCCGCAGGATTGCATGAAGATGAGACTGCGGTAAACATACGGCTACGGCGGTTAAACGCCAAATACAAGGCGTTCAGCGCGGAAGCTGGCCTGCCGGAGCAACCGGAGCGGATGCGCGTCTATTTCACGGATGACGCAACGTTAAAAATGGCAAATGCCATGAAAACGCATCGGGCGGAAGTGGCAGCGTCTAACGCTAAAGACGATAGCGACACTCTCAAGTTTTTCGGCGCAGACGCAAGAGATAACTTGAATTCTATTGTGAAAAGACGTACAATAAAGCTGGAAAATGGCTTTGCTTGCTTCCCGGACAGTGACCCGCTGAATGAAAACGTTAAAATGGTAAAACCTCTTAAAACGTATTTTGACGTCGCTATACACGGAAGCCAGACGGCAGTCGGATTTGGCACAAAAAAACTCAATATGTCACCGCGCTTACTTGCCGCAGTCATTCGGCATAGTAAGGGGTGGAACGGCCAGAAAGTTCGTTTGCTATCTTGTAGCACAGGCGCACGCATGGAAAACGATTATTGCTTCGCAGAAGAGCTGGCAAATGCACTTGGCGTTGAAGTAAAAGCCCCGGACGATGTGCTTTATATTTCCGGTGCTGGCGTACTGAAAGTAGGAACGCATGGGGAAGGAAATATTTTGACGTTTACCCCAAATCAAAGAGGAAGGAGAAAGTGACATGGATTTCGGTTTTTTTAAAGGATTGCCATACAAGAATTCTATTGAGAATTTTGAAGACTATAAGAAATACAAAAACAGTATCCCCAAAGAAGCGATTTTAAGCCACATTTCCTCCCTCGATGCCGGGCTGACATCGCTGTCCAGTTTTGATATGTTTACTGGCGAAGAACTTCACGCAGGTATGTTTTGGGACGGTAAATTCACCTTTCCGTATGAGTTCCTGCATTACTACAAGAATTATGACATTGGCGTCCCCTATGAGTATGAAGCATATTTGAAAGAAATCGGGGTAGGCTAATGGATGATAAACTGATGCAGGCCATCGAGGCTATTATCCGGCGCGGCAATGACGCGGAGATCCGGCGCAAGGGTGACGGGTACATCGTGTTAGAGGTTAAGAAAACAATCAAATATTCAACTCCCGCGTAATTGGGCACGGGAAAGGGCAATAGGAGCCAACGACTGAGGTTTTCTCGGTGGTTGGCTCTTTTGTTGTAATACGCAGTGGGGAATGACGCTGTGGGATAAAGGAGAATAAAAAAATGGCAGACGAAATTAGGACTTTTGATGAAATACTGGCTGACCCCACCTACAAGGCGGAGTTTGACAGGCGAATCACAAAGGCACTTTCGACTGTTCAGAGCAAGCTGGACGCGGAAGTGGAAAAAAACAAGCAGTTTTTAGCAAACGGCAACGCGGAAACGGACGCACTCAAAAAGGAGATCGAGGGCTACAAGTCCAAGATTGCCGATTATGACTACGCAGACGTTATCCGTAAAACGCTTTCTGAGAAAGGCGTGAAGTTTAGCTCTAAAGCTGCCGAGAAGGCGTATTTGGCAGACCTGAAAGCAAAGCATCTTGAGATCAAAGACGGCGCGCTTGATGGGTTTGACAAATGGCACGAGGAACAAGTCAGCGCCGATCCGTCCGCGTTTCAGGATGGCGTAAAAATTGACTGGTCCGCTGCTGTTGGCGGCGGTGAAAAGAAAACTGACACCAATGCCGCGATGAACAACCTGATTCGCGGCGCACTCAAGTAACGAAAAGGAGAAAACAATATGGCAAGTATTGATCGTTCCGCACTTTCTGGCCTGATCCCGGAACCCGTAACCCGCGAGATCATGCAGGGCGCTATCGCTGAATCTGCCGTTCTGCGCATGGGCCGCAGACTGGCGAATATGTCCAGCAAGACGCAGACCATCAATGTGCTCGACGCGCTTCCCTCCGCGTATTTCGTCAACGGCGAGGCCACTGACGGCGGCGCCGGTGAGGCATTCAAGCAGACCACCAAGATGGCGTGGGACAAGAAGAAGCTGTACGCCGAGGAGATCGCTGTTATCGTCCCCATCCCCGAGGCTGCTCTCGATGATGCGGACTATGACATTTGGGGCGAGGTCAAGCCCCGCCTGACCGAGGCTTTCGGCAATGTCATTGACGGCGCTATGCTGTTTGGCAAGAATAAGCCCAGCACCTGGCGTGATGGCATTGTGCCCTCTGCTATTGCTGCGGGAAATGGTGTTCCTGTCAGCTCTGACATTTACGCCGACATCATGGACGAGGGTGGTCTGATCTCCAAGGTCGAGCTGGACGGCTTCAATCCCAACGGCGTGATGTCCGCTATTCAGATGCGCGGCAAGCTCCGTGGGCTGAAAGACACCACCGGTCAGCCTATTTTCAAGACCGATATGCAGGGCGCTACCCGCTACGGCCTCGACGGCATGGACATGTACTTCCCCATGAACGGCGCGTTCGACCCTGCGCAAGCACAGATGATCGTCGGCGATTGGAGCCAGCTCGTCTATGCCATCCGCCAGGATATGACTTTCAAGGTGTTCACCGAGGGCGTTATCCAGGACCCCGCCACGAAGGAAATCGTTTACAACCTCATGCAGAACGATATGGTCGCACTGCGCGCTGTCATGCGCCTTGGCTGGGAGATTGCAAACCCCATCAACGCTTACAACGCAGAAAAGGTGAACCCGTTCCCCTTCTCCGTTTACGGCAAGGGCGGTGCTATCTCCACCGTTGCTGTGTCCCCTGCTACCGCCACCGTAAAGAAGGGCGAGAGCAAGCTGTTTACCGCCAAGGTTGACGGTGAGGGCATCATCAACGGCGAGGTTGAATGGTCTCAGGATGGAACCAAGAGCAAAATCAGCGATGAGGGCGTCCTGACTGTCTCCGCTACCGAAACCAAGGGCAGTATTACCGTTACCGCCAAGTCCAAGCAGGACGGCACAAAGACCGGCACTGCCACTGTCACTGTTTCTGGCTAATTTGAAAGGAGCTGACCCAATTGACATACGCTGATTACACATACTACTCCGGTGTCTATATGGGCACTGTAAGCAGTGGGGATTTTCCGCGTCTGGCTGTCCGGGCCAGCTCCTTCCTCGATTATTTCACGCAAAACCGAGCCAAGGACAACGCGGATCTGGATGCGGTAAAGATGTGCTGCTGTGCGCTGGTTGACAAGTACGCGGTTATCGAAGCCGCGCAGGCGCTTGCAATGAAGAACCTTGCGAGCGCTGCCGCTAATGATACAGAAGTCAAAAGCGAAACGGTTGGCGGTTATTCCCGCACACTGGCGACCGGCGGCGAATCTGCCGTTTCTGCGCTGAACGCTACGGATGGGGCAAGAAAGCTGCTCGCAGAGACCTGCATGGAGTATCTTGCCCACACTGGCTTGCTGTACCGAGGAAGGGGGTGCGGATCATGTACGCTCCCCACACTGTAACGGTCTACAATCCGGTCAAAGAAACCGACAAGGAGACGTTTCAGGAAACGCAAAAGCTGTATGTGACCGTACTTCGTGGCGTGATGCTGCAAGCGTCTAAGGCGGTTAACGTGCGCGAGAGCGGCCTTGCCGGAGCGGATGCGGTTGACCTCTACATTCCGTTTGACGTGGAAGCCGTGGACGGCTTTACTGGCAAGGCAAAAACCTATGCCGGTCCGCAGCGGTTTTACGCAGCGGAGGACAAAACCGACCTGTGGACGCTTTCTGTCAAAGGCAACGGCGGGACAACGTTTTTCATCAAAGGCGAGTTTGTGACGGATAACGAAACCGTGGCGCTGGCTCAAGACAACTGCTACACCGTGACCAAGGTTGACGAAAAGGATTTCGGCAGCGTTGATATGCAGCACTGGCAGGTCGGAGGCGTGTGATATGGCGTTGAAATTTTCCGTTCAGACGGACGGCATGGACGCTGTAAAAGAGGCTGTTTCCAAGGGCTGTGATCGCGCAGAACACGTTCTGGCGGTGCAGGTCGCCAAAGATACCGCTCCGTTTGTGCCTATGCTCACAGGCTCTCTTAGGACGCGTACAAGGGTAACGGGAAACACGGTTGTTTATCCAGGGCCGTATGCCAGATATCTGTACTACGGCAAACTGTACGTTGACCCGCTGACCGGAAGCTCTTATGCACGGAAGGGCGTTACAAAGGTTCCGGCAGTGCCAGAAAAGGATTTGATTTTCCACAGACCGGGAACCCGCTCCCATTGGTTCGAGGCGTCCAAGGCTCAGAACATGAAAAAGTGGGTGCGTGTAGCAGAAAAGGCGGTGAAGCATGATCTCTAAAGAAAAACCTGTGATGCTGGCATCCAGCAGCGAAAAAGCAGATCTTGACCGCCTGATGCTGATTTGGGCAAACCGCTTTCCCGGTATCCCGGAGAATGTGGATCTGATCAAATACGAGTATTTCGCGGCGAAAACGGTAGGGATGGCGCTTTCCTCCGTTCAGGGGGCCGTTATCACCAAGAAGTATATCTGCGGTGGATATCAGGCGGAGTATTCGTTTGAAATCCACTACCAGATTGCACCACCCGGCAAGAGTGACGATACACGCTTGAAGGCGGTTGAAGTGCTGAACAAATTTGCGGACTGGGCGCAGATGCAGCGACCGGACATTGGAGAGGGCAGGCGCGCCCTCCGCGTTGAGACTTCTGCGTTTGCATCGTATCTCGGCGCGACAAGCGACCAATACGAGGACTACATGGTCCCGCTAAAACTGATTTACGAGGTGAATGTATAATGGCAGATTTAACTTTTGCGACGCCCGAAGGTCAGACCATTGACCGCGAGCTTTTGATCGCGTATCTGAATACCGGCTCTAAGGAAGCTCCCACTTGGAGCGCCATCGGTAAGCGCGTAGAGGATTCCAGCGAAGAGATGGACTGGGGTCAGGAGAGCAAACAGGACATCCTGGGCAACACCTTCACCACCATGAAGAAGCCCGTTATTTCCCAGACCTTTGATCCCATCCCTCTGGATGCTGGTGACGCTGCTGCGGTGAAGATGTGGAACCTTGCCGTCAAGGATCATGACGCGCAGGCTCTTGCCAATCAGGACATGATGATTGGACACTTCTACGCTACGTCCGGCGAGGCGAAGTTTGCCGAGCGGTATGATTCCTGTGCTATTGCCGTGACGGGCATAGGCGGCGACGGCGGCGGTACGCTCAACATCACGAGTGAGATCACCTACGGCGGCAATCGTACCCTGGGCACCATTACCAAGGATACCAGTGGTGTGACCTTTACGGCAGGGGTTTAAAAACAAAGGGGCGGGCGCAAACCCGCCCCAATTTCGGAGGCTATTATGAAAGACCTGATTTTCGATACCGGTTTAGTTACCTACAACATCAACGGAAAATGCGAATTCTCCTTTAACCCCACCGACAGCGCTTTTGTGGAAAAGCTGTTTAACGCCTTTGACATCCTCGACAAGAAGCAGGATGCGTACAAGGCAGAGGTGGAAAAGACTGCCAACAAGCGGGAAGTTTTTGAAACCGCCCGGAAGATGGACGAGGAAATGCGCGAGATCATCAACGATGTGTTCGGCTTTGACATTTGCTCTGCCCTGTTTGGCGAGATGAACGTATATGCGCTGGCGGACGGCCTGCCTGTGTGGGCGAACCTGATGCTTGCCATCATGGATGAGGTTGACACCACCTTTGCCCGTGAGCAGAAAGCCACCAACCCCCGCGTGAGCAAGTATACGAAGAAGTACCACAAATGAGGTACGATCTGCCGACTGCCGTAGAGGTAAACGGCACTGAGTACCAGATACGCTCTGACTATCGCGATATCCTAACGATCATTGAGGCACTGTCTGACGCTGAGTTGTCGGAGGAAGAAAAGGCCGAGGCCATGCTTGACATTTTCTATCCAGACTTCGCGGAAATGCCGCAGAGCTACTACGAGGAAGCGATCAAGCAATGCGCAAAATTCATCAACTGCGGCGAAGAGCAGCGTGAAGAAAAGCGTGGGCCGAAGCTGATGGATTGGCAACAGGACTTTCCCCTGATCGTTGCCCCAGTCAACCGCGTTCTGGGACAAGAAGTCAGATCTGTTGAGTATCTGCACTGGTGGACGTGGGTATCCGCGTATCAGGAAATCGGGGATTGCACCTTTGCCCAGGTTGTGGGAATCCGCAACAAAAAGGCAAAGGGGAAGAAACTGGATAAAAGCGAACAGGAGTTTTACAAGCAGAACCGGCACCTGGTTGACTTCAAGCGGCAGTATACGGAACAGGACGAGGACGTTATCAGCAAATGGATATGAAAACCGCCCTCCGGAAAGGGCGCTGATTGGTGGCTTATTTTTCTACCAATTCTGCATCAATGCTGACTGTTTTGGGGTCAAAAGTCAATTTATATGTTTTTGACTCGCAAACATTCAGCTTAAATTTTTGGCTTGAAACGCATCCGCGAGCAATCGAAATTGTGTGGAAGCCAAAATCGAGACGTAGAGAAACGGGCGCGTCCAAATTATACCCGGTTTTTTCTCCATCAATAATTAAAATTGATTTCCCCTCCATAACTGAACGAGGGCGTTCACATTCCACATAAAAGTTTGGCGAGTTTGAACTATTGGCATTTACCAAATTAGACATTTTCTCCACTAAGGATTCCGATCTCTTTTGGAATAATTCATCTGGGATTATACCAGAATCGTGCAAATCTTTTAGTTTTTGCAATTCGTCCAAAATTGACCCGCTTGTTTGAGTATCATCACTTTTGTTCTGGCTTGTTTGGTTTGAAATTGCAATTAACTTATCAAACAATTCTTTTTCCTTTTTCTTGTTTCCTGTGGGGGGAGTCGGCGTACATTCAATTACAGCGGTAGTCCCGTCTGCATATTCGACAAAAAAACTATAAAGAGAAAAGTTTGAGGTATGAAACAACAAAGTTTCTTCCGCTTGTCTAACGCCAAGGAGCTTTGCGGATTTAATTTTGCTTGGTTTTTTGCTAAAAAGGCTCATTATATCACTCCTTAACAATTGTTTCATTCAATATAACATATAAAATTGCACATTTCAAGCAATAGAAAGAGGGTGATTGCATGGCGGATGGTTCCGTTATTATCAAGGCGGATGTTGATGACAAACAAGCGCAGGCTGAATTAAACCGGCTTACTAAAAAAATAGATTCGCTCAATGAAAAAATCAGCGATAAAAAGCAAGAGCAGATGCCACTGGTTGAGCAATCAAAACAATTAGCGGCTGTTCTCGATGACGCAAAGGCGAAACTGGACTATATGAAAAGCGGCGATGCGTTTTTTACATCCAGCTCTATAAAGGAGCAGGAGCAGACAGTAGCATCATTGCAAAAAGAATGGGACGGTGTGCAAAAAAAGGTTGAGGCAATGGATACGTCCATCGCCAAAGATACCCGAAGCCTTGAACGAATGAGCACCCGGGCGGGAGAACTTTCTGCACAGCTCGCGGGAGCCAAAAGACACACTCAGGGGATGTCACCCGCAGCCCAAGAAGCGGCAAAGCAGATGGAAAAATTCACCAACCGCATCAAGGGCCTTGCTCGACGCGTTTTTGTTTTTACGCTCATCACAAAGGCACTTCGCGCATTGAAAGATTATATGTGGAGTGCCATTCAAACAAACGAAAAGGCCATGAAGGCGGTTTCAAAGTTAAAAGGTGCTTTGCTGGTTTTAGCACAGCCCATTTTGAATGTGCTTATCCCTGCGTTTACTGTTTTTGTAAATGTGCTGACACGTATAGTCAATACAATTTCCGACCTTGTTTCAAAAATATTTGGGACAACGGCAGAAGCATCTGCGGAAGCTGCTGAGAATCTATACGAAGAAAGCAGTGCAATGGATAAAACCGGGAAAGCTGCAAAGAAAACAAGTAAATCTTTAGCATCTTTTGACGAAATCAATAAGCTTTCCGGCAGCAATGACAAGGCCAAAAATGGGCCGGATTTTACAACGGGAATAAACGATCAACTTAGCGCAATCATGGAACTATTTACCGGTGCGCTTTTGCTTGCCATCGGCGCAATTTTAACGTTTTCCGGCGCTAATATTCCGGTTGGCATTACCCTGATGGCTTTAGGCGCTGCGGCGATCTGGGGTGCTGTAAAGACAGACTGGGGGGCAATCGCAAAACTGCTGCAAGGCCCAATCGGGGTTGTTACTGCGATCCTGTCGGTTGCGTTGCTTGCCATCGGTGCAATTATTTTGTTCTCCGGAGCAAACATACCATTGGGCTTGGGGTTGATGGTTGCTGGAGCAATCGGTCTTGCGTCTGTTGTTGCAGCTAATTGGGATACTGTTAAAAAGATGCTGCAAGGCCCAATCGGAGCCGTTGTTGCTCTTTTGAGTTTTGCGCTACTCGTAATCGGTGCAGTGATTCTGTTTTCTGGCGCAAACATCCCGCTTGGCCTTGCGCTAATGGCTGTTGGTGCTGCTGGGATGGCAACGGTCATTGCGGCAAATTGGGATACAATTAAAGAAGCACTGCAAGGCCCAATCGGAGCCGTTGTTGGCCTGCTTTCTGGCGCGTTGTTGGTTTTGGGTGCAATCTTGGCGTTTAGCGGTGCAAGTGTTCCGCTCGGTTTAGGGCTAATGGTTGCTGGCGCAATTGGGCTTGCGACTACGGTTGCGGCGAATTGGGATACAATTAAAACCTTGCTGCAAGGCGCTATTGGCGGCGTTGTTGCCGTGGTTAGCAGCGCACTATTGGTTATCGGCGCAGTCTTAGTATTCAGCGGAGTCGCACTTCCTCTCGGGATTGGATTACTTATTGCCGGAGCTGCCGGTCTTGCGGCAACGGTGATTGCAAACTGGGATACAATAACAAATCTGCTGGGTGGCCCCATCGGAGCAATCACGGCTATGATAAGCGGCGCTTTGCTTGTCTTGGGCGTAATCCTTGTGTTTACCGGAGTTGGTATCCCTCTTGGTTTGGGAATGATCGTAACCGGAGCGGCTGGACTTGGCTCTGTGGTGGCACTCAACTGGGACTATCTGAAAGAAAAATTAAGCGAAACGTGGGAAAGTATCAAATCTTGGTGGCAATCAAGCGTTGCAAAGTATTTCACCGTTGAATATTGGCAAGACCTTGGCAAAAACATTATTGATGGGTTGCTCAATGGTTTGAAGTCAGCGTTTGAAAGCGTGAAATCTTGGGCTTCTAATGCAATGGGGAGCATCAAAAATGCATTTACAGGCGGCGGTAACGTCCGCACACCTGCCATCAATTCCGCATCCGTTCCCCGTTTGGCGACCGGCGCAGTGATTCCCCCGAACCGTGAGTTTTTGGCGGTGCTGGGTGACCAGAAGCTGGGGAACAACATTGAAGCCCCTGAATCTGCTATCGAGGCAGCGGTGGCCCGTGGCATGGCTCAGTATGGTGGAGGCAATCAGACGGCAATCCTTAAAATCGGCGAACAGGAATTGGGCCGCATTATCTTCAAGCTGAACAAAGACCAGACGCAGCGCGTTGGCATTAAAGTGACCTAAAGGCGGTGTATATGAATTACATCAAAATTAACGGGACATCGTTTGATGTGAATGTAGCGATCTCTAAGTACAATGAAAATTTCAGCGTTCTCGATGGAGAGAACGCTGGGAGATCAAAGGACACAGGCCGGATGATCCGGGATGTTCTGGGAACGTACATTGGGCATAAGGTGACTGTTTTCCGCAGAGGGGACGATTACAGAAGCTACGATGCGTTCTGGAACTATCTCAAAGCCCATTCCGTTGACGATTCTGTTTTGCTTGAAGCTGCGGACGGAAACACAACTATTTCCTATCGCGCATATTACACCAGCGCATCGCACGATATTGAAAAGGTTGAAAACGGAGTCAATTATTGGGGAGAAATTGAAATCCATTTCATCCCAATCGCACCGCAAATCACGCGGTAAGGAGGGCGTATGGATTATATCATGATCGGCCCCTACCAGTTTGATCGGGATGCATCTAAGGACGATATGCGGTTAGACTACTGCTCATCTTTTCAAGAAGTTGCATTGGATGAAAGCAGCCTTTCGTTCGATACGGTCAGCGTAGAAGTTTGCACCACAACAATAGGCGCACAGCTTTCTGCACTCCCCAATAATACCCCCATCATTGTTTACAGAGGCGGCGAAATCAAAGCAAGATTTGTAAGCAGCGGCGTTTCCCGTATCGGGCCTGTCACTTATCAACTTACAGGGCGGTCTCCTATGGGCGCGCTTACCGGCATGGTGCATACTGGCGGCATTTACACAGGCCAGACCGTGGAAGAGGTTGTAAAAGAAATCTGCGGCAACATCCCTTCGCTGATAAAAAGTGTATATGCCGGAGTTAAACTTTATGGCTGGCTTCCTTATGCGGATGGGAAAGAACGCTCTGCACGAGACAACCTCGCACAAGTTCTTTTCGCCATTGGGGCCTATCTTTGTACGGACCTAAACGGCGTTTTGAGAATTGAGCCATTGTGGGACGGTACGGCATCACTAATTGAAGTTGACCGCTCTTACACCGGGGGAACTGTGAAATATGATTCTCCCATCTCCGCCGTGACGGTGACAGAGCACCAGTATGTGGCGGGGACGGAAACGAAGGAGTTGTTTTCCGGCACGGCGCAGAATGGCGATATCATCACAATCTCTGAGCCGATGCACTCCCTCTCCGCAACCGGCTTTACCATTCTGGAAAGCGGCGCGAACTACGCAAAGATTTCCGCAGGAACTGGCGCACTGACCGGAAAGGCGTATATCCACAACACCCGCTTAATCACTCAGCCCGTGACGGCAGGCGCGGCGGAAAACGTGAAGTCGGTTACGGATGCCACACTGGTATCTCTGGTAAACTCCTACGCCGTGGCGAAGCGTCTTGCAGACTATTACCGATGCCGCGAAACTATCACCAATGACATTGTAAGCGGACATGAGAAACCGGGCCATGTTGTGAGCGTATATCATCCGTATGACAAGAAAATGGTTTCTGCGTGTATCCAGTCTTTGGACACCACCATGAGCGCGACGCTAAAAAGCAGCATGGAGGCGCTGGTTGGATTCACCCCGGCACAGCCGGAATCTGCGGAGTATTTTGACGAGCGGGTTCTGCTGACCGGATCGGGCACGTGGACGCCGCCGGAAGGCGCCGAAGCACTGACGGTGGTCCTGATCGGAGACGGGCAGGACGGCACTGCCGGGCAGAATGGTGAAGGCGTGGCACTCACGGGCCAGACGATCCCAAACACCTGTTCCGGCTCCTTTCCCAGTGCGCCCGCCGGAAAAGGCGGCAAGGCAGGTGCTCCCGGCTCCGGCGGCAAGATTTTTCAAATCACCATAGACATCACCCCCGGCATGAGCTTTTCCTATGCCACCAGCCAAAACGGCGAGGCCGTATTCGGAAGCCATTCCAGCGCGGAAGGCTCTGCGTCTGCCAGTGGTTACTATGATGACGTCACCGGGAAAACCTATGCCCGGCAGGGCGCGGTTGGCTACGACGGCGGTGACGGCGGCGCTCCCGGCGCATCCGGCGGGTCTGTGGCCGGCTACAAAGGCGGCTACGGATACAAACCGGCGGAATACACCATGCGGATGACCGAGGACAACATCCGCTATACGCAGACCTTCAAGCACCAGGGCATCGGCGGACCCGGCGCGGCGATGGGGACAGAAGTCACATGGGGGCCGTCTGTTTTCTCTGTCGGCCTGCCGACATTTATTCCCAATATCGAAATCAAAGGCAGTGCCCCCGGCGCATCGGCAGTTCCCGGCGCTGACGGCGAAAACTACGGCGATGGCGGCGGAGCCGGGCACGGTGGCGGCGGTGCAGGCGGAATTGGCAGTTGTAGCATCTCAATGTCTCCCACGCCCCCGTCCACGCAGCACCAGTCTATCAACTTTTCCGGCGACCTCCAGCGCGGCGGCTCCGGCAGCAAAGGCGGCAAAGGACAGCCCGGCTGCATCATCCTGTTTTACGGGAAGAAGAAAACCATCAAGTCTGGCCCATTGGTACAAAAGGGCGGCGGGTTGTTTTTCGACCGCCTAAACAAACTTTTCATCGTGTGAGGTGTGAAAAATGACGATTGAACAGAGAGTCGCAGTCTTGGAGGAAATTTTCTCCAAGCTGAACGACTATTACACATCCGCCTACTCCGGCGAGGAAATTGACGCGCGGCTGGCGTCCGCCGGTGTGCCTATCGGCATCACCAAGGAGTACAAGAGCGTGGCCGAAATGAACCAGGACTTCACCGGTACGGACGTCCAGCGCGGCCAGTTCGTCCTGATCCTGCCGGACAGCACGGCCTCCGCGGACTATGGCAAGGTGTACCTCAAGGGCACGGCCAACTGGGTGCCTGCCTTTACGCTGACCACGCTCACGTCCATCAAAGGTCCCATTGGCCCTCCCGGCAAAAAGGGCGACAAGGGCGATCCCGGCGAGGCCGGTTCCAGCTTCGTCATTCTGGGCTACTTCGACACGCTGGACGCCCTCAAGGCAGCCGTCCTAAATCCCAAGGCCGGTGACGTGTACGGCGTGGGCACTGCGCCTCCGTACAACATCTACATCTGGGATTCCGTCCACGGCAAGTGGGTGGGCAACGGCAACCTGCAAGGCCCGCAGGGCGAGCAGGGCATCCAAGGCCCCGAAGGGAAACAGGGGCCGGAGGGCAAGCAAGGCCCGGAAGGCCCCGTGGGCGGTTCCAGCAACTTCGTCCGCTACGATGCGCCCCAGAACCTCACAGACGAGCAGAAGGCGCAGGCGCGGAAAAATATCAACTCCGCCCCCGGCGGGTTTGGGTGGGGTGAAGCGATGAAAGATGTGCTCGCATCCGAGGTCGAAGACACCTATAAAACATACTGTGGCAAGCTTGATATGCTGCTTGCCGATATGCCAGACGGAACATCGCAACTTATTTATACACGTGGCCCAGTTTCAACGGGCCAATATTCTGGGGCCGGGAATATCGTTGCCGTTCTATCAAAAATATTGGGGACGAGCGCATCACTGATCGGCCTTTCGCCTGATCCGAGAGGCACTACCAACGGATTGTGGCGAATGCTGAAGGATAACGGGAATTGGCAGCCCGTCGAATGGATCAATCCTCCCATGCAACTGGGCGTAGAATACCGCACCACGGAGCGGTATCTCGGAAAGCCGGTGTATGTGAAAACCATAAACATGGGGAATCTTCCGGGCAATGCCGTAAAAATGGCCAGTTTCCAATCAAATAACGTTGTCGATAAAATCGTGTCCGTAACCGGGCAATGCACTACCGACTCAGGAGTGAACGTGTCCATGCCTTACCACGCAGGGTCTGGTCCGAACTGGAACACTGTAATTTTAATTGGCGCAGATGGGTCCGGAGCAGCTCAGATTGTCACATTTGCCCCAGATTTCTCCGAATACAAGAATGCATGTATTACGGTGAAATACACCAAGCTGGCAGATTAAAGGGGCGGCTCTATGGAAAACACCTGCATCTGTTGCGGGGCAGTCATCCCCGAAGGCCGTCAAGTGTGCCCAATTTGTGAGCGACAATGGCCTGAATTTTAATCTGCACGAAACCAAGTCGGACTTTTGACTTGCACGAAAGCAAGTCGGAATTACCCTAAAAACTGCAACTTTTTAAGGGGTGTGAAATGGAAATTTTACAAATTGTATTAACTGCCGCCACCGGCTCCGGCGTGACCGCCATCATCCTCGCGATCCTCCAGCGGAAATGGGCCAAGGATGACAAGCGGGACGCCATCGTGGACGCGCTGAAAGTGCTGCTGATCGACCGGGTGCGCTATCTGGGCCAGCATTACATTGCAGACGGCAGCGTCAGCCTGTCAGACAGGGAAACGCTGGACGAGATGCATCAGGCGTATAAATCCCTTGGCGGCAACGGACACCTGAAAATCATCATGGCCGAGGTCGGCGAGCTGCCGATCCGGAAAGAGTGAAAGGAGAACGCTATGGAAAACATCAAGAAACGGCTGGGCAATCTGCTTGCGGTGAAGTCTCTGGTGACCATCACCCTGACTGTGATCTTCGCGGTGCTGGCCCTGCGGGGTGACATTTCCGGAACGGAATTTTTGACGATCTTTACCACCGTGATCGCGTTCTATTTCGGGACGCAGCGAGTGGCAGAAGATAAAAACGGTTGAATAATCAACCGAACAGTTAAAACCGGTTGAAAAATCAACCGTAAATTTGAAAGGGGACATATTATGAACAAGATCTACGAAAACATCATCACCGAGGGCAAGCAGAACGGCAAGCCCATCGAGGCCATCAACACCGAGCTGAAGGATGCCGGAGCAAACTTCCACCTGAATCCCGACGGCGGCGTGGCCGGGTGGACGGAGCAGGAGATGAGAGAGGGATTCATCCCGGCTGCGGATGACGGGAAGGACGGCATCTACAAGATCGCCAGCGATGGCAAGCCTGTCCGCTACTCCAACATGGCGCCCGGCGGTGGGGTCTACGGCACTGCCATCCCCGTGATGGATCGGGACAAGAGCCGCGCCGATACTGTCATCACCGTGGGTCGCTGGGAGCTGTCTTATGATAGTCTGGGTTGCTGCTACAGCCGCAAGTATCTGAGAAAATGACCAGAGCGGGGACAGTTCCGCTTCAGGACCTCCAATGGGTGCGGATTTATTTGAACAGAAAACGTCTCCGCTCCACCAAGGCCAACCTCAAGAAGATGCTGGCGGAGACAGGCGGAGACGCGATCTGTAACGGCTCCATTTTCCTACGGAACCAGCAGCCCGCCTGCCACCTGAAGGCAGACGGAAAGGTTTACAAGGCCCCGGACTATCGGGCATGGGCCATCAGCTGGAACACCCCGGAGGATTTCGGCGTAAAAACAGTACCCAACGGGGACGCGAACTACATGGAGTGTGTCCACCTAATCGTCGGCGGGAAGAAGATCAGCCCCGTCACCTGCGGAGCGGATATGCGCTACCGTGCGCCCCGAACGGCCATCGGCACCAAGGACGGGCGGTTTGCCTACTATGTGAGCAAGGACCGGCGGTCGCCGGAACAGCTCCGTGATTTGCTGGTATCCTCCGGCTGGGACAACGCCATTATGATGGACGGCGGCGGAAGCACCTGCTTCATGGACAAGGACGGCAATGGTTTTACCGGGGACGGGCGGGTGATCCCGTTTTTCCTCGTCTGGAAACTGAAAAGCGGGGACGCATTTGAACCGGAAGGAGAAAAACCCATGGTAGAGATCAACGCTTATTCCAAGGCGAAGGACGGCGGCAAGAAACTGTCCACAAACTTTGCAGTGAAAGAATTTGCCTGCAAGGACGGCTCCGATGCCGTGCTGGTAGCGCCCCGGCTGGTGATGGTTTTGCAGAGCCTCCGCAGTCACTTTTGCGCGGCTGTGACCATCAACAGTGGGTATCGGACGCCCCAGTACAACGCCAGAGTGGGCGGCGTGACGGACAGCCAGCACTGCTACGGCACGGCGGCTGACATTGTGGTGCGGGGCAAGACCCCGGCGCAGGTGGCGGCTTATGCACGGCAGCTGATGCCCGATTGGGGCGGCGTGGGGGTTTATGACAGCTTTTGTCATATCGACGTGAGAGAGGCCAAGGCTGACTGGAAAGGATAAAACCGAAAGGAGGGCCAGAAGATGGCAACAACATCCACGCGGTTAATCCGCGCTCTGCAAGTCTGGGAAACCTATGGAAAAAGAACACCGGGAGATCCGGGCGCTGTTGTCATCCATGGCCCCGGCCCGGGCGGCGCAGGCCGTCCGGCTGGTAGGCTTGCCGCCTGACGAGGAGACGGCGGTGCTGGCGGTGGACGTCCACGGCCAGAGCTGCCTACAGGCGGCGGCGCTGCTCCACGTCAGCGTGGA
>ENA-UERG01000398-UERG01000398.1-human-gut-metagenome-genome-assembly--contig:-NODE-398-length-42431-cov-15.411886_pt1 | contig 42431 bp, 39 predicted proteins | sample MGYA00242954_ERZ507954 | MGnify/ENA primary metagenome ERZ507954 (study PRJEB26167, sample SAMN06115478) | human gut metagenome | host: Homo sapiens | place: China:Sichuan | collected 2015-01-21...
ACAAAAATGCTCTAAGTGATTGCTTCACTAACCATGACAAAATCATGATTAAGAAGTCACTTAGAGCATATATCACCCGCCGCCTGCTTGAATACCTTATACTGCCGCAGGGCCACACTTTCCGGATGCTCATGTTCCATCGCCTTAAACAGCAGATCCAACGGCGAGATGTATTCGTCATCATCCTCCCGGACTTCAGCGTATTCCAGCACGCGCATGACCATGGAAAAGTTCTGTTCATACTCCGGCGCTTCCTGATGCAGCATGAGGATAATGGCTTGGAGCAGAGCTGTTTCTGACTTCGTCCAGAACGGGTCGGACTCATGGCTGCCTTTGGGCGTGGTCGCCTGGATCAGCGTATTCACCAGCTTCAGAGCATCTTTCTCATCCCGCAGGTAGCAGAAGGGGTTATAGCCGTCAGACTGTTCCAAATTCACGAGATTCAGCACGCGGACGTCATAGCCCTTCTTTTTCAGGTATCCGCCCGTGTCGGTCAGGACTTCCATTTTCGGGTCCGTGATCACATAATTGGTATTGGCCTCTAAAATGTTTGGCTTCACATAGCCGCGGGTCTTGGCCGCGCCGCTGCCGCCGATGACCAGCACATTCAAGGATCGCCGGTGCTTATGGGTATCCAATCCCAGCCGCACATGACGGGTCAGGATCTTATTCTGCTTTTGACAAAATTGCGCGTTGACCTGCCTGGGGGAGCCCCACATGGCGGAGCCGTGTTCCTCGCCGTCCCGCGTCCTGCCGCTCTCTGCGTCATAGATGCACAGCCCCATAATGTAAACGCCGGTACAAATCAGGATGGTCAACAGACTCTTGTCCGTCCATTGGATCTGGAATGGATGCTCCAGCGCGGCGGTCAGATTAGAGAACAGATCCGGCAAACCGCCGCCAAGGGATTGTGCAATGAGCAGCGCCGCCCAGATCACAGGGAGATAAAAGAACAGCCGGTACAGTATCCCGTCTGTCCTGTTAGTACGATTCAGGCACATCACCTCCTGCGAAAATTTAAAAGGGCGGCCCCAACGGCAAATAAATTGCTGTTGGGGCCGCCTTAAATATGGCGTCTGTTATTTCACTTTTCCGGTTTTGCTTTTTTGCCGATCCTTCGTTCTGGCCGGGGCAGGCTTCTGCTGCTGGTCCAACTGCGCCTTATAGCCCTTCAGACGTTCCAGCACGGAGGGGCGTTCCTCACTCGTCATCCGGCTCCCGTCTTTGGACGAGGTCGAGCTGGGCACGGTAGCGGGCAAGTCTTGTCCCGACCGAGATCCTTTTTTTGGCTCCACCTCCTGACGTTGGCCCACAGGCGGTGTCACAGGGGTGTGCTCTTGAGGGCGCTGATCCTGCTCGACTTGGGTTGCAGCCTGCCTTTCACGGGCTTCTCTGGCCTTGGACAGGGCTTGCTCCCGTGGAGGCTGCTGTGCCTGCTCTGGTTGACCGAGGTAATGGATGCGCTCGAAGATCATATTCGCTCTTTCGATCTCCGTTACCGGCATGATGACGTCCACCACCTTGCCGTGACCATCCGTATCCCGAATGGCAGAGAATAAGATTTTCTGTTTTCCAGCCTTCTTTTTGAATGCCTGATACTGCTCCGGAGACATGGCGAACCGACGCACGTCGCGGGTCTCTTTCAGCATCTTCACGAGGTTGACTTTGCCGGAGATCGTCTTATGGTTTTTTGCCAGTGCCAGCGTCAGCGCCAGCATATTTTTAAGGCCGGAACCGCTCAGCCGGACAGCTACCTCACCGCCGGAGAGCATCATGCGCACCAATTGGTCCGCCGCTTCACCGCCTCCGATGTTCATGTTCCCGCACCTCCTTCTGGTGTTCTTCTGTTCTTTGAATGTCCTGTTCCATGACAGGCACTTGGTTTTGTATCTCATGGCAGAGCTTCAGCTTTTGCCGCTCCGTGCGGATCTCGCGGTTCAGCTCCGCCAACTGTTCATAGATCTCCGCCTTTTCTTCCGTCAGCCGTTTCCTGGGAACACCGCTGCTCTCCAGCAGCGCCACCGCTTCCATGTACCGTTCAAATTCCGCCTCCATGCCGGTCAGACCTTCTTCATAGAGTGCTTTGCTGGGAGCCAACGCTTCCACGTCCGCCAAAGCCGTATACAGTTTTTGCCGCTTCTTTTTCCGCACATTGAGGATGGTACGCTGCTTGATGAGTTTGGCCAGCGATTTCTCTGTGCGGGTCTGGAAGGCATCCATATCCGCCTGGGTGACGATCTCATTTTCCCGCAGAAAGTCAAACTGTGTGCGGTATTGCTCAAAGCGCATGACCTCCCGCCTAAGATGAGGCGTCATGCGGGGCGGGTACTGCCGCTGCCCGATCTTACCCAGCAAATAGAGATAATGCACATAGAGGGCAAGGAAGCCGGTGTATTTCGGATGCGCCAGGTATGGCCGATACTTAGGCCGTGAGAGCACAGCGGGACGGCTGCCTGCTTCAATTTCCGCAAGATTTCCTTGAATAGCAGCACGGATACCATCCTCCGTGAACAGCGTATTGCGTCTGCCGGGATACTGGAATCTCTCCTGTCCCCGCAGACGAAAACCCAGCCGATCACCGTGGCGGATCTCATATCCCATGTGTTCCATGAGCAGGAAGAAGTGTCCGAGATCGTTGGCGTCCTGGATGGCCGTCCGCAGATCCGATTCCAGCATGGAGCGAAAGGTCGGCTGGCCCTTAGACCGCCGCAGCCACTCCACATAGCTGATGGCTTTGACAGACTCTCCCGCCATGATAACGGACAGGCCATGCTCCCGGCAGAGCCGGTCTGAGATGCCGCGGATCTGCTGATAGTAGCTTTGCGCGTTGCTGTGATATTTTTTACCGGTAAATTGATTGACGGAATTGAATACGATGTGGGCGTGGATATGTTCCCGATCTGTGTGGACGCCGATGATGGCCTGATACCCCGGCAGGTGTTCCCGCGCAAATTCCCGCGCGATTTCCAGCGCCAGTTCCGGTGACAGCTCACCGGGGCGAAAGGATTGGATGACATGGTAAAGCTGCACACCGTCCGTCTTATTCCAACGCTGCTTGACCGCAACCATGTCATGGCAAGCTGTTGACGTGAGACAGCCCTGTGCCGCCGTGAGGATCTGTTCTTCCGTCTTATCCCCATTGAGAACATACGCAATGGCCTGGGATAGTCCGCCGCGGCGGGCGAGTATCTTTGTGACCGCCACTACTGCTCCGCCACCTTCGCCATTTTCTGTTCGATGGCTTTCATCAAAAACAGCAGCTCTCTCATATCGTCTTTCGTCGCAAAACCGGCATTGGCCTTTCGGGCGATCTGGTTGATATTCGTACCGATGCGGTTGATCTCCGCATATAAGTCATGCAGTTCTTTGGGTGGACGCTGGCGGATCGTCACGCCGGAGATGAGCTGGCGCAACACGGCGCTGACCGGCAGACCGGAAATGGTGCAGAGTTGCCGGAGCCTCTCACGCTCCACTTCGGTGAGCCGCACGGACACCATGTGTTCTTTGTTCGTTCGCTCACGCTCCTTTCCGCGGTCTTTGCCGCAAAACTTTCCGCCCGCAGGCGGCATTGGGGACTGGGGCGAGCCCCAGCAAGCGCGTTTGTCATACAAACGCTATGCTTGCGCCAGCGCCGCCCACGGCGGCGTTGGCCTTCGCCCCGCTGCGCGGGGCTTTGTTTTCAAGCGGTATGGTAATTGCAATATTGGGCGGGCACTGCCCGCTTCCTCGTAAAAAAAGAAATCATCTCTCCGGGGTCGGATGCCGGCAAAGACACTTTTCGCTTGTGCGTTCCGTCGGAATACCATTCAATGAGAGAGCGCTCTTTTCAGGGATAAATGCCGCGTACCTGGCATATCCAAAACCTTCGGACTCCACCAGCAGGCCGGTGTTTGCATCTCGGCAGGTCACGAACAGGCAGAGAAATGTTTCTGTTTTCCCATCGAACCTCATATCCGCCGCATTCCGGGATATGAAGGAAACATTCTGCAAAAGCTGGTTCATGTAGCGGCGGTACTGATTGGCTGGCAGTTCAATCACCTTTGTGATTTGAAACCGCGCCTTTTCAGGAAAGGGTGCTTTCCCTACTAACTCCCGCACACTGCTTGCTTTCCGATAAAAACTTGCAAAATTTTCTGACATACTTCTCTCCTTGTGGCAGGGTGTTTTGTGAACACCCTTATAGAAAAAGCAGGGTGTTTTGTAAACACCCTGCTCTTGAAAAAACGTTTTTGTTTATTTATTACCGTGCCTCAAGTTCTTTGGCCTTTTCCCTTTTCCGCAGTTTTTCCATTGCAAAATCAAGGATGCGTTCTTTCCGTGTCTGCAGCATTGTCTTATAGAACTGCTTTTGCAGATCCGAAATGAATGGAGTCTCATCCACGATACGGAAAATTGCATCCATGTTGATTTTGGGCAGTATCCGCTTCAATGCTTTGCTGCAATCTGCATTCTCCAAAGAGGAAATAAAATCAAAGTAGTTGATTTTTTTACCATTGACCTTAATGCTGGAAAGAGGGATTGAGAAAGTGCGAAAATCTCGTTCTGGCTGCTTATCTATGGTGTCTCGCATGATGGCTTCATCAGCCTGGGGATACAGGCAGCTCCCGCAGTCATACACAGGGGCAATGGCAATTTCGTCTGTCGCGGTATTATAGAGAAAACCCCAGTTTCCGTTGTGCCGATCCCAATTCCCGATCAGCGCATCTATAATGAATACATTCCAAAAATGCTGCTGCAACAATGCGGGAGGGAATGCTGTCTGATCCTCCATGGCCCGCATGATGTCAGACAGTTCTGTACCATACCCGCTGTGACCGGAATCGATCACCGTGTTTTTCAGCGAGGCAAAGTCCTGCAGCACAATTCCGGGAGAGGTAAAATCCTTGCAAGCAACAACAATCTTTTTTACGCCATTTTTTTCATAAGTGCCAAGGAGAGTTTCCTGAGCGTTGATCCCAACGCTGTTGAAAATATGGCAGCCGATATACTCGGTAATGCAACTGTTGGCATAACTCAAGTCTTTATTCTTGGGGGCTTGTGCGGGGAACTTCAGCATATACTGTTCGCCTTGATAAATTACAGCCCGCTTTGCGCCGTTTGCCCCTGCATAGAATTTATTGCGAGTGGGGAGGTTTGTAAAATTTATCAAGAGGTATCACTCTCTTTCCATGCGAAGATACTTTTCACGCAAATACCATGCCTGCTCGGGAGAAATAATCCGTTCGACTTCGGCTGAGTTAATGTCCGCATTCAGATTACACCAGTAGATGTCCCAATGAGGATCTCGGTTTCCGCCGTCTATAATGGCCCAAGATTTTTGCATCTCCTGAATAGAAGCCTGCAAATCATCGGGAAGTCCGCATTCAAGATACGACTGATCCAACGGCTTTCCGGTTTCCTGATCATATTGTGCGTGATTCATAACTAATTCCTCACAATGCTCTCTTACTGGATCGTTTTTATTATACCGATTTTCCGGCATTATAGCAAGTCCCTTTGCCAGACAGCGCATCAGGTCACGCAGCTTCCTCCAGCTCTGAACAGATTCTTTCTCTTGCCAGCTTGGCATAGGTGTCGGTCACCTCAATGCCGGTGGCGGAATAACCCTCCAGAACAGCCGCCAGCACCGTGGTGCCGGAACCGGCGAAGGGGTCCAGAATATGGCCACCCGGTTCCGTGATCTTTACGATGTCCCGCATCAGCTGCAGCGGCTTCTCCGTAAGATGGATGCGGCTCTGTGGATTACCATATTTGAACACTCCTGGCAGGCAGGGCACCGGACGGCTGATAGGCATATCGCCATTGGAGCCCCAGACAATGTACTCCGCCTGCTGGCGGAAGCGGCCCTTCTGAGGACGGCTGTTGCCCTTGTCCCAGACAGCGGTGCCTCGCCAGATCCATCCCGCCCATTGAAGGGCATCGGTGGCTGCGGGCAGCTGCCGCCAGTCGATGAACATACATACCGGCGCACCGGGCTTGCTTGCTTTCCTCGCCTCATACAGCCACTCTGCCGCCCAGCGGGTCCAGGAGCGCTGGTCCTTGGCATCGCCGTCAAAGGGAGGCGGCGCGTTCTCCCCCATACTGGAATACTTTCTGGCTGTGGACTTGTTTTTCTCGGATTGCGTCCGGCCTCCGGAGGCATACGGGGGATCGGTGATGACGGCATCGAAGGTGTTGGGGGCAAACCCGCTCAGCACCCTCAGCGCGTCACCTTGAATGATCTCCCATTTCTGGTTATCGTTCATGTGTGTGGTCCTCCTTGTTTTTGTTTTTTGTGGGAATGCTGCCGGATAACTCTGTCTCTACATACTCGCTGATGATCCCCAGCGCTTCCTCATAGCTGTGGCAGTCTCCGCCCATAATTCGGTTTTGCATCTCTTTTGCCTCGGCTGTCATGCCGGTTTGCCGCAGTGTCCGGCTTGCAAGACCGATGAGATTGAAAATATTGCCGTTCTGCCCGACAAGGGGGCAGGACGGCTTTTTGCGTTCCTGCTCCATGAAGGCTTACCGCTCCTTTCTGCCGGAACGCCTGGGCGGCGTCCGGCCAATGGTTTTCTGGTCCGTCATCATCGGAATTCCCAGCTTACTGGCATGATGGATCTCATCCCACATCTCGTCTGTCCAGACGGAACCGTAGACGTTGACCTGCTGGCAGGCTTCCAGCAGGCGCAGGGACATCTCCTTGGTTTTAGCGTCTTGCTCCGGGTGATTCGGATTTGCGGCGTATGAAAACAGTATGTGCGGGCAGATGGGGACATCACCATCTGCAAACACCTCCAGCGCCTTTTGCCGGGCAAATTCGATGTTCTTTTTTACATTGCCCTGCAGCGGCGCACAGATATATACCAGTTTGGAGCCAACCAGACTCCGTTCCGGTACACGTTCCCGGAATGCGGACAGGTATTGCCCAATAGCCTGCCTGAGTATGTCATAATCCGCGGCATCTGGATGGTAGACGTACCAGTCTAACTCTCCATAATCGCTCCGCAGGTGCGGTATGACTCCACTACGGAAGTTTGGATTGCCGGGAACGATCCTTTTTCCCCATACATCCTCGAAGCGTACCAGGGTCTTGTCCACCACGCCCTCTGTGCGGTTGAGTACCGCGAGACGTATTGCATCGTAATCGGCAGCAACATGGGCGGAGAAGAGTTCAGCCCGCACACGCAGGTCCTTCCCAAGTTCGCCTACGCAGACACGCCCGGAGAATTGCGGGCGATCTATCAAACCGCTGTTTTCGAACAGCTTGCGGAGCTCCTGTTCGTAGTCAGTCATCGTTCCATCCCTCGCTTCTTGGATTTTTCTTTTTGTGGAGCATGCTCCTTTCTGGGTCTGAGGGTGTCTTTAACCGTGCCGCGCAGAATGCGGCGGCCGCTATCGGAGATAAGAACAGTAATGTCTTTCAAATCATTGAGGATCTCTTCACCGGGCAGAACAGCACCGGCCCCACAGACCTTTACATTCCCCCGCACACTCCCGCACACCTTACAGTGGCCGGATAGAATCGGTGGTTTAAATTTGTCTGGGCCGCAAATGATCTGCGCAAAACCGGATGCGTATGCATTCCCACACATCACAGCCCCGCGCAGGTAAGCATCATCCTCCGCACGGGCTTGTCCATACAGAGCAGACCCGTAGGACACATAGGCATGATCGCAGGCAATGGCGGTATTGTGCAGGCTGGAGTCCTGATTCACATAGGCGCTGCCGCAGGCAATGGCATCATCGAAGATCCATGCGCTGTCAGACAGTTCTGTTTCCAGATTGTGTTCTCCCTCCACGAAGCCGCCCAGATCCCCAGCTTTTACATTTTCCCCAATATCCCGCAGCGCCCGGACGCGGTGGAGAAACGGATAAGTTTCATGAACAATATCGGTGATCTCATATTTTTTGTTGCTCGTTTTCATCAACTCCTTCTTTATGCCGCCTTTTCACAGGGACTTTTTTGTGCGTCCTCCATACGGAACCGTTCGTCAATATCCGAGAATGATTCCGTTCGGTTGAATTTCTCAGACACCTTTCCCGGCAGGGCCTGCAGTTCCAGCATCCGTTCCCACAGTTTCGGGTGATGATCATAGAGATGTCGCAGTTCTTTTCGTCTGGCGTTGGGACAGAACCAGCACCCGCCCCGGTCTGTAAATTCATAGACAGGCGACAGCAGCCCTGCCTTGCGGCAGAGCTGCTTGGCATCTTCTTCTGTAAAATGATACTTTTCCAAAAGGGACACCTGCTGCCCGGTCAGGCGCAGCAGCCGTTCCCGCTCATCATGGGCGATGCCGATATACTGTACTGTATCCGGCGGCAGGGTCCTCTGGTATTGGCGAAAGGGGCGGATCTTACAATCCCGCTGAACATAACACCTTCCGCAGATGGGAAACGCCCGCAGCATCCCTTTCTTGGGGCCGCGGGTGACCGTCCCTGTGAACAGATCTACATAGGTTTTCTCCGCGCGCAGGACACGCACCTTCACTCCCATCCGCTCCAGCTTTGGAATGGCGGTGTGATAGATAAAGTCCCGGTGTTCCGGCACCTCACCTGAAATGGTTTTATCAAACATCACCTCGCAGTAGACGGCTTCGTCCAGCGGTTCCCCATGCTCCAGCGCCAGCAAAATGGTGGCAAGGCTGTCCTTACCAAAGCTGCAGCTGACAATATGAAGAGGTTTTGATCTTTCTTTCGAAATGGTATCACTCCTTGTTTTTCTTATTGTTCCGGCTATATTGTCAACCGGGTGATTTTTTGGTATAATAAAAGATATTATTTTCAGCCACTATCTAAACAAAGGAGAAAACAACATGAACAAGACGGAACTTCTCACCACTATGGCAGAGACCAGCGGCCTTGCTAAAAAGGACTGCGACGCCGCACTGAGCGCATTCATTGATACCGTGGAAGCTGCTCTGAAGTCTGGGGACAAGGTCCAACTGGTTGGCTTCGGCACCTTTGAGGCAAAAGAGCGTGCTGCCCGCACCGGTAAAAACCCGGCCACCGGTGCGACCATTGAAATCGCCGCTTCCAAGGCTCCGGTCTTTAAGGCCGGCAAGGCGTTCAAGGACAGCATTCAGTAATACCTGACAGCGAGAGGCGAGTCCTCTCGCTGTTTTTTTATCAGCGGGCGGAACCCCCCATCTCCTTGGCGTGGCAGGCGCTTTCCAGCACCTCCGTCATATCCGTCCGCTCCCACGGGGCATCCGCGTGGGTGAAGTGTCCGTAGTTGCAGAATTTGCGGAAAATGGGTTTGTCCAAACCCAGCGTATCGATCATGCCGTTCGGCGTCAGCTTGCACACCGTGCGAATGGCCTGCTCCAGCGCAGTATCGGAATACTTGCCAGTGCCGTGGGCATCCACCTCCACCATGACAGGCTTCGCCTTGCCGATGGCGTAGGCGAGACTGACGGTGCAGCGTTCAGCAAGTCCCGCCGCCACAATGTTTTTTGCGATGTAGCGGGCCATGTAAGCGCCGCTGCGATCCACCTTGGTGCCGTCCTTGCCGGACAACGCGCCGCCGCCATGTGGTGCGAGACCGCCGTAGGTATCCACCATCAGCTTACGGCCCGTGAGTCCGGTATCCGCTTCAAAGCCGCCCTCCACAAATCTGCCGGAAGGATTGATGAGGATCTCCGTTTCGGCATCCAGCGGGAAGTCCTGAAAAGCGGGCTGGATAATATGGCGCATGACCGCATGGCGAAGCTCCGCCAGCTCCACACCATCCTCATGCTGGCAGGAGACCACTACGGCAGAGACACGCTTGGGAACGCCGAACTGATACTCCACAGACACCTGCGCCTTACCGTCCGGCTTCAAGCTGGGGATCGTGTGCAGCTTTCTCGCCTGGGTCAGCAGGCGGGTGAGTTTATGCGCCAGCACTACCGGCAGCGGAAGAAGCTCAGGCGTTTCATCGCAGGCGTAGCCGTACACGATGCCCTGGTCGCCTGCTCCGGTCTCCGCGCCATTATTGACCGCTCCGGCGATGTCGGGACTTTGCTCATGGGTTATCACCTCCACCTCATAATCGCTGCCGCCATATCCGGCTTCCCGCACGGTGCGGCAGATGACGGCAGGGATGTCCGGGAGCCACGCCGCCGTGATCTCGCCAGCCGCGATGATCTTACCTGCGGTAGCCATGACCTCACAGGCTACATGGGCGGCGGGGTCATGCTCCAGGCAGGCATCCACTACGGCGTCGGCAATGGTGTCGCAGAGCTTGTCCGGGTGGCCCTCAGTGACAGACTCCGCGGTTAAGACATACTTATCTTTCATGTTCGTTTTTCTCCTTATTGCATTGTTTTTTATGGTTTCCGGACGGCACAGGAACAGAAAACACCATCTCATTGGCGTATTTCTTCCGATACTTTTCGATCTGCTGCTCCGTCAGGGATGTAAAATCCTCATCTCCAATTCCGACTACAAAAAAGGTGCCGCAGACAATGTCATACGGCACTCCGGATTCATCTGTCAGGGCACGGTTCATAGGCAATCCCAGAAGCTTGCCCTCTCCGTGACAGACGAGCACGACCGGGTCATCGAACGGGTAAACAGCCTCAATATCTCCACCTACGATCCGCTGCATGGATTCCAGGCTGCCGTCGATCTCCTGTATAGTGGGCTTTTTCATCGGCTCCACCACAAGAATGGTCATTTTTTGATGATTGATAGGATCGCCTCCTAAAAAAACAAGCGGCAACAGCAGTCTGAGACCACTGTTGCCGCAAAATGATTTGATTATTTTTCTCCCATTTAAGTTATTTGTGGCTAAAGCATAATCGGCCGTCCCAAATGTAGATTTATTCATTAGGGGACATAAAAAGAGGCCTCTCGGGTGGAGCCTCAAATATTAGACCTCTTGAATAATTTCGGTATCAGTGCTATCGCCGTCAGAAAGAGCTGTTAAATCACCTTTAATTAACATCTTATAGGCACGGTTTGCAATAATTTTGGTTCTCCCATTTAAGTTGATTGTTGCGAAATAAACCCTGATGTCGATTTATTCATTGCAGAATATGAAAAGGCAGCAGCTATTGCGGCTACTGCCCCTCATCAATGTATCATACCAAACCGCTAAAGTTCAATGTTATCTCTATAAGCTGCTGTTTTCCCATTTGAAAATCGTTTCTTGACTGCCATCAGTGTATATATAGGTATCTACCAAAAGCCCTTTACTTTTTTGATATAAGTCTCCACCATTATAATCCTCAACTATGCTTATAACCGGCCTGTTATTGAATATTTTTGCTTGAACTGTGTCGATTAGCACAATGGATAGAACTACTAAGATAATCAGTATGGTTCTTTTAATTTTCATATCCATATACCTCCGTAAAGTGTTAATGTGGGATTTATATATTTAGACGAAAGTTTTCAGGAAAAGTTTCCACTTTATAATAGTGTACTTTAATCAACAAGAAATTAAGTAGGATAGAATCCTGACAAAATCATCTTTATCGAAGTTGTACCCATAGACTGTAAACCCGAGACTTTTGTGGACGAACTCAGCATAATATCCACTTTGCTCGTCACTGTCAAAGCGGAATATATTTACATTTTCTCCCGAAATTGTAGAGGCCAATGGCGCACTATCGTTAGTTACTTGGGTATTGTCCGACTTTGGTGCTCCGTCTTTGATTATTTCTATACTTACTTTCTCATTACCGATAGGGTTGGCCCATATGAAATTATGCCCCTGCATATCGCTTCCATCGCTGAACTTGAAGATGCCATAAGACCCGGTGTTCTCCTCAATCATGTCGGGGAAAACACTTGAAATATCAAATTCAATCCCATAGTAATCAAAAAGCTCTTCTTTTGTGTATTCATGGTAGTTGTCGGGGCCCAAAGCAAAGAAGCCTGTTTCGGGAATTTCCGAGGCGAGTTCATTTATTATAATTTCTGTATCCTCCGTGTTTGCGAGAGACAATGCGGCACCTCCCTCCGAATTTCCCGAAATTTCACTTGAAATAGCTTGACCCCGGCTGCTCAACACCACCCCAGTAAATATAGCAATTATTAAAACAACGCCAATAGCCATTCCTATCGTTTTGGACTGTGCTTTCATATACTACACCACCTCGTTTTTCGTTATAGACACAAGTTCTATTATATCTTACACGATAATAGACGAAAAATCTAATGTTTTGTTCCTTTATAAATGACGAAATGTGGCTTGCCACATCAAACAGCCGATAAAATGACAAAACAACTCGGCCATGCAGCCAAAACACTCCGGCTATCCGACAAAACAGCCCGGCTTTTTTTCGTCAAATCAGGTCGGCTTTAACAAAAAGGTTGCCTCACATTATTGCGTGAGGCAACCTTTTCGTTATTCAATATGGTCGTTGATCCAATACCGAAGCTCCGTTTCGTCCTTTGTGCCATCCGCGATACCAATGAACATATCGGCCAGCTCATTCTGCTCCAATTGGAACTGATATCCATTCCATTTGAGTAGCAGTTGCGTGACCATGGCGCCAATTCGCTTATTGCCATCGATAAATGCGTGATTGGACGCTAACCCAAACCCAATACGAGCGATTTTCTCTATGTCAGTTGGAAAAAGATCTTCTCCTCCAAATGATTGAAGGGGTGCGGCAATAGCCGCTTCTAATCCAGCACGATCACGCAGACCATCAATGCCACCAGAAACTTGAATGATACGGCTATGAATCGCTACGACATCTTCTGCTGTAACCCAAATCATTCTGCCATCCTCTTATAGTCAGAAGCGAACTCGCTCAATAGTTGATCGGTGTCCGCCAGCATTTTTTCGCGGCTCACAGCTGTTACAGGCTCCTGAATCGTGACAGCAAAAGGCATGCCTTTTGCTCGAACAAAGGCATTGGCAAAAATATTAAAGGCAGTAGAAGTTGACATGCCCAGTGCATCACAGATGGCTGCCATTTGCGCTTTCACTTCAGAATCAATGCGAAAAGTCATGTTGGAATCCATGTTCAAGCCTCCTTTGCACTACAATAATACTACATAATATGTGCATTGTCAATCCGGTCGTTTCTTGATGATGGTCGGATGCGGCTGATCCAAAGGGAATTGATTATTCGACATAGTTCGATTATATCACAGAACGGCGACAACAGTGTGGCGCGGTTTTCCTTTTTTGCTCATTATGATCGATTTGTTGCATTTTCGACCGATAATCCGTAAGACTTACCAGAATGGAGGTATGTCTATGTATCCGCGCACGATTATTGACTCACTACCGGCAGTTCCTAACAGAGATCAACTCACGCATAAAGATCTTCACGCACATTTCAGCACTGGTCAATCGATTCTTCTTTCTGGTTCTGGGAGAGATAAGAAGTACGGGTACCGCAATGGTATCCAGACGGATCTTGGAGACATCAGGAACGATGTCTGGCGCGATTTGGTGCGTGAGCTCATTGTCCGGAGCCACGAAGAAGACTTGTTCGATAAACTCCTGGAGTGGGAGAAGGAGCACACCTATTGGTTAAAGACGAAAGCAGAACTGGAGCATTACACGCTTGAGCTCTACGCTGCAAGGATCTTTGACAACCCGAAATGGGTTGACTATGAAGCTTTTGCCAAGCACTATGGCTACCAGCCGCAGTCCTATGAGGGGTAAACAACTCAATGCATCGGATATACATGAAAACGGCAATGCCACATTGTGGCACTGCCGTTTTCTTATTGCCTTTTTTCAGTTCACGGTCTATTGACTACGCCAACAAAGAGTGGAAGTCCATCTGCACCAGTAATGGCGAATAAGAACGGTCGATCCAATACGAAGTCCATTTCCTCTTCAGGTGGCGCCGCAGCACCAGCCATCATCATGACGGTATATGCCGCTGCGGTAACCCCCTCTTCATCGATGGCAACGCGGGCTGCATGGTCGGCTTTGGAAAGGAATATCTCTGCAACTTTCGAAGTCATGGGACTGAAATCGGCCACCGTGGCATCGAATACACCGGTAATACCCAGCGCATTCAGGCCATCACGCAGGTCAAGGTCAGAGACAACATCAAATTTGGGAACGGACATATTCACGATCAGGTGCTTGCTGTTCTCCCAGTTTCCATTGCTGTTTAGGAACTCCATCGTTTGCTCATCGGCAAGCAGATCATCCATAGCCACGCCATCATCAGGCAGGAGGAACCACATTTTGCCGCTGCCCTCCAGGCTCAGAGCAACAGCGCCGAACTGATCTGCCCAGTAATAGGTGTTGCTGCCGCCCTTGTGCATGAAGTCGCACTCCACGGTCTCTCCATCAGCACTGAACAGATGGAACAGGCCCTTTTCCGTTCCGGCCTCATTGAACTCACTGTGCCACTTGGCTCGGTAGTAGATGGTAGAGGCCAAAGCCATAACGGTCTCGGGGTCCATCGACAGACCATCGGCCTGCGCTTCCAGCAGTCCTCCGGTCTGCTCATTGATCCAGTCCCGCAAGGCCTGATTAAATTCCTCGCTGCCCATCTCACCACGGAAGGAGGACGCATAGTAATTCTTTGCCAGACTGTCCATTGTGGACTGGTTGAAATTTACGGACTCATTCAGCCACAGGGAGTTTGCCAGAATGCTTGTCACGGCGCCGTCATTGCTGTAATTGGCGTTCCAAACACTGGCTGCCTGGGAGCGCAGAGCCTCAATGCTTTCACTTCCTAGAAGGTCAAGGATCTGCTGGCGGCTTTCACTGTCCGTCACCTCTGCCAGCATGGCGAGGGCCATGTAAACACTCAGAGGAGAGTATACCTTGTTCTCCCCGTTGGAATTGCTGAGAAACTCTCGGATTGAACTGGCGAAGAACGGTTCCAGACCGTCTGCATAGCCTTCCGGCTGACTGCGTTGGGCCTTTCTGTCCGACTGCCAGGCGTCATAGACCACATCAAAGCCATCGCTGTCAAACTCACCGGTCTTTTCATCAAAATACTCCATCTCGTTTGGGTAGGGAGCCATCTCCGGATAGCTAGCCAGTGCCAGAGCATAGGCCGATGCGGAGTTGTTTGGTTTCTTTTCGTCCATATTGGTATCTCCTGCGCAGCCTACCATAGAAATCAGGCAAGCCGCTGCGAGGCATAGCGCTACAATTCGTTTCATACTGCGTACCCTCCTTAGTCTACGATGGTGTCTGTGCAGATTACCTGCGTTATGATTTCCATAGCAGTCTCGCCGTAGCGTGACCACCAGCTATTTACACCCTGGGTCGTTGCCACAAAGTTGCCTTTGCTGGCAGGGTAACTGATAAAGTTCCAGATAGCACCGCCATCGTAGGTGCCCATGGAACCATTTCCAAATTCCTTCATTGACAATCCGGTGCCACAGACGCCGAATGTAGGCCAATATTGGAAATCGATCCATCCATCTTCACCAGCGGGTCGGAAACTGACGCCATAGCTCATGCCATCGGCACTGTATTCCTCAACCTTGTATTCCCAACCAGAAAGAAGCGGCACACTGACGCCAAATCCGCCGTGTTCGTAGGAAACATTACTTGTGTCAGCGGCGTCCACGAGATCAAAGCCTGCATAATAGGTTTTGGTGTCATAATCACCGGTACCCCGGAAATCCATAACCGATTTGCTGATCCGGTAGGAACCTGCGGGAAGCTCTCCGTACAGGCGGCTCCAATTCACTTCCCATTCTGTTTCCGCATTGTTAGGGATCATCCATGCTTCTGACGTCCAGGCAAGCTCATACTCCATAGGAAGCAGCTCGACCGCAACCCACTCGCCATCCTGCAGCATTTCGAGTCCGTAGTAACTGCCGGTCTGCAGCTCACCGGTTGGTTCTCCATCTTGCTGCGTACAAACAATGGTCAATCCAGACGGGGTAATATTCTTTGCAGTAAGCTTCACTCCCCAGGGATCCTGATAGGCGCTTATCGACGGAGTACGACTGATACCAACAAGACCGGATATTGCCGGAGTGCGTTCGCTCTGTTTTCCATTGATCCAAACCTTGTCGGTGGCCTTGATCACATCGCCCATCTGCACTTCAAGGAATAGATGCCACTGAGCCATATCCTCTGTTCCTGCCTCAGGGACCTTACGGTCAATCGTAATGTCCCACCCATCCAATGCACCGTTCTCAATACGGTGACGACGCACATCTGTAATCTCATGCCGAATTGATCCGCTGCCTTCCTGCAGTACGATCAGAACAAGATTCTGCCGTTCAAAATAGGCGTTATCGTATTTGTCGCAGGCATCCAAAAAGCCGATTGTGCTGTCGGAGTAGACTGTCTCTCTTCGTTCCAGACTATAAATGTCCTTGTATGCCTCGTAATAGGCTTCCAATTCCGCTCTGGAACTGATCACGGTGTGGTAAGGATAGCCATCTTCAGGTCCGCCATTGGTCCGGATGTACTGCGCCTCAAAAGCGAATGCTCCCGGTTCAGGCGTCACGGAATCTGGATCAGCTTCATTTCCTACAATGGTCCATCCGAGTTCCGTAAGCTCTTCTATGACCTGTTCCGGAATATCGGCCTGCGTACCGTCTTCCAATTTCACACACCAATACGCACCGGTCCTGCCTGGATAGGTTTCCGCAATCCCATCGTGGAAGATCAAAATCTTATCGCCGGTCCCCAAGCCAGAGAACAGACCTTCCTTATCCTTTCGGTTGCTCATGATAATGGGTGAGTTTCCATCGATGAACATATACGATCCGTTGTCCGCTACTAAGCAGCGTCCGACAGAGAAACTCATGGAGTGATTTATCATATACCAAAGGCCACCCGCACAAAGTAGCAGTATGACTCCTATCACACAGAGGGGAATAACCCATTTCTTTTTCTGTTTCATATCAGCAGCCTCCTTTTCATATCAGACATGAATCCCTTATTGATATAGACGCAAAAATAGGGAAAATGTTCCCTTGTGATGCGATTTAGAGAGTTGCCGGAACAAGTGAGTAGCATAATCGAAGTCAAAGGCAACCTCACGATTGTCACTTTGCTTCATCACTCATTATACGACCATCGACAAAACCCTACAACCCACCTAAGTTCCTGTGCATACCAAAACGGCAATACCTGCTTGGTATTGCCGTTTTGGTATTAACTCTTCAGCTGTCTATCCTTTGCAAAGGCCATCAGCGTCTCATGCTCGTTGGGGATCTGCTCATCCAAGACTGCATCCAGGCATTCCTGCAGCACACGGCCAATGGTCGGTCCCTGAAAGCCCAATGTCATCATATCATGTCCATTAACTGCCAAGTCCTTGAGTGTGAAGCAGCTCTCTTCCTGCAGGATCTCATTGATCATTTGCGATACTTCCTCAAAGATTGCGATCCGGTGTCTGCAGATGGCCGATTGACCAAGCGTATCTGCCTTGTGCAGCTCGATCAGTTGCCGGGTAGCATCCTCACCGTGCTTGCTCAAAAGCCGTTTGATTGGCTTCCTGTCGGCCGTGATGGGCATGTCATGATAGCGAACGAGTCTTACAATTTGTTCTTTGCTGGCGTTATCGAAGCGAAGTCTACTGAGGATACTCTCCGCCATTGAAGTACTCTGATCTGAGTGCCCGAAGAAGTGGCCAATGCCATCCTCGGCGAGCGAGAAACAGGAAGGCTTCCCAATGTCATGCAGCAGGGCTGCCCAACGAAGCACCGGTTCAGGGGTGATACTTTCAATGACCGCGATGGTATGGTCCCAGACATCCTTGTCATGATGTGGATTATGCTGCGGAAAGCCAAACATGGGTGTGAGCTCCGGGATCGGGACGGCCAGCACATCGGCGAAGTCCCGCAGAACACCTGCCGCGCCCTGAGCGCAGAGCATTTTGGTAAGCTCAACCAGAATGCGCTCCGCAGCGATACCTTTGAGCAAGTGCTTGTTCCTGTGGATGGCCGTTGCCGTGGCAGCTTCGATCGTCATGCCATACACGGAGGCGAAGCGAAGGGCTCTGAGCATTCTCAGGCCATCTTCCTGGAATCTCCGATCTGGATCTCCCACGCAGCGGACAAGGTCGCCGGCAATGTCCGCCTTGCCTCCTACGAAGTCAACAACACCTGTCCTGGGGTTGTAGGCCAGAGCGTTCATGGTGAAGTCCCGGCGCTCAAGATCGTCCTTCAGGCTGCGGGTAAAGCTGACTGAGTCCGGATGCCGATGGTCGGAGTAGTCCCCGTCAACGCGATAGGTCGTGATTTCTAGAGGCTCTTGGTCGATCACAACAGTTACAGTCCCATGCTTCAAGCCAGTCTCAATCAGGTGGTAGCCTGTAAAGATCTCCTCCACCTGCTCTGGGAGCGCGTTGGTGGTGATGTCCCAATCCTTCGCAGGACTGTTGTCACGCACATAATCACGCACTGCGCCACCAACAAGGTACGCCTCATAGCCGGCCGCTTCAAGCATCTCAAATGCTGTATTCACTTGTGGTGGCAATTTCATCATAAGATCACATCTCCAGTGCGGCGAGGAACAGCGCATTGAGTTCCTCCCAGTCCTTCGTGATTTCTCTCGGATACTGCTCCACCAGAGCACGCACCTCTGCAATGCTCCGATCCATGTAAGCGTTGAGGATATCGATTCTCGGGATCATCTTCACCTCAGGGGAGTTCATCTTCAGATCAAGCAGCTTCGCAACGGTTTTCTCCAGGTAGTCCGGAAGCTGGCTCGCCGCCAGTTCAGAAAAGAGCATTGGGGGCGGAGTACCTTTTTCAAGGATCCACCGGCAAGCGAGGATTGGCCGCAGTACATAGAAGTACTTCTTGGCCTTCACCATGTCGCCGCGCAGGTATTCTCGATAGTTTCCTTCCGCCATCTGCAGATAGTGCCAAAGGCCACTCTTGGACGAGAAGTAGCGCCGCATGACGGGCTTAAACGCCTCAGTGAAGTCAGTGGTCTGATACACGATGGGAGAGGAAAACCACTCAAATACGGTGGGGTTGGATTTGTGGAGCAGCTTCAGCGCCTTCTCTACATCCCAGCCGTTGATGTCCAGCACATCGTTGATTGGCAATTCAATCACATCACGCGGACGATTCAGCTTGAGATAGCTTTCTCTATCACGGACATAGATAAACCGCACATCGTAGTCGCTATCCGGTGAGGCAAAGCCCCATGCCCTGCTGCCGGATTCCACCGCCAGCAGGATGCGGCAGTTCTCCCGCTTCTCGATCTCATGTAGTTTTTCTTGAATCAATGCCTCCACGGTGCAACACCGCCTTTCTATTTTAGTCGGACGCCTTGAAGTTGTAAACAGGGCGAATCCGCTCAATAATCTCCGCAGTAGGGCCGATTTGAGCGACGATCTCCTCCATGCTCTTATAGGCCATGGGAGACTCGTCCAGCGTGTCGGGCACAACACAGGTGGTGTAGATACCCTCCATTTCCTTCTGGAACTCCTCCATGGACAGAGCATTGAAGGCCGCCTTGCGGCTCATCAGCCGGCCGGCGCCATGAGGTGCGGAGCAATTCCAATCCTCGTTGCCCTTGCCGCTGCAGATCAGGCTACCGTCACGCATGTTGATGGGGATCAGCAGCTTCTCGCCGGCCTTGGCGGAGACAGAGCCCTTACGCAGGATCATGGCGTCCGTATCAATATAGTTGTGGATGGTGGTGAAGGTCTCCACCGCCGTGAAGCCCATGCCAGTCATGATAACATCCACCATGGCCTTGCGGTTGAGCATGGCGAACTGCTGTGTCAGCTTCATATCGTGGATATAGTCCTCGAACAGCTTACCCTCCACATAGGCCAGATCTTTGGGGATATTCAGCTCGTGCTCCTTCTTGAGCGCCTTGATGGTCTTCTGGATCTCCTGGAACCGGCCCTCGGCCTTCAGCTGGTCAATGGCGGCTTGAACTTGATACTGGGCGCCGCCCCAAAGGGCACGCCGACCCTCATTCTGGTAGTGCTCAGCCACCTCGGTGCCCAGATGACGGCTGCCAGAGTGGACCACCAGGAACAACCGGCCATCCTCTGCGCGATCCACCTCAATGAAGTGGTTGCCGCCACCCAAAGAGCCGATGCTGCGCATGGCCCGGTTGAGATTGACTTGATCTGTGCAGCGGAGGTGAGTCAGATCGATCTCAGCGTTCAGTGCATGAGGAATGTCTCGAACCTCACGGCCATAGGGGATCTCCCTGCGGATTAGGGCGTCCAGCTTCTCAAAGTCGACCTCCCGCTCACGAAGCTCAACAGTCTCCATACCGCAGCCGATATCGACGCCAACCATACCGGGCACGATCTTGTCCTGGATGGTCATGGTGGTACCGATGGTACAGCCCTTGCCAGCGTGGACATCGGGCATGATCCGGATCTTGCAGCCGGCAAACTCGGCCTGATCGCAAACGGTCTGGATCTGCTTGCGGGCTGCCTCCTCCAACTCGGGGGTGTAACAGACCGCAGTATTATATAAACCTTGAATCGTAATCATAACGATCTCCCTTTCCTTCATACTCTTTATTTTACGGTTCATCTCTGCCAACAGCAACACTTTTGTTGGGAAAGAAAAAGCAGGAGGCGATAACATACCTGCTATCACCTCCTGCGTCAGCTCTATTATGCCACGATCGCCGCGTAACGCTCGGAACCCAGAACATCCATCATGAAGGCATAGGGGGAAAGAATGCCGGCTTTCAGCATGGAGAAGATTCGGGGATTACAGCCGGATACCAGCGCAACGCCCTGGTCGTTGATCTTGACGGGCTGCTGCTGATTACGGCTTGCCACATTCCAGAACATCACCTCGGGCAGCTGGTAGCCATGTTCCTCGAAGAGCCGCTGCGCATACTCGAAGTTGGTCAAGGAGCAATCTTCAGTACAGTAGTCGAACTCCATATCGGAGATAATGAAGATCTTGGCAGGCATATCCTTCTGGGGCACACGGTTCTTCACGGCAGTCTTGAGGATCAACTCAAACACACGCTGGATATTGGTGTTGGCGACCTCGTTGAACTGGTGACAGTACCGCACCTTTTCGTAGATATCCTTGCCCTTAATCTCCACCAGCTTGGGATTCTCAGAGAATGTGATGAAGTGGTTTTGGAATGCGCCGGTGTTGAGCTCGGCATAGTAGATACCAAGAGACAGCGCCACAGTAGCGGGGATGGGATCAGCACCACCGTACATGGAGCCGGAGCCATCAATGACGACCAGAGCGTTCTCACCGCCAGTGAAATCCTCCTGTGTCTTCCATGTTGCGTCAATGGCCTTGCGCTCCTGATCGGAGATATCGCCGCGACCGAAGAAGGGCTTGATCATCTCATAGGGCGTCAGGGTGCCAGTGTGGAGCTGCTCCGTACCCTCGGCGACACGGCTCATGAATTCATCATAGCGGTCTCCATCATTTCGCATGAAGGCCTTACGATACTTGAACATGGCCTTGGAGGGCTGCTTGGAGTAATCGAAGGTGTAGTCTTTTTCGCGCAGGTTGTTCTCGATGATGCTGATCTTGGTGCGCAGGGCGCTCAGCGTTTTGCGGTACTGGGCGTCGTTCATACCCATCGCACGGGCAATTCGCTTCGCCTGCCGGATCACATCTTCGTTGGAGGCATTGACGGAGGGGAGCCACTTGGCCAGCAGGGACACGGACTCGCCGGCCTCCAGAGCGGCAAAGTCAGCTGCCAGCTGTTTTTTGATCAGATGCAGCACCTTGCCTTCGCATGTGGTGCCCATCAGGACCAGCAGGTCATCGTAGCGTCCATACTCTGCAATGTACTGGATGTTCTTCTCCAGGGATTGCGGCTCGTTGTCGGCCAGCCACTTCAGAATGGTACGGAAGACACGGCGCTCGCCGATACCGCCACGAATATCTCTCGCAAAGAACAGGGTCTTCATGGCCAGATCAGCGTCTTCGGCATAGGCGCGGAGGAAGCGATTCGTGATCTCCTCGTCACGCTCTCTGCGCAGGGCGCCGATCGTAGCGAACAGATCCAGACATTCAGACTGGGTGGAACGATATGTAACTGCGCCATTTTCCGTATGGGTCATATTTGCTTCTTTCTTTAGAAACTTCAGCATGGAAATCACTCCTCCGTGATGAATTGGTTATACAAGGCACCATCAGGGATTTGAACCCGAAAGTACGATTTCTAGTCGTAGTTGTTACCAAGAATTGCTGTTGGTGCCTTTCACAAGATGCCTGACATATCGCAAGTCCTAAGCCGCCAGTTGACCGGCGCCCTGACCTCTGCATCGGATCGGATTCAAGACCGTTGGGTGTTGCTGTGGGCATCTTTATTGATAAAACAAGGCACCATGTGAAGTGGGAATCGAACCCACGAACGACGGGTATGAACCGCCTGCTATAACCATCTTAGCTATTCAATCTTTGCTGTTGGTGCCTTTTTGTCTAAGGAGTGAATACATCATCCGGGTGGGGCTCGAACCCACGACACAGAGATTGGGGTCTCCCGTTCTACCATCTGAACTACCGGAGATGTATTCGACAAGACGCTGTCCTTTATCATCATAAAGGGGGTCTCACCCTTTGTCGGCCTGCCCCGAAAGCAGGTGCTCCTTCGTTGAGCTAATGTTAATAGATAATGCTGTTAGCGTCTTTTACAAAGCGCATTCTTTATTCCGGAGAGGTTACTACGCCAGACCAGAACAGCGTCTATGATTAAAAGTCATATGCATGGGTTTGCTGTATGCGCTTTTCGTGATTTAAGAATACTGCCTGTTCAGAGGAAAAACACGGAAAAAAAGTTGCGAACTCAAGAGCAACTACCTAAAAGTCTGCGAAAAATTGGTTCAAACCCATTCCAGACCGCAGTTGGCAAGGAGCTGTTCTTTCATTTGGACACCTCCTGTGGTAAAATGAGGCCATAAACTGCAGGAGGTGGATTTCGTGGCATATAGTGAGTTGGTCAAGAGTTTTGAGCGTATCCGGAGCTACATGCGCGAATTCTATGTCTATGGGTTTAAGAGTCGGGAAGAGTACAGCATCAAGAGTGCCCGCAGCTACGATAATGAGCGGCGAAGAATTGAGAGTTGGATCGGCGACTTTATGTCCTTCCATCAGGACACATCCGGCAAGAATGTATTCCTCTCGGTTGACAGCAGGCGGATCCCACACAACCCGCTCCACAAGGCTTTTAAAGCCAAAAGCTTTACCGATAAGGACATCACCCTCCACTTCTATGTGATGGACCTGCTGGCCGATGGCAGCGCGCTTTCTTCCAGAGAGATTGTCGATTGCATCAATGATGACTATCTCTCTCATTTCAGCGGCGCCTTCTCTCCAGACGAATCCACCGTGCGGAAAAAGCTCAAGGAATATGAGGCGCTTGGTCTGCTAAGCTCCGAGAAATGCGGTCGTGAGGTACTCTACCGGAGAACGGATGATAACACCGTTGATTTGAATACCTGGGCAGACGCCCTATCCTTTTTCTCCGAGGAGGATCCACTCGGGGTGATTGGCTCCTTCTTGATCGATAAATTGGAAAAACCTTCTGATAGCTTCCGATTCAAACATCACTACATGCTCCACGCCCTGGACAGTGATGTCCTCTGTGATCTGTTGGCGGCAATCGATGAAAAAAGAGCTGCGGAACTGACCGTCAGGAGCCTGCGGAGTGGCCGCGACTATCAAAGGACGGTTTGTCCTCTGAAGATCTATGTCAGCACCCAGTCCGGGCGCCAGTATCTGCTCGGCTACCATTACCGGGGGCGGCACTTATCTTTCTTCCGGTTGGATGCCATCAAAAAGGTCACGATTGGGAATGTCGAGAAACACTACAGCAAGTACTTAGGGTACCAGGAGAAGTTTGACCAGCACCTTTGGGGTGTCTCAACGGGTCCCGACCATAATTTGGATCATATTGAAATGACGGTCCATTTTGACCCGGGCGAGGAATTCGTGCTGCACCGCCTGGAGCGCGAGAAGCGCCATGGTACAGTCGAACTATTGGACTCACAGACTTGCAGGTTTTCAGCCGATGTCTATGATGCCTCAGAGATACTGCCCTGGCTGCGCACCTTCATCGGCCGCATTGTAGATCTCAAATGCTCCAGCCAGTATGTTTTGGATATGTTCCAAGAAGATTTGGCTCGGATGGACGCTCTGTACGGAGGTGGCAACGATGTTATTCAGTGAGATCTACGGAAGCTATTTCAATGTCGTCGCAGCTGTCCTTTCCGAAGCATCCGATGGGAAGTTGACAGATCGAAGAATGACCGAGCTTGTCCGGGAAAAGGCTTTCGCGGAAAGCGCGCTTGCAATTCCGGCAGCGCTGAAATCCGGAACCTGGCCTTTACTCGATCAGGAGTATCATTCCATACTTCACCACAAGCCAACCATGCCTTTGACAATGCTCCAAAAGAGATGGCTCAAAGCGCTGCTGTCTGATCCCAGAATCGCTCTGTTTGATCCGGACACGACCGGGCTGGAAGATGTTGATCCGCTGTATGCTCAGGACACCTTCATTCTCTTTGACCAGTACGCGGACGGAGATCCGTATGGGGATCCCGCCTACATAGCTTGCTTCCAAACAGCACTGAAGGCAATTCGAAAGAAGAGAAAACTGCGTATCCGGTTCCGTGGCCATACCGGCGCCCGCCATTCGATCGAGTGTATACCTTACCGCCTGGAATATTCCGCCAAGGACGATAAGTTCAGGTTACTGGCAACCGGCAAGCGACGGCTCAACACGATCAATATGGCTCGTGTGCGTTCATGCGAGTTGCTGGATGCCTATGATCCCAAATCCATCACGCTGCCTCAGGAAAATTCCGAAGAGCTTGTAATGCTGCTTCATGACGAGCGCAACGGGCTGGAACGTGTGCTGCTACACTTCTCCCATTTTGAAAAAGAGACTCAGAAGTTGGCCGATCGGCTCTATCAGATCAGGCTCCGTTACGACAAGGACGATGAGACCGAGCTGCTTATTAGGGTGCTGTCCTTCGGCCCGGTGCTGGAAGTCATTGAACCAAGCGCTTTTGTCACGCTGATGAGAAAGCGGATTGCCGTTCAGAAACAGCGCTTCTGCCAATAATTCTCCTAAGCACAGAAAAAACCATCATTCGTCAGAAAGGCTGCACGAGAAATGACTGATAACGAAACCAATTTGACCTTACTGAATGTGAATCAGATTGTGAGCCTATTGTCCCGGGCCTATATCAAGCTCATCAAAAACGGTACCCCACTAAAATCTTTTCCCTCCGTGATGCTGTGGGGGCCTCCGGGTATCGGCAAATCCCAGGGTGTTCGTGAGATAGCGTGCAACATCCAGGCTAAGACCGGAAAAAAGGTTTCCATCACAGATGTACGCCTGTTGCTATTCAACCCGGTAGATCTCAGAGGCATCCCGACGACCAACGCGGATAAAACCCTATCGGTGTGGCTGAAGCCTCAGATTTTCCAGATGGATGAAAGTGAAGATGTGATCAACATCCTCTTCCTAGACGAGATCACCGCCGCACCGCAGTCGGTGCAGGCCGCTGCCTATCAGATCACGCTGGATCGCGTTATTGGTGAGCATAAGCTGCCGGAGAACTGTATCGTCATTGCCGCTGGCAACCGCGTTACCGATAAATCCGTTGCCTATAATATGCCACGCGCATTAGCCAACCGTCTCTTGCACATTACTGTGAAGGGCGATCCTGACTCCTGGCACGACTGGGCTGTCAAATCAGGCATTCACCGCTTTGTCACCAGTTTTCTGGAGTATAACCCAACCGCTCTCATGCGCTCCGATAGCCCTGAATCCACCTTGGCTTTTCCAACACCTCGTTCCTGGGAGATGGTCAGCAACATCCTTACCAATATCTCAGAAAACATGGACGCAATTCAGCCTTTGATATCCGGCTGTATCGGGGCAAGCGTAACTTACAATTTTGCGAAATGGTGCACTCTGTTTTCAAACCTGCCTTCAATCGAAGACATCTTCGCCGGGAAAAAGACTGCTGTTGAGAAGTCTCCGGAAATGCAGGAGGCCCTTAGGGCTGAGATGGTCGCCTATGCGCGTCAGCATCCGGGAAAGGAGCTCATCAACAACTCTATAGTATTCGCTTGTGATCTTCCTTGGACTTTCCGCACCAACCTCCTCCATGATTATCAGCTCATCCCTAAGCTCCGCCCCATTCTTGCAGAAAACGCAATATACCTGGATGCGGTTAAGGCAGGCATGAAATGACTGATAAGCGAATCAATAAGCTCAAAAGAAAACTCCAGGAGGCCCGGTATCGGCTTCTGACACGGGAGCCGGAGTTGGCGGCGCCGCTGGTAGAGATGTTGTTTGTCACCAATGTGGATGTGCGCCGGATGTCAACAAACGGGAGTTGCATCTACTTTGACGCGAGCTGGTTGGAAAAGCTCGACGACAACAGCTTGGATTTTGCGCTCTGCCACCAGCTCATGCATATCCGGTTAGGGCATCTCTCACGCCCGCAGTTTTATAAAGGTGACCGTTTTCACTTTGCCTGCAATATCGTTGTCAACTCCTCGCTTATCCGGTATGACTTCACGGATGACAAGCTCCCTGGAATCGGCGAGATCCACCATGAGACTTTTTATCCCAAAGTTGAAGGCTGCGAGTTGACGCCTTACGAGGCATTTCAGATGACACCTTTGGATCCTTCCACGTTGAGTGATGCGCAGCGCCGCAATCTCCTGCTGGATTCAGATGAGTGGTGGGATAGGCCGAACGCCCGCACCGAGGATGGGGTCCTGATTCTCAGCCCGGATGACCCTGATCCCGATGACCTAATTCCATCTGAGCGCATTCGAGGAATCATCGAGCGAGTGTGCAAAGGGTTCCGCAAGCAGGAGATGCCTGAAGTATATCGCCCGGAAGCAGATGATGATGACGAACTGGACGATCTCATCTTCGAGTATACAACACGCCCGAGTGCGAATCTCAAAGAGGCAATTCGGGAAATCCGGGGTTCAAAGGACCGCGATGCAGAAAACTATGACAGTAGCACCCTTTGTGAGCGCGTCCTTCACCGATCGAAAATCACGACTCACGATTGGCAATCTCTCTTGAACCACTTTATCATGGACGAAACAAGGGACTACAGCTTTACCCCTCCCGATCGCAGGCTGCAGGACCTGGACTTCTTTCTGCCGGATTACAACGAGTCTGAAACGCCCAGGCTCAATGTTTTGTTCATGGTTGATATCTCTGCCTCTTTGAAAGATCAGGAAGTGGCCATGGCCGCCGCCGAGATCTGCGCAGCTATTGAGCAATTCGGCGGGATGCTTAGCGGCTCCATCGGTTTCTTTGATTCGGAAGTCCGACGGGTAGTTCCCATTACCAGTGCGGAAAACCTGCTGCAACTGAAGCCATATAGCGGAGGCGGGACAAGTTTCCAGTGCATTTTTGATTATGTTCGGGAACATATGTCTGACAATGTTCCTTCAGAAATCGTCATCATGACAGATGGGAAAAGCGATTTCCCGGAATATGAGGCCTCATCCGGCATACCTGTGCTCTGGCTGCTCACCAATAACCGTGTTAGGATCCCCTGGGGGCAGGCGGCGTACTTCCGAAAATAGGAGGTATTTGTGCATACACAGGAACAACGTATTAGTCAAAATGCATTGACTTGCCAATTCCGGCCATTAACGGTACAATATGAGCACAGAATCATCACCATGGAGGTATTGCAATGGCAACGGATAGCACCCTTCAAAAAATAGCCGATAATCTTCTCGCGCAATTCGACAAGACTCTACTTGATAATTCAACAGATTTTTCTTCTTGCGACCAAATATTGAACGCAGCTCCCTCTGAACACAAAGGTGGGTTGGAGTCCCTTTACTGTGATCTACTTTTGGACGCACTTATTTCGGGTTACTACAGGTATTCCGAGATGGACACCAAGCAGTTGGTCGATGACCCACTATATACAAAATTCAAGAAAATGGTATATGGACTCGATAGATCGGATCCATACAATTTGCTGTACTACGCCATTATTGATTTGGTATCCGGAAAGAAAGAGAATGTTCTTCAGTACTTGTCGGCTTACCTAGATGAAAAAATCAAAAGCCTCAAAACAGAGTCTGGGATATTCACAGCTGAGGATTTCACATACATTCTGGTGGTTCCACTGAAAGAGGGCTTTCCCGGTATGTGGAGCGCCATAGGAAGAATGCTGGATAGAGACGATGTTGAAGCAGGAATCCCTGAAATGTGTGCTGCTCTGGATCACCTGTATTATGACTCTAAGAATGAGAGCATCATCGAGTCACTTACCCAGGTCTTACAGTGTAATCCGAAGATCCTGTTAGCAAAAGAACTCCTCGGATATACCTACTACAATATGCAGATGTTGGGAAATGCACTCTCATATTTTGAGCAATTTGAAGATGGAAAACCCACATCTCGCATTTTCCTTGAGGGCACCGTCTACTTCTGGATGGCATGGTGCTACGGAAAGAAAAAGGACTGTCTCAAGGAAGAAGAATACTATCGGAAGTCACTTGAGGCTCTTCCTGTCGGCGAAAATACCCTAAATAATCTAGGGTACTCGCTGTATAAACAGAGGAAATTCAAAGAAGCCCAAAGCGTATTTGAAGACTGCCTGCGGCAGAATCGAGATGTGCGCTATGCCGCAAATAATCTCGTGCGAACCCTTCTCGCCCAAGGCAAGAATGGAGAGGCTCAGAGAGTCATCCAAGAGCATGAGCGTTTTGTCTCAAAGGATTTGAAGAAGAGGGCTGAAAAGCCAGTTGGCAAAGTAAAAATCGCTGTCCCAGAGCCTGCCGTTACTGATGTTGAGGCGGAAACGATCGTAGACATCGGCGTAAAAAAACAGCAATTCTCCAGCGAAAAGCTTCTCGAAGATGAACTGGTGCAGCGGATGGAAATTGGCATTCCTGTATTTGGGATGCCGCTCCGTATATATCAGAAGCGAGGTGTCTATGGCAGGCAATTTGTTTTGAGGAATGGCAGGCTTGATATCCTTGGGATTGATACCGCTGGAGACCTGTATGTTATCGAGTTGAAAAAGGACTCTGGCTATGATGACGCTTATGCACAAACGCGAGAGTATATCGATTGGATTGAGGAAGATGTTGCAGTCAAAGGACAGCGTGTATTTGGCATAATATGTTTGAATGATCCGACAAAAGATCTCATTGAAAAAGTCAAGGCTGACGATCAGATGCGGCTATTTGAGTACTCCATTTCCTATTCAGAGATTATCTAACGAAGAAGGCATGTATCCAGCAAGACCGTCCGATCAACTAGACAATCCTCGTTTCCTTGAATGAAATATGTTTTATTCCTCTAATCGGTACGGATAAAGGCAAAGAAGTGATGAAGAATCTTTTCAAAGAGCAGCTTAAACGCCAGAAAAAGTAACGTCAAAAGGCATACCTTTTGACAGAGTGAACTGAACATGAAAAACACGCCCCAAGAGTGCACCAAAACATCGGCGTTCACTTTTGGGGCGTGTCATTTTCGCTTCATACATTTTGGGTCAGCGGGGGCAACGAGGAGCTTCCCACTAGCCCTCGGCTTTTGTAAAGATTATTTTGTTATCAACGACTTCGAAAAGCAGCTCATCTCCGTCGTTAAGATCCAATGCATTCCGCACCCATTTTGCAATATGGATCTGCCCATCACTAAACATAGTTGATTCTATAATCCTGTTCTTCCCGTGCGATGAACAATTTAAGGCAAATCTTATTTCGGAGTGCAGGCACCACCCTGCATGGGCAGCTTGTTGACACCCTTGTAGTCCACGAACTTGCTGGCAGATGGTTTTGCAGCCGGCACTTTCTGTACGGTGCTGCCCATCATTGCCTTCATCTTTTCAATCTTCTTATCGAGTTTAGGGGTAGGTTGTCCATTCCGGGTTGCCTGCGCCTTGGCCTGCGTGAGCCGCTGGTATTGTTGTTTCAGAGAGAGTTCCTGCTTTGCCATGCTGTGCTCCTTTCTATTACAAGACCCCTATTTTCTTTATAATATCAAATAATGTGCTTTTCTTCAAGCAATGCCCAGTTTCTTATAATACTCCTTATGAGAAAGTCGGCGATGAAGTACGGTCGCTGGCGGATGAGGTGCCGTTTGACATCCCCGATTCGTGGGAGTGGGTGCGACTATCACAGATAGCATTAGTGCTGAATGGAGACCGAGGGAAAAACTACCCATCTAAAGAAAAATTAGTCTCATCGGGTATACCGTTTATTAGTGCGCTCAATTTAGATGGAAATACTGTTATCAATGATGCGAACCTTCTATGTGTGACCGAAGAACAGTACAATCTACTTGCGAACGGAAAATTGGAAAAGGGTGACATTGTTGTTTGTATTCGCGGCTCCCTAGGCAAACACGCAAAATATCCTTTTGAAAAAGGAGCAATTGCATCTTCTCTGGTTATTTTGCGTGCACTATGTGGGGATGAGGCTTTGTCCGATTACATCATGATGTGGCTGGATAGCCCAGCTTTCTTCTCTGAAATCCGAAAATACGATAACGGAACAGCACAACCCAACCTTGCCGCAAAGAGCTTAGAACAGTTTTTTGTGCCAATTCCTCCCATCTCGGAGCAAAAGCGGATATTAGAAAAGCTTGATAAATTAGGCTCATCCCTTTTGAGCTATGATGCTGCACACTCTAAATCACACTTATTGGCTGCGACCTTCCCAGAAGCTCTAAAGAAGTCCATTTTACAAGAAGCAGTCCAAGGCAAGCTGGTACCGCAAGACCCGTCTGACGAGTCTGCAGAGGCTCTGCTGGAGCGTATCCGAGCAGAGAAACAGCGGCTCATCAAGGAAGGCAAAATCAAGAAGGATAAGCACGAATCCGTCATTTTCAGACGGGATAATTCTCATTATGAGAAGTTGGACGGTATGGAGCGCTGTATCGACGATGAACTACCCTTTGAGATCCCGGAATCGTGGGCGTGGGTGCGCTGGGGGGCAATCGCAGAATCTATTCAATACGGGTATAATGCACCGTCCAAACAGGAAGGACGCATCAGAATGGTTCGCATAAGCGATATCCATGAAAATACTGTAGCATGGAGTTCTGTCCCATTTTGTGATATTGATGATTCTGACATTCCTACATATCTGCTTCAGGCAAACGACATTCTATTTGCACGAACTGGCGGAACTGTAGGAAAATCATTCCTTGTTAGTGAAGTGCCATGTGAATCCATCTATGCTGGATATCTGATCCGTACTCGCTATAGTTCGCTCCTTTGCCCGCAATACTTGAAGTATTTCATGGAATCGCCGCTATATTGGCAACAGTTAAAAAGCGGGACAACCGCTACTGCACAGCCGAACTGCAATGGACAGACACTAGCAAAGATGCTGCTTCCACTTCCTCCGGCGAATGAGCAATTACGGATTGTTGATAACCTTGCACGCACATTTACCATAATAGAGAAAATGTAACAACCAGGCATACGCCAAAGCAGTGCGTATGCCTGGTTTCCTTTTACCAGTCTATGACCTCATCAACGATAGCTCGTTGCTCGGTCGAAGTTTTACGGAGATAAATGCGAGTGGTTTCAATACTCTCGTGTCCCATGAGGTCGGCGAGGAACGCGATGTCGTTGCAGCGCTCTAAAAAGCTCTTTGCAAAGCGGTGGCGGAATGAATGTGGATATACAACTGCCGGATTGATGCCGTATTTTGCTGCCAGTTTTTTCAGCTGTCCCGAAATACCACGGGTAGTGATTCGTTCTCCGTATTTATTCAAAAAAAGGAAGCCGCTCTCCTGGTGCTTTTCAGCCAACCAGGAAAGGGCTTCCTTTTGCAATTCTTTCGGAATGTAGATCCTGCGTAGCTTGCCGCCTTTGGAATAAAGGTCGAGGTGACCAAGCTTAACGTGTTCAACCTTGATCTGAATCAGCTCGCTGACTCTGGCTCCGGTTGCAGCCAGAAAACGGATTACAAAATACCAGAATATTTCATCATCATTCTTGAGGCAGGATTTGAAATATTCGTAATCCGCTTCGCTGATCACATTTTCCAGAAAAGCTTTCTGCTGCACTCGGACAAAGGGGAGTTTCCACTTCTCCTTACCGATACATTCCAAGTAGCAATTGATGGCTCGTAAACGGAGATTAACCGTCTTGGGCTTGTAATTCTCAATCAGCCATACCTTGTACTCACGTAGCTTTTTCTGGGTGACATCATCGTATTGCTCCCCATACTGTTTGATGGCAAATTGATACGATGAAATCGTGTTTTCTGAGAGGTTTGTCCCCCTCAAGTGTCTTTCAAATTTTTCTTTTTCTATCATGGCGAAAGACCTCCTTTCGCCAGATATTATACAATTCTACGCTAAATCAGCGTGATTTTATCAAATAATTCTTGATGCTTTTCAACGATGCGATGCTGTTCTGATAGCGGTGGAATAGGAAACAAAAGGTTCATAACGCTATTGCGATCTATTCCGGGAATAACACCCTGTCCCTTGGATTTGATTTTATCGAAGTTTGCTTGTAGGAACAAACGGACATAGTGCATATCTAATGTTACAAACCTCTTTATTGCCATGATTTGCCTTGCGATATGAGCTTCTTCAATATCACAAATCACAGTTTTTCCGTAGCCTGAACCCTTGCAAACTAACAACACATCTCCACGATTAGCAATTACCCTTGGTGTTTCTGTCCAACGATTTAGCAAAATGCCGTTTTCTGATAAGCTGCTGGCTCCCGTAATGTAAGGTGTTCCTTTTTGGGAATCGTTGTATTCTTCAGGCTTAAAATCTGTTCCTGAAAGCAAAGAAATAACTTGTCCAAATCTTGACCATACCCAGCTGTCTGGAATGTCAAATGGTATCTCGTCGTCAATACATCGCTCAATTCCGTCCAACTTCTCATAATGAGAATAACGGGTTGCTGGATAAAGGTGTCAGTAGGTTTATCGCTGCTTTAATTGCAACTATAATTCGTCTCTGTTCGGATAGTGGCGGTACAGGAATGAGCATAGCTGAAAACTCATCAAATTTGAGACTCTCGACAGTTGTGACTGATTTCACCAGCTCTTTGAGGATGTACGGCTCAAAGGCTTTAATCCCGTAGAACAACCACTCAGACAGCTCAATATCATAAAGCGAGAAAGCTTTTATATCCTGGTTTGTGGTGCTGTCGATACCCAGTTTGCATAGAGGGAGTAACCTTTTCAAAATGCCGCTTCGGGCAACCAAAAGGAGCGTGCCTGCCGAATACAACTGCATTGTTGACGCTGCCGACTCAGAGATATGCATCTCGGAGTCTGTAATCACCGGACGCTTCATATCTTTTGAAGTTACCCACGGTATGCTACCATTCCAAAACTGCGGGTTCGACATTGACGGCGTTTTACCACTACTGAAAACGCCAAATGACGAAAGTCGCGCCCAAGCCCAGTTATCAGGGATTTCAAATGGTATCTCCTCGTCGATGCAGACCTCTTCTGAACCACGCTTTTCATAATGAGAATTATCCCGTCTGAAAATGACGGACTCATGCTTGTCCTTTTTGATTTTGCCTTCCTTGACGAGCCGCTGCTTCTCCGCCCGGACACGCTCCAGCAAAGCCTCTGCAGGCTCGTCAGACGAGTCTTGCGGTACCAGCTTGCCCTGGACTGCCTCCTGCAGTATCGACTTCTTGAGGCGCTCCGGGAAGGCTTCCTGCATGGCTACAGTTTCATCGTATACAGCGCCATAGCTTTTTACCACCGGCAGAACTTCCGACAGTTTCGTTAAAATACGGCGTTGCTCATCAAGCGGTGGAATTGGTGTAAGATACGCTTTGATGGTCGCTGTGGCAAGTTCCTTCTGCTTCGTAGTACCGTCTGCCTGATCTTCTATAACGCTCTGTACGCTTGGATTGGCAAAGTAGTAGTACAAGTATTCCGGCAGGACAAATTGTTTCAGAGGCCGTATAACGGTCACGTGGCTATCTGCAACAGCCAACTCATACGGGTTAGCCGCAGTTTTGTAAATAGCCATTCGCCCCAGTGTGCCAAGACCGGTAGAGTTCCACATTAGGTCATTATCTTGCAAGAGGCGCTCCGGCCCATAGGAGGTCAAAGAGCCCGGCTCAATAAACTGTGCCTTTTCAATCAAAAAACCGCTCCATTGATTGCACTTTTGGGCAACAACGGGGTACTTTATGATTGGAGAATACTTCGGTGACTTTCCACGCTGGATGTACTCGCAGACATCAATGAGCCGCACCCATTCCCACGAATTGGGAATGTCAAACGGTACCTCATCCGCCAGCGACCGTACTTCATCGCCGACTTTCTCATAAGGAGTATTATCGGCACCTTTGAAGATGACGGAGGGGTTCTTTTCGCGCTTGATTTTCTTCTCTTTGATGAGCCGCTCTTTCTCTGCATGGATGCGTTCCAGCAAAACGCTAGCGGGTTCGTCATTTGGGTCCTGCGGCACAAGCTTGCCCTGAACAGCCATCAGGAGAATGGAGTTTTTCAGTTGCTGCGCAGTCATTCGGCGGCCTCCTCCGTAATGTCAATGCCAAGGATATCGGTGATCTGGGCAAGGATGCGGTCAATGTCAGCATTCAGGCTGGCCCGTTTTTCCTGATACTGCAGAATCAGTTCCTTCGGCGGAAGGATCTCCTCCTCTTCATGAGGGTAGCCGCAGAGATCAATATTGTAATTCCGCGCCTTCAGCTCTTCAACAGAGTATTTCTTCGCCTTGTCAAAGCTGCCAATAGTGATCTCCTCACGATTGTCCCACCACTCAACGGCCGGAGCAAAATGCTCCAGCTTCATGGGCTTCGTCTTGGAGAAGTTCTTATATCCTTCCGGCATATCCAAGCGGTAGAACCAAGTTTCCGTCGTGGGATGCGTCCGATCGAAGAACAGAATATTTGTCGTGATAGAGGTGTACGGTGCAAAAACGCTATGCGGCATGCGTATAATAGTGTGAAGGTTAAATTCAGATAGCAGTTTTTCCTTAATTGCAATCTTTGCATTATCAGTGCCGAACAGGAAACCATCGGGGAGAATGACAGCGGCACGGCCATTCTGTTTGAGCCGATACATAATCACGGACATGAAGAGGTCGGCAGTTTCACTACTTGCAAGATCTGCAGGAAAGTGATTCTTGACCTCTGTTTTTTCATGTCCGCCGTAAGGGGGATTCATAAGAATTACATCGAACTGATCTTCCTCGGTATAATCAAGCACATCCCGTAGAAGTGAGTTGTCATGATACACCATCGGAACATCAATACCGTGTAGCAGCATGTTCGTGATGCACAGAGTATACGGGAAAGGCTTCTTCTCAATCCCATAAATAGAGGTTGCATACTCCTGCTGGTCTTCTGCCGTTACGACCTGCTTACTCAGTTCATTCAACCAACTAGTCAGAAAGCCCCCTGTGCCGCACGCAAAGTCTGCGACCTTTTCGCCGAGCTTCGGTTTAATTGTCTTCGCCATAAAATCAGTCACAGCACGAGGCGTATAGAATTCACCGGAGGATCCGGCGCTCTGGAGTTCCCGTAAAATGGACTCATATATTTCCCCAAACGCATGGCTCTCCTCGTAATCATCCAAATCCAGGTCATCGATGATATTGATCACTTGGCGCAGCAAAACGCCGTCCTTCATGTAATTGTTCGCATCCTCAAAGGTTGTCTTGACAATAGCTTTTTTGATGGGTGTTGCTGCAGTCACATTAAGCCCCTTCAGAGTTGGGAAGAGTTTATTATTCACAAAATCAAGAAGCGTGTCGCCCGTCATCGCCTTACCCGACTTATCATCAGCGGCCCAGTTATTCCAGCGGCATTCTTCTGGAATAATTGATGTATAGGGCCGATCTGTATATCGCCATTCCTCTTCCTTTGTATTGTAGACTTTCAAGAAAAGGATCCAGGCCATCTGCTCAATGCGCTGAGCGTCACCATTCACTCCCGCATCATTCCACATGATGTCCCGAATGCGTTTTACAAAACCTGTTAAACTACTCATGATTAACCCGCCTCATATAATTCATTCTCAAGTTCATGAACAGCTTCGTTATACTTATCCTCGCCGCCGAAGAACTTGAATATCCTCTGGATCTTCCCAAATTTTGCGAATTGTGGAGTTGTCAGAATAGCTTCATGCTCTAACTCGTAGATTCCGACATTCATATACTGATCCAGAAGCGCTTCCAAGACTTCTCTTGCCACCCCGCTATACTTGCTGAGGAAATCCCGCTTCTTCACATTGTTGGCTCTCTCTTTTCTGGTAAGTGGCTTTTTGTCAAAGGCAACATGGCAGATGAAATCGAAGTCATCTACATCGCTCATATGCTGATCCGCTTTCAGTGCTTCAAGGTCAATCCCCTTGCTGGCCAACAATTCTTGAATCTTCTTTTTCTTTTCCTCGGATGTCCACTGCCGAATAAAGTTGTCGAGGGAAGCGTATGTACCAATAATATTCGTTTTGGTGTAATCGACGATGCTCTCCTGCCGCAGGAGTTTCCCATTCGTATCATACACAGAGACCGTTTTATTGATTATGCGGACACGACACCCATTTTCATCAACAATGGGCTTTTCTTCTGGTGGATACGGTGGATCAACTGGGTCAGGGTCGGGATCTGGTTTAGGTCCAGGAGGACAGGGGCCAGGACCATGCTTTTCTCTCCCATAATCTTCATCAATTTCAATCGGGCCATCCCAATCAGGATCAGCAAAAAGGGCTGTAACACCGCGAATGTCCATAACTATAAAATAGGTCTTTCCATCTTTTTCGCGTATTCTTGTGCCTCTTCCGATAATCTGCTTAAACTCAGTCATTGAGTTGATCCACTCGTCTAAAACGATGAGCTTTGTCATCTTGCAGTCGGCTCCAGTTGACAACAGCTTAGATGTCGTTGCAATGACCGGCGTTTTCGACCCGACCGAAATGAAGTAGTCGAGTTTATCCTTGCCAAAAGTATCGTTGCCGGTAATGCGTACAACATAGTCGGGATACTTTTGCATCATATCAGGATTCTGCCTTGCGAGCTCATTTCTCATACGAAGTGCAGCATCTTCTGTTGCGCAGAACACAATGGTTTTGGACATCCGATCAGTCGCTTTGAGGTAGTCTGTTATTTCTTTTGCGACTTGGACAATGCGGTCTTCAATTATGATGTTATAGTCATAATCCCTGTTATTATAAATTCGGTCAGGGATCTCATGCCCGTAAATATCAAGTTGACCTTTCCGTGGGCGCCAACCATCGCCAATGTCGGTCGTTATATTGATGACTTTGAAAGGCGCCAGAAAACCATCCTCGATGCCATCTTTCAGGCTATAGACATATACCGGCTCGCCAAAATAATCTATGTTGGAAACATACTTAGTCTCTTTTGGGGTTGCGGTCATGCCAATCTGGGTTGCCGAGGAGAAATACTCCAAGATCTTCCGCCAATTGCTTTCCTTCTTGGCTGAGCCGCGATGACACTCATCAACGATTACGAGATCGAAAAAGTCTTTGCTGAATAGCTGAGCAAGACGTTCGACAGTCTCATCCCCATCTTCTGTATCGTCATCGTCTTTTCCCGCAAGTTGTTGGTAGAGTGAAAAGAATATCTCGTGCGAGGTAATCGTAAGAGGATCGTCCTTCACAAAATTGACTTTATGAATCGTTTTTTCGAGCGGAGCAAAATCCTGTTGGATTGATTGATCGACCAAGATGTTACGATCAGCCAAATACAATATTTTTTTCTTCATTCCGCTCTTTAGAAGGCGATATACAATTTGGAATGCAGTATAGGTTTTGCCTGTACCTGTGGCCATCACCAGCAAGATGCGATCTTGACCTCTGGCAATCGCATCAAGAGTCCTATTGACAGCGTTACGCTGATAATAGCGAGGGGGATATGTATTCTGCCCTGAATAGAACGGCTGCCGAATGACGGATTCCTCTTGCTGCGTGAGCCCTTCTCCATGGTTGGCTCCAGCCTTGAATCTCGCATAGAGAGCATCAGGAGCTGGAAAATCCTCCATAGAAATGCTGCGCTCTTCTCCGGTGAGGAAATCATGCTCCATAAAACCATCACCATTAGAACTGTAGGCAAATGGAATGTCCATCATTATGGCGTATTGCATTGCCTGCTGCAGCCCATCTCCGACAGCATGCTTGTTATCTTTCGCCTCAACGATTGCAATTGGAGTGCTTTCGTTCAAATATAGAATATAGTCTGCTTTCTTGGCTTCCTTGCGGGAGACCATATTTCCTCTCAAGTTGATTTGTCCATCTGTAATTCTTGTCTCCATTGTAATGAGACTAAGCGCCCACTTTTTTGTTATGGCAGGCGTAATAAACTGAAGCTTGATATCCTCTTCAGTCATCTGCCTTTTCGATAAGACTGCTGCCATGCGATTATCCTCCAAACTTCCGATAGTTGCTGATTATCAGAACTTGATGCATATAAGAATTATGCCAGAAACTGCTTTGTCGCAGCAAACAAGGCCTTTGCTCGTTGAATATGGAAAGCGCTCATTACTGGCCAGTCTTCCTCATTTTTGATGCTGACCTCTTTAATCTCATCGTAGACTTTGCAGGCTCTAACATCGTCTTGGCAGATCCAATGCAGGCTTTTTCCGTATGCTGCCTCAATTGCATCCCGGTTTTGCTCGAGGCGTTTATAGATTGCCCGGTTCTTTTGATAATCACCCTGATCAATAAAGATTTCGACACGAGCAGAGTCATAGTTCGCCACACAGCAAAGGTAAACTCCACTGCGAGCTGTGGCTCCCATGATAGAGTTATTCTTAGATGGGCTGATATTCAGGAAAGTACCCGTTGCCTCTTGAAGTGATGGAAGGACACTCTCCCAGTATTTCCGCCGGATCTTGTAACGTTCGATTTCTTCATCTGAACCAATGCCTTTGCTATCATCGAGGAAGAATACGAGATCGGACGGATCCTGCTTATATTGCTCGAAGAACTTCCGCAGCAGATTAACTTTATACTGAGTCGCGGTACCAGTCCAGATATAAATATTATCATCAATTTTTACACTGCTGGAGAATTCGTCTGGCGATCTGGTAACCTGAATCGACAGATCTACGCTATCATCAGCGTCGGCGAGGTAATTGAGATATGCCTTATTACCATTATGAAGTTCTTTTAGAACCTCGGTGTACATTTCTACCCACGAAGTTGTTTCATGCTCAATACCACGGAAGCGGTACTTCACGATGCTATGACCGGTAAGCGTGATATCATCATCCAGCGACACTTCCTCATACTGCTTCTGTGGCGGAGTATAGCTGCTATCAGCATAGGGCCACAGAGACATAGCTTGCTGTGTAAGGTATTTGCAGCGCTCTTCAAGTTCAGGTAGGCCCCAGTGTTCTTTCTGCGCAACCCATTGAGTCATTCTGATACCGCTCTGTAGATACCCATCCTCCATCGTTTTTTTCTCGCTGAAAGGAGCATTGCTATATTTTGAGTTATAGGCGGTAAGAGTCAGATTCGCCAAGGAGTGCAGCCACTCTCCATGAACAGTCTCTGCTTCTGTTCCAAGTTCACTAGTCCAAGCGGGAGTCAATTTCTGAGGCATAATATGTTCAATTGTGTACTCGCCGCTATCGAGGCGCCCATAGACATCCTTGTATTCGTTGCTGTCACCATTTTCCAGGCGTTCAAACAGATACGCTTTGTAACGCGGGAGCATAGCGTAGATATTCTTGGTCCGCAGGCAATCTGCAAAAGTCTCGTTATCAGGGTATGCGGCCTTTTCCTTTTTGGAGGTCAGTACATATTTCATTTTTTCAATGAAATTGCTGTAGGTGCCGTCAAATCGCTTGATATCGGAACTCATTGTAAGGAATACCTTTGCAAGTGTATTGGAGGGTAGGTCACAAATGATACGGCGCAAAAGGTAGGATTCTACGATTCTGCATATTTCGGCAACCTCATCCAAGGTTAAGAGGCTGCTTTCCTGTAGCCTCATTACTTCCATCAGAAACGGTCTTGTGACGCTGCTTTCAAAACGATTCAAGCGGAAAAGAGACGACTTCAGCTTCGCAGGAAAACTTGGATGGCCAAACAGGAGCTTGTTATACCACTTAGCATAGCCTAGGAGATCTTTCATAATGGATTCCATTTCACCGGGCATCTTTTCGGCATATGCCTTAAACTCGGTGTAGATATCCTTCATCCCGGTGATCTTCTTCTGTTTGACGCTCAGGTAGTCGCGAATAAATGGACTTACATCATACGAATTGTTCTGTTTATTATAGCCGGCGTTTTTCTCAATGGGGTTCCAGTAGCTGTCATAGAACCGCTCTTGTTCTTCGATGTCAAGTCCCATCAGAACAAAGTTGCGGATCTTATCGCCCTCATTTAACTCGAGACCGGTTGAGTTAAGACTTTCAAAAACCAGTTGAGGATCATCATCTGGTGGTGTGAGTGTGATGTCAATTATTTGGAGTTTCTCTACCGCCTTATAAAGCTGATCGATAGTAATGGCTTGTTTCTGAATCTCATTGTAGAAAAAGAGATAGTTCTGAGTGATATTTGATGAACGATCAAAATCGGCCGGATCACCCCAGAGGCGATCGTATGCGTCCTGGTCGCCCTTGATAGGCTTGAGCTTGACTTTGCGCTTGCGAGGATTGATCTCATCCACCAGGTACTTTTTTGTAATCTGTGCGTATAGATCGTCATCTTCGGGGATTACTTTTCCTTCCTTAATCAGGTTGGCCATAGCCAGAAGGAGCAGGGAAACGGTCGTAATTCGCTGTTGACCGTCAATCACAAGGTAGTCAGAACTGCTCCCCATAGGATCGCTAACAGAGACAATTCCTCCAAAGAAATGCCAACGTTTTCTATCACGAATGGTACGAACAAGATCCTGATACAGTTTCCTGCAGTGTTCCTCGCGCCAATCATAGTTTCGCTGATAGACAGGAATGATCAGCTTGTCCGCGTTTTTCAAATAATGAGTAAGAAGTTTTCCTTGGCCGTTCATGATTTACCCTCCAGCCCATCAGTGGCGTTCTTCTTTCCGGGTTTCTTATATTTCTCGGAGTAACCGATATACTTTCCGCTCTTTATTCTGGCATCCACTGGCTTTTCTGCGTCTTTCGGAAGAAGCCAACAATAACCAGCACGCTCTGCGCCCGGTATCCGCCCTTGAGAGCAAAGCGTTTGAATACGCCTGTTAGATAGGTTCCATTTAGTTGCTGCTTCGCTTATGGTCATATAATCCATCTCGACACCTCACACATAACAAAGAGGTCCTGTCGTGGCAGAACCTCTAAATGGCTGCCAAAGTACGCAGCTGTAAAACTATCAAGTATCAAGTTAATAATACACCATCATGCGAATAATATCAAGCCAGCTATGTGGATTAGCTACGACCATTTCGTGAACAATTGGCACAGACTCCCCGGTTTGCACCTCCCTTGCCACCGTAATAGGACATCTGCGCATCCTGCTTAATTCGGCCGCAAACCGTACACATGATCCATCGCCGATTGTAGCGATCCACTGTCCATTCTTCAGAGGACGGGTCATAGCTCTGGCAGATCCGGATATATTCCGCATCCAGCTCCTCTTGCGTAGGACCGGCTGGAACCACAGGCCTAGTAGCATACGGTGTTGGACGAGTATAGACTGATCTTCGCTCGAAAGATCTTTCTCGTTCTTCACGCAGCCGGATCTCTTCTTCATTCGTTCTCCTGATCTTATCGATGTCGAATAGCCGATCTTGCAAATCTCTCTTGAAGTCTTCTTTCTTTTGAATTCCCGCACCTGCAACGCAGAGGCAGCAAGGTGGCTGCGCAACATTGAAATGACAATGGGCACAATCGATCCACCGAGCAGAATACTTGCCCTTATATTTTCCAAATGAAATCGGGCACAGGTTGCCGGTTCCATGCTCTGGGGGCGAAACCGCTACAGCGTAGTACTTTTGCTTCCACTGTTCTTCCAGACGGCTGAAGACCCATTCGGTACGATCGTTATCTTGAAGTGCGCTTTGAAGCCTATCCGGGGTAAACTCCGTATCTTGGTCAATCTTCGGCATGGAGATTAACAAAAGCGAGTAGTCCTCCGCTTTTGCTTCTTCTGCCAGTTCCACCCTATCATCGTCATCATAATAGCGGTCAAAATCCAACAGGATTCTTAACGGTGTCCCTTGCATGGCCACGCACAGCAGCGGTGGATAAGACAGGGGTTTGCACTCGAAAGCGACAGAGTCAATCTTCAATCTTCGTGTTTCCTGCAAGAGTTCTGGATCATGCCATGCCGGGAACCGCAACATCACTGGGGGCAACGTCAAAAAGCCACTCTGCTTCAACGCTTCGGCAAACGCCTTATAGATGGCCACCTCGCTTGCATACATACACTCGTAATTTGAAACATGTGCAAAGTGGTGGCGCCGCCGCGTTCCTTTTCGTGCCTCAAATGGTTGCAGACAAGCCGCACAGATGCAGTTGCACTTTTGACCACTGGGCACCTCGGAGATATGTTTCAACTCGCCGGTTAGCTTATTGACGCCGAAATAGATATGACTCGCTGAACGCTTTTTGATGTTCTTTGCCATATGCACCTCGCTATATTCTACCGAGATTATCTTTGAAGATCACTTGCGTTCGAATACAAAA
>ENA-UERG01000404-UERG01000404.1-human-gut-metagenome-genome-assembly--contig:-NODE-404-length-42153-cov-11.006369_pt1 | contig 42153 bp, 25 predicted proteins | sample MGYA00242954_ERZ507954 | MGnify/ENA primary metagenome ERZ507954 (study PRJEB26167, sample SAMN06115478) | human gut metagenome | host: Homo sapiens | place: China:Sichuan | collected 2015-01-21...
GCGCGTTTATCGTTTATAAAAAATCGGGACGGCTGTTCCTCGAACTGGAGGCGATAAACTGATGAAAAAGAAAAATCTTGCGGTGTTGCTTATCATACCGTTTTTGTTCTCGGTTTTAACAACGGTTACCATAAACACCACGTACATTTACGTTGACGTAGATATTTCGGGTATCGCCTGGGATTACGGCGATCCGGAAGCCTTTAAACTGAACGAAAACGGCTATAAACTTAACGCAAAGGGAGTAAATCAACGCAACTATACGATAGCCGAGGGAAACGAACTCGTGTGGCGCGTGGAAAGCAACGCCGAAAGCGAACCGATAGCGGAAATAGAACGGAAAACCGACGGCTACTATCTTAAAACGCTGGGCGTAGGCGCGGTAAATCTTATTTGTTCCAACAAAAAAGGCAACGTAAGCCGAAAACTCGAAGCCATTATATACGACCGCGGCGTTATCATAGCGCAGTCGGAAATAAAGCCCTCGGGCGCGAACTACGATCCGAATATTTATTACGGTCAATACGACATGGACGGAGGAGGAAAACTTTCTTCCGCAAAATTCCGACTGAACGTAACCACGCAGCCGGAAGAACTTAAAGACGCGTTGGAATACGAGTTTTCGGATAATATCGGATTCGATGAACAGACCTGCGAAGTAACCGTTAAATCGGCAGGCGACGCTTTTGTGCTGTTCAAGGTAGACGCCGAAGGCGTATTGCCGTATAAGGCGGCTTTCAAAGTGGTTGAAAACGGTGTAAACGTTTATAACTACGATCAGCTTCTCAATTGCACAAACCGCTCGAAAAACGGGGAAATAGTGGTATTGAGAAAATCGTTCCAATCCGAATCGTTTATCAAAACCGAACTCGGAAAGGAAAACAACGTTACGTCGTTCGGTAAAAAGGGTGCAAACGGCAAATATTCGTTTGCGTCGGAAATTTATTCGTTCCGGACAAAGTACAACCACGAATATATCGATAAATGGAATGATTTCGCTAAAACGGATAAGAGGTTTTCGCCGATATCCGATAAGATCAACGCGGGACTTCGCATAAGAAAAGACTTTTACGGCAACGGTTATACCATAAATTTCCATAATCTCACTTATCCTTACGAAACCGTTACAACGGGGGACGGGCAGGAAGTCCCCGTTCTCACCGCCGATAATCTTTTCCGCGGGCCGCTGCCGTTTTATACGCTCGGAGATCCTAACGGAATGGCGCTTATAACGGCTTACGGGCAGGATAACGCAGGGTTTTATATCGATGGCGACGGGGTTACCGTAAACGACGTGATAATTAAAAACTGCGACGACGTGAACAGTCTTAAAAAACTCGAAACGGTCGGGACTGCGGTTGAAGCGGACGGCAACGGCATAACCATTAAAAACTGCACGCTTTCAAACGGTAAAAACGTGTTAAGAAGTTTTTCTTCTTATAATTTCACCGTGGATAACTGCCTGCTGATGCATGCCCAGAACTTTTTATTCACTACGGGGGCGAACGAATATTCGAAACCCAACGGCAATTCGGTGAAGAATTTTTCGGATTCTTCCGGCAATGCGTTCGGAGGCAAACTTGCGGATTATATGAAAGAGGGCGGCAAGGGCGACGTTTTAATGACCGAATACCTCGGTAATATTCCGAAAGAAAAGATCGAAAATTACAAAACCGCGCTTCGTAATATGCAAAACGCGCTTGGCGACGAATCGGTAAAAACCGAATTCAAAGGCAATACGGAGTTTAAAAACTGTCAGTTTTACGATAGCGGAATAGCGTCGATAGTTTTTGAATCGCTGTTTAACGGACCTTTCCTTTATTCTAAAATACCGTCGCAAATAACCAAAATGTTTTCGTCGTTCGGCGGTCCCGAGCAGAAACCCCTTATTCCCGATCCGCCGGAGCAGATTTCCGGCACGAGTTACCCGGTTAAGGTGCTCCTGAGCGGCGATACGGCGTTTTACGATTATAAAAATTTCGAAAAGATGGATATTTCGGGACTTATAAACGAAAATATTTCCACAGTGCTTAAAGAACTTTCTGGAGGCGGCGGTCTGGGCGGAATTACGGGCGGAGCCGATCCGAGTAAATACAATATAAACATCGACTTTATTTTCCCGCTTAAAAACCTTGTTAAAAAAGAGGCGCAGAAACGCAGCGTAAGTTATAGCGACGGAGAAGCGCAGTATACTAATATACCGGTCGCCTATTACGGCGGCGGCTCAAATTATTCCACCGTAGAATTTGCGACCGATTACGTATATCGTTTGAATATGAAATCTGCCGCAGAGGTCGATATTATGGAAACTTATCTTAACATGAGCGCGGGAGAGGGCGCAAGACAGTATTACAATATGATGCTTAAAACCGTTACTATAGTTACCGGTTACGAACCCTTCCGTTTTGTGTTTACCGACGGAGCCACGCTCGGGCAAACGCCCAGCACAGAAAAAATGCAGGCTCACGCTAAAGGAGTTTTACTATGAAAAAAATAGTTGCTTTAATAATTTGTTTGTTTATGTGTTTTTCGCTTGCGGCATGCTCGTTTTCGTGGGACAAACAAACAAGCATAACTTCCGCTTCGGTGGTTTACGACGAAAAAGCCGATAAATATTATCTTGAACTTGTTTACGAGAGCGGCGACGTAAGTCGTATAGAGGTAACGGATTTAAGCGCGTTGCGCGGCGATTCCGGCTCGAAAGGCGATAAAGGCGATAACGGAAACGGAATAGCCGAAATAATTACGAAAAATAACGGAATCGAAACCGAAGTAACGATTAAATTCACGTCGGAAGAAATGAAGGACGTAACGTTTTTTATTCCCAACGGAGAATACGTTTCCAACGTACAGATTTTCGAGGCCGACGAAACGCACGAAGGACCTTACCTTGTGTTTACTTTCAGCGGAAGTACCGAGCCGAAAGAGATAAGTCTGCCTCGCGGTAAAGACGGCGTAGGTATAGATAACATCGAATTTCTGACGTCCGATAACGCCGGTTATGCAGGAACGTTGAAAATTACCTTATCCGACGGAACGACCAAAGATATTCCGATTCCCGCCGCAACCGGAATATCGGGAATCACCCGTTCGGAAAACGACGAAAGTTACGAACTTATAATAAATTATACCGACGGAACAAGCGAAACTTTCGATTTTTCAAAGCCGAATCAGTGGTTAAGCGGGGCAAGTACTCCCGATTTTTCGCTCGGCAGAGACGGTGATTTTTATTTTAATACGAATAAAAAGGTAATTTATAAAAAAGTCAATTCCGAATGGATTACCGTAATGGAGTTTGTAAACGAACAGAAACACAGAGTGGTCTTTGAGGCGGAAGGCGCTATGCTTGCAAAAAATAACGTTTGGGTAGGCGATACGGTCGAGTTCGAGATCGTTCACGGTTGTTATATGACCGAACACGTTCCCATTCCGCGTAAAAACGCGGACGCCGATAAATATAAATTTATAGGCTGGTACAGAAAAAAACAAGCCGAAATAAGCGCAGGGGAGGAATACACTCTTTCAAGATTTACAGACCTTACGCCTGTCTGCGACGATATCGTTTTATACGCGTGGTGGGAAAAAATCGCTTAAACGGTAAAAGTATATAATAAAACGGGGCTACAAGTCGATTACCGGCATATAGCCCCGTTTTTTTATTATGCCGATGTATCCGTAAAAAAGAAAAATACGAACTCCGAATTTGTTTCGGTGTTCGTATTATTCCCTAATGGCGGCACGTCAGCACCCGAATTTGAACTTTTTATAGAGAAAGAGCGGTTTGGAATGCGTATACTGCTATAATCAGATGATTATTCCGGGGATTTTGAGTATTTTTGCTTTTTCTTCAGACAACGCTCTAATCCGCTTTATACTATTTCGTACAATGTTGATTATTTGTTTATATTGGTTTGACTCATCAATAGCTCTATGAATTTTGAATACCGTAAGAATAGATTCCAACAAGAAAATTACACAAATGTCAGCCCCGATAATAACATTGTTAACATCTCCCCACGAACCACTGTTTGCATACCACATATAGCCGTTGGCGTGTGAAATCATTTGACTTTCGATATAATCTAATAACATCGCTCTATCCAAAGAAATCGGAGCTTTCGCTGTCGTAAATTTTTTAATAAATTCCTTCACGATGCCCGTTAAGCTTTTTGCTACACCTTTTTCATCAATTGTGTATCCACACGTGGTTAAAAAGTTCTTTTCGAATAAATCAATATTAACTCCATTGGGGTACAACGTTTTATAAATAGAGTATGCTTGGTTTACAGAACAGGATTCGCCGAGATTACGTTGAGTCTGCAAATGCTCGTGTTCCTCAAGTAACATAAACCGTTCTTCGTGTAAGGACGGAGTAATATAACACTCATAGAAAGATGCGCAAAGTTCTAAAACTATTTTCCATTTGGATTTAACCTGTTCGCACAAGCCAAGCAATTTATCGGTACACATTTCTCCCATCAATAAACTCGTGCTCGCTAACGTATCCGATGTATAGTTTTTATTAAATGACTTACAAAACACATCACCGATATTTACCAATATTTTACATTCTTGTCGGACTATATCTTCATAATTTTTTGCAATATCCGAAGTATATATAGAATTATAGTATGAATTAAACGTAAGCTTTGATTGCGGCAAAGACTTATATTCTTCCATCACAAGAAACAATACGCCGGTTAGTGTGTCCCAAATCCCTTCGTTCATATAAAAGTCATTGACGGAAGGATGTATTGCCTGACTATACAATCCGTAAAGTATAGCATAGTCATCACCCAAATTCTCGCCGATTATCTTTCTGAAATTAGTATAGGGTTCGCACAAAAACGGCTTGTTCGTTTTGAGAATTGCCGATATTTGTTTTTCACTATATGTACCGGAAAGCTTTTCTTGAAAAAATTTAACTGAATCATCGTAATCTTTTTCTAATTTTTCCGGAAGCAATATTTTATCGGCAATATCATCAAATTCTTTATAATAGTTGTATTCGATAATATGCACTTGATGGCGTAACAGCTCAACTTGCAGATTGTCGATCTTGCCTTTTTCGTACATACGTTTTATTGCTAACCCCTCAATAAAGCAACGTGCGGCAAGCAACATACCGGAGCTGCCAAAATGATGAAGCATTACATCTTTTATAAAACACTGCGCTTGTGAGGTTAAATAGAAATCTATGACATCGGTAAACGACTCCAAACCGAACTTGTTTTCATCTTCGGAGCGTTTCATAAGGGCATGGTTATATGTAAACAATCGTCCCCATAAGGTATCAAGTTCGCTTATAAATTCTTTTATGTTGTTATCCATAATTCATGTTCACCACTAAATGGTAAGATATATTAGTTGTTTTAACTATAAATGATATTCTTATTCCAACTTGCAGCCAAGCATTTTTGACAATGTCTGCTTCGGGTTATTCTTTTTTACAAAACCACCATAAATGGAAATTATGGTAGAACATTCATCATCATTGAGATTGCATAATATGCACAATTCTAATCGAGCACGAGAAGCTCCAACATAAAACAACATATTGTTATCGTGTAATACTGAGTAATCCACGTCTACCAATATAACCATATCGGCTTCAAGCCCTTTGAATTTTCTACATGTAGTAAATTTGATCTCTTGTCCGTTATATAGATAATTACCGGAAACTGATAAATTAGTTTGATATGTACTTCTATCTGCAGGCGCACAGCTGACAATTTGTATATCTGTAATACCGTTAGAAATTCCTTTTTGAATTGCTGCATCAAGCACCCTCAATTTGTTTGTTCCATCCACAAACGAAATAACGGGTAGATTGCCGTTCAGTGCCGATTCAAAAAGTTTAGGAACTGTTTTAAGGGGCTTAAATGAAGTTTCAGCTATTTTTTTCGTGTTTCGACAGTTTTTATATAGAGTCAACTTACAATCGGCTTCTTGAATCAACTTCGGCAGTTGGTAGCTTTGCACCAACTGTAATTTATCGTAAAACACATAGAATGTTCCTGTGGGTTTTGATAGAACGATTTCTTCTAAAAGCTCAAGTATCTTTGTGCTTTGAATCCTTTCTTGTCCCAAATCCTGCCCCTCGTCAATAATAACGTGCGTATAAGGGAATTGATTATTATCCACAAGTTCGATAATTTGCAGTTCCAGTGCTTCAAAATCCGCCGTTTGAGAATTGCAAAGTTTACAAGCGAATCCATCAATAGTATAGTATTCAACATTAGGATATCTATAATTGATTTCTAAGAAATCTTTTAGTTTTGAATTAAAGCATAAGAATAAGACCGATTCTCCATTCGCTGAATGTCGTCTTGCCTTTTCTATGGCTATCATTGTTTTGCCCGTGCCCGCCGCGCCATTTATAACAGCACTGCGTTGTTCTTCAAGATAATCCAATAAATTACATTGTTCTTTGATAAGTGCGTTAAAGCGTTCTCTTTTATAATCTAACTCTAATGTTTTTGAAGGAAGAATATTAAATGACGGACATAAAATATTGTTTAATAAAGAATTTGCTTCATCTTTAGTTAAATTTCCGTCGACCTGCACCATATTACCATACTCTTTAAGAGATGTTTGGATATTAAAAATTCGCTCTATTGCTTCAGTCGGATTATCGAGATCGTCAGCCGTTAATATTATTTCTTTTGGTGCATTTTGAGGTAGATTTAATGTAGATAATTTATGAGAGTTAAGAGCCGGAAACCAAACCGCACAAAGCATTTTACAATGCTTTAATATATCATTGTTTCCATAAAAAGTATAAATTTCATTATTAAGCTTCCATTTATTGGAATTGGCTTGTCCGAACGGATCACGCATTTCAAGTCCTGAAGCATAGTACCATTGTCCGTCAATACATTGAACGCGTCCTGCTTTGGCTTCTAAACAGATAATTCCTTTATGACGATTAAAAATAACAAAGTCAATTTCGTTTTCTTTCCAATCGTCATTAGTAACATTAATAATACGAAAAGAATGGAAAACGTAATAATCGTTTGAAAGTTTTTGAAGGCTTGCAAACAATTCGCCCTCACGGCTTTCAGGGGCGTAATCGTTTGGAATAGATGGAATCATTATAGCCATAAAAATCTCCTTTTCACGCAAAAAGTTTTTTAAGCACTTTGATATCGATATCAGGCGTAAGCAGTAAACACTTATAATTCGTTTGGTTTGCCAAATTAAAGCTATTTTCATTATCGACGCAAAAAATCATTATTTTTTTATCTAACCATACAAGGTCTGCGTAGCCCTCAACACCATCAACTTGGAATTCGCACTCATTGTAATCCGGCTTTTCAATTTGCTCATCCAAGAAGAAAGTTTCAAGCTTTTTCTCTTCCTGCAAGGCAAGCCCTAACTCCGAAATAATAAAGCGATAAGTTTCTGTTTTAACATTCAGCCCCTTATTTAATAAGCGCAACTTTTTGCTGCCATTTACTTGTAGAGCAATGACTTCCGATGTATGGCCTTTATACGGCGAAAGAAAATCAAATGCTTTATGCCTATCAAGCTGTTCGTGAAATCTTTGATTCGAATAGTTTCTCAAGCAATTATAGCAAGAAGTATCGCATTTGCAGCTGTCCATACGCCCGCATGCAGCATTGATAACGGAAGCAAATACATTTGCATCTAATAATCTTCTAACGTGTCCCGCGCCGCCTGCAACCGTATCAAATAGTACGATACTGAAAGCAAGACCGCCGTTTCGTTTATTAAGCAATCCGTTTAAGCATCCGCCGATATCATTACTGTCAATGCCGAGAACATCGGACATTGCATGAAGAATCGCGTACATTGTTGAATACATTGTGTCGGCATCACAATTGTATTCGCCGAAATCCAAAACGACAACGTCGGTCTTATAAACATGATTTAATTTACGCGCATATAGGATTTTGTTGTCGCAAATATAACCGTAGGAATTGTAATGACTCTTCTTGACTGTAATATATGTTGCTTGCTTACTTATGCTTTTTGCCACGTCTTTATCTTTCTTTCCCGACTCATCTCGTATGACGTCATGAAAGCCGTATGTAAATCCGCAGTGCCCGCAAACATAAAAATCGGTATTAGATGTAACCATAATAGAATCGTTTTCGCTTGAACGTAATGCGATTGTTTTTCCGTTTACTAAAAACTGTCTTTCGTCAATATTTTTTCCATCACCGATATACGCATCTTGGCTGTGATAAATCTTTTCGGGACGAGACATAGGCACTTCTTCCGATTTGCTTTCGGCAATAAAGCCGCCTCGCGGCTCTATCGCCTCATCCCAACTTCCTTTGGCTATCGGTCTATGACACGAAACACATTCGATTAGTTCATCTTTATCTCTCGGATTCACTAAGCTATAGTTCCAAGCCGCGCACTCAGGATTGGTGCACTTACTTACATACGAAGTATAAAAGCCCATTTTGTTGTGGAAGAACGACTTTTTAATGTACCGACTTGTATACATTTTGTTGTCGGCAATCACTTTCTCGCCGGGTGCATATTCGGAAATTGCCATTTTTAAATCGCGTTGCAACTGTAGTTCATGCTTTTGCTTACTGTCCCTCGCAATTTCCAATTCGACCGTATCTATAGGGAATCCATATTTGGGCAAGATGTTGTTTCGAACAAGAAAATCTATCATTTGTTTCGAGCGGTATCTATTTAGCATTTTCGTGTAACTATCCGCTTTATCAAACGCTTTATCGGTAGCGAATTTTTCGATTAACTTGTTGATTTCATCGACTGTTTCGCGATATTCTTTCACGGCGTTATATAATATTCCGTCATCGGCGTCGATCAGTTTCTTTTGCCATTGATAAGAATCTGCATAAGGTATAGACTTTTCTAAAATTTCAAGTAATTCTTGAGTGGGGTTCGCGATGAGGGATTCAAGCACTTCGTAGCCGCCATTATCAAGAAAAGCTTCAGTATGATTATTATCGAAAAATTCCGGATGTTCTTTGAAAAAATAGCTTAAAATCACAGCGTTAATATGACGTAAAACTATCTTTTCATTATCAACTCTGAATACCGGTGGTTTAATTTGTCCGACGATAATCTTTTGCGGCTCGTTAAAGAATGTGAAATCATGCGAACTTAATTTCGCGTAAGTTAAAGAATAGGCAGCAGAATTTTTACTTCTGCCGGCGCGTCCCGCGCGCTGTGCATAATTTGCGGCAGTTGGCGGTACATTTCTTAAAAATACCGTTTCCAATTCGCCAACGTCTACACCCATTTCAAAAGTAGTAGAACAAGAAAGAGCATGAATATGATTTTTTTCAAAATCCGTTTGATACTGCAATCCTTCTTCTCTTGACAATTGTGCCGTGTGTTCTCTAATCAATAATGATGTAAATTCAGGTTTATTATACAGGTTTAAGTAGTGGTTGTTTACTATTTCTTTTGAAGAATCAAATGGCTGTAGCTTACCTTGACAACCGTTCTCAACGCATAGTCCATCAATATTATGCGGAGAGACCTTGCCGCATTTTTCGCATTTATACCAATGTGCCGATTGATCGCCGAGAATTCGCACTCTATAATTTTGCGTAGGCATATAATACATATCGCCATTACCGCGCTGGAACCGATATGTGTTTCTGTTGTCTATAAGCCACTTTTCAAAGTAGTCTTTTAAAAACTCGTTTGCCTTCTTAATATCCGACTTAATTACTCTTGAAACAATGGTAGCGCGTATATTCGGGTAATAAGAATCAGCCTTGCCCTCACGATTACGAGCCATCCAACTCATATATTGGCGTTCCGTAGTTTTGGTTTTTTGCAAAACTACAAACTTTTGCTTTGCCGTATAAAAAATATATTTCCTGTCGTCCGCGTCTAAAATATCATCATCAATTTCAAGCGCACCGAAATTTGCAAACGACATTGCTAAATAGTCGAGTAAATTTTTACAAGTCTCTTCATCTATTTTATATTTATTGGACATAGCTTTGACGATAGTCGGAGTGTTGCCAATGTACTCAAAAACAATTTGCCCTAAAGAAACCAGACTTGTCCTTCTACGCGCATATACAAGTTCGGTTAGTATTGCCATCCATGCATTGCGATATGATATTTGTTTTAATTCGCGTCCGAATAGTGGCTGTGTTAAATCGACCTTGAAAGATTGGTGTTTATTAAATATTCTCGCGATACTATCGGCGAACTCGTCAAGTGTAAACGGTTCGTCAAGCATATCTTCGTAATTTTCTTTGATTGCCTGAAGCAATCCGCGTCTTCGCAAAAATTCTTTATATGATTTATCTAAATAAGCTGCAAAGTATGCCGCATCGCTTCTACTGTCGGAGAAAGATAAAAACTGCTTACCGCCTTTGAATTCCAAAGTGATTCCATCCGGCGACGTTTCTGGGATCATTTTTGAAGGTAGTTCTTCATATAGCGCCGTAGCCAAAACACCTGTAGCCGCTTCTATACCTATGTAAAATCTACGGTATTTGCCCATTTGACACGATAAGCATTTCCCATCGCTTTCCGTATATTCCGATATCAATATCATGTCATTATGTCCGCAACGCGGTTTGCCATCATCCTTTTCGGATATAGCACCACATATTGGGCAAAGGTAATATTGCTTATATTTCTTTTGCTTTGGTTTATCTTTTTCCGCATCGATATCTCCGGTTATATCTATTTCCTCATCGTCCATCTCTTCGAATTCAGAAATATCGGCTTTTTCGATATGAAAGAATTGTATTTCCTTATCATACTGCGAACACGGCAATAACTTATTTATTCTGTCTACTTTATCTATTTTCCCTACGATTCCAAACTCACCGCAGTTTGTGCAAACAGCTCTTTCGAACACAGCAATTTCAATATCGCCACAAACGGTTTTGTCTCGCCTTTCTAAAAATATATGCTTATTCCCATATAGAGGTGTATATAATCCCTCTAATGCGCGAATAAAAAAATGATATCGCGCATCGATTAAAGATTTGCCATTCTTCGAAGCTATTGAGCAAGCGTGAACGAACGATACGGCTTGCTTTTGCGACACACCTAATAAATTGGCAAAGTGCGCAATATCAGTGGGAGGTAATGGATTTTCACGCAATAAACGATAATAGCGACTATTTATGCAACACTCATATAAATTGGCATAAACATCTTGACCATTATCGTATGAAAGGCCATATTTGGAAAATATTTGAGTATATTCTGTAGACTCGGAAGCCGAAATCTCCTCAAAGAACTCTATTGGCAATAAATTATCATTATCGGCAAAAATAGGTTTTTCTCGCTGACCGAAGATAATACTTTCAACAGTAAATTTTTCGCCGCACAAATTTTCTGCGAAGTTTATAATAGATCGTTCCGATTCTCCTTTTTTACCCAAAGTCGCACTCGTTAGGATAAATTGCGGACGGGATTCTCCTCCGATACGCGCTTTTAAGCGACGCAACAATAAAGCAGTTTCCATCCCCGTTGCGCCCGTATAAATGTGCGCCTCGTCTAAAACGACAAATTTGAAATTCGAATTTGTAAAAATTCTATCGTTATCGGGGCGTAACATCATGTGCTCCAACATTGCATAGTTTGTGCAAAGAATATGCGGCGGAGTTTCATTCATTTTGTCTCGAGAAATATATTCGTTATTTAATGGAGTCCGTAATTCTTCACAAGTTTCACGAGAGTGTAAATCGATATATTGCGCCCGAGCTTCGGCTGCTTCTTTTTTTGTGTCGCCATTATAAACGCCAAAGGTTATATCGGGGAAGAACATGAGAAGTTCACGCAAACGTTTCATTTGATCGTTCGCAAGAGCATTCATTGGGTAAATAAGTATTGCCCGAACACCCGGTTTTGATAGAGTTCCTCTTTCTTTTTCGCGTAGCAGTTCATTAATAATGGGTATTAAGAAGCACTCTGTTTTACCGGAGCCGGTACCCGTTGTAATAACAGCATTTAGCTTTTTTGTTGTAATTACATCGATTGCTTTCTCTTGGTGTAAATACAGCGGACGAGTGACAGGCAATTTCCGTTTATAAGGCGCAATATTTGATTTTGTTGCCTCTATAGCTGCAAACAGTTTACTTAAAATATTATTGTTATATAGAAATTCAATCGAATGTCCGCACTTGAATATATCGTTGATTTCAATCAGTGGACCTTTTGATATAGCCCCCGATTTATGCAATTTCTCAACAAATTGACTATAATAATCTTCATCGGCAATAGAGAAAGTGGTAGACAAATAGTCCACAAACTCATCTTTAATTCTACTTGACGCGTCAGCCGGATTAAACATTCTTAAATTTCCTCCTTGGTATAATAGCAGGATGAGCAAGGAATAATATTCTTTCCATTGGGTTCTTCTTTAACGAAGTCATTTTTTTCTGTATTAAAGCTCGCAGGAAGCAGTCTATCGCCGTCTACGATATAAAACTTAAGCGAGCTATTGCCTTTTTTGTATACTTCGACTGAAAATTTCTCTTTGTTGCAAATCAGAAAGCCCGAATAAACCGCTCCAATAGCTTCTTCTCTCAAATACCGAATATCGGTTATAAACACATTGTTTAATCTTATTTTCCCTCCTTCGGATTTTTTGAAAGAGTTTAAAATAATACGGCTATGCGCGAAATAAAATTTGTCGGGATTACCGATAATACAATCTTCTTCGAATATAGGAGTAGGTTCTAATTTGCCGAAGAAATCCGCCATATAAACCGATACCGTATATTCTCCGTCTACAATATCAATATCGAAAGTTGAAGAAACACCGGAAGTAATTTCATATCGGTTATCTTCATTTTCCAAGACTATTGAAAATTGCGTGAGCGCATCGCCTATATAATAGGGCAATAAGTCAATTCTCTTATTATCTAAATCAATATCGATATCGGATAGAAACGGCTTATTATATACAGTAAATAAACGGGTTTCACTATTGCCAATGCGCAAAATAACATCATTACTTTTATTTTTTGCACGCTCTGTGAGTGCATCGCCCAACAGATATTTTCCGCTTGACGCAACAGGGACTTCCTCATCATTTATTAACAATGCAATGTCACGCCGAGAACAATTTTCGATTTCTATGACGCAATTACTATGTATTATGTCATCTTCTCTCCACAAGTCTCTACCATATGAACCATAATACCATTCATCTGAATCGTCTATACGCCATTTTATATACGGTAACGCAAAAATAATTTGCCCATCATCATAAGGATATGATAGGCTCTCTAATCCACTTTGCGGATTGCAAGAATAAAGTGCACGATTTATTCCGCCATCATTCGTTTGTATTGCAAAGTTAATCGTATCTCTATCAAATACATATCCATTGCAAGTAGTATTGAACGAAAGACTGTTGTCTACATAATATACGACTTTATGAAGTAGTTTTTGTTTTGAGCTATCTGAAATATAAATAGTATGGCAACCATTTCCTATGGCATTGATTTTCCGCAAATCTATTTCATAAGTATTGTCATCATTCGTTGCACAGCTATTCAACGGATAAAATCTATTATCATTGCCTGCCTTGACAATGACTCTTTCGACTTTAAGCGATTGGTCTAAAATTACTTTCAAAGACTTAACGCATTTATAAAAAGGATACTCTATGTCGTCGCGTACAAACAAAATCGATTCTATATTACGCCCCTCAATAATAACGTGCGAATCTTTCGGTTGTTGTTTAAAGAATACTTGCTGTGTTACTCCTGTAATATAGTCGTTTTCCTCGGCAATTACGGTGGACGTAAATTGGTTAATATTGCGAACTGAACAAGTTGTTAGTTTTTCAAGCTGTACGTTGCTCGGATGTACCACATAATATGTATTCGGTTTGCAATTCTGAAGCCTAATTTCACGACTTAACCTAAAAATAATAAACTCTCTATAAAGCGACTCTTTCGAGTCGTATATTTGACGTTTCAGGTATCCGCTCTGCAAAGTATACATTTTTACTCTGAAGTGGAGCGTCTGTTGCGCTTGCGTACCGAAAAAGTTAAATGGTATGGAAATCCGCTTGATTTTACGCTTTAGGTCGCTACCTACGATATAGCCTTGCGTTTGGAATATTATATTGTCATCATTAAAAATCTCAAGTTCGTACTCATCAGCCAATTCATCAATTGCTCGAATTTCTGGAATAAATATAGCGGCATTACCACTATCGTCAACTTCATAAGCAGCATAGATTTTACTGTAATCGCTGACAATATGTTCGGTAGCCATTCGTTTGCGGCGTTTAATCATGTCGTTGCTTTCATCCAAAATTCTGTTTATAATTTCATAGCAACTTTCCGAATAAAAAGATTCGTCATTATATCGCCCATTAAAATATATGTCATCAAAAAATGCAAATAGTGTATTAAGTAGCTTTATTCCTTGCTCTTTATTTTGCGTAAATAAATACTTGAAAGAAGATTTAATGGCATAAGTTTTTCCTTCGAAAGATGAATCCTCATCCATATTCACTTCGCCTGAAAACTTTTTGTCAAGAAAATTAGCGATTTCCGTATAAAGTGGATCATTTGGTTGAAAATCGTATCCAACAACGTCTGTATCTGTATACCAATTCCACAAAAGTCGCACAAATGAATCACGGGATTTATCCGGAGCAAATGCGTGCAACAAGAAAACCTCACGGAACATTCTCTTATTTTCTTTGGACAAAAATAGCGTTTTGCCGTGGTGCTTTAAGGAATTTTCAAACTCATTATAAAACTTAATCGGAGAAATAGAAGCATCATCAAAAATTTCGCCAAATAGCTTTACCCAAAAACGACTTTCTTTATCGTCGTCCCACGTCTTTGCAATATTGATAATTAAGACAATCAGTTCGTTAATATCTTCCGAACGATAAACTTTTGACCAACTTTGTTGTGCTGCGCGGTAAAACTTGCGGCAATCGGCTTTCATTTGTTCTATTTCTTCATCATCAAAAACAACGTCACCGACAAAATCCGATTGCATTGCTTGCGCTATCTTCTGTTGCAGTTCTTCCATAAGTACCTCTATTTATTTCACGATAGTAGTTTAATCTTTCAAGCAACCAATCGGAACAACAATTACACCGTCGTCGCGTTTATAGCCATATTCCGTTCCCGTGATTACAATTTTCAAATCGGGTAGACGAAGAGGGCATTGTGTTTCCGTCTTATTGTATTCTGAAATTAGTCGCTCGATTTCGCACAAGTGTTTTGCCCCTAAGTCGATTTCGCTCGAACCGAGCTTGAATTCAATCAATGCATATTTGCCGTTATTTAAGTGCAGGACGCAGTCGGCTTCGAGACCGTATCTGTCATGATAATAAGAAATTTCTCCGCCGAGTACAGAGCTATATACTTTTAGATCACGTATACACAGCGATTCGAATAAAAACCCGAGCGTTTTGAAGTCGGTATTAAAATAATCGGGCGATAGTCCCATTGCCGCAACGGCAATGGAGGGGTCGATAAAATTTCGTTTTGCCGATGAGCGAATAGCCGTTTTGGAGCGAATAGCGGGACACCATGCCGAAATATCGTCTATAATGTATAGCTTTTCGAGTGCGGAAATATATTCCGCAATTGTTTTTTCGGAAACGTCGCAAGTTGACATTACATCGCGATAAATAGTTTTCAAATCGGCGAGTGTGCAAATGTTTCGCGCGTAAGAACGCAAAATCGTTTCGGCCCATTTTGAATTTCTCTTTACCTTGTCGATGTTGGAAATATCCATTTTGTAAGTCTGAACAAACAAATCTTTTGCGATTTCCAATTGATAATCGCCTACATCGTCCGACACACTTGCCGGCCAGCCGCCACGACAAATAGCAAAGATAAGGTCATCAATCGACAAATTCGAAATACAACCATCGAAGCTTTCGGGATTATTAAAAAGCTCTGTAAGAGAAACCGAACCGTTCGATTCATTGCTTTCGTAAAGGCTCATCGGACACATTGTCATCGTGGAAATGCGCATTGTTCCGGTGTGTGGTGTTTCAACCGTCTGCGACGACGAACCCGTCAAAATATATAATCCTTTTTCGCCGCGGTCATCTACCGATTTTCTGATTGCTCCCCATAATTTCGGCGCGTCTTGCCATTCGTCAAACAAGCGCGGATTATCGCCAATCAAAAGTTTCGACGGCATTTCTTTCGCTACTGTCAAGTAGCTTTCACGTTTATCTTCGTCTTGAAACTCAATTACGCTTTTTGCTTTCTGTTTTGCTGTTGTAGTTTTACCGCACCCCTTCGGTCCGACAATAAGCGTAGCCCCGAATGCTTTTAATTTTATGTCCAACAATTTATCTGCGATTCGCTTTTTATACTGTTTCATTTAGCACCTCAAAAACAGTATAACATATTTAAGAAAAAAAATCAATAGCATTTCCACAATTTGCGGCAACTAATTTCCACAATTTGTGGCGATTATCTGCGATAATTTGCGTAAATTTCAAAAGCGGGTTTCCCGCTTGTTGAGGGGCGAAGTTGTGGTACTTGTGACCAACTTCCTTATCCTGCTTAGGCATCGAGAAAGATACCAATATAGCAAAAATTATTGGGCAAGATTTCGGGCGTAAAATTATCGTAAATTATGGCTTCGTTCGCTGTATTTATCGGTTGCTTTGTGGTATAATGAATGTATGGATAAGGTCGCGTACCATTTTAATAAGAAAAAACTTCGAGCCAAGACGGACGGCAAATTTCTGTATTACTATCCCTGCAACGAGGAAGATAAGGCTAATACTTTCCTTTACGGTAAGGGGTATTTCGTCATAGAAGTTACCGAAAAAGAATGGGGAGCGTTATTCGAGTTGGACAGATTCGAGTACAATAATTGGCACAAAGTGTACCGCCATAACGAGCCGTTTCCTGAAAACGAAGAACAACTTTCTCCGGAGCAACAGCAAAAATGGATCAATCGCGACGTGCCGCTTGCGGTTACTACTGCCGAGCGGATAGACAGAATACGTGCGCTATCCACGCTTACAAAACGCGAGCGCGAAGTGTATTGTTTGAGCGTGGACGACGGAATGACGCAAAAAGATATAGCCGCGGAATTGGACATAACGCAAGGTGCGGTATCTTCTACTTTCCGTCGCGCAAGACGAAAATTGGGCGCTTACGATCTGAGCAAAGACAATACATCGGACGATATTGTTTGGAAGCTTTGGGAAATATATATACGCGACTTTGAGTTGCCCGATTTCCTTGACGTAGAAATAGAATTTGTCATAAGGGGCATATTCGGAGATATTCTTCCGTTCATAAATTGGTTTTACAGCATCGGCGAGCTGTGCCGCTATATACTTCGCTACTATCTATTTGACGAAGATAAAATCAATGCCGACATAAAAAACTATCTTTCAACCGCGTCGAAAATAGAACAGCAACATTTCAAAGATTATTACGAGGAGCAACCGCTAATCATACAAGGCGTATATGTTCGGCTGTGCATGGAAGTAAAAAACCGCGAAAGAAACGGTTTACACGACTCGCACAAGGCATTCGAGAGTATTTATACTGCGGTGGAAAAACTTGCAAAACCGTTAAAGAAAACCGTAGAACAATGCCTAACAGAGCGGCTTTATCCTTTTGTTGCCAATATGCGAAACGGCCGATTGCGAGCATTTTACGAGTATTATACAGGCAAAAAAATAGCGCACTGAAAAAATTTTTTGAAAATTTTTAATTTGATATAGTATTTTCGGTGTTCTCGTGGCTTATATATAGGAGGCGCTTGCACAAAGCGAAACAAAAACTTAATATTGTCGAACAGACATTTTAAGGTCGGCTTTCGAACGGAGAGCCGATTTTGTTTTATTCCGAAAATCTATAAAGGAGGTAAAAATATAGGCTATTACAGTAATCACGATTATACTTGGCTTTATCCGAGAGAGAAGCACGCTACTATTTCCGTTCTTGCATTCAGACAGCAAGATTTGCCTGCACAAGACAACTATCTTGTAGAAGCGCAAGCGGAATACTCGGTGCATTGGCTGAAACGCAAAACCGGCATATTTCAAACCGAAATTGCCGAAACAATAAAAAAGCTAAATGCACAATTTCATCCACGCGGAAAGAATAAGGTTTTGGAATGCTTGCAATTCGGCGGCAATCGGGAGTTTTGGCAAGACTTTCCCGATGAGGAAGAAATAGAAATGTACTTTCGGCATTGTTATGATTTTGCCGTAAACTACATAGGTTTTCTGCAAACGGATAAGAACATTATCTGCGCTTTAACAGTAACCGAGCCGAACAGGCGAAATCTTTTCTTGTACTATCTGCCTATCACGGATAGATGGAAAGTAAAGACAATGGGAAACGCCAAAAGCGAAAACGGAAACAAACTGCAAATGCGCGACGAAAGCGGCAACCCGATTTACAAAACAAGACGGTATATAACAAAACCGTTATTGTGCCATTCCGAGTTTTGGAAGCAACGCGGCGAACAAATGTCCTACTCCGTTTTGCAAGAGTACTTTTATCAAGCGATATCCAAGCGTTACGGCGCGAAGCGCGGCGAAAGTACGTCGCTACTCAAATACACTACTCCCGAACAGGCAGAACGTTTTAAGAGATGCGCCGACGACGAGTACGACGTTTTCAAAAATCCGAAAGGAATTTGGGTGTAATCTATTGACAAAACATAAAAGATATGCTATCGTATATATACGATACTTATTTTACGGAGGACTGTCATGGTTACACGCAAAGAGGATACGCCGAAAAGACTTGCAAGCCGCAAGTATGAGGAAAAGAACAAGGGCAAAAGAAAGGCGACGAGCGGCAATTTTCAGACGATGATCCCGCGCGAGCTTTTAGAGACAATCAATGCGTTTTTGAAAGAATACGGTTATACCAAAGTCGAGCTTATTCAAGCCGGTTATGAAGAATTGCTTGCAAGGCACGATACCGATTTTGCAAAGCTCAAAGACGGGTATGACGATTTCTTCCCAAGCGAATTGGAACAATTCAAAAAACAAAAATAATTTTAATTCGTAAATACCCGATCAGACGAACAGTCCGGTCGAGTAGTTTACAAAAATCTATCAAAGGAGAACGAACGCTATAAATGATGAGAGAACATGGTAATCATAGGGCGAGAGAACATTGTAGCCGTTCGATAAAGAGAACATAGTATGTCGTAGCATCAAAATAAGGAGATTTGAAGCAACATAACTTCGTGTCCGTGGACTTATCTACGGGCACAACACAAACAACAGATTATGAAATTACACAGGAACAGATAGAAACGAGTGCGCAGATATTGGCGAACATCTTACTTGATTATGTAAAGCAACACGGGGATACTTCTATCTTATCCCCCGAGAGAGTATTCGGCAAAGGAGAACAACACAATGAATAAACGAGCGGTTATATATGCGAGATTCAGCTCGCACACGCAAACAGAGCAGTCAATCGAAGGACAATTACGTGAGTGCTATGACTACGCCAAGCGGCACGACTTACTCATAGTCGGCGAGTACATAGACCGCGCATTGACGGGAACGACGGACAAGCGACCGAGCTTTTTGCAGATGATTGACGATAGCAAGAAAAAGACTTTCGATTACGTTCTTGTTTACCAGCTCGACCGCTTTGCTCGCAACCGTTACGACAGTGCAAACTACAAAGCGAAGTTAAAGAAAAACGGCGTTCGCGTACTTTCGGCGAAAGAGAACATAACCGAAGATGCGAGCGGTATTCTCATAGAGGGTGTACTCGAAAGTATGGCGGAATATTACTCCGCAGAATTAAGTCAGAAAGTCCGTCGAGGCATTAGAGAAAGCCTATCCAAGGGCTATTTCATAGGCGGATATAAGTTATTCGGTTACGACATTGTAGACAAGCATTGGACGATAAATCCCATAGAAGCACCTATTGTAAAAGATATGTTCGAACGATACAAGAACGGCGAGAAAGCAAAAAGCATAGTCAATCGTTTGAACGATATGGGCATACACAACAAGAGCGGAGCGAAGTTTACCGTCAATTCCTTTGCTAAAATAATCCGCAACAGCAAGTATATGGGCGTAGTTATAAGTAATGGGCAAACGTATAACAACATAGTACCTGCGCTTGTGGACGAACAAACCTTTAAGGCTTGTAATGATATAATGGATAACCAACGGCACAAGCAAAAGTCTGTGCAAGACCATAGCCCGTACATATTGAGCGGAAAACTCTTTTGCGGCAACTGCGGTACGCTTATGACCGCCGAGGACGGAACAAGCCATACGGGAAAGGTCTACCACTACTACGAATGTTTTAATCGTAAAGTCCATAAGGAACAATGCAATAAAGCAAACATTACCAAAGAGAAGCTGGAAGATTTGGTATTCGGCAAAACCGTTGAGTATGTATTGCAACCGAGCATAATAGACAAACTCGCGGCGGCGGTTACGGAAAAGTTTAACGAGAGTTTGCAAAAGTCCGATACGCTTGCTCTGCTCGAAAAGGAACAAAAGCAAGTACAAAAAGCAATAGACGGATTTCTTTCAGCGATTGCGGCAGGAATTGTTACCAAATCTACGAAAGAGAAACTACTCGATTTGGAACGGCAAAGCGACGAATTGGAAAGTAAAATTGCGGTAGAAAAGGCGCGGCAAATACAGCCGCTCGACGTTGAAAAAGTAAAAGCGTTCTTAACTTACTTTGCGAGAAAACAATACCAAAGCAATGAAGAAAAGAACGAATTTTTCAACTCGTTCATATACCGCGTGGTGTTATTCGATGATTGCATTTATATCTTTTATAACACTTCACCGAATATGCCGATGAAGGTTAAACTTGATAAATCCGACTTAGCAGAACTGCGCGAATACCGCGAACATAGAAAAAGCACCCGATTTCAACCTCTTGGGTTCAAATTGGGTGCTTGTGGCGGGCAAGTGGTGATTGCGTTTGAACTTTTTCCACTACTTCTTTCGTATCGTCTATGGTCATTTTTTCAATATCTTTGCCACCGCGAATATTGAAATAAACGACGGTATTGTCATCACTGACAAAAACTTGGCTCACAAGGTGGTCTATAATTTGCTTTTGGTAATCTTTGTCGTTTACGTCGCCTTTGAGCAATTCATCAATAAACACAAGCAAGTCTTTCTTTGTCAGCTTATAACCTCGCTCTAATTCGAGTTGCGCCTTTTGTGTTTCAAGGTCGTTAAGCAAAACTTCGTATTCTGCCATTTTCGTTTCGATAGAGTTTTGCAATAATACGCTTTTTGCTTTTACGAATGTGTCGGTAAGTTCGGATACTTCCTGACGTATTTTTGCTATTTTCGCCGTAATGCTTTTCAGATTTTGCTCGTCGGTTCGTTTATTGTAATACTCAAGAACGTCATTTACGGCAGTTTCCGCATTTTCGGGGTTGCTCAAAAACTCTTTCACGCAAGCGGTAACATATAATTCGAGATTATCTTTGTTTTCACGCTTTTTATCGCATTTACCGCCACGATGTTTTTTACAAATATAGTAGTGATGTTGCGCACCCGTCTTACTTGTTCCGCCGTCGGCTACCATTTCGGTTCCGCAATGACCGCAGAATAATTTCCCCGTAAGCAGATAAGGCACTCTTGCAGTTTCTTTACCGCCCAAAGTATACCTGTTTTTGGCAAGTCTTTCCTGTACGGCATCGAACGTTTCCTTGTCTATAATCGGCGGATACATATTGCTGCACTCTCTGCCGCCGAAAGTAAACGTGCCTGTATATTTTTGATTTGTCAGCCATTTATCGAAAGATTTGCCTTTCAGTAATTTTCCTTTAATGCGATAACCTTGTTCATTAAGCAGATCGGCTATTTGCTTTTTTGTGTAACCTTTATTGTAATAGTTAAAAGCAAGCCTTACAAGTTCAGCCTCTTCTTCGTTTATTACGACTTTTTTGTGAAACTTATTCGGTTTACCGGGAATAGGTTCATTTTCGAGTTTGTATCCGTAGATAAGCGTTCCGCCGCAATATGAGCCGTTTGCAGCACTTATATCGAGTCCGTCGCGAACACGTTTAGAAAGTCGTTTGCTGTATTTTTCGGCGTTCCACTCCAAAAACATTTCGTAGAACTCGCCGCCTTCGTCTTCCGCAATCGGTTCAAGAGCAGACAAAACTTTGATACCTTCTTCTTTCAGCATTTCTTTATACATAATGCTGTCGCGACGGTTTCTCGCAAAACGATCGAACATGTACACGATGATATACTGAAACGCTCCGCTTTTTGCGTCGGCGATCATACGCTGAAAGGCAGGTCTTGCGTCATTCGTTCCCGTCCGAGCTTTATCCGAATAAATATTTACTATATTGATATCTTTACCTTCGGCAAATTCTTTGCATATACGGACTTGAGCCTCGATACTTTGCTCGTTTTGACTTTGAGAACTGAATCTGGCGTAGATAACTCCGTTGTCCATTGTTTTTCCTCCGAGAAGAAATTTGTTTTTTCGGCAAACGAACTATCGGGAAATGGCGGAACAGTCAAGGAATAAGTAGAAAATATTGCCGTATAAGTCGATTAACTCATAGTTTTCAGCGATATTTTATACCCTTGACGGAGCCGACTTTTTCCGATACCATAATACCGAAAAATAAAATACTATCTTTTAATTTTATCCTTTAGTAATTTTTCCAGATACGGTTTTATTGAATTAAGGATGATCGCTGTTGCTTTTTGATTTTGTTTATACGTTCTATTCCTTTTATTGAACATATCTATCAAGAATTGATAATCTTTATACGCATCAAATCCGTTATATTGAGTCGGCTCAAAATCATCGTTTTCATATAAATATCTCAAAAGCTTTCTCGTGAAATATTCAGATGTTAATTCAATAAACTCGTTTGATTCAACAGCGTGGAGCAACTTAAATAATTGCTCCTTAATCGTTGCCAAATCATTAAGCTCTTTTCGTTCAAATTTATGAATGCATGAACTACCGATTGGATACAATATGTTTCCGTTTATTTTATTTTTTATAGTAAACAGATATCTTAAATTCTCTTTACCGCATACACATGATTCGCTTAGAGTATCGTCCTCGTCTACATCATAAATTTCCCATTCGTATACCGCGGCATTCCAATTAGACGAATCGGAATACTTTAATACAGCAGATTTTAGGTTTCTTAAATATAAACTTTCCATTTTCCCCTCTTTGAACAATATCTTTAAGTGCCCGATTTCAAGATATCGATATATCCCGAATATTCGAAAACTCTGTCGCGCGCCTTTGTAGTCGTTTCGTTCAGTATACCGACTTCAACCATTTTTTTGACTGCACCTGATACGCCGTTATACGACAAACCGAGTGCGGTTGCGGCTCCGCCGATTGAAATAATAGGGTGTTCCTTGATATAATCGAAAACCTTTGAAACCGTTTCGGTTTTCTTGACAAGTTTTTCTTCGTCCGACTTGATAAGCGAATTTATACTTTCGATTGTCTTGATACCGTCGTCGCAAGTTTCGATTATTCCGTGTAAAAAGAATTTTATCCACTGTTCGTAATTACCTTTGGTGCGGACTTCGCTCAATCGGTCGTAGTATTCGATACGATTGGTTTTAAGATACAGCGACAAATACAATACGGGACGACGAAGTATTCCGTCGGCAAGCAACATTAACGTGATGAGCATTCTTCCGATACGACCGTTGCCGTCCAAAAACGGGTGAACGGTTTCAAATTGATAATGCACGAGCGCAGTTTTCAGCAAAATATCCATATCGTAGTCGTTTATAAACTTTTCAAGGTCGCTCATTGCGGTTTGCATATCTTCCACTGTCGGCGGAACGTATCTTGCAGTTTGCAAATTACTGCTTGACGAGCCTATCCAGTTTTGACTACGGCGAAATTCTCCCGGATTTTTTTCTTGTCCGCGAACGCCTTGCATTAAAACCCTATGAGTATCGCACAAAAGGCGGTTGCACACAGGCAATTCTTTCATTCTTTTAATAGCATAGTTGAGTGCGTTTACATAATTAACTACGTCGTTTACTTCGAGATTGACCGCCACGTCAACGTTAGGATTAAGCACGTCTTCCAAAGTTGCCTGCGTTCCTTCGATCTGACTACTGAGCAGTGCTTCTTTACGGACGTATGCGCTTAAAAACAAGTTCATATCGGGAATAAGTTCCGACGTCATATCCAACTTGCCGAGATAGTTATGCGCCTTAGAAAGCAACGCGACCATTTCAGCGTCCATTTCGATTTTAGGAAACGGCGGCAACGGATTAGGTCTATACGCTTTGTACCCGGCAATACCGCCGAGCGCGGTAATATATTGTCCTGCTCTGTTCATACAGCACCCCTTGAAATTATTCTGCTATTATTATAGCCGTTATTTCGCAAAAAGTCAATATTATGAAATAGTGTATTGCAAATATTTTTCGTTATTTCATTCAGCCGTTTGGTTTTTCTTGTCGAAACCGAGCGGCTTTTTTTGTTTTTATCTGTTTGTAAAAATTTTATCGTAAAACTTTTTCGATGTCGCAAAGATTTTGCGAGTTTGACTTTTAGAATAAATACAAAAGTTGTTGAAAAGTTTTAATTACGACAAAAGATGTCGTATTGCAGTCCTAAAATTTCATCAAGAGAATTTTCAAATAGGAAGAAAACCTTCCGGTTTGACTGCTAAGATACGACTACAAAAATATTTTAATTGGGACAAAAGGTGTCCAGTAAGGGGCTTACACTTTTTGTAAGATAATTTTTAACAGTTGCAAAACCTGCAACGTGAGCGAAGTAAACTAAAACCACTAAAACAAACGGGAGACGATAAAATGAACGAACAATACCAAAAGGTCGCATACATAGGGCTGAGAAAAAAGGACGGAAGTTACGCCGTCAATATTCCGCTGTATGTAAAACTCGACGAAGTAGACAAAAAGGACATGGACGAGTCCAGAGAAGAAATTATCCATAAGGTTACGGAAATTATGATGCGCAGGTATGAAAAACAACTTGCCGAAATTATGAATTCCAAGCAACCGCCGCCGACGGAAACGAAGTAGTATTTTCGTTCAATCGTTTCCCGTTGGTTTAATAAAAAATACCCTTGCATTTGCGCAATGAAAGGAGGTAAAAATTATGCCATATCAAAAGTGTAAAATATACAACGACGGAAGTCATTTCATAGCGATTCCGCACACGACAAGACCTGCCGTGCCGAAACGCTACCACCCCGAAAAAGTAATCGAGGTCGTTGACGATACGCCACAACAACAGCAGTTAAACAAGGATAAGTGTAACAGTGAAGAGGCGTTGTCAGCACTTAACGACTCAAACAAAGTCGATTCGGGAGAATGTTCGAAAGAAAGCGAAAGCCCGTCCACGGACGAAATTTCAAAGCCTACGACAACACGAAAGATAACCCGAAGGCAACTGTTCGACGAACTGTATGAAGAATGTAAAAGCCTTAAAAAGCGCGGGCGCGAAAAGTATATTTACGACCGTATGAAAAAGTATTTTGCTAACGCCGAAGCTGCAAAGCAATACGTTGACGGTCAATTCGACAGACTGAAACGTAACGCTATTGCCAAGCGCGTCAGACTTGTCCGCAAAGTAAACCTGCAAACATTCAACTATTTTTGTACTTTTACTTACGATAATGCCAAACATACCGAAGAATCTTTCAGAAAGAAACTTTCCGATACATTCAAGAAAATGTGTTACCGTCGCAAATGGAAATACGTCGGCGTGTGGGAACGCTCACCGGATAAAAAGCGATTACATTTTCACGGACTTTTCTATATTCCGCCCGATACAATGGTCGGCGAACTTGTGGAAGTGAAGGACTACTCGCCCGTCAAAGAAAAAGTGCAAACGACGTATCAGAATACATATTTCAATGAAAGGTTCGGCAGATCGGACTTCAAGGAAGTAAACGAACACGTTTTAAGCGAAGCCGTGAGATACATTATGAAGTATCTCGAAAAAGACGGCGGGAAAATCGTTTATTCAAGAGGTTTGCCGCAATATTTCATATCCGACATTATGGACGAGGATGTTGCCTGCACCATAGGCCAAGAAGATAGAAAACTTCTTCTTTTCGACAACTTCAACTGCTGGGATGAAGGTTGCCTTGTAGGCAAAGTAAGCAAAGAAGTGATAGACCAGATGCCGAAAGCAAATTAAAAGGCGCAATCTTGCTCCGAATAGCACATAAATGAAAAATCGCGCGACGGTGAAAGGCGAAGAACGCCAAGCGGTTTAGCGGCGGCTTCGCCTTCCGTCCGCGCTTTCATTTATTTATACGGGCGATTGCGTTTGATTTGCATGCACTTTTTACGGCGTTCGATTAGCAAGCCGAATTTAATCAAGTTTGGTTTTTAGTCGGTCGATTGAGTCGGTGCGTGGGCTTGTCTGCGGCGGAGCGAAGCGACGCCGCTCTCGTATCAAGACAAGCCCACGCTATGGTGCCAAAATTTAATTTTACAATCAAAAAAACTAAAAATTTATAATCCAAGGAGAGTGATATATGACATACAAAAACTGGCTCAATCTAATAAAACTACTAAGATAAGGTTATATACATTGACTTTCATATATGGTTGTGGTATAATGTGGGCGATAAAAGTGCGCCGATTATGATATTCGGTGTACAAAATTATTTGAAGTTTGTTCATCGAAGATGGAGGTGATTTCGTTGGAACAATCGAAAATTGAAGAAATCATATGTAAATTAGATTCTAATCATCCTTTGAAAAATGTGGGCAATACCGAATACCTAAATACGCTTATAGAAAAACTTGCAATTCTACAAAATCTAAAAGAAATAAAATTGAAAACTCTTGTGTGCGGAAACGAACCATATTCAAAATTCAAATACAATCAAGGCGTTGCCGAATTGATGCTTTATATTCTTTTTTCGCAGGAAAAACTTCCATTCACAAGTGAGGTAGAACAAAATTCGGGCAACAACAGCAATGTCGATATAGTCCTAAAACATAAAGGCATTTATTTTAATTTTGAAGTAAAATCACCGGAGTATGCCGAATCTGAAAAAGGTGTTATAAGTGGCGGATATGCAAATAGGTTCGGTGATAAACAAAGTAACGCTTTTATATTGTCCGAATTTAACAGTATGTTAGCCCCTAATATCGGAAAGGCAGGATATAAAGAGATAAAGGAAACGCCACTTTCAGATAACAAGGTTAAAGATTGCTTGCTTTCGGCACAACAAAAATTTAGCGCCCCATCAGAAACGAATTTCAACATATTGTTTATTTGTACAACGACGGCGGAAATGGTTAAATATTGGAATTATATTGTAAACGAACAGTCGGGATTTTTTAATTCTGTTAGTGATATAAGTTCTTTTCTAAGTACGAATAAACAACCGTTGACTAGAAATGATTTCAACCGAGTCAACGCAATTATCTTGTCAAACGCAATTACACTAAATGAGCGTAGAGATGCAAACGCATGGGATGTTGCCAAAGCAATAAATATTGTTTTATCAAATCCTTTTGCTGAATGTAACTCAGTTGGCAAATTTCAGATCCTGTCCGAAATCTTTCCACATAAAACTTGTGAATTTGTAAAAATGATATTTGATGAAAGGGTCAAACATCCTGATATACCCGAGTTGTGTCACGCATATACATTTGTTTCGGAAAACGGTTATAACATAAATCAAGAAAAAACCAAAAGAGGAGAAAATCGATGAGAAAGGAATATATTGTAAGAAGTTTTGACGTTTCCTATTTTAATCATATGGAGTCAACGACTGATGACGAGATGTTTGAACGGAGCCTGAACGAAGAATATGGCAAACACGGATTTTCGATTTGTGCAACAATTCCGCAAATAAATGCGGAAGAAAAGGTCGTTGCTTACAAGTTTATTTTTGTAAAAGATTTAGAAGAAGATGAGGAATAATCATGAATAGAACTTCAACGAAAATTATTTTTACAATCTGCACCGTATTTTTGCTTTTCTTTGCGGCGTTTTCCGTAACACAAAGCGTTAATATTGCTTATGCCGAAGAAATTCAAAAGCCTACCGCAACGGCAACCGGTGCTTGTGGAACTAATGCTACTTGGACTTATTATGAAGACACTTCAACTTTGGAGATATCAGGTAGCGGAAGCGTCAACACATACAATGTGGGGGCAACGCCTTGGTATTCCTATGCCGACAATATTAAAAAGATTATTGTGAACGATGGGATAACCGGCATTAGCAGTGGTCTTTTCAGTGGAATGTCGGCATTGGAAGAGTTGACGATACCGTTTGTAGGAAGAGATCAATACATAAGTTCATCGTCGAGTACTTCTGAAAGCAATAAACATTATCCGTTGGGATATATGTTTGGTAATAGCAGTTATACGGGTTCCGTCTCTGTTCGTCAATATTACACATACGACTACCTTCGTTCGGGAAAATACTATGAAGATGGTGCATCTTATACTGAGCAATACTACATCCCGACGACATTAAAGACGGTGACGGTAACGAATGCAAAGTATATATTCTATGGGGCATTCTCTTATCTATACTCGGATTATTCGACGGGATCAACCAGAACATCACCGTTGAATATAACTACAATCAATCTGAATGAAGGCATAAAGCGAATCGGCTCTTATGCTTTTGCAAGTTACAATTATTGTAGCGAGAGTTACAAAGGCAATACAAGTTACCAATACATCACGAGTAATCTTGAGAATGTAAACTTGCCGAGCACGTTGACATACATAAGCGATTCCGCTTTTTACAATTGCGTTAAGTTGAATAACGTAGAGATTCCCGGAACGGTTACTGACATTGGCGACTATGCATTTTGGAATTGCAAGGCTGCTACTATCAATATTTTAAGGAATACAACAGACATTACGGCCTATCAGCACACCTTCACTAATGTTCCCATCGTAAAGTATTTTGACTATTACAGTTACACAAATGGCAATAACACGTTTTACTACAACGTTTTTGACGGAAACGCCGTATTGCAAAAAACCGTAACGACCGATACGGATTTGACGTTACCTACAGCGTTGGGTGGTTATACGCTTGTTAAAGTCGGCAATATGGGCGTGGCGAACTGTACAACGCTTACAAGTATCGTAATTCCCGCTAATATTTCGGAATTATCCGATTATGCGTTTAGTGAATGCACGGGACTCGTTACGGTTACAATTCCAGCAACATGCTTGCATGTGGGTGACTATGCGTTTAACGGGTGTACGAGTATTACAACCACAACCATTGCAGAAGGAGTAAAGTACGTTGGTGACTATGCTTTCTTCAACTGCAAAAACTTACAGGAAATTGTAATTCCGGACTCGTGCGAATACTTAGGGCAAGGAGCATTCTATAATTGTTCCGGAATGAAATCCGCAACTATCGGTATTACCATTCCTACCATTGAAGACTATACTTTTATGAATTGTTCTTCTTTGGAAACAATCGTAGTCGGATTGAAAGTTACAAGCATAGGCAATTACGCGTTCAAAAATTGTACGTCAATCGGTAGAATTACTCTCAGAAAAGGACTTGTTTCTATCGGCGACGGAGCATTTATGAACTGCTCTGCCATTTCGAGAGTAACGCTTGCAGCGACCATTAGCGACATCGGCTCTTATGCGTTTTATGGCTGTTCTTCGCTTGGTAGTGTAACTATACCGGCAGCCGTTACAACGATAAAGCAATCGACTTTTGAAAATTGCACGTCTTTGGCAGTGGCATCTTACAACGGAACCGTTGGGATTATAGAAAACAGGGCGTTCTACGGCACCGCAGTTTCAGCGTTTGAATTCAAAAACGGATTGACAAGACTCGGTTCTGACGCATTTGCAAAAACTGCATTGACAAACGTTGTCTTGCCGGATTCTCTCACCGTTATCGGACAACACGTATTTGACCATTGTCAATTGACAAGTATTTCTATGCCGAGTTGCGTAAAACTTGATACAAATTGTATCAGAATTTTTGAAAACAACGGCAAAGGTATGGTCGTTACCATTAGATTTGTCAATGATGCTGTTTTGGATGATTATTTGCTTTACAATTCAGGAGCAAAACAAATTGTATTGGAAAACGGTATTGAAAAAATCGGAAATTACACCTTTGCCAAGAACATATTTGCCGAAATCGACCTGCCGGAAACATTGACAGATATCGGAAATTATGCATTTTATCTTTGTGAAAATCTGAACAATGTGCATGTTCCTAAAAATACCGTAAACATCGACACATATGCGTTTGCAAAAACATTTGCAATGACCAATATATACATGCCGGATTCTTTGAAAAATATCGGCGAATATGCGCTTTGGAAAGTTGAAGATGAAGACGTGCATGAATTGTTGACTGTGACAATCTATAATAATTGCGGTAATATTGTTGATTCCCTGTTTGAGAATCAACATATGCAATATGTCGTTATCGAAAATTCGGTTAAAACAATCGGCAACTCGGTTTTTGCAAGTTGTCCGAATTTGCGGAGCGTCATTGTCGGTAATTCGGTTAAAACAATCGGCAACAAAAATTTTGCGGAATGCCCGAAATTAGAAATAGTTTCCGTGCCTGATACCGTGCAAACATTCGGTCAGAATAATTTCTTGAACGACAATTCGGTAACGTTAAAGATAAGAAAAGTTGACGGAACAATCGACGACCACGTTTATCAGGATAATCTCCTTTTTGTAACGACGGTTTTGATTGAAGAAGGAATAAGCGTTATCGGTGAATATGCGTTTTACAACGACACGTCGGTGCAAGTTATTTCCGTGCCGAATTCGGTCAATACAATTGGTCAATACGCCTTCTACAACTGCAACAGCATAAAAGAAATCAACATTCCGAATGGTGTAACGGCCATTCGCTCGCACACATTCTTCGGTTGTGCATCGCTTGAAAACATTGTTACACCGAATAGCGTTACTCTTATAGAAGATTATGCTTTTTACGGGTGCGTAGAAGCAAAGAATCTGACGATATCCAACAACTGTAAATCTATCGGTGATAATGCTTTCTACAACTGCAAGTCCATAACGGCTCTGGAGATTCCTTCGTCTGTCACAAAAATCGGTTCTTACGCATTTCGTTCCTGCATTTTAATTACCGAACTCGATTTTAGCGATAATGTTGACGATATCGGGGAATGCGCATTCTATGATTGTAACGCATTAAAAATTGTTCGTTTAGGAAAACGTGTAACTGAACTGAAAGACAGAATGTTTTACGGCTGTGTTAATTTGACTGATTTGTACGTTAATGCACCGCTTTCGTTTATCGATGAACTTGCTTTTTATGGTGCAGAAGATGTTACGATTCATTGTGGTCGTGATGATTATATGATTGCCTTCTTTGAAGAAAACGGATTGAATTACGAAATCGACGAATTTTTAGTTTACGAATACAAAGTAGTATTCAAAGATGCCGACGGCAACGTCTTGTCCAGCGCACTTTACAAGTACGGTGAAATAGTTACCGAGCCAGCAACTCCACAAAAGGCTGCTGATAACACTTATACCTATACATTTAAGTCGTGGGATAAAGTTATTACTAAGGTTGGCGGAAACGCGGAATATATTGCTGTATTTGAGTCGCATTACATCGATTACACGGTTGTATTCAAGAACTACGACGGAACGGTATTGAGTTCAAGGACTTACCATTATGGTGATACAGTTACCGAACCGTCTGTGCCGACAAAGCCCGCAGACAATACCTATACCTACACGTTCAAGGCGTGGGATAAAGAAGTCACTTCTGTTTCGGATAGCGTTACTTATACCGCTACTTACGATGCAACGTACATTGAGTATACTGTTGTATTCAAGAACTATGATGGAACGATATTGAGTTCAACGACTTATCATTACGATGATACTGTTACAGAACCGCCTGTTCCGACAAAGCCTGCAGACAATACTTATACCTACACGTTCAAAGCATGGGATAAAGAAGTCACTTCTGTTTCGGGTAACGTTACTTATACCGCCACTTACGACGCAACGTACATTGAATATACGGTTGTATTCAAGAACTACGACGGAACGGTATTGAGTTCAAAAACTTATCATTATGGTGATACTGTCGAAGAACCGTCTACACCGACAAAGCCCGCCGACAATACCTATACCTATGTTTTCAAGGGATGGAATAAGAATATCGTTGCTGTAAGCGGTGACGCAGAATATATTGCTCAATTTGATCCCGTTTATATCGAATATACGGTCGTGTTCAAGAATTATGATGATAGCGTCTTGAGTTCTGAGACATATCATTACGGGGATATCGTCGCAACTCCCGAGACTCCTAACAAACCGTCGGATAACGTATACTTCTATACTTTTAACGGCTGGGACAAAACAGTCGTTGCATGTAACGGAAATGCCGAATATAAAGCAACATATTTGCCGAATTACCGAGAATATAGCATAGTATTCAAGAATTATGACGGTACAATACTGAGTCAGCGCAATTACCATTACGACGATGACATAATCGTTCCGGAAAATCCGACGCAAGAGGCCAATTTGATTGGAACTTTTGAATTTGTCGGTTGGGATAAAAAAATAACAAAATGTCAAGGCGATAAGGTTTACACGGCGACATACGATATCGTTTACATTGATTACACGGTTATATTCAAGAACTACGACGGAACGGTATTGAGTTCAAAGACTTATCACTACAGCGATGCTGTTGAAGAACCGTCTACACCGACAAAACCTGCAGACAATACTTATACCTACACGTTTAAGGCATGGGATAAGGAAGTTGTTTCTGTTGCAGGCAACGTTACTTATACTGCCACTTACGACGCAACGTACATTGAATATACGATTGTATTCAAGAACTATGACGGAACGGTATTGAGTTCAAAGGCTTATCATTACGGCGATACTGTTGCAGAACCGTCTACACCGAAAAAAGCCGCCGATAATACTTATACCTATGTTTTTAAGTCATGGGATAAAAACGTTGTAGCGGTAAACGGTAACGCCGAATATATTGCTCAATTTGATTCCGTTCACATTGAATACACGATAATATTCAAGAATTACGACGGGATGGTGTTAAGTTCTAAAACTTATCACTATGGTGATGCTGTTGAGGAGCCTAAATCCCCTGTTAAGCCGGCAGACAATACCTATACCTATATGTTTAAGGCGTGGGATAAAGAAGTCGTTTCTGTTTCGGGTAACGTTACTTATACCGCAACTTACGAGGCAACGTATATTGAATATATGGTTGTATTCAAGAACTACGATGGAACGGTATTGAGTTCAAAAACTTATCATTATGGTGATACTGTCGAAGAACCGTCTACACCGACAAAGCCCGCAGACAATGCTTGCACTTACGAATTTAATGGTTGGAGCAAAGGCGTAACAACCGTTGTCGATAATATAGAATATGTAGCACAATACAAAGCCACCTTTAAAGATTACACTGTAATCTTTAAGAATTACGACGGAACAATTCTTTCATCGACAATTTATCACTTCGGAGATGCGATTGCTGAACCGACGAAACCGACAAAGCCTTCTGACAACACTTATAATTATGTATTCAGCGGTTGGAACAAAACTATTACTACTTGTACCGGGAATACAGAATATGAAGCAATGTTTAGTGCCCAATATATTGAGTATTACGTAGTGTTCAAAAATTACGACGATTCTGAAATAAGCAGGCGTTCGTATCATTATGGCGATATGATTGAGGAGCCGGATGAACCTACAAAACCTGAAGATTTGGTTGGAACATATCAGTTCACAGGTTGGGACAAGGAAATTGTGGCTTGTACGCGAAATATGACGTATAAAGCAACGTACTCAACAATATATAAGGAATATAAGGTTGAGTTCAGAGATTACGACGGAACCATTTTGCATTCAGACACCTACCATTACGGAGATACCGTTTTCATTCCGCAAAAGCCTACTCGAGCGAGCGATGAAAAATATGATTACGTGTTCTCAGGTTGGGATAAAGAAGTCGTTCCCTGTAATGGAAATGCCGTATATACCGCCGCTTACGATGAAACGTATATTGAATATACAATTGTATTCAAGAACTACGACGGAACGGTACTGAGCTCAAAGACTTACCATTATGGTGATACCGTTGTGGAACCGTCCACACCGACAAAACCCGCAGACAGCACCTATACCTACACATTCAAGGAGTGGAATCAAAAGGTTACTTCTGTTTCAGGTAACATTACTTACACCGCCACTTACGATGCAACATATATTGAATACACGGTTGTGTTCAAGAATTATGACGGAACGGTATTAAGTTCAAAAATTTACCATTATGGCGAAACAGTTGAAGAACCGTCTATACCGACAAGACCTGCAGACAACACCTATACATACACATTTGCATGTTGGGATAAAGAAATTACTGATTGCGTAGGCAATGAGACTTACACCGCCACATATTCTTTTGCTGAGGTTAAAGATTCTCGCAATGAAAGCCTTTCCGGTGGTGCAATTGCCGGTATTGCCACAGGCTCGGCTGCAGCGGTAGGTTTGGGAGGTTTTTCCTTGTTCTGGTTTGTAATTAAGAAAAAGCGTTTCTCTGATCTTTTCAAAGGGTTTAAGAAAAAATAAATAAAATTTGCTTTGATTAAAAGTAAAATCTTTTGTAACTCTGCACAATAATAGCTCGGCTGAAAAGTCGGGCTATTTTTGTGTTGAAGTATTTAATTGTATTATGCATTAGCAAAAATTGCCATGAATATGAAGCGGGCAGGTTATCTATCCGTAAATTGCCATATATCTTTGGCGCATTTTGATAAAGTATTCATACACCGTCGCTTGCGCACGAGATAAAACTCTGCCTATTTCGGGGTAACTTAAACCGTTTTGTCGGCATTCTAAAGCAATGCGCATATTTTCGGTCAAATTAAGGCTTGAAACGATTTTTTCGTACAAAGTATAGTCTTGTGCGATTTCTTCTTTAATTTCGTAAGAAGGCTCGCTTACGGGCGTTAAAGCCTCAAGACTGACCGAACGGTGATAATCACTCGTTTTTCGGTTTATCAACTTCATCATTTTACGAATGCAGGCAATCTCGATAGTAATCGGCTTGCCTTTTTTGCTATAACCGATAACGTCGTTCAAATGCTTTCCGTAATGTTCGCAAAGGTACAGTGCTCCTTCTTGGACTAAATCGTAAGAGTCGCTGAGCATATAACCTAATTCGTTTTTGTGCTTGATATCGCCATACAGGTCGGCATACATTTTCTGTGCACGGCTTCCTAAGTAGCCTATCTGAAAACGCAGTTCCATAAAAGCAATAAGTTCTGCCATTTCAAGCACGTTGTTTTGTGAGATTTCCTTTTTCATGACGCTGAAATCTAAGATTTTTCTTTTCATTTGGATTTACCTCCGATTTATTTTCGCCTTTCGGCAAAAACGTGGTAGCACCGAGAAAAGATAAATGTTTTTTACTTTGCACTCGGTTACACGGAAGTCAACGAAAAGCACAAAAATTGTTGCGTGGATATAAAAAAGGTTATATGTTAATTTGCCGCACAACCTCTCCAATGAGCCAAACTCAACATAAAATCTATTTTTTTATTCCTTAAAAGTTTTCGGTAACAATTTTTTGCCGTTGACTTCCGCTTTTCTCTGTGCTACAACCACTGGCGACGAAAGGCGATAAATCGGATGAAATTAAAAGTATGAGCCAATTATATGGTTACTTTACTTTTTAGCTCAAACCTGTTATAATTAACAAAAATTGCTTATCATAGGAGGTATTATGAGTAGATACATTTCGGAAAATGTAGAGCGTCGTTTATATGCTGAATCTATGGGGTATTGCATGAATCCAGAATGTCACAAACCTTTATTTTCTAAAAATAATGGAGATATAATAGAAAAAGCACATATTGATCCCTATTGCAAAGGAGCAAACAACACTTTTGAAAATTTAATTATTTTGTGTCCAAATTGTCATACTGAGTTTGATAAAAATAACGCCTTTTCAGCTGAAGAAGTGTTAAGCTGGAAGCATATTAGACAACAAGAAATTGACCACGTATTCGGTGTGAATTTTAGGAGTTTTGATGAATTAAAAAAAGCCATTGTTCCATTATTACAAGAGAATAAAACTATTTATGAGCAATACTATTTGAGCGGTAACAAGGAGTTATGGGAGAAATTTGAGCATGTGATACTGATTAATAATAAAAAACTATTTACACTTTTATCAAACAACACCGAATTGTTGCAAAAGTGTTCTGCTAAAGCTTATTCAAATTTAGAATTGGTAAATCAATTCTTATTACACGTGCATGAATTTGAAGGAACTAGAGGTGATGAAGAAAAAGTTAGACAAGTTTTATTTCCCGATCAAATCAATTCAATTTTTGGTTTACAACCAATAAGGGATCATATGATGCCTTATACAGAATCCTTGGAACACCTAATAAAATGCTTAATAAATGATGGAAAACACATTCAACTACAAATAGGATGTGAAAATCCTTATCTTGTAATCGATAATGGTCAAGAAAGTCAAATAGTGTACTTGAATGATACACCACAACTTCGTCAACTATATTATAACTATCATTGTTTTAGAAAAGTTGGTGTTCGACTTGATTCCTTAAACTTTACTCTCCAATATCTAAATAAAAACGGAGTGCATTACGATTTTATTGAATTTGGAAATTTAAGGAATATTCTAATTAATGGCAAAAAAATTCAATTTGTTTATAAGTATTGCTTAAATAAAGCCTTTCTAATTGAAATGGCGCCTCCAAAAAACAGTATAGTCGTTAATTTGCACAACTGGAATGGAGAATGTTGCATATCAACCGAGGCTTATGATTTTGCATCTAATATAGGTGTAACACTTAAAAGTTCTGAGAGTTTTTTTAGATATGTCTACAATATCTAGTATTCGTCAAGTAGTTATAAATACTTTGCTAGAATCTTCACTATTAGATGACTTTTGTGCGGTGTATTTGTTTGGTTCATTATTGAAAGATAATTTAATGCCAAATGACATTGATTTGCTGTTTGTTTACACTCAGTATAATTATACTGCCGCTACAAAATTAAAAGAAACAAAGAAGATGCTTGAGTCCATTCTAAAAATAGATGTTGATGTTGTAGCTCTAAGTCTTAATGAGGTAAATGAAACACATTTTTTGGAAAAGATAAGAAACTACAAACAAATAAAATAAAAGGCGGTAGAATCAACGTTCTATCGCCTTAAATCTGTTTTATTGAGTTATTTAATAAAGTTGCCGTGAGTATCTCTTTTCTGCGTTAGATAATGGTCTGAACGCTTTATTTGATATTGTTTTGTTTGAAAAACGATACCTGCAACACCTTTCAGACAAAAGTAAAAGAGCCGCGTGTTCAAACGCGACTCCCTGTGGCGGCACGTGTGCTACTCTCTTTGAACTTTTGATTGAGTTTTAACTTCTATTTTTATTGCCCGTTTCCAAATTATATATCGCTATTATTTTGAAAAATTCTCTAAAATATAGAGAAAACCTTGACAAATAAAAGTTGTCTTGGTATAATATTATCAAATGCGTCGACAAATTTTGTAAGGAGCAAGGCATGGCAGTAAGTTATAAAAAATTATGGAAACTTCTAATTGATAAAGATATGAAAAAAGAGGATTTGCGCAAGGCAACTGGTATTACTACTACGGCAATGGCAAAACTCGGCAAGAACGAGAACGTCAATACTGAAATACTCGTAAAGATTTGTGCGGCACTTCAATGTGAACTAAATGACATTGTTGAAATTGTTGGCACAGAACAATGAATATTGTAAAGAATGAGATTGGTTTAATAGTATTGAAAACCAAAGCAAATAAAGTATTAGGAGAATAAGATGAATAGACACGATATTATAGATCGAATTGGCACCAAATATCATGTTGGGAACACCGAGAATGGTGAATTTAGTTATGTTCAGGCATTAAAGTCTGTAGGGAAAGATATAAAAGATTATCAAAAAGCAACGATTGGAACGAAGCATCAGTTTTTGGATATCAGATTTACCAATGATCGCTTGGTAATCTTGGTTGAGTGCAAGAACAGATTTAGTCGTTGGGATAAGGCAAAAATACAAGGACAGCTTCAGGATTATGTAAGATTTGAAAAAGCTTACTCAGATAAAAAAATCGTTGCTATCTTGGCAGAAACCGAAGGCGACGATGTTTGGGTTTGGTACGGTCAATCGGTTATTATTGATGACGAGCATAAGGTGTCGACCGAAACCGTTATTCGTATGTTTGAAGAGTATGAAAACTTGTGTTTTGGCAAGGTAAACGATAAGATTAAAATTGTTGATTCTATCAAGCAATTAAACGAAAAATTGCATTCGGATGGTATTAACGAGAAATTGCGTAGTCAATTTGTTGGAACGTGTCTTCTTGCGTTGAAGAATGGCTTGGTTTATAAAGACATTAAAGCAACAATAGATCCCTCTACGGGCAAGGAGCTTTCTCCTGAAAAAGTTGTTTTAAAAAACATTAAAGATATTCTCGAAGGTCTGCTAACGAAGAGTGGGACGGTCAATATAAACAAAGCGAGTAAATTGACAATACTTAATAATAAAGTTCTCGGCGACCAAGATGTTGAAAGTCTTACTTATGAAGAATTAAAAGAGATTTTAGAATATATCGATACAAATGTCGTTCCATATATTAACGATAAAAGTACTGCAGGGCAAGATTTATTAAACCTCTTCTTTACGACGTTCAACAAATATGTTGGTAAATCTGATAAGAATCAGGCTTTTACTCCTGACCATATTTGCGACTTTATGAGCAAAGCCGTTGGCGTAAACAAGAATTCTCGTGTTTTAGATCCTTGTTGCGGGAGTGGAGCTTTCTTGGTTAGAGCAATGACCGATGCAATGGATGATTGTGATACAGAAGACGAAAGAGAAGATGTAAAGAAAGGACAGATTTTTGGCATTGAATATGAAGACGGCGCCTTTGGACTGTCCTCTACAAATATGTTGATTCACGGTGATGGAAACTCAAACGTCATACAAGCATCTATGTTCGATAAGGCAAAGTGGATTTCGGATAATAACATTAATGTTGTTTTGATGAATCCGCCTTACAATGCGACTAAAAAATGTTGTAATCCCGAATATACAAAGAATTGGAGTGCAAACCAAAAAGAAGATCCGTCAAAGGGTTTGCATTTTGTTGAATTTGTTGCAAAACATGTTTCGAAACCTTGTAAGATTGCAGTTCTTCTCCCTATGCAAGCTGCTATCGGGAATAGTGGAGAAACAAAAGAATTCAAAAAGAGAATGTTGGACAATTATACGCTTGATGCTGTATTTTCTTTGCCTAATGAAATGTTTTATCCCGGAGCGTCGGCGGTAGCATGTTGTATGATTTTTGATTTATCGCAAAAGCACGAAAGAGCCAACAAAGAAACTTTCTTCGGTTATTATAAAGATGATAAATTTATTAAACGAAAAGGACTCGGTCGAGTTGAGAAAACTGACTCGGAAGGAAATAGTCTTTGGGTAAAAACAGAAGAACTATGGCTAGATCTTTATAGAAATAAAAAGGTCGTTCCCGGATTGTCCGTTATGCACAAGGTAACGTGGAAAGATGAGTGGCTTGCGGAAGCATATATGGAAACAGACTATTCCACGCTGACGGAACAAGATTTTCAACAAACAATCAACGATTATCTTTCATTTTTAGTAAAGGAAGGAACAGTTTATGAATCTTAACATTAGTGAATGGAAAGAATATCGGTTGGGCGATTTGTTTGAAATCAAAAAGGGTAAACGTCTAACTTCAGAAGATCAAACGGAAGGAACGACTCCATACATAGGAGCTATCGATTCCAATAATGGTGTATCTAATTATATTGGGCAAGCACCAATTCATGAAGGTAACACTATTTCTTTAAGTTACAATGGATCAGTTGGGCAGGCCTTCTATCAGCCGATTCCTTTTTGGGCGACTGATGATGTTAATGTCCTTTATTTCCGCGATAAAACCATATCCTTCAATCGTAACATGGCACTTTTTATCTGTACAATTCTTAAGCAAGAACAATACAGATACTGTTATGGTCGTAAATGGGTGCTTGATTCTATGAATGAAACGATGGTTAAGCTTCCTACAAAAGGTGATAAACCAGACTGGTCATATATGGAAAAATACATTTCATCTTTGAAAAGTCAAGCCGTTACATCTACAAAAAAAGTTGGGGATATTTCCTTTGATTACAAAAAGTGGGAATCTTTTAGTTTTGGTCGCTTAATAACAGAGGAAAACATTTATAAGGCAAAAGCTTACAGCAAAACAGAGCTTGTAACAAGCGATGTTTGGAAAGAGGGGTTTATTCATTTTGTATCAAGAACGGAAGAGAATAATAGTATCGACTGTTATGCGATGAAAAGCGATTTTTCTGATATTGAAGAAGGGAATGCGATTACTGTTGGAGATACCACATCCACTATAGCATATCAAAGCGAACCCTTTGTAAACGGAGATCACATCATTGTCATTCGAGCAGACTGGCTAAACAAGTATACTGGTATGTTTATTGTAAGTTTGTTAAGAAAAGAGCGTTATCGTTATTCATATGGCAGAGCATATCTAATGGATTCTATCAAAAATACAAAATTACATCTTCCTGTAAAAAAGCGGGATGTCAAACCTATAATTCATGATAGCCATACTTTTTCCGATGAAGGCTACTTGCCGGATTGGGAATGGATGGAGACTTATATAAAGTCTTTGCCATACAGTGATAGAATTTAACGTTCGTTCAATGATTCTTAAAATACACAAGCAAAGGAGTTACTGATGGAATATACTAGAGGATCAGAGTGGAGAAGATGGGATTTCCATCTACATACCCCTGACACAAAAAAGAATGATCAGTTCCAAGCGAATGGCAAAGGAAAATGGGAACTGTTTTATGAAAATATAGCTAATTACATTGGAGATAAAACCAATCCTCAAAAAACAATTGCAGCAGTCGGAATTACCGATTATTTTTCAGTTGAAAATTATAGAAAAGTAAAATCAGATGGAATATTGGCACGACATATTGACTTTATTTTTCCCAATATAGAACTTAGGTGTCTCCCCCTAAAAGACGGAGTAAAAATGAATGTTCATTTACTGATTAATCCATCTTTTATCGATAAAGTAGACACTATAATTCTTAGCAATTTAAAGTATTGCTCAATGGATACGGAGTATTGTGCTCGTAAAGATGATTTAATAAGATTTGGGAAAGATCTGGATGCATCTTTGGATGATGAAATGGCCTATAAAAAAGGTGTTGAAAATTTTAATATCAATTTTGACGATTTAATAAAAATATTAAAAAATCATCCAGAATGTAAAGATAATGTACTTATATTAATGCCCAATAGGAGTACTGATGGTGCATCTGCGGTTGGAAATCCTACAAGCCCGTCAGTGGATCTATGTGATTTATTCGAATATAGAAGAGAATTATATAGAACATCGGATATTATTTTATCTGCGAATCCTTCGGACATAAATTTCTTTTTAGGTAAACGAGATAAGAAACCTGAAAAGATAATGCCTTGCGTTTGGGGGTGTGATGCTCATACAAACGAAGCTATCTTTGAACCGCTTAATAGCGAAAAACAACCGACTAAAAGGTATTGCTGGATTAAAGCAGACCCGACATGGGAAGGATTAAAGCAGGTACTATTTGAACCAGAAGAGCGGGTTCGCATTCAAGAACTATGCCCAGCGGATAGAATTGACAATTATCGAATTATTGATCAAATTGTTATCGAGGATGATACGGTGCCCCATAGATTTTCGAATGATGCTATTCCCATCAATGAAAATCTTACTTGCATTATAGGCTTAAAGTCAACAGGTAAATCTATATTGCTGCAGAACATTGCACAGGCAATTGATCCTACGGAAGTAACGACAAGATTTAATACAGTTTATGCAGGCAAGAGAATTCCTTTTGAGTTTCCCATAAAAGTATATTGGAAAGATGGTACCGTCTCATCAAAAGATTCTAAAGATGATAAGAAAATAGTTTATATAGCACAGTCATATCTTAACAAGTTGATGGATGATTGTGCAGAAAAAACAGAAATTGATTCAATAATTGAAGGTATAATCACTCAGAACGAAGATTTCTGCATTTTAAAAAAGAGTTTTGATGCAGAATTGATAGATATTCAAAAACAAAACTCTTTTTTAAAAT
>ENA-UERG01000405-UERG01000405.1-human-gut-metagenome-genome-assembly--contig:-NODE-405-length-42145-cov-12.726467_pt1 | contig 42145 bp, 29 predicted proteins | sample MGYA00242954_ERZ507954 | MGnify/ENA primary metagenome ERZ507954 (study PRJEB26167, sample SAMN06115478) | human gut metagenome | host: Homo sapiens | place: China:Sichuan | collected 2015-01-21...
TTTATTGAAGCCAAGTCCAATTCCTCCAGCAATAACAATTCGATATAAACTCGGAGGGGAAGAAAAAGAAATTTCTTGGAATGCTGATGCAAAAACAGACGATATAAAAGCAATTAGAGTTTTTGATTCAGCGGCGGCTTTACATTATGTTTCTGATAATGATATTATATCCTATAAATTACCCGCAATCCAGCTTTTAGAAACCCTAGCACAAGAATGTAAGCGAATAGAAGAGCTCGTAAATACAGAAATAAATGACCATTCAACGGCTTATTCAATGCCGCAACCTCCAGAAGGTACAGATGCTCATAGATTTCTTGTGTCTTTAAATCATGATTGTACGAAAGAGCAACTTGAGAAGTTTAAACTTTCAGAACATGAATTAGAAAGTATAAAGAATTTACCGGGAGAAATCGCAAAATTAAAGGCTAACTCTGCTGCAGAATTAAAAAATAAACTGCAACAACAAAATGCAAGATTAAGTTCGCTCTATTCATTCATAGTAAGGAATAGCACCTCGGTTTCCTCTACTGTAATTAGTGAGTTCATTGCCAAGAGGAAAGAATATTGTCTCCAAAGCAAAGCAGTAAAACTTGCTCGAGAAGAAGCCTTTAAGGAAATGCCACTCAAAAATATGGAATCCAACGCTTGGCGTACTCTTTGGAATGCTGCAATAGAATTTTGCAAAAATGAAAATCAAGTTTTTCATCCTCAAGAAGGAGAGCTCTGTCCGCTGTGTCTTCAAGCTATATCTGTTCATGCGTTTTCAAGAATGAAAAAGATCCAAACTTACATTGTTGACACTGTTGAGAGGGATTTAAGCACAATTAAAACTGAACTTGAATTAATGCAAAAAAAATATAGAGAAATTTCATTTGATTTTACTCCATATTCAGCGACCATCCAAGAATTGGGGGATATTTTCCCCTTAGAATCAACTAAAAATATTACTGCTGCATTTTTCAATATATCTGAAGCTATTGGCAAACGAAGAAATTTTCTATTAACGCCGTTAGATGAAGAACCAGATCAGTCAGAATTACCAAGTATTGATGAATCTTGGCAAAATCGTTTACAAAAACAAATTGAAGAAACCCAGCAACACATCGCTTCTTTGGCTGATGATGCTAGCCGTATTGAATTACTCCAAAAACTGCAACAGAATCTTAATGAATTGTTAGGTAAACAACAAATATCTGACCGAATTGACTTAATAAGCAATGAAATTAAACGACAAAAAAGATTAGTATTTCTCTCTCGTTTAAAGTCATCAACAAATTTAAAAACAATCACGAAATTATGTACTGAAATTAACAACAAAAGTATTTTTGACCGTTTAAAAAATTTCTTTCAGGAAGAACTTTCTTATATGGGTTTTTCATATTATTCAGTTTCTTTGAGTTCTTTTGGCAGAAAAAGCGAAGTATATTGGGGATTGCGTCTTGAAAATAATGAGGGACCCAATCGTATTGCTAGTGAAGGTGAGCATAAATGTATTGCATTAGCATGTATTCTTGCTGAATTGAAAGCAGATGAACGACAATCAGGTATTATTTTTGATGACCCTGTGACCTCGCTTGATCACAAATGGAGAGAACGAATTGCTCAGCGCCTTATTGAAGAAGGGGAAAAAAGGCAAATAATCATATTTACACATGATTTAGCCTTCTTAATACTTCTTCAAGAGCAAGCGGATAAGCTAAAATCCGACAAAGTTAAATATGTTTCATTAACAAGGACAAAATACAATACAGGTATCGTATTGGACCAGCAACCTTGGGATGGGATGAGGCTTAAAGAACGTATCAAAAGTTTAAACGAGAAACTTGTTGTACTTGAAAAAATAGAAAGCACAAAGACAGAAGATGAATATCAGCAACAAGCTCGTTACTTTTATTCTCATCTTCGTGAAACATGGGAACGCTTAGTAGAGGAGAGGTTATTAAATGGCGCTATTACACGATTTAGCCGAGGCATTTCAACACTCCCGCTGAGGAAATTGGTTGATGGCATAACCCAAAATGATTATGATACTATTGAAAGAAATATGACTCTATGTAGTAACTATTTTACCGGACATGACAATGCATCCGGCTTACAGGTCTCAATACCTACTTGCAGTCGTATCAAAAAGGACCTAGAGGAACTAATCAAATACGAAGGCGAACTACGAAAGAGACGCAACTAAATTCAATCAAAGCTCATGGTCAACCTATTGTATGTCTATGATTGGTATCTACAGATCAATTGTGGTGTCGGTTGGAGGAGGCTGAGCTAGTGGGGAGAAAAGCCAACGTTCATAAATTATTGACAATGTAATATGTTTCATTTTTTTTTGATTTGAACAAATTTTCGATTTAACTTGAAATTTGTTCTTGTGGTGATATATTATTGTTGTCACGGAGGATATGAATATGATCAAGAGAAAAATTCAAGCGGTACTGGCTGATCTGGCGACAAAGTTTCCGGTGATTACGATTACCGGGCCGAGGCAGGCTGGTAAAACAACTCTTGCTCAATTACAGTTTCCGGACTATAAGTATGTCAACCTTGAAGACCCGGATGTCCGCTTGCTTGCGGAAAGAGACTCCAAGGAGTTTCTGGAGCAATATTCTGCTCCGGTAATCATTGATGAAGTTCAGCGGGTTCCCAAACTTCTCAGTTATATTCAGGTGATTGTCGATCAGGACAAGAAGAAAAAAGGCCAATTCATTCTGACCGGCAGTCAGCAGCCGAATCTTCGAGCCGAGGTTTCGCAATCCTTGGCGGGACGGACGGCGATTCTGCAACTGCTTCCGCTTTCCATTCAGGAATTAACCGAGGCGGGCATTCAGATGGATCGGGATGAATATCTTTTCAAGGGATTCATGCCGGAACTCTACGATTCCAATATTGAACCGGAGTTGCTGTACCGCAACTACTATATGACTTATATAGAACGGGATGCCCGGCAGTTAATCAACCTCCGCAACAGCTTGAATTTCGAGCTGTTCATCAAGTTGCTGGCAGGTAGAGTCGGACAATTGGTCAACCTCAGCAGTTTATCCAATGATGTGGGCGTTTCCGTTTCGACGCTCTCCGAATGGCTCTCGGTATTGGAGGCAAGCCATATTGTGTTCCGGTTGCCGTGCTACTTCCAGAATTTTGGCAAGCGGTTGGTGAAAACTCCGAAACTTTATTTTACCGAAGTCGGCTTGGCTACCTACCTGCTTGGAATTAAGGATGTATCACAGGTGGCACGAGATCCGCTTCTCGGTGGATTATTCGAAAACATGGTGGTGGTCGAAGCCCTGAAAGCCCGATATAATGCGGGCAAAGAAGGAGAACTCTATTTTTATCGGGACAGCAAAGGTATGGAAATTGATCTGCTGCTCAATGAAAACCGGGAACTCCTGCCGATGGAAATCAAAGCTGCCCGGAGCTACAATCCTGATTTTACCGAAGCGATTACCTCGTTCCGTTCATTAGTACCGAATGCCAAGCCCGGTGCGGTCATTTATTCCGGGGATTTGACTCCGACAATCAAGGAAACCCGATTCGTCAATTTTACCAATACTGGAAACGTTATTGCAGGCTAACACGAAAAACTGTTATGGAATGGCACGGGAGCGAAGAGGATTCGATGGTTCCCGTGATCATTCATATGGCATTTCGAGCATAAAGTCATCAAAGTCCTCTTCTGAAGTATTTGCATCGGGAATGTTCTGATGCCCGGAATAAGGGGTATAGGAAATGCCACAGACCTTAAAAACGGTTTCCATATCTTCTTTGGAAAGGTTCTCGCTTATGATATAAGCAACCTTTTGAATATTTCTCCTCGGCAAATCTTTCAGCTTCAGGAGGCACATGCACATTTTGAAAATATTCGGCAATCCGTGCCGAGTCATCTTTTGATCTGACAATTTGAATTTTTTGAATTCCTCGGCAAGTGTCTTCTTTTTCAGATGAGCGGTATAAATTTCTGTAACAATTTGCGAACTGTGCCCCAAGGCATTTTGAACAACGGACAAAGGAATTCCTCTCTCTGCACAAATGGTTGCAAAGGTATGTCGGCAAGAGTGAACATCCTTGATGGATTGATTCCTGCCGTGTGCCGTTTGCCGTGTGGTTTGTATTCCCAACGATTTGAGATACTTTTTGACTCGGTATGATATTCCGCTCTGATTGTCAGTGTACATTTCCATTTGCTGTGGCAAAACGTATTCATCTGATTGCCGAGCGGCATATAAGGATTGCATGTAGTCGTAGTCAAGCACGGGGACTACTACTGTCTTGTCGGTTTTCTCCATTTTCTTGGTGATAAATCCATTCTTGAAATCGATGTTTTCCCATTTGAGGGAAACAACATCGCCTAACCGCAGACCAGTATACAATGCAATTCGCATGATGGGAACAACAAAATCGTTTGAACCTGACAATATGGCTTGTATCTCTTCCGAGTCGAATATTTCTCTGTTTTCCTTATCCAACTGCATTCTTGAGAAATCAAAGGGATTCTTAGTCAAACCTCCGTCTTCCTGCAATTTGGAGAAAACCAGCTTACAAGTCATATGGATTTTATTTTGTGTCATGGAAGACAAATGTTTTACACGGCTGGAATAGGTAATCGTTTTACCGCCCCGGTTATACGATACGGTATGCAGATATCGTCCGTTGGTGCGAACATATTCCATATATGCCTCGGCATGCTTTTTCCTGACTTGCTGCAAGGTGGTAATCTGGTAGGTATCGGACATATAAGCAACGAAATCATGGAAGAAATGCCTATGCTGAGCAAGTACTTTGGGCGTTGAATTCGACAAGGGAGGCTTCTCCAAAGCCATATCGATTGCCCGGGATAAAGGAATAATGCTGCCGCCTTGAACTTCCACAAGCCGCTTTTCAAGGTACCTGACTTGATCAACCTGTACCCTTTCCTCGACATGTTCCTTCTTTATTCTCTGCTCATAGGCTTCTGCCTGTCGCCTGGTTCGACAATTGGTGCAGGTTCCCCGCAGCATCTTCCCACGTATCATGAAGCGGTAATAATAGGTTCCATTCTTGTACTCAATTCCCATGATACCAGCCCTTTCCTTGATCTGACAAATAAGATACCATGAAAAGACTCAAACTCAAAACCATTTTGCGAAAATTTTGCGAAAATGTATATTTACAGGAAAATCAAGCTCAAAAAATGCCGTTTTGCGTCTGCCTCCGGAGTAGAAGGTCATGAGTTCGAATCTCGTCGGGTGTACCATTTTTTTGTCTTCATTTCCCGTCAATGAGAGCCGGCCGGCCAATTTTCTCCGGGCGGTGAAAGCGGGAGCGGCGCTTTCGGGCGGCGGATCGACCGGGCGGCGGGAGTCAGCGCGGGAACACGTCGGCGGCGGAGAGCTGCTTGACCGGGCCGAAGCGTTCAAGCGCTTTCCGGTCGATCGTGTCGGCATCGCCTACCACCAGAAGAGCGCGGGGCTTGTCCTCGATCTCCTGACGGTAAAACTCCAGCAGGTCGAACACCGACGCATCCTGCAGCTGCCGGTAGGTCTCTTCGCGGTAGTTCAGCGGCAGCCCCAGCTTCCGGTAGTTGTCCGCCAGCGAAAACAACCGCTCGTCGAGCCAGCGTTCCGCGGCCTGGGATTTTAGCAGCGTGTCGCGGCTGTTCCCGATCGCCGCCAGATCGACGGGAAATCCCATCGACTCGACCGCCTTCATCGCGTCAGGGAGCTTGTCCGCCTGAGTGGAAAGGTAGGTCACGAAATAGTGGTTCCCCGCCGGATCATCCGGCGTTCCGTAATAGGAGTAACAGCCGTAAGCCAGCGAGTTCGATTCGCGCAGCTTCCGGAACGTGACCGACGCCATGCCGCTGCCGTAATAGCTGTTGAACAGAAAACGCGTTCCGACATCGTCCGGATTGTATCGCCTGCCGCTGGTCAGGTAGAGCAAATGGAGCTGGCTGACGTTCGGAATATGCACGAGGTAAACGGCCGGAGTTTCGATTTTCTTCTCCTCCGGCACAAACGGCAGCGGCGGCCGCTTTTCCGGCAGCGGCAGCGGCAGCAGCTCGCCGACAGTCCGCTTCAACTCCGGCAGCTCGGGGCCGTAGTATTGAATCCGGACCGGATAGCTCTTCAGCTCCCGGAGCAGGGAGGCGACTTCCGCAGGCCTGACTTTGTTCAGCTCTTCGGAGGAAAGGTTCGATTTCTCCAGATACTCTCTGCCGTAGCGGACATAGGGCAGGAGTCCGTCGGCAAGGACGGCATTCGGATTCTCCTTTTGACTCTTGCGGGCCAGCAGAATCCGGCTGACCATGCGTTGAAGCGCCTCATCGTTGACGGCGGGACGGGTCAGCAGCTCTTCCGCGATTCCGGCAATGGCGGGCAGGTTCCGGGCAAGCCCGTTGATCGTGACGACCGTCTCTTCCGGTCCGGAGGAGACCGAGACCGAGCCGGCCAGTCTGTAAAGCTCGAGTTTCAGCGCTTCGGCGGAACGGGTTTCCGTGCCGGCGACCGCGCTGTAACCGCCGGCCAGCTGCCAGAGGCGGTTGTGGCGGCTGCCGACCGGAAAGACGTACCGCAGTTGAAAATAGTCGTTCCGGGTGTTGGGAATCCATTCGAAATCGGCGCGGCGCCGGACCCGGACCAGCTCCCCCTCGAACGGCAGCCCGGCTTCGACGCACAGCTCGTCACGGCGGATTCCATGCTCGAGATCGGGAAATTCCGGACGGATTTCCGCAACCTTCATCCGGCTGATTTCGCGGAAGAACTCCGAATGCCCTTTCGCGGTTTTGAGCGGCGTCAGCGGCGGCTTCGGCAGCTTTTCGCCGGGAGAAAGTGGGCCGTTCTTCCGGTAGAGCACGATCCGGTCGCCGGTCAGATGCTTCCGGGCGAACTCCATGATCTCCGCTTTGGTGATCGATTTCCGGCGGGCGGGTTCATTTGCCGCATCCGGCCAGTCGATCCGGTCCAGATAGCTGTCGAGCAGCCGGTCGGCGCGGAATTCGTTATCCCTCAGCGAACGGGCCAGATCGAATTCGGCATGGTCGCCGATCGCCGGCAGGAGCCAGTCGGGGAAGTCGCCGCGCTTGAGTTTTTCGATTTCCGCGTCGAGCAGCTTCAGCGCCTGTTCGGGAGAGTCTCCCCGGTTCGGCACCGCGTTGACGATCAGCATGCCGTAGACGCCCGGCTTACCGCCGGCGCCGGCGCCGGCATCGGCGACTTTCTGCGGAATCGTCAGATTCTGGTCGAAGAGTCCGGCCGAGCCGTTGGAGAGAATCCGGGCGGAAAGCTCGAGCAGGTCAAGCTCCCGCAGCCCCGGCCGGTCGAGCCGCCAGACCGCGCGGCACATCTCATGTTCCGGCGTGATCAGGGTATGGACGCTCTCTCCCCGGAGCGGTTCAAGCGGCGGCAGCCCGGATTCCGGGACTTCCCCGGCCGGCAGCGTGCCGAAGGTTTCCTCGATCAGCCGCAGGGCGGAATCCGGATCGAAATCGCCGGCCAGCACGATGATCATATTGCCGGGAACATAGTAGCGGCGGTAGAACTCCATCACCCGGCGGGGCGACGGATTCTTCAGGTCTTTCGGCAGGCCGATCACCGGACGGCCGTAAGGGTGGTCCGGGAACAGCGTGGAAAGCATCAGCTGGCTGAAGCGCGCGCCCGGCCGGTCCTGATAGAGATTGAACTCCTCGAAAACCGTTTCCAGCTCCGTGTGGAAGCCGCGGAACACCGGGGAACGGAACCGGTCGAACTGGAGCCGGATGAATTTTTCCAGCTGGTTGGCCGGCAGGCTGTTGAAATAGACGGTCCGGTCGAGGCTCGTGTAGGCGTTGAGGCCGCTGCCGCCCATCTCGTTGATCGCCTGCACGAATTCGTTCTGAACGGTGTATTGGCCGGCCTGCGCGGAGAGCCGGTCGATCTCCCTGTAAAGTTCCTGTCTCTCGTCCGGGTCCCGGCTGGCCTCGCGGCGGTCATACAGCTTCTCGATCTGCTCCAGCAGAGGCCGTTCAGCCCGGTAGTCGGTCGTGCCGAGCTTTTCGGACCCTTTGAAGAGCAGGTGTTCCAGGTAGTGAGCGAGCCCGGTCTTGTCGGCCGGGTCGTCGCCGGAACCGACCCGGAAGGCGATGCAGCCCCGGATGTTCGGCGTCTCCCGGTTGACCGAAAAAGCGACGGTGAGACCGTTGTCCAGCCGGTAGATGCGAGCCTGAAGCGGGTCATCCGCCAGCGGCGTCCCGAAAAGCGGCCGGGCTCCGGCAGAGAGCCCGGTTGCGAAAACCATGCACAGCAGCAGGGCGAAAACGAATTTGTGAAACATGGCGCCTCCTTGACTGAATGTTTTTTTTCAACATAGTGCTTCGGAAGCGGAAAATCAAATGAAAACCGCGGCGTTCTTCACGCAACCGTCCGGCGGAAGCGGATCCAGGAGATCACGAACAGCGCCGAGCCGATCACGGCCAGCAGCAGGAACGGTTTCCACACCACATCGAAACCGGCCCCGCGGTAGAGGATCGCCTGGCTGAACTCCACGAAGTGCGTGGTCGGCGCCAGCTGCATGACCCAGCGGACTCCTTCCGGCATGCTCTCGCGGGGCGTCATGCCCCCGGAAAGCATCTGCATGGGCATCAGCACCAGAATCAGCAGCATGCCGAGCTGGGGCATGTTCTGAGCGACGGTCGCCAGAAAAATTCCGAGGGAAGTCACCGCGAAAAGGTGCAGCGCCACGCCCAGCATGAAGAGCGGAACGGAGCCCTCCACCGGAACCTGAAGCATTCCGTGAATGACGAAGATCAGCGAGCAGCCGGCAGCGGCCATGACCACCAGCGCCATTGACCACACCTTGGAGGCCATGATTTCGAAGGCGGTCACCGGCATCACCAGGAGGTGTTCCAGCGTCCCGTGCTCCCGTTCGCGGATCAGGGCCGCGCCGGTCAGGATGATGGCGAGCATGGTGATGTTGTTGATGAGTTCCATCACCGACCCGAACCACGCCTGGGTCAGGTTCGGATTGAAGCGGTTGCGCGTCACGATCTCGACCGGCTGCGGAGCGGAGGGATCGTTCCGGTTCACGAACGAACCGACTTCGTTCATGATGATCTCCTGGATGTAGCCGCCGCCGGTGAACGCCTGCGACATGCGCGTGGCGTCGATGTTGAGCTGGATCTCCGGCCGGTTGCCGGCAAGGACGTCCTTCTGGAAATCGTAGGGGATGACCAGCACGAACGTGTATTTGCCGTTGTCCATTTCCGGATCGATCTCGGAGCGGTCGATTCGCGCTGCCGGCAGGAACATCGGCGGGAAAAAGGCGTCGGTGATGCGCCGGGAGAGCTGCGAATCGTCCTCATCGACCACGGCCAGAGCCGCATTCGAGATGGAGTCCGGGGCGGCCGTCGCCGCGACGTAGACGCCGAGCGTGAAGGTATAGAGAATCAGCGCCAGCATCAGCGGGTCCCGCACCAGCCCCCGGAGTTCCTTCAGACCGAGCTGAAAAATGTTTTTGATCTTCTGCCGGACGGCGGCGCGGCGCGTTTTTTCCTGCTGCTTCATCCTCACGCCTCCTGCTTTCTCAAAACGGCGATGCCGAGCCCCAGGATGATCGGAACCATCACAAGCATGCAGAAGAACGGCACGTGGAGGTCGGAGAAATTCAGCGCCTTATTGAACACGCCCCGGCTGATGAGCAGCATGTAGGTCGTCGGATAGATGCTGCCGATGAAGCGCCCGAATCCCTCCAGCGTCGTCACCGGGTTGATCAGGCCGCAGAACTGAACCGCCGGCAGCATGGTGCCGATCATGGTCAGAAAGATCACGGCAATCTGGCTGCGCGTCACCGCCGAGGCCAGAAGCCCCATGCCGGTGGAGATCGTGCAGTACACCGCCAGCGACAGCACGAGCGTCGGAAGGCTGCCCTTGATCGGCACGTCGAAGATCGTCACGGCCATCAGGAGAAGCAGGAGCGCACTCAGCGAGGAGAGCAGGATATAGGGCAGCTGCTTGCCGAGCAGGAACTCCGTGCGGGTCAGCGGCGTCACGTACAGATTGATGATCGACCCCATCTCTTTTTCACGGACCACGGCCAGCGCGGCCAGAATCGCCGGAATCATCAGCAGCAGGATCGGAATCACCGCGGGCACCATCGCCGGGAGGCTCATCACATCGGGGTTGTAGCGGTAGCGGGTTTCGATGGAGGCGGCCGCCGTCGCTCCGGCCGCGCCGGAATGGTATTTGGCCCGGTCCGCCAGCCAGGAGGCGTGCATCGCCTTCACGTAGCCCTGAATGGTCTCCGCCCGCGTGGGCATGGCGCCGTCGATCCAGAACGCGACCTGCGGGGAATATCCCTGTTCCGCCATTTTGCCGAACTGAGGCGGAAACTCCACCACCAGACTGACCTCGCCGCTCCGCATCCGGTAATCGAGGTCTTCATAGTCCCGGATCGGCGGTTTCTCCACGAAATAGCGGGAGCCGGCGATGTTCAGAGCGTAATTCCGGCTCAGTTCGCTCTGGTCGCGGTCCAGCACGGCGAACGAGAGGTCCTCCACGTCCATGCTGATGCCGAACCCCATCACCAGCATCAGGAGGATGGCGCCGAACAGCGCCAGCGTCAGCCGGATGGGGTCCCGGCTCAGTTCGAGGCTTTCACGCCAGCAGCAGCTGTACCAGCGCCGGAGGTTGAACAGGGAGGGGAGAAAGCGGTGCTGTGCGGCGCCATCCTCTCCCTGTTCCGCGTTTGCCGTCAGCGCCATTTTCTCCGCCGGAGCCGTTCCGGAGGCCGGTTCCGCCTCGCGCAGATAGTTGATGAAGGCCTCTTCCAGCGTGGCCGTGCCGCGCGCCTTCACCAGCGCCGCAGGAGAATCGCAGGCGAGGGATTTCCCCGCGTGCATCAGGGAGATGCGGTCGCAGCGTTCCGCCTCGTTCATGAAGTGGGTGGTGATGAAGATCGTCACCCCGTCACGCCGCGACAGTTCGATGATAAGCTCCCAGAAACCGTCCCGCGCCACCGGGTCCACTCCGGAGGTCGGTTCATCGAGAATGAGGATCTGCGGCCGGTGCACCACTGCCGCGGCCAGCGACAGGCGCTGCCTGATTCCGAGCGGCAGGGAATCCGGGAGGCTCCGCGCCACGCTTTCGAGCCCGAACCGCTTGAGCATCTCCTCCACCCGGCCGGCGACCTCCTCCTCGGGGATGCGGTAAAGCCGGGCGTAGAGGAGCAGATTCTGACGCACGTTCAACTCGCCGTACAGGGAGAAGCTCTGGGTCATGTATCCCAGCTGCCGGCGCACCGCAATGTCGTCGTCGCCGACCGGCTTGCCGAAGAGCCGCGCTTCCCCTTCCGTGGCCGGGATCAGGCCGGTCAGCATCCGCATGGTGGTGGTTTTGCCGCAGCCGTTGGAACCGAGAAAGCCGAAGATCTCGCCGCGGCGGATGCGGAAGCTGACATGATCCACCGCCGTGAACGATCCGAACCGTTTGGTCAGGCCGCGCGCCTCGATGGCGATATCGTTCTCTCCGCCCTGCGGAAGCGGCGGTACGACGAGTTCCCTGTGGGCCGCCCGTTTGGTTTCGGGCAGGAGTCCGATGAAGGCTGCATCGAGATTGTCGCTCCCGGTCTTTTCGAGCAGCTCCTTCGGAGAACCGGTATCGAGGATCCTGCCGTCGTCCATGGCGATCAGCCAGTCGAACCGCTGCGCTTCGTCCATATAGGCGGTGGCGACGATGACGCCCATCTCCGGCTGCTCCGCCCGGACGCTGTCGATCAGATCCCAGAACTGGCGGCGCGCCAGCGGGTCGACACCGGTCGTCGGCTCGTCGAGCACCAGCAGATCTGGATCGTGAATCAGGGCGCAGCAGAGTCCGAGCTTCTGTTTCATGCCGCCGGAGAGTTTTCCGGCCGGCCGGTCCAGGAAGGCGTGGAGCCCGGTGCTCCGGGTGAGCCGGTCGATCCGGCGGCGGCGCTCGGCGGCGCCGTGACCGAAAAGGCGGGCGAAAAATTGCAGGTTCTCCTCCACCGTCAGGGTGAAATAGAGGTTTTTCCCGAGTCCCTGCGGCATATAGGCGATACGGGGGCAGACTCGTTTGCGGTGCGTCCGGCTGCGCATGTCGCCGCCGAGCACATGCAGTTCCCCCGCCTGCATGGCGTGTGCGCCGGTGACCAGCGACAGCAGGCTCGATTTGCCGACGCCGTCCGGCCCGATCAGGCCGACCATCAGGCCGGGGGGAATCTCCGCCGTCACCCGGTCCAGAGCCGGTGTCTTCCCGTAATGCAGACTCACGTCCGTGATCCGGACGACCGGCTCCCCGGACCGAAGCGGCTCCGGGGGGCGTGCGCTCATAACTCCCTCTTCTTCAACTGCAGGGCCTCGGGCCATTCCGCCGCGGGATCGAGTTTGACCCAGGTTACGCCGGGAATTCCGGTCTTGACCAGTTTGATGTATTTCCGGAGCAGGGCCGGATCGATGCGCGCCTTTACGCGGAACATCAGCTTCTGCCGCTCGCTCCGGGTCTCCACCGTTTTCGGGGTGAACTGCGCGACGCTGGCCACATAGGAGACCTCGGCCGGGATGGGAATATCCGGGATGGCGTCGAACACCAGCCGGACGTCCGCTCCGAGAGAGACCTTGCCCGCAACCTCCTCCGGCAGGAAAAAGGTCATATATACATCGGTCAGGTCCACCAGGTTCAGCACCCGGCCGCCGGCGGAAAGCACTTCGCCGGGCTGGGCGATGCGGTATTGGATGCGCCCTTCGCGGGGCGCCGTAAGAAGGCTGTCGTCGATGTCGGCCTGAATGCGGGCGATATCGGCATCGGCGGCTTCGATGGCGGCAGCCGCGCCGGCCGCCTCCGCTTTGGCCACTTCGATGGCGGCGTCGGCCTGCTTCAGGCTGGCCTGCGCCGCCGCCAGCTCCGCCTCCGCTGCGAAAAAGGCGGTCTCGGCATCTTCATACTGCTGTTTTGAGGTCGCGTCGGCCTGATCCAGCAGCTTCAGCCGCTCATAGCGTTTCCGGGCGCCGTCGAGGCCGCTCTTCTTCTGGAGGACGACGGCTTTGGCCGCCTCCTTTTCGCTGAGGCGGACTTCGATGGTCGCCCTGGCGCTGGCTTCGGCGGTCACCGCCCGGCTGTGCTGGGCTTGGGCCTGCGCGAGCTGCGCCTCAAGCACGTTGGTCTGCATCCGCGCCAGCGGCTGCCCCCGGGTGACGAAGTCGCCCTCGTTGACCATGACCTCCTCGATCCGCCCGGCAAGCTTGGTCGCAATGCTGACCTCGGTGGCTTCCAGCCGGCCGTTGCCGGAAACCAGCCGGCCGTTGCCGTTCTTCCCGGCGTCACTGTACTTTTTATAAAAGAAATACCCTGCCGCGGCCACCGCCGCGATCACCAGCAGCAAAATGATTTTCTTCACCGATCCGCCATCCCCGCCTTGAGTTCCGGAGCCGGTTATTGAAGTGCCGCTCCGCTTTTTGATTTCGTCAATTTGAATACTCTATCACGGAATTGCGCCGGTTTCAAGTCCGGAAAAAAGAATCTGCAACGGCTTCCGGTTTCCCCCTGCCGGAGTCCGTCAGCGGCTTCGTTCCGGTTCGGAGAAATATATCTGGAGTCCGGAGACGCGCAGCGCCGCCCGGCCGGAGGTCACCGCTTCACCCGGTGTGCGGGGCACGGTGATTTTCGCCGCTTCGTTCCCGTCCATCGTGCGGAGAGTGCCGGTGACGGCCGTCCTGGATACGGCGATGCTCATCCGGTAGTCCGTGCCGTACTCCCAGCGGAAGTCGGAGCGGTGTTCGCCGGGGGCGATCCCGTCGGCGGCTCCCCAGCGGCCGTCCTTCTGCTGTTTCAATTCGAGGAATCGGCGGCCGCCGCTTGCCGCCGGGGCTTCGCAGAAGGAGAAAAGGAAGTAATTCCGTTCGTCGCGGCAGACGGCGACGCCGCCGTTTTTCCAGACTTTCTCCGGAGCGCGGCTCCTGACCGGACGCACCTTGCATTCAAACGTGAATTCCCCCTCCAGCGCAAACTCGGGCAGCTCGTGCGTCGCCGCCCATTTTTCCGCACTTCCCGGCGAAATGACTCCGGCGGGAATCTCCTGCGTCGAACCGGGAACCAGATGAACCGTGCTGATGAGCCGCCCGTCCGCAGGCACGGCCTGTTCGTAGGCGACGATGCGCCGCCCCCGGTTCGGAGTGTCCCACTCCGCCTCGAGCTCCTTTGTCTCCGTGATCTTCCACGTCCCCGGAACCGGAGAATCGACCGACAGCCGGAGTTGTTTGCCGTTTTCGGTCAGGAGGAGCTCCGACTGTTCGACGGTTGCGGCGGCTCCGGTCAGCATCTGCCGGCGGAGCACGGAGCCCGGCCGGACTCCGGCGACCCGGTCCGTGATGTCGACGCTGCGGTCCGGATTCAGCCGGAAGGAGCGGGTCACCCGGTCGGCTCGGCCTTCGTAGAGGTCCGAAAGCTCGACGACGACGGAGTTCTCCGTGCATTCCAGGATATGCGCTTTGTGCTTTGCCGCCTGGAGCTGTCCGTCGATCAGCAGGATGTTGTGGCTGAAGGGGCCGATGCAGAAAATTTTCCAGCGGTCGGAGTCCTGCTCCGTGTTCCACAGCTTCATGCCGCGCGACAGGAAATTGTCGTAATTGTTCCAGCCGATCTCCTGCGCCCAGCGCACGCTGTCCGCCTCATAGACGAACGAACCTGCGTCCATATGGCCGTGCGGCCAGCTCGGGCTGCCGGCCTTGACGCCGAGATAACCGGCTTCCGGCTCCCAGCCGGTGCGGAGCATTGCGACCGGCACGGCTGCCTCGTTTCCGCTGAAGTATGTCCTGGGCGCTTCTCTGACGGGCCGGCGGTAATCGCGGAAGAAGATCATGGCCAGCGGCAGCATCCGGTTGCCCTCCTTGCTGACATCCTCCCGGCGGTACGCGCCGGCGGAGAGCAGGTCCTCCTGCATCCGGGGCGGGATCCAGTCCGGCCGGTCGAAGTGCCCGGCCAGGAACACCTGCGCGAAGCCGGTGCCGATATCCCCGACGGAGTCCGCATAGTTGAAGGCGAGGCCGCTCGGCGCGCGCACCGCGAGCATGTATTCCCCGGTTTCGGCGAAGCCCGGAGCCCGGGAGAGATCGAACTCCGTACCGAGCGAGCTCGTCAGGACGGCGAGCAGGACGGCCGTGAAATCGGTGCCGTAGCTCCAGTACATCGGTCCCTCCGGATATGCGCCGCGCGGAAAATAGGACGCACGCAGCGCGATCGGCAGGTTGTTGACCGCGCGGGCGATGGTCCGGGCCGCCAGCTCCGGATTTTTCTCGAAGACGGCGAGCGAACCGGCCGCCATTCCCGCATGGCAGACCTGATTCCAGTTGCTGGCGCCCCGGATCCACCAGTTGCCGCTCCGGTTTTCCCAGGAGGGCAGCAGCCCTTTGGCGACGATCGCCTCTTCGATCGCCTTGCGGTCGTCGCTGCTGAGCAGGTCGTAAAGCCAGTCGTAGCCGAAGGAGAGGGCGAGCGTCATTTCGGCGACATCGAGGAAATGCTGCGGATTCCAGTCCGGAAAGGCGGCGGCGTTCCGCATTTCCCGGATCGCCCGGTCGGCGTAGCGGCGTTCGCCGCTCAGGCGGCAGGCAAGCGTCAGCGTATTGACCCGGTAGAGAACCGTGCGGCTGACGTGGAGCATCTGCGTGCCGATCAGGGTGCGCTCGACAACCGGATACTCCAGCATTTTTCCGGCCTCGTGCAGAATCCGCCCGGAGAGCGCGGCTCCCGAGGGGGTCTGCCGGGCCTGTTCGAGAATTCCGAAGTCGCGCAGGAACAGCCGGGGATGCTCCGGCGAGTTCCGTTCGAACAGCTGCCGGACCTCGTCCGGGGTCGTTTCCCGCGGCGCGGCGCCGAACACGGCGGCGGCAAATGCGATCAGAAGAGAGGCCAGAAACGGTTTTGCGGCACGGAATCGGTTTCGGAATATTTTCATTTTTCTTGACTTTATGTTTTTCGTTGCTATTTTAACTGGCGGAAGGAGTCCTGCCATATGAAAGCCGAATGCCTGATCCGCTGCATGGAGACGGAATACAGCATTGAGATCGAACATCTGCACCATCAGTTGTTTTTCCGCTGGTCGATTGAAAAGCTTCATACCCATCCTTCCTATCACCTGATTCTCATTTCACAGGGCGACTGCTATGTCCGGTTCCCGAACCTGGCTCCGATCTTTCTCAAAGAGAAGGATCTGCTGTTCATCAATCCGAATGTCCCTCATTTGTTCATCCCGAACGCGGAGACCGGCGTGGAGCACACCTCCTGCATCTGGCGCTTCCGGGACCGGGAAGGCGGTTACGGCCTTTTCCCGCTGCAGGCTCTGAGCGATGAACGCGACACGCGCGATTTCATCATCAAATCGCTGACCGACCTCGAAGCGTCCGGCTTCCAGCGTCTCCACCGCCTCGCGGAGAACTACTTCAACGAGAGCAGGAACGAATTCAAGCCGACCGGCTCCCCCTTCGACGCCTCCAGCAGTCTTTTCCGGCTCTGGCTGACCGGTTACAGCCTCGTCATGGAGACCAATACGAAAATTCCGAAGCTGCAGACCGACTCCAGGCATGCGATGGTCGAGAACATTCACAAGCTGGTCGAGATGAATTTCAATTTGACCAGCTTCAGCGTCAACTATCTGGCGCAGGAGCTCCACATGCACCCCAATTATCTGAACACGATGTTCGCCCGGGAGACCGGCTCCTCCATCGGCCGGCTGATCCGGACCTACCGGCTCGAATACGCCAAGGACCTGCTGCAGAGGACGCCTTACAGCATTGCCGAAATCGCGGCGAAAGCGGGTTTTTCCCGTCACAACTACTTCACCCGCATCTTCAAGGCGGCCACTGGAATGACGCCGCACGAATACCGGAAACAGCCCCCCGCCGATCATGATTCCATCTGACAGAGTCCGGCCGGAAGAATGGAGCTGCTGACCGCCTCCGTCACCCGGATGACGGAGAGCACCCGTTCCAGATCGGCGTTCCTGCCGTCGAAATTTTTCTTTTTCAGCATATCGATGAATGCGAGATTTTCGTGATAAAATCCGCCCAGCAGGAAGGGGCGGCAGCTCCGGGCATCCCCCTCCATCGGAATTTCCCGGAGGAGGCCGCCGCGGTGGTACAGCACGATCCGGCCGGGAATGTCGCAGGTGCCGAGGGCCGGCAACTCGAGGGTCATGGCATAATGTTCCGAAGCCATGTGGACTCTTTCGAAGCTGCAGCCGGACTGCTGGCAGAAGAGAAACTGCGCGCAGCTTCCCCCGGTCATCCCGCTCCAGAGGGAGATCGCCGTGCACTCTCCCTTTCCGTTCCGCTGCAGGCTGATCCGGAAATCCGTGTATGACGCTTCCGCCAGATAAGCGGCCAGATCGATGCCGTGAATCGCGGTGGTGGAGAAATCCGGGTCGTGCCGGTTGTGCCGGTAGAAGTCGCACCGGACGCTCTGGAGCTTTTCCGGCGGGACCAGCTGCCGCCAGAGGCGGCGCGCCCGGCTGACCAGCGGCATATAGCGCCGGTTGAAGGCGATCAGGTGCGGCGTCCGGCGCAGCTGATACGCCCGGAGCAGCTGTTCATGCTCGGCGGAATTGCGGCCGGGCGGTTTCTCCAGCAGAAGCGGAATGCCGCGCCGCAGGACGGCGCTGCCGATCCGGGAGGTCATGGATTCGGAGGAGAGCAAAGTTACGCCGTCCGGAGCTTCCGCATCGAGCATCTCCTCGTAATCGGCATAGGTTCTCCGGTAGCCGAACTGCCGCGAAAACTCTTCGGCCCTTTCGCGCCGGACATCGCAGACGGCGGCCAGCTCCACTGCCGGGTCCTCCTGCGCGATCGCGGCCAGGGCCGGGCCGTGGGTCAGGGCCGCGTGGGCGCCGGCGCCGATGGTGACGATTTTCATGATTCCACCGCCTGCACCGCCGGCGCCTGATAGGCGGAGTCGCCGCCGAGTTCCAGATATTTCCGGTAGACCACCCACAGGAAAGCGATTCCGAGGAACGAGAAGAGGGCTCCCGCGTACCAGACGTAATGATACCGGTGCCCGGTCAGGTCCAGCATCCCGCCGACGACCGTTGAGACGAACACCCAGCTCAGGGAGACGGCGATCGCCATCGCGGAGTTGAACTGCGCGAACAGTTCCCGCGGAAACAGCCTCTGCGCGTAGGAGGCGATCAGCGTGAAGTAGCTGCCGGTCACGACGCCGTGAAGGATCATGATGATCGCAAAGGAGACGGTTCCCCGGATGAAGAAAATGCCGCAGATCGCCACGATGCCGTACAGGACCATCGAAACGAGTCCCATCCGGATCGGATGGAACCGGTCGGCCAGCATTCCGAGAAAATAGCTCAGGCACAATGAGATCAGGTAAGTGATCGCCAGGTATTTGCCGACCGCGTCCATATCGACGCCGATGCTTTTCGCGTAGAAGATCGTATAGGCGTTGAAAGGAATGTTGGCCAGCCCGCAGGTGACATAGGCCAGGATCACCCAGCGGTAGAAGGGGTGCCCGAAACATTCGACGAAATAGTTCTTCGCGGCGGCGGAGAAGCCGCCCGCCTTTTCCTCTTCCGGCTCGACCGGCGGATATGTTCCCTCTTTGACCTTCAGGCAGACGGTCACGAATCCCGCGGCATAGATGACGGCCAGACCCAGGAAAATCAGGAAGAAGTTCTGCTCGGCGATTCCGAACAGGAAATAGTTGAAGAGGATTCCGGCAATCAGGCTCACGCCGCGGAACAGCCCGAAGAAGCGCCCGAGGAAATTGCGCGGCACCACGTCGTTGACCAAAGCGACGAAAATGCCGTTGGCCAGCGTCGTCCCGAAATCCAGCATGAACCAGAAGATGCAGAAAACGGTCAGCGCCGCCGCCAGCACGGCGTTATCGAAACCGACGACCGATATATTCTCCGGGACACTGACTCCGTGCCCGATAAAATACCGGATGGCATTGAAGGTCAGAAAATCGCTCAGGGCGAAAAACGCCGTCACCTCGGCGCGCTCCTCCTGCAGAGCCGCAACGGCAGCCTGCCCCCCGTTTTTGCTTCAGACGTTGTCCCTGAGTAACCTGATCCGCTCAGGATCGCCGCCCAGCTCTCCGATCCGGGGAGAGAACGCTATATAAAGAAGCCTCCCCCCATAGCGGAGGGAGGCTGTCTTGAATGCTTGTCTTACTGACGGCAGGGCTACCGCCGGACCAGCTCATCGGTGATATCCATGCCAGTATGACTCGGCACTTTATAACGTCTACAAAATTTATTCTACATTTATCCCTGACGTTAAAGTTATGATTAGAGTATAGTTTTCTTGCTCTTCCAGATCACCTAATCTGGCTGAATAACCGTAATTGCTGTGCAAAATAAAGTTTGGATATATCGATGTGCAGTCGGATGTGGAAAGTGTTTGATGCATTCTTCCGTAAGAGTTTTCATCCTGATTTTCTTCTAAATAATTCAAATCATTGAACAGCTCATAAGAAATACCGTTAAGGGCGGCCCCCATGCATAATCCGAAGCCGGTATGAATAACCTGAAGGTCTCCTTGGGGGTGCCCGGGATCAATTGTGGCATTGGGTACTGCACCATCCATGATTCTCCACTTGGCTCCATCACCATTGTCTTCGGTCAATCCAAACTTCAAAAAAGCCCGGTCCGTAATGATTCCCTCTCGTAAATAAACCGTGTCATTTCGATGTAAATTACCTTTTAGCTCCCACACGCCCAAAAAATCAATGAGCACAGTCTGGGTCGCAATGGAACCATCTGTAAAAGTGGCTGGCCCCTCAATACGAAAGATCGGTTGTCCAACGATTTCGATCAGTTTACCCAAAATCGCTTCTCTAAGCGAACCATCTCTGATGGATGAATTATATTCTATGCCGATGTCAAAGAAATCCGGTTGCTGGATTTCAATTGTCCCTGGAGGATTCGAAGAGGAAGATGAGGCTATCATGTCGTTCCCCGATACATCTGCAATGAGGTTCATCGACAGCAAAAGTGCCATTGCAAGCATCATTGCAGGAGCGATTGTGTGCAAAGCTGATTTCATAATCTTCTCCATCGCCATTTGGTACCTCCGGTTTTGTAATTGCCGAAAACATGTTTGCATACCTTACAGGTTCAGATTATTTAAAAATAGACCCTCCTTTCATGTTGACATTCATCTCTCTCAATACTAAACTAGCTCAACCCGCCACTTAATACAAACACATTATTAACTATTTCATGTTTAAAACATAATAAGAAAACCTCTCTCCATAGCGGAGGGAAGCTGTCTTGAATGTTGTTTTACTGACGGCTGGCGGTCGGAGACGCCTCCCGCGCCTACCGCGAACTGGACCGTTCGCTGCGGACCATCGTCCACGTCCGGCCCGGAATCTTCGTGATCCGCGATGAGAATTCGGCTCCTGAACCGCATACCTTCGAATACAATATGCACGCGGTCCGGCCCGGTTCGGTCGACGCCGGAAATCAGGCCGTCACCATCCGGATGGACAAGGCGTTCCTGAAGGTGCTGTTCTTCGCCGACGTTCCCTGGAAATTCCGTTCGTTCGACAAATTCCCGGTGCCGATCAACAATGCGCGCGGACATAAGGATGTGGAGAAGCTCTGGCCCGAGCAGTGGCACTGCGTCGCCTCCGCTCCCGCCGCGGCGAAGAGCATGGACCTGATTTCAGTCCTGCTGCCCGGGCGGACCGGCGAAGAGGCGAAGCAGCCGAAGGTCGAAAAACTTGACGGCGCCACTGCGCACGGCGTGAAAATCACTCATCCCGACGGCTCCGGCGCCATCGTCGGCTTCTCGAAGGTTGACGGCGAAAGCGAGCTGGCGGGCCTGCGGAGCACAAAGCGCGTCTTCGCGGCAAAATTCGACGCCGGCGGCAAAACCGTCGCGTCGCTCGGCCTGGAGCAGGAGCGATGAAGCATTTCCTCTGGGGAACCGCCACTGCCGCCTATCAGATCGAAGGCGGCGTCAGCGAGGGCGGCAGGGGGTGGTCCGTCTGGGACGCTTTCTGCCGGATTCCGGGCCGCGTGAAGGGAATGGCCGACGGCGACGTCGGCTGCGACAGCTTTCACCGCTTTGCCGAAGATGTGAAGATGATGAAGCTTCTCGGCGTCAACGCCTACCGTTTTTCCATCAGCTGGCCGCGCATTCAGCCGACCGGACGCGGGGAGGCGAATCCGGCCGGAATCGCTTACTACGACCGGCTGATCGACCTTCTGCTGGAAAACGGCATCACGCCCTTCGTCACGCTTTATCACTGGGATCTGCCGCTCGATCTGCAAATGGCGCACGACGGCTGGCTGAATCCTGAAATCGTCCGCGACTTCTCCCGCTACGCGAAGATCTGTTTCGACGCCTTCGGGGACCGCGTGAAGCATTGGATCACCTTCAACGAGCCCTGGTGCGTTGCGCGGCTCGGGCACGGCAGCGGCTGTTTTCCGCCCGGGCGCGTCAGCGATTCCGAACCCTATTCGGCCGGGCATCACATGCTGCTCGCCCATGCGCATGCGGCAAGGCTCTTCCGCGAAGGAAGCGGCGGCGGCGTTATCGGGATCGCCAACAACTGCGACTTCCGGGAGCCTCTGACCGATTCGCCCGAAGACCGGGAGGCGGCTCAGCGCAGCCTCGAATTCTTTTACGGCTGGTTCACCGATCCGGTGGTTTTCGGCGACTACCCGCGCTGCATGCGCGAACGGGTCGGCTCCCGGCTGCCGGAATTCACAACTTCGGAACAGGCGCTGCTGAAGGGCAGCTGCGACTTTCTCGGGCTCAATCATTATACGACGCTCTACGCCTCCGCGACGCCGCCCGCCGAACAGAGCGCCGACGGCAACGGCGGCATGAATGCGGATCAGGAGGTTTTCCTCTCAGCCGACCCCGCATGGGAGCAGAACGACATGCCGTGGAACATCGTTCCGTGGGGATTCCGCAAACTGCTCAACTGGATCGCCGCCCGCTATCCGGGCTACGCCGTTTACGTCACCGAAAACGGCTGCGCCTGCGCGGAGCCGGATGCCGCCGCCGCGCTGAACGATGAACAGCGCTGCCGATTCCTCCGGGATTATACCGCTGCGATGCAAACGGCGATCGACGAGGACGGAGTCGATGTCCGGGGATACTTCTGCTGGACGCTCATGGACAACTTCGAATGGGTCCACGGGTACGGCAAGCGCCTGGGACTGATCCGCGTGAGCCCGGACAACCTCGAACGGGTTCCCAAAGCGTCGTTTTACGCCTACCGGGAGATCATCCGGAACAGCCGGTGACGAAAAACGCCCGGCCGTTTTTTCCCGCAGAACAGGGAAACGGCCGGGCGCTCTTTTTTCGCAACGGTTCAGAATTCGACGATGAATTCGTTTTCCCCCTCAAGCAGCGGCAGGGCGAAGCCGGAGGCGGCTTTCCCGGCTTCGACCGGCGTTCCGTTCCGCAGGATGCGCTTCGGCGGCGCCGCGCTTTCGACGACGAGCCTGCTTTGCGGCACGGCCTTCAGTTCGACGGCCAGCCGTTTTGCCGCGGGATCATATTCGGCCCGGGCGATATCGAGTTCCCGGCATTCGGAGAAGGCCGGAGCCGCGTATTTGCGCCAGAGCGTACAGCCGAAGTGGAACGGCGCGCAGATGCCGGGCCAGTCCTGTCTGAGTCCGGGGCCGCGCAGCTCTGCGACTTTCGCCGCGGATTTTTCGAGCGCCGCCAGGTCCTCTCCGTACATTGCGAACGGCTGCAGGTAAGCCGACCGCATGAGGAAATTCTTTTCATCGGTCAGCAGCGGCAGGGCCGTTTCGCGCAGATAGGTCCGGATTTCCGGCAGCGCCCGGCTGCGGTAGAGCCGGTAGAGGACGCCGGGCGACCCCTGCGAGAAGTCGAAGAGGTCCATGGCGGTCACGAAATTTTCGGTCGGGAACCGCATGGTCTTGACGCCGTCCTCGCCGAAACCGGTCACAAGGCCGATTGCGGCCGTGTCGACCTCCGGCATCGCTTCGGCCATGTACGCCTTGAAATTCAGCCGCATGAGCGTCGGCAGCATGCGCTTGGCGGCGCGGTAGAGGGCGTGCGCCTCGGTCTCCGTATCCCCGGCCAGTGCCGCGAGACGGGCGAAGTAGAGCATTCCGGCGTATTCTCCGTTCAGCATGTCGATCCAGGCGCCGACGCCGAATTCGCGGCAGCTGCCGGCGTGAAACGCATAATCGTCGATAAAGAGATTCTGGCGCATGACCTCCTTGAAAAAGTTCCAGTTGCCGCGGACCAGCCCGGCGTGGCCGTAGACGTCGGCGAGCTGCTGTCCGACCCAGACCGCGACCGAACACGCTTCGTTCGCGTCTCCGTAGATGACCTTCGACCCCATTCCGGGCGCATAGGCCGTGTTGTTCGGGTAGAAGCTGTTGAAGCTGATCGGGTACTCGAGCCCGCTGAACGGTTCCTTGCGGTGCCGCGCGAAGTTCTTGTACTGGTAGAGCTCGATCGGCTCGATGAAGCGGCGGCGGCAGCGCTCCTCGAGCTTCTGCCGGTTCTCGTCGTTGAGCAGGAGCCCGCCCTGCAGCGCGGTCGTCATGCCGAAATTCCAGGCGAAGAGATCGATGTTTCCGGTCGGCAGGCCGCCGGCCGGTTTCGCCGGAGTCCATGCCGTGACCGGGACGCCCCCGCCGCAGGAGTAGCGGACGCCGGAGCGGAAGATGTCGTTCCACTCGCGCCCGAGCGGGCCGGAATCCCGGATGCCGGTGATGGTCAGGTCTTCCGGCGGCGGCAGCGGCAGCGAGTAGCGGATCGTCGCGCTGTTGCGCCTGCCGACGGTCGGCCCGAGCCGTGTGTTGAGCTTGAAATCCGTCACCTCATCCGTTTCGACCAGCTTGCCCTGCCGGAGCGCGAAGGCGGCGAGCGGCGGCAGCGTCGCAAACGGTTCGAGCGGCGTATGCCAGGCGTCTTCGACCGGCCGGAACCGGAAGCGGTTCACGATCTCGACCCGGTTGTTCCGCGTGTCGAGCGAAAAGACCTCGTCGCAGCCGACCGGCAGATTCAGCGCCATGTTGACTCCCTGCGCGATCTGCCGGAGGGCGGCGTCCGGGAGTTCCTTCGACCAGCCGGCGGTCTCCGGGGCGGTGATTCCCCACGGCCAGCCGGCCGCGACGATGCCGACCGGCCGGTTCTCCTCACCGCCGATGCGGATGCCCTCAAGCACGCTGCCGCGGACCTGGGCCTGCAGGCTGCCGGGCTGTTCCGCGAAGACCAGCAGCAGCGGGTTGCCGGCTTTCTCCCGGAACAGGAGCAGCCACGGCGCGTTCCACCTGCCGTCGCGCTTCAGCTCGAAGAAATCGGGCGTCCGGCGCAAATCGGCGATGCGGATTCCCACCGGCGTGCTCCATGCCGCGTAATCGGCCGTATTTTCCTGTGCCAGCATGATTTCGGTTTGCGGGAACGTGTAGCGGATAAACGGCGCGAGCAGCGTCATCTGAAGCTCGCGCGCCTGTCCGTTCGAGGATATGCGGCAGGTTTTGCCGACCCAGTCGACGGCGCTGACCGCGATTTCGGGCGTTCCGGCGTTCTCCGCGACGGTCAGGTACGGGCGCGAGCCGAACCGGGCGCCGCCGCGCAGGTTGCCGACCCGGACGGTAAAGCGGTTCGGCTCTCCCCAGCGCACCGCGTTTTGCGGGATGGCGTAGGCGCGCGGCGTCATCCAGTGGTACGGCACCTTTTCGCCGGTTTCCCCGATCGGAACGCCGTTGAGCGAGGCGCTGTCGATGTCGTCGATGCCGGCCTTGACCTCGAACTTCAGGATTTTTCCCTTCCAGGCCGGGTCCATGACCAGATCGGCCGTATATTCGACTTCGCCGACGCCGGTCCACTCCTCGCACGGATCGATCTCCCCGGAGGAGGGCGGGAATTGGATGTTGCCCTTCACGGCTTTGCGGCTCCAGTTCGCAAACGGGACCGACAGTTTGCCGTCCGCGTCGAAGCGGTAGCTCTGCGCGCCGTTCGCCACGGTCAGGTCGCGGCCGATGCTGTCGCAGGAGAGTCCTTCGCCGATGAGCCAGCCGAACCGGCCCATATTGTCGCGCGACATGCCGGGGCGGTAATGCCGGCTGCCCGGGTCGATTCCGGCGGCGGCGAGAACGGATTCGACGTATTTCGCCTCCTCCGCCCTGCGTCGGGACGTCACTTCGTCTTCACGTGCGGCAAGCGCGGCGAGCGCCGGAGCGTTGCCGAGCGCGGCGGCGCGCAGGAAGAGCTTGTCGTAAAAGAGCTCTCCCGGCAGCAGCGCGCCGCCGATGCCCGCTGCGAACTGCAGAACATTGCCGTCTTCGGCCAGAAACGGCGAACCGTCCTCGAAGGCGAGAAGCGTTTTGCCGCTTTGAAGGGCGCTTTTGAAGTAACGCCCGAAGTCGCCGCCGGCCGGCGCCTGCCCGGCGAACAGCGGATGCTCCGCCGCCGGTTTGACCTTGGAGCGCGGCGCGAACCCGGCAAGCGGCAGAGGCTCGAGGGCGAGCGGCAGTTTCCCCGCCAGTTCCGGATCGGCGGGACGGCCGTAGACGATCAGCCGTTTGCCGTTTCCCAGCGCCCGGAGAAGCGGCTCCGGATTTCCGGCTGCGGCACGCGAGTAGACGAGCACGTCGGCTTCCTCCGGCGAGGAAGCGAGTTCGACGATCCCCTCGGCGCCGGCGAGCAGGCGGCTGCGGAATCCGGCGGTCGGCACTTCGTCGTCGATGACGCCCGGCGAAACCCGGCTCTGCACACGGCCCGACAGGTCGTCATTGTCGAAATCGAACCAGACTTTGACCGGGGTGACGCCGGGGACCGCGCGGGACTCCGGCTTTTTCGGGAACGGAACCACGAGGAAATCGGCGCCGGCGCCGGAGAGCTCGTCGGCGCTGACGATGCGGACATTTTCGATCTCGACCTCCGCCGTGCTGCCGGCCGGATTGCCGGAACCGTTCAGGACGAACTTCAGCTGCTTCAGGTTCCAGAGCGCGTCGCCGAGGCTGAAATCGGTGTCGAGTCCGAGGACGACGCTCTTGAATTCATCGTTGCGCACCTCGATTCCCGGCGCGTTGATGTTGTCCCACCTGCCGTTCCGGTCGACCACGAGGCAGGCGGTCAGGTGCGCGCCGCCGTTCGCGGCTTTTCCGCGCACGCGGAAGGCGAGTTTCTGCTGGGCGGCGGCCCGGCGGTCGAGTCCGGCCAGGGCGATCACGTAATTGTTTTTGGCCGTATTGGTCAGCGAAATGGTGCAGCCGCCGCTGCCGTTGTCCGTCACTTTTCCTTCGCCGACTCCGGCGACGGGCAGCAGCCGGAACCGCAGTTCGCCCGGTTTGGCCGGCGCCGGTGCCGGCTTCTCCGTTGCCGCCTCGGAAATATTGAAATTGCGGATGATGACCATGCTTTTCTTCCCCTTCGGTTCGCCGGTCGAACGCAGGACGAATTTCAGTTGGCGCAGCGTTCCGGGGGCGTTATTGCCCTGAAATTCCTTGAAATCGAGTTGGAACGGTTTTTCTTCGCCGGAGAGGAGCGGGAGCGTCCGCCCCTCATGGGCCATCCACTTGCCGCCGCGCTCGATCAGGACGAACGGAGTCAGGACGGCCTTGCCGTTCCCTTCGGCTCCTTTCAGGGTGAAATTCATCTGCTTGCCTTCGGCCGGAACGGCTTCCGGGTTGCACATCACGGTGGCGTAGTTGTTGACGCCGTCGGCGTTCACGAGCTCGATCGAAAAACCGTCCGGAGACGGAATGACCCGGGCATCTCCCCTGCTGCCGGCCGACAGGAGCTCCCAGTTTGCAGCGCCGGCTGCGGCGCAGGCGGCCAGGCCGCAGAGAATCAGAAATCGTTTCATGCTTTTCCCTTCCTGTTTCCGTCAGAGAACCCAGATTTCATTGTCGTCATCCGGAAAGTATTCGCCGTTGTTCCACTTGAAAATTTTCCAGATATACTTCTTCGGCTGGGCGACCTCGCCTTTGCCGATCAACTGAACATGACCGTCGACAAACGAAATATTGCGTGCCGAATCCTTGTTGTGACGGTTGGCGGCGATGTTTTTCGCCGAAGCCAGATCGGTGGTCGAAACGTAGTTGTCGAAGTTCGGATGGATCGCCGTGTCGTATTGGAGGACGGTGATGGTCGGGCGCTTGATCTGTCCGGTCTTGAGCTGACAGTTCCAGGTCCAGGCCATGCGGTTCATGCCGTAATGGGTTGTGGTGCCGTTCGGCGTCTCCCGGGCCCGAAGTTCGGTCGGACAGGCGAAGATTCCGGTAACGGCATCCTTGTTTTCGTTTGTTACGTTGACCGGTTTGTGGACCAGTCCCGCCTTGTAAAGCTGGTCGAACCACATCTCATTCGTATTCGGATTCCAGACGCGGGGCAGGAAGTCCTGCGAAACATTCGCATACATTGCGGTATTGAGCGCCAGTTGCTTGACGTTGCCCGTGCATTTGATGCTCTGCGCCTTTTCGCGGGCCTGATTCAGGGCCGGAAGCAGCATCGACGCGAGAATCGCGATGATCGCAATAACGACCAGAAGTTCGATCAAGGTGAATCTACTCTTTTTCATGTTTCCTTCCTCCGTCACATAATAATTAATAAGTGAAGCGGAGGCGGATTCATTGCCGCCCGGCAAAAAGCGCGGCAGGGGGGAACCGCCGTATGATGACATATCCGCCGCATGAGCGTAAGAAATGGGGCGCGGAGGGAGTATCTTCCCCCGTGAAGCTCCGAATAAAACATGCAGTCATTGCGAACAGGATACAACCGGAACATTGCAGCCGCCGGAGGCCGGAAAAGCAGGAGAGTCGCCATCACCCGGATTTTGCCGAAAAACAACAACCGTTTAAGCAGGAGGGCATTAAAGCAACAACTTCTGGTGCATGTGCACGACATACTAATTATTATACGCGGTTGTGATTTTCTCTTCCGAATTCGCCGATTACCCTTTGTAGTTAATTATGGGAATAAAACCATACTTATGTCAACCGTGCAGATTATTTTTTTCGTTTTTTTCTTTCCATTCCGGCAAATACGGCGGAAATCTCTGCTTCTGCCGGTGAATTCCCCCGCTTTTCGCTTCGGATTGTTTGTAAAACGACGTCTTTTCATGTATAGTGAATGCGAATTCGCATGGATCATTTCGATAACAGGGAAACGGGCCGGATAGCAGTGGATCGGGAAAATGGACAGAAGACGGCGCTGCTGCATTACTGGCTGGTGGCCATGCGTGGCGGCGAGCGGGTATTCGAGCAGCTCTGCCGCCTTTTTCCGGAGGCGGATATTTATACGCACGCCTGCTGCCGCGACCGGCTGTCGGCGGAGATCACGCGCCATCCGATCCGCGAGTCGATGATTGCGCGGCTCCCCGGAGGACGTCGTTTCTGCCAATGCTGCCTTCCGCTGATGCCGGCGGCCCAGAAACGATGGGATTTTTCGGAATACGAATTGCTGTTCAGCAGCGAATCGGGTCCGGTGAAGGGGGTCCGCAAGCCGGCCGGCTGCCGCCACATCTGCTACTGCCATACGCCGATGCGCTATGTCTGGGACCTCTATGACGAATATTACCGGAACGCCTCGCTGCCGGGGCGGCTGGCGATGCGGCTGTTCCGCGACCGGCTGCGGCGGTACGACCTTGAATCGGCCGAATGCGTGGATCGCTTCATCGCGAATTCCCGTTTTGTGGCCGAGCGGATCAGGCGGATTTACGGGCGTGACGCGGAGGTGGTTCATCCTCCGGCGGATATCGGCTTCTTCGGGGCTGCGCCGGAGATGGAGCGCGGTTATTTCCTGCTGGCCGGGCAGTTGACCGCCTACAAACGGCCGGAGCTTGCGGTCCGTGCTTTTTCGCGGCTTGACGACCGGCTGATTGTGGCCGGTTCCGGCGAGGAGCTGCCGAGGCTGCGGGCGATAGCCGGGAAAAACGTCGAATTCGTCGTGGCGCCGGACGATGAGACATTGCGGAAGCTGTACGCAGGGGCCCGGGCGCTGGTGTTTCCGGGGATCGAGGATTTCGGGATTGTGCCGGTTGAAGCGCAAGCGGCCGGCTGCCCGGTCATCGCGTTCCGTGCCGGGGGCGCGCTTGAGAGCGTTGTGGAAGGCCGGACGGGACTGTTTTTTGACGAGCAGAGCGAAGCGTCGCTGCTCGGAGCGGTTGAGGAGTTCAAGGGGCGCTGTTTCCTGCCGGCGGAGTTGCGAAGAAACGCGGCGCGCTTTTCGGGTGAGATCTTCCGCGATAAAATCTCCCGCATCGTGGCGGAGACGCTGAAGTAAACGTGCCCGCGCCGGTTAAGGCGGCGGCACCCTGCCGGTCTGGGGTCCGGGGGCGAAGCGCCCCGGCCGCCGGAGGCAGCCTGCGGGCGGAACGACGCTGAAGTTGGCCGAAGAGATGATGAAGTGAAGGTCAAGGCGGCGGAGCCGCCGCCGGCACCGGCACCCTGCCGGTCTGGGGTCCGGGGGCGAAGCGCCCCGGCCGCCGGAGGCAGTCTGCGGGCGGAACGACCAGCTCACAAACCGAATCGAAGATTCGGACGGGGAGCCCGCACGGTCTGTTGCGCGAATGCGCAAAAAGACCGCGCCCCGGAAGGGGCGCGCCTCCCCCAGTCTGCAACATTGACAGCTCGCATTCAAACGATGTCTGCGGCTCCGGTCAATCATGGTTGACCGGAATTGCAACGCAATAGACCCTTTGACCGCTCCGCGGCATTCGCCGCGTCGCTCACACCGGGCAAAGCACCGCAACTTCGTTGCGGATTTTTGCGCTGGGGCTTTGCCCGGGTCAACCTGAGGCGCTGCCTCAGACTCCGCCAAGGGGCTCCGCGCCCCTTGGAACCTCGCCAGGGCCGAAAGGCCCTGAACCCGGTCGCTTCGCTCCCCACAGGCGTGTTGTGACATCAGGGACGCGCATTCAAACAATGTTCGCGGCTCCGGTCAATCATGGTTGACCGGAATTGCAACGCGGCAGACCCTTTGACCGCTCCGCGGCATTCGCCGCGTCGCTCACACTGGGCAAAGCACCGCAACTTCGTTGCGGATTTTTGCGCTGAGGCTTTGCCCGGGTCAACCTGAGGCGCCGCCTCAGACTCCGCCAAGGGGCTCCGCGCCCCTTGGTACCTCGCCCAGGCCGAAAGGCCCTGAACCCGGTCGCTTCGCTCCCCTATCTCTGCAACCGGTCAAGGTCAAGGTCAAACTCCCGACCGTTGAAGGCAATGCGGAAGCGGGTCGGCGCAAGCTGTTTCACCTCCGGCAACTGATTATCGCGCCGCATCGGAAACAGCAGCGTGGCAAAGCGGAATTCCCGTTTTCCCGCCGCTTTCATCGTCACGGTAGTCGCCGGGTGCAGTCTTGCTTCGTTCCGTCCGACATACCAGCCGGACATGCGCGGCTCCGTCTGCCCGGAAACCGCCGACACCGTCAGCTCCTCCGGAAAGAGCGGCAGAATCAGCACATCGTACGTCCGGCCGAAATCGGACTTCAACGCCCCCGCAAACTCCGGAACCGGGACCGTCTTCAACGTATCGAGCTGAAAAAGCAGCTCGTAATCGTGCGCTTTCCCGTCGCGGGGAGTCAGCGTATCGACGACACAGAAGAAATCCGGCTTGCAGAAACGCACCTCGCGGGTATGCTTGGCCGGCCGTCCGGCGCCGAACTCCGCATCGTAACTCCCCCGCGCATAATCGAATTCCGGCGTGGAAATCCAGCCCGCGTCAACCGGCTGTTCAAGCTTTTTCGGACCGCGGCGGCTTTGCGGCTTGCCGTCAACCAGAATCGTGTTATGCCCCGCCGCGGATATGCCGTAACGCCGGGCGTCGGACTCCTCATACTGGCCGCCGCCGTCATCGAAAATCAGCTCCTCGCCGCCTTTGTACAAATTGATGTTGAGCTTGTCCTGATGCTGGTGTCCCATGCCGAGCGAACCGACGTCGAAGCAGAGATAGGCCGCTTCCGGCCCCCAGTCGGAACGCATGGCGGCAAATCCGGCCCACGGCAGAAAACGCGATGCGGTCTCCCCTACCGGCGGCGTCCCTCCGGAACGTCTGTCCGCCGCCCACCGGAAATCCGGCCGCCCGGGAAAAAGTTGAGCCGCTTTCCCGAGTACCGCCTCCGTGCGCAGTGTGAAACAGTCGTTGGTCCGCGGCTGGGTGAGCCCCGGCGTGGCGAGCGCGAGATAAGCCTCGGCAGCCTTTTCAAGCAGCGGCGCGAAATCCGGCGGCAGCTCACCGGTCCGTTGGTACAGCTGGGCAAGGCGGAGCATTCCGAAGCCGCAGTTGAAAGCCACGCTGTGATAGTCGGGCGAAAGCTCGTCGTGCATGCCGTCGGGCAGAATCTGTCCGCGAAGCGCGTCGGAGAGAATCCGGGCCGATTTCACCCGCAGCTCCGCGGAATCCCGGAACTCCGGAAAGAGCGTGGCGAAGGTGTAGACGCCGTTCATCTCCATCAGCAGCCAGTTTCCGCTGGTCGGGTGTTCCATCAGATGAATGGCCTGCCGGTGCATCGAAGCGAGCATCAGGCAGAGGTTTTCATCGGTGAACTCCGGCGAATGGCGGAAAATGTCGAAAGCGACAGGCCAGGAACCCATCAGCCGCAGCCCCGCTTCGATGGTCCGCCAGGCGCTGCCCGGCCCGTTCCACTGAGCAGGGCAATCGGTCTGGGCGACCCAGTCGCGAAGCTGGATATTGAACTGCCGGGCGTACTTCGCGTCGCCGGTGGAAGCGAACGCCTTCGCCATATCGCCCCAGTAACCGTGACGGTTCAACTGCCAGAGCCACTCGTGGTTGACCGGCCCTTCAACGGCAGTCGGGTCGAAAAGAAAGTTGACCCGGCCCTCCGGGAACTTCCAGGGGATGTTGACCTCCTCCATCTCGCCGCGGACCGCCCGATCGGCCCTCTCGGCGTTATACCGGCGCCGGTCGGAACCGGCACTCAGCAAGTCCTGCGGCCGTTCGCGGAAATAGCGGGCGATCAGGTGGCAGGCCTCCTGCGTGTCCCCGGCCTGCCGGGCGGCGGCATATCCGGCGCCGAGGCAGTCGGGATCGAGATTCCGGAACAGCTCTTCGAAGTGCAGCTGCCGTTTTTCCGGGGAGAGTTCGGGGAGCGGCGAAGCCGCGGCGGCGGCCAGTACGCCGCAGCCGATGGCGGCGGCGCACAAACCGGTCTTGCGGAGATCCAGCATTCTGTTTCCTCTATTGCGTGATTTCAGGTTCGGTACCGGGCTGTTCGTCCGGGTCGGACGGCATCCCCAGTGCGTCGCGGAAAAACCGGGCGCTGCATGCCATCATATAAGTGTATATATAGACGGAGACGACAATGGACACGCAGATCCAGATGATGATCAGGATCAGCGGGACGATCGGAGGAACGCCGAAAGCAAACATAAGAGTCAGCAGAATAAGCGGAATCCCGAAAACCAGGGATACGCCGATCAGAATCAGAAATACCACCAGCATCCGCCACCAGCCGTAGCAGAAGGCGCGTCCGCCCCGCGAGTACAGCTCGGAGAACGGCTGGTCCGGTTCTCCCGCCGCGGCTGCGGAAAGCAGGAACTGCCAGTAGATGCCGAAGGCGAGCATCAGCACCATAAAAGGCAGCCAGAACAGCAGTTGCAGCAGCGGCGGCAGAAGGGAATAGACGACCCAGATGATGGAATACAACACGTACAGCGGCAGCAGACAGAGCACCTGTCGCCATCTCGCGAAACCGGTCCGGAAGGGACGGCTGTACGAAGCCGGCGACGGACAGAAAAACTCCCGGAAGTAACCGATGATAAGCGGCTGATAAAGAAGCCCGAGCAGACCGTTATAGAGCATGAAAACGGCAGGCGGCCGCGGCGGCGCCCCGCCGCCGGAGTGCGCCCGGGCCTCGACCAGTCCCCAGACAAGGCACGGAACCATGAACACCAATCCGATCAGGATCAGAATCACCATGAAATTCGGCAGTTTCCGGTTCCGGCGAATCTGTTTCCAGCTCTCTGTCAACTGCGCTCCGAACGCGACTTGATTGGCCATCGGTTCCTCCTGTGTTGAGTGATTTCCTCAGAGTATAATGCAGGAAGCCGCCCGGTTCAAGTGCCCGAGAATGGGAAACCGCATTTTTCCCCCCTTTTTCCATCTCCGGTTTCATTCAGGGGGGATAGATACCGCCTCTTGAGCCTGCAGCCGATGGAATTCAGTTGCGGGGCCGCGCCTTTCAGAATCCCGTCAGGACCGATGAGCCCCATTTCTGGACCAGGGCCCGGTAAGCCGCGCCGCCGCCGAACCGGAGATAACCGCGATAGACCTTCTGCATCAGCAGAACGGCGGCAGCTTCTACTCGGGCTCCTCCACGCGCGAGTGGCGGACGATCTTGCCGAGCTCAAGGTAAATCACATCCTCGCAGATGTTCGTCGTACAGTCGCCGATCCGTTCCAGATGACGCGAAATAAACATCGCGTCCACGTAGTAAGCCGCGTTCTGAGGATATTTCCCGATCAGCTCCATGGCCCGGTCGATCACCCGCCGGTTGATCACATCGACTTCCCCGTCCAGCCGCATAACTTCGTTCGCATCGAGGCAGTTGCGCGACACCAGCGCATCGAGCGCCCGCTTCAGCATCTGCCGGACCAGCTGCACCATCTCCGTAAAATCAACCGGCTCGGGCACCTCCTCGTGCCGGCGGTTCGCGAAATCGAGCGTATGCCGCGCGATATTCACCGCCAGGTCGCCGATCCGTTCCAATTCCCCGTTGACCTTGAGGATCGTGATGATGTAGCGCAGGTCTCCCGCCACCGGCTGGTGCAGCGCCAGAATCTTCAGACACTCCTCCTCGATCGTGATTTCGGTGCGGTCGATCGCATCGTCGCGGGCAATCACGGCCGCCGCCATTTCACTGTTCGGCCCGGCCGCCGCCGCAACCGCCTGCTGAACCGCCGTCTCGACCGCCGAGGCGAGGCTGCTCACCATCCGCTTGAGGCGGACGATCTCTTTTTCCAACTGTTCTCTCATGAATGCCTCCTCATCCGAAACGCCCGGTGATGTACTCTTCCGTCTTCTTGTGCGACGGATTCGTGAAAATCTTCTCCGTCTTATCGTATTCGATGATCTCGCCCTTGTAGAAGAAGGCCGTGTAATCCGAAATACGCGACGCCTGCTGCATGTTGTGGGTCACGATGACAACCGTGAAACGGTCACGGAGCTGCAGGACCAGATCCTCGATCTTCAAGGTGGCGACCGGGTCCACGGCGCTGGTCGGTTCGTCCATCAGCAGAATGTCCGGTTCCGCCGCGATCGCCCGGGCGATGCAGAGCCGCTGCTGCTGGCCGCCGGAGAGCGCGAGGCCGGACTTCCGGAGCTTGTCCTTGACCTCATCCCAGAGCGATGCCCCGCGGAGCGCATGTTCGACCCGCTCGGCGATTTCGCTCTTCGACATTTTGAAATGCAGCCGCATCGGGTATGCGACGTTGTCGAACACCGACATCGGGAACGGCGTCGGCTTCTGGAAGATCATGCCGACCTTCCGGCGCAGTTCGAGCACATCGACATCGGGCGACAGGATATTCTCATCGTCGATCCAGACCTCGCCCCCGGCGCGCTGGCCGCGGTAGAGTTCGAAAATGCGGTTGTAGACCCGCAGGTGGGTCGATTTGCCGCAGCCGGAGGGACCGATCACCGCCGTGATCCGGTTGGCCGGAATATCGATGCTGTTGCCGAAAAGGGCCTGATGCCCCCCGGCGTAAAAGAAGTCGAGGTTCCGGACGGAGATCTTGATTTTTTCGTCAGCGTCCATTGTGTTTCTCCTTGAAGATGATCCGGGTCGAAATATTCAGCAGCAGCACCATCAGCGTGACGACGAGCGCGGCGCCCCAGCCGGCCGCGTGCTGCTCTTCGAACGGGGAATTCGTCGCATATTCGGTGATCAGTACCGGCAGGTTCGCCGTCGGGCCGTTGAAATAGCTCTTCGGCCACGCATCGCTCCAGAGCGCGGTAAACAGAAGCGGCGCGGTCTCGCCCGAAACCCGCGCGACGGCCAGCAGAATGCCGGTGACCAGTCCGCTTCGGGCGCTGCGGCAGACGATGCGCACCGCCGTGCGCGCCCGACTGCAGCCGAGCGCGAGCGCCGACTCGCGCAGTGAATCCGGCACCATGAGCAGCATGTCCTCGGTAGTCCGCAGCACGACCGGAAACATCAGGATCGCGAGCGCCGCCGAACCTGCGATTCCCGAAAAACCTCTCATCGGGATGACCAGCACCGCATAGACGAAAAGTCCGACCACGACCGACGGCATGCCCATCATGACATTCGCCGCAAAGCGGATCGCGCCGCCGAGCCTGGTCCCCCGGCCGAATTCGGCGAGGTAGATTCCCGCCAGCAGGGCCGGAGGGATGCCCATGACCGCCGCGCCGAACGTGATGGCCAGCGTTCCGAGAATCGCGTTGCCGATACCGCCGTTCAGCGCGCCGTACGGTTTCGACGGTTCGGTCAGGAAACTCCAGGAGAGAACCGACGCGCCGCGCGAAAAGACCGTCCAGAGAATCCAGACCATGCCGGCCAGCGCGAGAACGAGCGCAGCGACCGACAGGACGCCGACGATGCGGTCCGCGAGCTTGCGCCGGAAAAGTCCGCGTCGTTTGTCGGGTGTGATTGCCGTCATATCAGTTCTCCCCCCGTTTCGCCCCGGTCATGACCAGGTAGTACTGCGCGAGAATCTGCACGCCGAGCGCGAGTACAAGCAGGATCAGGCCCAGCGCGAAGAGAACGGCGCGCATGATGCCGTCCGCTTCCGCGAAATTGTTGGCGAGCGTTGCGGCGATGGTCGTGCCGCTCGCATAAAGGTTTTCCGGCAATTCCACGATATTGCCGATCACGAAAAGCACGGCCATGGTTTCGCCGAGGGCGCGGCCGAGCCCGATGAAGATTCCGCCGAGAAGCCCGCGGACGCCGTAGCGCAGGATGATGTCCTTCGCGGTCTCCCAGCGCGTGCAGCCGACGCCGAAGGCCGACTCCCGCAGCATCGGCGGCGTCATCAGAAAGACATTCCGCATGACCGCCGACATATAGGGCAGAATCATGAGCGCGAGGATCAAACCGGCGGTCAGGACCCCGAAGCCGTTGCCGTACTCGCCGAAAAACGGGAGCCTGCCGAGACGGAGCGTGTCGGACAGAAACGGCTGGACATAATCCTGCATGACCGGCACGAGGATGAAAAGCCCCCACATGCCGTAGATCACGCTCGGGATCGCGGCGAGCAGATCGAGCGCCTGGCTCAGCACCTCGCCGATTCCGGCCGGCGCGTCGACGAGCCAGAGGGCCGTGACGAAGGCGGGCGGAACGGCGAGCAGCAGCGCGAGCGCGGTCGTCAGCAGCGTTCCGACGATCGCCGGGAGCGCGCCGTAGACGTTCCTGACCGGGTCCCACTCGGTTCCCACGAGAAAGCCCGGCCCGAATTCGCGCCAGGCCGGAGCCGAACCGATGCCGAGCTGGATCAGCAGCGCCGCCAGCAGCACCAGCACAAGCAGCGCGCTGGCGGCCGCGACCAGCCGGAACGCCCGGTCGGCACACGCCGGATTGATGAGCTTAGGTCTGTTGTTCATGAGATTGGCATTCCGGTCCGTTCCGATTTTCCGTTCAGAGTGCGACGGGGCTGCCGTTTACGCGGATCTCGTCGGCCCACGCCTTGCGGACCAGTTCGACCACCTCTTCGGCGAGCGGCACATAGTGGAGCTTGGAGGCCGCATTCGCGCCGGTGGTGTAACACCAGTTGAAGTATTTCAGCATCGCCCCGGCCTTGCCGGCGTCGGTCTGATTGCGCTGGACGAGAATGTAGGTCAGCCCCGTGATCGGCCAGCTGTCGTCGCCGGGCTGGTCGGTCAGGACCATATAGAAGCCGGGAGCGTTCTTCCAGTCGGCATGGATGCCGGAAGCCTTGAACGACTCCGGAGTCGGCGCGACGAACTTGCCGGCCCGGTTCTCCAGGGTGACCATCGAGAGCTTCGCTTCGACCGCGTAGGTGTATTCGGTGTAGCCGATCGCGCCGTTGATGCGGGCGACGTTGTTGCAGACGCCGGGGTTCTTCTGGCCGCCGATGCCGACCGGCCAGTTGACCGCCGGACCGCAGCCGACCCGCTCCGCCCACTCCTTCGAAATCTTGGTCAGGTAATTCGTGAAGATGAAGCTCGTACCCGAACTGTCGGAGCGGCGGACGACGGTGATCCGGACCTTCGGCAGCCTGAGCTCCGGATTCAGCGCCCGGATCGCCGGATCGTTCCACGCCGTGATTTTGCCGAGGAAGATGTCGGCGAGCGTTTTGCGGTCGAGCCGGAGCGCATTCGGCTTCACGCCGCGCAGATTGACCACGACCACCACACCGCCGGTCAGCATCGGGAACTGGCAGAGGCCGGCTTTGTCGAGCTCTTCTCTGGTCAGCGGATTGTCGGTGCCGCCGAAATCGACGGTCCTGTCCCTGACCTGATTGATGCCGGCGCCGGAACCGCTGCTCTGATAGTTGATCTCGGTCCTGTTGCCGGTCGATTCGCCGTAATTGTAGGTCCAGACCCGGTAAACCGGGGCCGGAAACGAGGCGCCGGCGCCGCTGATCGAAAGGTCGGCGGCGGAAACGGCGAACGGCAGCGACAGCGACAAAGCCGCAAGCGCGGTACGGAACAGATTCTTCTTCATATGCACTCCATTCGATTGGATTATCCCGGAACAAAACATCGTTGCGGACTTCCGGGTTACATGCAGATAACATAGCCCCGCAATGTTAGCGTTCGGTTAGGATCGGATTAGAAGCTCTTCAGAAAAACGAAACGGACAAAAGGAAATTTCCGCGGAAGCTCCCCGGAAAATTCCCTTGATCTCCCGCCGTCCGGAGTTCTAACCTGCTGGCATTGCTTATTTTTCGAATTCGCACAATAAGTGCGATCCGGCCGCGTTAATTGTGCAAAGGGCCTGCAACGGGCCCCGTAAAACAGCACCCAGCATGGAAGGAAGCGTTATGATGAACAGAAAAATGACATTGCCGCTGGCCGCGTTTGCGGTTTCACTCGGACTGCTCCCCGCTCCCGTTCGCGCCGAGGACGCGCCGCCGCCCCCGCCGCCTCAGGAGCGGCCCGATCGGCCGCAGCGGCCGCCGATGGACGGTCCCCGCGGCGGCCGGATGATGCCCGGTCTCAGCGAAGAGGAGCGCGCCAGGCTCGACGAACTCGCCAAAAAGGTCGAACAGGCGCTCGCCGCCTACCGGGAAAACCCGGGCGACGAGACGAAAGCCGCTTTGAAAGCGCAGATCGGCGAGAGCTTCGAAGTCCGGCAGAAAATCGCGGTCGACCGCGCGGAGAAGGCGCTGGCCCGCGCCAGAAAGCGGCTCGAAAACAAGGATGAAGAGGTCGAAAAACAGCTGCAGCGCATGATCCGGCCGCGCGGAGAACGCCCGCAGAGGCCGCCGCGCGCGGACAACTTCCGCATGGGAGGGGAACCGGCATTCGGAGCTCCGCTGCCCGGCGGCCCCCGGTTCGGCTCCGACCAGAAAGGAGGCGGCAAGGCGCGGGGACCGTTCGGCCGGATTTTTACGGCCGACGAAGGCAAACAGCTTCAGGAACTCAATGCCAGGCTGCTGAAGGCCGCCTCCGTGACGCCCGAGGTGAGGAAGGAGGTCGAATCGGCCGGCAGGATCTATCAGGCCGCCCTGGTGCGTCAGCAGAAGGCGCTCGAAAAGGCGAAAAGCGAAAAGAAGGATACCGCCGCGCTCGAACGCTCGATCGGATTCCTGAACCGGTCGATCGAAAACGCCAGAGACCCTGAGAAATACCTGAAACAGCTCAAGGCGCGTCCGGTTCGCGGTGCCAAAGAGAACCGGAAGGGCGCCGAATAGCCGGCCGGATGCAGGAAAACCGGGGAACGCTCCCCGGTTTTTTATGCCCGCGCCCGGCTCAATGGCCGTGGTCGTGCCCCGTGAAGTAGCTGTCGCCGCCCCAGTCGGCGATGAAGTGCCGATTGTTCGGAATCGATTCGTCGCCGATGGTTTCGGCGAACGATGCAAGCGCGGCATGCCCGTCCGTAAACAGGTAGTTGGACCTGCTGCCGTGCCGGGTCTGCGCAACGTTGTGTTCCCACTCGTGCGGATCGCACATCGCATCGTAGCACTGGTGTTCGACGGCGCTCTCCTTCGTATCGCCTCCGCGTTCGGAGAGTACAATGTAGAAGGAGGGACGCCGCAGGGTCGAAATTTTCCGCCCGAAGGTCAGCATGCTGTTCATGACGTAGCTCTGTTTCCCGTTCTCCGCGTCGAACCCCATGTCGGACGGGCATTGCAGGTAGCTGAGGTCATAACCAGCCGCCGTGAGCGGCTGAAACCACTCGACCTCCGGCGTCAGCTCGTGATGGTGGTCGAAGGTGCCGGTATGCACGACCGGATAGGTTCCGCCGAAGGCGTCCGCATAGAGCGCAAAAGCGAGACCGGTCTGGCGCAGGTTGTTGAGACAGGTCGTGCTGCGGGCGCGTTCCCGCGCCTGATTCAGTGCCGGGAGCAGCATCCCGGCGAGGATTGCGATGATCGCTATGACGACTAAAAGTTCTATCAAGGTAAAATGTTTTTTCATGATGATTTCCTGAATTTCCATACAACGGACACAATCCGGGCGTAAAACGGCCGGACCGGATTTGGGGATCGAAAACTGGAATCAGGAAATCCGCGGCGGGGCGCGCGCCTGGACGCAAGCGGGAACCGCCGCCGGAACGGCGGACGGAAATGATGCCGCCGGGGCAGCCGGCGGCTCGTGGAAAAGCATTGCCGCATCCGCCGCCGGCTCGGCGGCGCTGAAGATGCCGGTGCAAACCGGGCAGTGCGGCGCCGGATGCAGCTGCGCGTGCCGGTCGTCGCGGAAGTCGTACGCCGCCGTCTCCGCCGTTTTTCCCCGCTGCGCCGCAGCCGTATGGAACAGCGGGTGCAGGACGCTGTTGAACGCGAAAAGCATCGCGCCCAGAAACAGGAGAAAACGGCGGCCGGTCAGTCTCTGAAGCAAGCGGTCTCCTCCTCCCGTCAGCGGCGGCCGCCGAAGAGCCGCAGGAACATGAGGAACAGGTTCACGAAGTCGAGATAAAGCGAAAGCGCGCCGTAGACCGCATACTTCCTGCCGGCTTCCTCCTCAATGCTGCCGTCGGCGACGGCGAACGAAATCCGCTTGATCTTCTGGATGTCCCACGCGGTCAGCACGACGAAAATCGCCACGCCGGCATAGCAGATCAGCCGGTCGACCAGCGTATGATACCAGAAGATATTGACGATCGAAGCGAGGATCAGCCCCCAGAGCGCCATGAACGCGATGCCGCCCGCGCCGGAGAGGTCGCGCCTGGTCAGATAACCGAAAAGCCCGGCCCCGCCGAAAGTCCCGCTCGTGACGAAGAAGGTCGCGGCGATCGAACTCATTTCGTAGGCGACGAAGATCGAGCTCAGCGTCAACCCGTTCAGAAGCGCGAAGCCGATGAAGCAGGCGGCGGCTCCGGCGGACGACAGCTTATTGACCGCCGCCGACATCGCGATGACCACGACAAGCTCCAGGATGATCAGCACCGTAAACACGCCGGGCGTCCCGAGCACGAGCTTGTAAAGCGGCTCAATGTTGTACACGGCCCACGCCATTGCGCCGGTGAGGGCGAGCCCGCCGGTCATCCAGCCGAACACCCGGTTCACGAAGCCGGCCTGCAGCGCGGACGAAGAGGCATTCGCCGCTCCGATGGAATCATAAGAATAGTTTTCAGACATGGCAATTCTCCTTCAATTACTTGCGATATTTCTACTATACATCAAAATCCTGTTTTTCCAAATCGGAACCGTATCGCCGCCGGGAAGAGAACCGATTTTTTTCAATTTTTTTCAGAATCGTTTCTTGCCGATCGTGTATGAATACGCCATACTATATTGTAGTAATATGTAATTGCAGCGCGTATTCAATACGATCGCACGGGGTCGAAATCATGAGCAACTGGAAAGACGATATAGCCGTCGAACTGAAAAAGGAGGCGGCGGCCCTGCCTCCGAATTCGCGTTTTCATCCGATCCGCAAACTGATGACGCGGTTCAACACGAGCCAGCGGACCATCGAGCAGGTCATGCAGAAGCTGATTGCCGAAAACGTCGTGATCCGCCGTCCGGGCGACGGCTACTTCACGCGGAACCTGTCGCCGCGCCGGCTGCTGCACTATCGGCTGCTGTATCCGAAGTGGCCGAGCGAATCGTTCAAGCGGTTCGAGGCGGAGTGGCGGACCTTTGCGGATCGCAGCGGCGAATTCCTGTTCAGCAGCCGGACGCTGGACCGCAGCGATGAGTTTTTCCGGACTCTTCCGGTCGACGACTGCGACGCGGTGCTGATCATGCCGCCGTCCGGACCGATCAGCCGGGACGGGCTGCGCTATATCAGTTCTCTGCCGATTCCGGCCGTGATCATCGATCATGAGGTTGCGGACATCGGGCTGTCGATGGTATCCGGCAATGCCGCCGCCGGCGGCGCGATCGCGGCGGCCCATCTGATCAACCACGGCCACCGCAAACTGGCCATGCTGGTGACGGAGCCGCACGGCGACGGCCTGGACATGCGCTGCCAGGGCTTCACCGACTTTGCGCGGCTCACCGGAGTTTCGGTGGAGGTCATCGACGTCGGGCTCGAAAGCTGGAGCAATCCGGACCGCCGCGCCTACAACTGCCTCGGCGCGTATCTGGATCGCAACGGGCTTGATTTCACCGGGCTGTTCATCATCAGCGCCCATACCGCGCTTGAAGTTTACAAGGTATTCGGCGACCGCGGCATCTCCATTCCCGACGACGTCAGCATCGTCGCCCATGACGAATTGCCGTCCAACAAATTCATGAGTCCGCCGCTCGACAGCATTGAGATGAATCATTCCGGCGTGATCGAGAAGGTGCATGATGAACTCCGCAAGATATTGAATCGGGAAAAGCCCTTTTTCCATATCCGCCTGGCGCCGTCCCTGATCGAGCGCCAGTCGGTCCGGCAAATTGCGGCCAAGGCGGAAATATACTGAAAAAATAGAGTCGTTCACTGTCCGGTTTCCCTCAAATCGGCCGGACAAACCCTGGAGTGAAGTATGAAGCAGAGAAATTTCGCCCGGACAGGATTCGCCGTTGGAGCACCTCCGCACAACCGAGGTTGCGCATAATACCGGGTATGTGAAACAAAACAGCATTGCCGCCCGGCGAAAAAAGCGCGGTATGCGCCGCGCAGCGGA
>ENA-UERG01000409-UERG01000409.1-human-gut-metagenome-genome-assembly--contig:-NODE-409-length-42029-cov-19.127026_pt1 | contig 42029 bp, 35 predicted proteins | sample MGYA00242954_ERZ507954 | MGnify/ENA primary metagenome ERZ507954 (study PRJEB26167, sample SAMN06115478) | human gut metagenome | host: Homo sapiens | place: China:Sichuan | collected 2015-01-21...
GGCATCGCTGTCCTGATCTCCGCCATCTGCGTGGCAAACACCATGATGATGTCCATTACGGAGCGGACGCGGGAGATTGGCGTGCTGAAGGTGCTTGGCACCATTCGGGGCGACATCTTCAAGATGTTCCTGACGGAGGCGTTGATCGTGGGCATGATCGGCGGCGCGGCTGGCCTGATACTGAGCTTTATCGCCAAGTGGCTGATACCGGTGATCTTCGCGTCCCAGGAGTTGCGGTGCGTGCTGCCCTGGTGGCTGGCGGTCTGCGGCGTGGTGTTCTCAGGCGCGGTAGCCATTGCCGCCGCGTGGATGCCCGCGCGCAAGGCGACGCTTATCAGCCCCAACGAGGCCATCCGCTCTGAGTGAGGTGACGATATGAAGAAGATATACTGCGTAGTGCTGGCCGTGCTTTGTATCCTGCCGTGTCTGGCGGGCTGCGGGAAAGCAAATGCCGCCAATGAGGAGCCGCTGATCCGCAGCTTCGTGATCGGCAATAGTACGGCGGAGATCCAGACCCACACGGAGGATAGTGAGACGTACTATGTGATCGCCATTACGTTGCCGACGGACACGGATTTTACTCGCTGTGCCGCAAATGTGGAGCTCGCCCCGGATGCGGTGCTGGATATGAACAGTCCCTGCATTGTGAACGATCTGGGCGGGCGGCCCATCTTGAATTTGACATTACCTGAACGTGATTTAGTGGTCACCTGCGGTGAACAAAGCCAGACCTACAGTTTCCAAATCGAATTGGAATGAGGGTAAAAGAAATGCGAAAGACCTGTATTGTTTTGATCGTGCTTGCTGCACTGTTATCAATGCTGACAGCCTGCGGAAAGCAGACAGATACTCCTGCCGGTGCATCGACAGACGCAATATCTTCTGTAAGCGTTAATGGCAAAACATGTCGCGTCGATGCTGAGAAAAATCCGGGCGGGCAGGAAACTGGAATGCTGTTCAGCATTTCCATCCCGAAATCGGAGGTGCAGGACGAAACGAATATCGCCCTGACGCTGGAGCTTGGCTCCGATTGGTCGATTTCAGAGGATAGTAATTGTATAGTACAGATGGATGGCAGTAATGTCATTGTGGATTTGAGTGAAGAAGTGCCGGTAATTATCTTAAAGGCTGACGCCATGGATACGACACGCTGCTATCATCTGACTGTAGAATAGTAGGAAGTTCTATGTTTGCTTTTCTGATTTTACGGAGGTGATGCCAATGGGCTAACGACGGTGAGCAACATTATGTTTAACAAAAAAGAAAAAACTCATGAAAGGAATTGTTGAAATGAAAAATACCATTTCTAAGCGCCTTGTAGCGCTGTGCATGGCATTTGCCATGATGTTCTCCTTGATGACCGTTGTTCACGCAGATACCACCGTCAACGATGGCCTGTCTGCTCCCACTACCCATTCTGCGGCGACCATGCCGGCAGAGGTCTCTTCCATTCTGGTTGGGTCTACGACTGCCTACTACGAGACGGATAACAACACCGGCAATACCACTTACATCCGTGCCCAGCTGACTGGCAAGACCGAGTATGATCTGAAGAACGCTGCGGTTACTGTCAATCTGCAGGATAGCAGCACTACCGTTAAGCTGGATGGCACCGCCATTGATGGTGGCACGGCTCGTACCTTCACGACGAACCTGATGAATAAGGCACATACCCTTACCATCGGCTCGACCGATTATGTCCTGGCAGCAGGTCTGCCCAGCGGTCAGGTTTCTGTTAGCTCTGCTGATCCTTTGAGTATGGGCACCGTCAAGTTTGACGGAAGAACGATGACCGTATATGGTGCTAATGTCCAAAACCCCTTTATGGGCAACACCTACTTTGTCAACAGAAACACGAGCTGGACTTTTATCAACTACTTTGTTACCGGTATTCTCCCCAGCAGTTCTACGCTGGGCGAAGTTGAGGCAACCTACACACTGAAAGACGGTGCTACTCTAGCTGGAGCAGGTGCCGAAGAGGTTACTTCGACAGATTGTGTTTTTAACTTTACTGCTGGCAATATTATTACCGTTACCAATAACTCCGAAAGTCGTAGCTATGATGCAGAATTGGCTATCAGCGGCCAGTCGGTTATCGTCAAGGAAGAAGGCGGCGTCCGCAACTATGATATTAATCTGACCGAGGTTATTAGGTCTTCCTATTATGCTGATGCAGGCATTAAGACCAAGGTCGATGACATCGTGACCGCTTGGAACGCCTATATTGCTGTACCGCACACCTTTGCCGCTGGAACCAATGTCATGGCTATTCTGCAGGCTTTTGACACATGGGCAACCCAAACGGTGAACCCCGTCACGAATGTTGCGTATTTTACTAACGCTTCTGATTTTGGTGGCGGCTCCTACCTGTCCAGACTGAACAACCTGAACTGGAACGATTGCGGCAGCATGGGCGGCTACATGTATACCAATGATGCCAACGGTCTGTACAATGCAAACGTTGAAGGCCTCAACACTGCACCTGGCAAGTCTTCCATTCCGATGGTGGCAGCCAACAACATGACGTTTACCGACTCCACCCGTATCGTGTGGTTCTTCACGGTGAACTACTCTAACTGGTTCTGATTTGACAACAGAACTTATTAGAAGGCACTAAACGACAGAGAAGAGCGGGCGGGAGGGTTCCCCACCCGCCCGCTCTTCATTTTATCTATCGGAAAGGGGAACCTTAAAATGAAAGTTTTTCAGCGTATCTCATTGCTTTTACTGACTCTGGTAATGCTCTTTTCCTGCGTCACGCCAGTAAGCGCACTGGAGTCACAGCATACAAGATGGCCGGTTTTCAGTGAATATACACAGGACTACTATATAGCAGGTTCCGGATATGTCCATTTTGATGGGTGGAACAGCGGGGCTCGCTTTAGTACAGTCAATAACACTTATGTCCTATTAAGGCTGCCGGAGGGTATAACCAACCTCAATTTGTCGCCTGCATATTTTACAGACACAACAGGCGCGCCGAATTGGAAAGACACCGGCAAACGCTTTGAAGATACTACGTTTCGCTATCGTGTCGAGCCGCTGACCGAAGGAACTGTGGACTATTCAAAAACACAGTTCTGGCGCTTCTATGATGCTAAGTCAGATCGCAGTGTCGTACTGCCTGTGATCACAATTGTTGAGAATGCCGCTGAAGCGGAAAAAACGGTTGACAAGTTGGAGGCGTATACCGCCCGAGCGGAAAAACTGGTTTCGACCATGAAGAAATTTGACGAGGTATTCGATGCGTTGGTAGACTCCCAAAATGCCGCGTCAGTACAATATGGCGGCCGCCACCCCGGTGACGTCAACCTTGCCTGTATCGTAGCCAATATGATCCAGATAGAGTTTGACATCCAGATCAACTGGCCTGATACGCATAGTTATTGGGTCGAGGGCACTGGTTGGTCAAGGGCTACCGCCGAGGATATCATCAAGCACTGGACGACCTATAAGATGTCTGGTACGAATAAGCCGGCCTGCAATTCAGGTGATAAGATCTCGCAGTATCAAGTAAAGCAATTGGACATGCTTCTGGATGTGATCGCGCCTTATTATCTGAATTATCTGGAAAACCACCGTATTGCAGAACCCGTCATTACCTACTACGAGGTGGACGGTTCGCGGGGCCTGATCGATACCGAGAATAAAACGGTCACGCTGAGAATGCCGGAGGATACAGATTGGAGCAGTCTTCCCGAGCCCACGATCAAAACCAATGGCGAATGCCAGGTTAACCTGTATGCTGGAAGCCTGGGAGGAAAATCCGGAGTAGCCCATTATATGGTAACGCCGGGCGACCGTGCAACGGGAACCTACTATAACGGCAGCGATACCACCGGATATGGCTTCAAGAAGAATCTTGGACAGGATTGGACGGTTCGGGTTGAAAAGGGAGCACCTTACACAAAGGTACTTACCTTTGACATTGAGACAGACGACGGCAAGGTTCGCTCTGCCCGCATCACGGATGGCGTGAACGGAAGCGACGGGACGATCAAGCTGAATCTGCCCGTCGGAACCACTTTAAACGCTCTGTCCCCTACGGTAGATTATGCCGGTGAGGGATTCTATTACACTGTTAACGGCCAGCGGAGCGACCAGACCGAAAAGATCGACTTTACCCAAACGATCGGGCTGGTCGTCTATAGCACGAAGTATGGGACAGAGGCCACATATGACGTTTCTGTCACAGCGGAAAAATCTGCGGAGAATGACATTCTCTCCTATAAGATCGGCGACGCGGTCGGTACGGTCTCCGGCAGCAGCGTGTCCATAACGATTCCGTATGCCACAGACCTTACCACGGCAGAGCCGGAGATAACGGTATCCGAATTCGCGGAAGTGACACAGAAGCCCGCAGAGCTTCAGGTCGGTGAAAATCACTATACCGTGACTGCGGAAAACGGCGCCAAGCAGGACTATATCGTGACGATCACCAGCACTCCGGTAGCGACGGGGCGGCAAATCAAGTCTTTCCGCTATGGCGGGTATGAAGCCGCGATCAACGAAGGTACGGCTGAGATCACCTTGACGCTGCCAAAGGGCATCTCTCCTGTTTTCGCGCCGACCATCGAAATTTCCGAGTTTGCCACAGTTTCTCCGGTCTCCGGCGAAGTGCAGGATTTCAGCTCGCCTGTCAAGTATAAGGTCACGGCACAGAACAAGGCGTCTAAAACCTATACGGTCAAGGTTACGATATCCTCCGAAGCTGCTCCCAATGAATATATAGGCAATCTTGAGCAGGTTCGTGACAATATCATCACTCGGTATCGCAGTGAAGCGAATGATGACTGGGAGTGGATGGACCTCGGCTTCTATGAAAACCGGCCAGAAAACTACAATACCTCCGACCACACCTTCGACATTGCCGCAAAGCTTGCAAAGCTGGACACGACCACAAATGTGGCAATGACCGAGTTTGACCGCACCATCATGATGCTGACTGCCCGCGGTTTTGACTGCACGAAGCTCTCGCAGTACAACAATGGAAAACCGTACACCGACAGCAAGGGCAATGAGATCGACAACCTTGTCGCAGCACTCTACAACTATTCCGGTGAGTACACCATCAACGGCCCCATTTTTGCGTTGCTGGCTCTGGACATGGGAATCTACACCATTCCTGATAATGCCAGATGGACGCGGGAGAACCTGATCAATGTCATTCTGGACTATGGCAATTATGACGAGTTCGGCATTGACATGGTGGGAGCTATCATGTACTCTCTGGCCCCCTATCAGAATGATGCTGCTTATGGTGCACAGATAAAGGAAAAGCTGAACTTGTGTCTGGAGATTATCCTGAGAAAGATGAATTCCGACTTCTCCTTTGGTGCGTGGGGTGCGACCAACAGCGAGTCTGCCGCATGGGTCATGATGGGCCTTTGCAGTATGGGCATCGACTGGAATGCCGATCCCCGATTCTCGGATGGTCAGGGTCACAGTGCGCTGCAGCACTGGATGGACAACTTCGCTAACGTAAGCGGCGGCTATTTCCATCATACGACCAGCGTGACCAACGATGCTATGGCGACCTATCAGGGCTGCTATGCCACCATGTGGTATCTCACTTTCCTTGAGAAAGGTGGTCAAGGAAATCCCTGCTATTTCTATTACCACCGGTTTCCCTTTGCCCGGCAGCTGTCTATGGATGCTTCCATCACCGGCTTCGAGATCGAAGGCAAGCAGGGCATTATTACCGAGGATGGTGAAGGCGGCGAGAACACCATCACTGTTACAGTGCCCAACGGTATGCCCTTGACGAACCTGACTCCGAAGGTGACGATGGCGGAAGGCGCGACCTTGCTGGCTCCGAGCCTGCCCACGACCTTTGTGGAAGGCGTTAAGCAGCCGTTTACCGTGCTGGCCGAAGATGGCAAGACACAGAAAACCTATTATGTCACCGTGAAACACGGCGATGTGGGCGCTTCCGGTGCCGAGTTGGATGCCAGCAGCATTAAGCTGAAAAACGGTGTACTGAACGTAATGGACATTCTGGAGAAGAAAGTCACCAAGGCGTCCGATGGAGCAACGGAGATCCTGCTTACGGTGAGAGCCGGTGTGGATACCTCAAAGATGTATCTCAGCGCCAGCATCTCCTATGCAGCGACAGTTGATCCCTCTCTGGATGGTAAGGATGCGATGAACTTCTCCAACTGGCAGACCTTCACCGTGACCTCCGGTGACGAGACGGTGCAAAATATCTACCGGATCAAGATTGTGTCCAAGGCACAGGCGGAGATCACCAGCTTCCGTGTGCAGGCAGGCGGCGAGTGGTACAATGGCACCATCGACAACGCCAAGAGCACCATTACTGTCACCGGTGTGGACGATTCCAAGCTGACCAGTACCAAGCTGGTCACGGATATCGAATTCACCGGCAGGACTTGTTCGCCGACCTCCGGTATTGCGGTGGACTTTGCCAACGCTGCCACGTTCACGCTGGGTGGCGACAACGATCTGGCCAGCCGCACCTATACCGTTACCGTGCTGAATAAGAGCGGCCAGCCGATCTCCGCCAAGGGCGGCGGCGGGAATGATACGCCCGCCACCAGCACCGCGAAGATCACAGGCTTCTCCGTTTTGGGTGTGGATGGTGTGATCGACCAGAGTGCCGGCATCATTACCGTCACACTGCCGGTTGGGACGAATGTCGCGGCGGTAGCACCGGTCGTCACCGTTCCTGCGGGAGCTGTTGTCAGTCCGGTATCCGGCGAGGTCGTGAATCTTACCAGTCCGCTGACCTATACCGTAACTTTGGGCGCGGAAAGCAAAAGCTATACCGTCACCGTTATCTTTGAGCGAAGTATTTCCCAGCAGCTTTGGGATGCGGTGGCAGAGAATAGCGACGTGGCTGACCATCAAACCAGCTACGGACACAAATTCAATTAAAGCAGAAAGGAGAGAGCCATGAAAACAACAAGATGGCAAAGAGCGGTATCCCTGCTCCTTTGCCTGCTCATGGCCATGAGCTTCCTTGCGGTAAATGCCTCAACGGTGTATGCAGAAGACGGTTCAACAACTACAGGTGAATTACCTCAGATTACGTCCTTCAACTATGATGATGGATATTTTTACAATGGCACAACAAAGAGGAAAAAGACTGTTGCATGTAAGATAGCCAGTACGTCGATTAATAATTATGAAAAGGTGACTCCTGGTACACTTGAAGGATCGGAGGAGCCACTGAATTTCTTGGGTGAAATTGTCTTTTTCATTGATAAGCCTGTAAAATATGATGCGACCACCGGTGTGACTACGGAGCGCGCAGACTATCCAAGCAGACTGCTTATTCCGGACGAAGCATATAGTATAACAACGCAACAAGAAGTATCTTTAGATACAACGATAGTTATTGCAGCAGAGAAAGAATCGGGAGCAGATGAAAACGCGCCTACCTACAAGACTGCTTCATCCTATGATTTACTGCGATACACTTATGAAGGTACAGTATACTACTATTATTTGGTCATCAAGCCTGCGGCAAGTGAAAAGAACACAGCACCAAATATCATCGAGGGGCTTGGTACTTCCAGCACTCAGGAATTTGTAGTGAACGAACCGTGGACAATTGACTTGTCCAAAATCTTTGAGGACAAGGATAACGACCCCTTGACCTATACGGTAAAAGAAGGCAATGCCGATGCTAAAGAAACAGGTGCGCTTTATAGTTATACGCCTACCAGTGATGAAGGCATCACTCTAGTCTTTACCGCCAGTGATGGCACAGATGTTAGTCCAGAGTATACGGTTATTCTGACGTGCAAGGTTCTTGCCTATCATAGCATAACCGCTTCTTCACAAGGAACATATGAATGGAATACACTTACTCAAGACATGGGGACTGTCGCTGTTTCCGTTGTTGGAGATGATCCAACGCATGTGAGTGCTGAAAGCACTGTAAAAATAACGGCAACTCCGCGTAAGTATGTATTAAGCGATTCAATTTATAATGCAAAACTTTCGCATTGGAAGGTAACGGGCGTTAACCTAACTCAAGAGCAACTTCAGTCTAATACTTTGACATTTAATATGCCGGACAACGATGTGACTATTATCGCAGTGTTTGAAAAGGCGGGTTCTGTTGTCTCGCTAACCGCAAATACATTTGCAGGAGGCGATGTAGACTTTAGAATCAATGGTCAAAGAAATCAAAAAAATAGCACGTTTGACTCTGAACAGGGAGTGCATATAGCAAATGTTGTAAGAGACACCGTAATAGAAAATGCACGTATCACAGCTTATCTTGTGAATGGACAAACGTATAATTCTGGATATAGGCTTGTCAGTTGGCAAATCAAAAATGTAAGCACCAATACGCTCCTTGCAGAATCAGATGGTGTAACCTATGAAACGAAACCATATCCAGGCCAACCTGTAGGGGGAGAATCCTATCAGGCCCCGACCTTCAAGGTTGACGGTAAATCCGAGTATAGTATCACGGCCATCTTCGAGGCAAAGGACTACGGAGCGGTCAACGTCACGGTGAACGACATCAAAATGGGTGAGGCGACAGCTCAGGTTGATGGAGGAGAAGCGTCAAGCAGTCTTACCGTGGTGTACGAGGGTGTCACCGTAAAACTGAAAGCGACGCCAAGGGAAGGCTTTATTTTCAAGAGCTGGAAGGCAAGCTATGGTGATGATGATACTCAGGTTACGATTGCCGACGAGAACGCGGCAGAAACCACCTTTAAGATGCCGCAAACCGGGGAAAAGCCCGTCAACGTGGTTGCCGAGTTTGCGGTCGATCCCAGCTATCTGAGTGAAGACTGTGCTTTGACCGATGTGACCCTGTTGGATAACAATGGCAGCAGTATCGCTTATTATGGCGACCAGGATCTCACGAACTTTACCATCGAGGTTCCTGCCGATACGGATAACGCCAAGCTGGCCGGCATGATCCTGAAGCTGACGGTTTCCGAGAATGCTCAAGTCTTTCAGGATGGATCTGATACACCGTGGGATGCGAACGGACAAGCCTGCAATATGACGCTGGGTACGGCCACAAAGTTCGTCGTGCGTTCGCAGAAGGATCTTGCGGAGGGCTACGAAGGCCCGAAACAGGGGTACACCATCACCATCAACCGCGCCAAGAGCACTAAATGTGCCATTGAAAGCGCAAAGCTGGGCGAGGTGGAAGGTACTGTCGATCAGACGAAGAAGACCGTGACCTTCACGGTTCCCGCCGACACCGATGAAAGCGCCGTGGCCGATATGCCGCTGACGTTCAACTGCTCGCAGGATGCTTCCATCAAGCTGAAGGATGCCAAAGAGAACTGGGACAACGGCACAGCCTGCGGCATGGCGCTGAACGAGGAAAAGACCTTTGTCGTTACGGCGGAGGATGGCACCACCATAGCGAAGTACACCGTTGTGATCCATCGCACCCCCAGCGATAAGAAGGCGCTTACCGACGCGACGCTGGGCGATATCGCGGCTGTGATCAACGAGGACAGCCATGCTGTTACCTTCACAGTCCCCGCCGATACGACTGACAGCAAGCTGGGCGAGATGATCCTAAAGTTCACCTGCTCCCCCCGTGCGACGGTCAAGCTGAAAGATGCCGACAACAACTGGCCTGATAGCGGCGAAGCCTGCAGGCTGAAGCTGGGTGTTCCCGCCACCTTCGTAGTGACGGCCGAGGACACCTCCACGCTGGAGTACACGGTCACGGTCAATCGCGAGAAGAGCACCGAAAAGGCGATTACGGAGGCTGTCCTGACTAAGACGGACGGCACCTCCGTGAAGGCGGATATCAGCGAACAGAACAAGACAATCACCTTCACGCTGCCTGTCGGCACCACCGATGCCGATGTGGCCGCCATGACGCTGAAATTTACCTGCTCTCAGTACGCTTCCATTAAGCTGGAGGGTGCCGAGACCAACTGGCCCGCCGACGGTCAGCTCTGCGGCATGAAGCTGAACGAGGCCAAGACCTTCGTCGTTACCGCCGAGAACGGCGGTACGCAGAAGTACCCGGTTCTCATTGTCAGAGGCAAGAGCGCCGCGAAGGAGATCACGAGTGCCATCCTGCTGGCGAAGGCCGGTGATACGACGTCTCCGGCCACGGTGAAGATCGACAATGCCAAGAAGACCATCGACTTTACCCTGCCCGCCGGTAGCGACACCAGCAAGCTGGGCGAGATGATCCTGAAGCTGACGGTCTCCGACTATGCCACGGTGAAGAAGTCCGGCGATACGGGCAACTGGCCCGCTGAGGGCAAGGCCTGCGGTATGGAGTTGAATAAGGCTGCCACCTTCACGGTGACGGCTGAGAACGGCGATAAGCAGGACTACACCGTGACCATCACCAGAGCCAAGAGCAGCGAGAATGAGATTACTGCCGCTGTTCTGCTGAACCAGACCGGTGACACTACGCCGTTTGCAAAAGCGCAGATCAGCGGAACCAACATCATCTTTACGCTGCCCTCCGATACGAATAAGACCGATCTGAACAGTATCGGGCTGAAGTATCTGAAGCTGACCTATCCGGAATCCGCCACCGCAAAAATGGTGGATGCGACTGGAAAGGACGCTTATGGCGATGCCGATGGTACGGCTAAGTGGCGCAACGGTGACGTAAAGTGCAACATGTCTCTGAACACGCCCGTCAAGTTCATCATCACCGCCGAGGATAACACCCCCAAGACCTACACCGTGGAGATCAAGTACACCGCGCCCAACGCGCCTACGCTGTCCGATGGCTCTGCTGCCCGCAGCAGCAAGACCGCCGCAACGGTGAAATTCACCACCAATGAGGCGGGCACCTACTACTACAAGGTAGTGACCCACGGCGCGACAGCTCCCACTGCGGATGAAATCATGAAATCCACCACTAAGGGTACGGCCAGCACGGGTGAGATAACCTTCACCCTCAGCAATCTGACTGAGGATGCACGCGACATCTACATCGTGGTCGTAAACGCAGCCGGTGGCGAGAGCGCACCCCTGAAGGTGGAGATCCCCGCCTATGGCAGTGGCACTGATACGCCTGATACCGGCGCGTATAAGATTTCGATAAGGGCACCCAAGGGTGGTACGATCACCACTAACCGCACCAAGGCGGATGCGGGTGACGAGATCATCGTTACTGTAACGCCCGACAACGGCTATCAGATGGTGTCTGGTTCTCTGACCTATACGCTGGCAATAGCGGGCGGCGAAACCAAAACCATCACCAACGGACGCTTTACCATGCCTGCGAGCGATGTGTCTATCACCTGCAAGTGGGAGACTGCCGCGACGACGGCCAAGGGCATCACCAGCTTCTCCATCAGCGGTGTGGTCGGTGCGGTGAACAACACCACCAATACCATTACCATCACACTGCCCCGCGGCACAGATGTGACGAAGCTGACCCCGGTTATCGCCACAAACGGTGTCAAGTCCCTGACACCTGGCAGCGGTGAAACGGTGGACTTCACCAATGCCGTGACCTACACCGCCGCCATGGAGGATGGCAGCAGCAAAACCTATACTGTCACGGTTTACGTGGACAAGGGGACGCTGGCCGATCAGTTCTGGGATAAACTGACGGATTTTGCCACCCAAGTTCCCTGGTGGGAGTATGCAAAGCATCAGCAAAGCACCAGCAAGTATCCCAAGTATTGGTAAGTAGTTTTCTCTACGCAAGGGAGGCTGTCGGCAACGCCGGCAGCCTCCTTCTTATTTTCCATCCTTCGCTGCTACGAACCAGCGGCCTTTTTCAAACCAGAGATAACTCTCCCTGCCCCGTATGCGGCAGGTATATCTCTCTCCCACGCCGCCTACACTTTGGCAGGCTGCGCGGCGCACGTCCAGTATCTTGTCGATATGATATCTGCGCATTTCGTCAAACTCGATCTCGATAGGACGCATCTTCCCGTTGGCGTCAAAATGCACCGTCACCGGCACATACTTCTTTTCAAGTTCCATGGATATTCCCCCTATCCCGCGAAGTAGCCTATCGGATGCACGGTATGGTCATCCTTGGGATTGATGCAGCCCAATGCCGGGTCAGACATGGTGATGGCGCGGCGCACACTCATATAGCCATATCGCTGCCGCAGCCTGTCCATGGTCACATCGATTTGTTCCCACGCGCTCCGACGCCTATCGTTATCAAAAAGCGACGTTTGTATACCAATAGTCGCATCTACCAGATCGGTGCCGCGCACACCGATGCTGCGTATCGGCGCTATCCATGAATAGCTGCGACGGAACAGGTCGAACGCCACTTCTGCGATCTCCGCACTGGAGCAGGTGGGAACTGCCAGTTTCTTTTGCCAGCAGTACCAATGCAGCTTCGTATCCCGGACAGCAACTTCGACCACCGTACACTTTGATGCCAGCTCCCGCATTCTGCAGGCGACGCTTTCCGCCAACAGATACAGCATGAGACGCACATCATCGTCGCTCACCAGATCGCGCGGCGTGGTGGCGCTGTTGCCTACCGATTTTATGGCACGGATATGATCACTACGCTGCACAGGCGATACATCAAGCCCGTTGGCGAAAGTGTGCAGCACCAGCCCCATTTTCCCCAGCTTGTATTCCAAAAGCTTCGGCGACGCCTCGGCAAGCTGCCCGATGGTATAAATCCCAACGCCGCGCAGCTTGCGCTCTGTGGCAGGACCAACATAGAGCAGATCGGCTGCTGGCAGCGGATAGACAATTTCTTTATAGTTATCCCGCTCGATACGGGTGATGGCGTCCGGCTTTTTATAGTCACTACCCAGCTTCGCCGTGATCTTATTGTTGGAAACGCCGATGCTGGCGGTGATCCCCAACTCAAACTTGATCCGCTCGCTGATTTCTTCAGCAATACTCACGGCCGAACCGAACAGACCGACGCTGCCGGTCACATCCAACCAGCTTTCATCAAGGCCAAACGGTTCGATCCGGTCGGTGTATTTCTCGTAAATCTCGCGAGCCATCTTACTGAATCGGATATACTCTCTCATATCGGCAGGCAGCACCACCAGATCGGGGCAAAGCTGCTTCGCCTGCCAGATGGCCATGCCGGTTTTGACGCCTCGTGGTTTTGCTACATAGTTGGCAGTAAGGACGATTCCGTGACGGGCTTCCGGATCACCGCAGACTGCCACCGGCTTTTGCCGTAGCTCAGGGCGACGCTGACATTCCACAGATGCATAAAATGCGTTCATGTCTACGTGTAGAATATTCCGTCCCATCTATCCGTCCTCCTCCCAGTTTTCTTAACCACCATAATAGAACATAAGTTCTATATACGCAAGAGGTAAATACTGTCGGCACAGCTCATGACTGTCATTTTGACGACACAAAATATAGGAGGCATGTCTGTACAGTTCTTACAGCGGTTGTGTGGTGATGGACATGTACTCAGAGATAATGTCAGGTCTGCAAGGAAAAATTCTATGCTTTATACAAAAGCCTTACCCCCAAACGGCACCGTTTAAAAATCTTCAATTCTTATCAAAATGCGGAGAACCTATCGGCGATTCCGGCTCCCGCGTTGTATCCGGCACGATTCTACGAGAGAAACACCTCGCATCTCCGGCAGTCATTATCCGGAAGCAACGATGCCCTTTGACGCGCTTTTTAGTTGCAGAAACAACAAAAAGCGGTCGGAAATTGTGCAAAAAAACATTGCCTGTCACCAGAAACTTTGGTACTATGAGAATGAAAAAGTGTCGATTGTTGGTACGTGTCCCGCCGAGAGGAGATATCCTATGAACGTGACCGTTGCGGATTGCCTGAAACTTCCCACGCTGCGTGAAGCACAGTTGATTGCCGGAGCAAAAGGAACAGATCGCGCGGTATCCTCTGTCAGTGTACTGGAGTGGCCGGAAACAAATCTATTATCTGACGAGCTGATTGTCGGAAATGAGCTGATCATATCTGCTCTTGTGACCATTAAAGATGATGTTGCCCGTCAGTGCAGTGTTTTGCGGCACTTGCGAAGCATGGGCGCAGCAGGGCTTGTCCTGTTTTATGTTGGGGTCTTTATCCCTCGGATTGATGAGGCACTGATCGCAGTTGCGGATGAGATTAACCTCCCGCTGATTGCCATGCCCTTTGGACGCATGGACTTTCGGTATTCTGATGTAATAACAGATGTGGTGGAATATATTCACAACCGACGGATGCACGGAAATTATTATGCCACCGAGCTGATGAACAGCATCGCCCTTCTGGAGCCGCAGCAGAGAAATATCAACACCGCCCTGCGGCTGCTTTCTGACCGCCTGCACTGCACACTGCTGCTGACGAACCGGTATTTGGACCGGCGCGGCGCAGCAGCATGGCCGGTTTCTAATCAATGGGACTTCCATGCTCTGCTGCAAGCATTGCGGCAGCGGCGAGAGCCAACAACCCGGCAGATGACAACGATGAAGCTGGACGGGAGATGCTTCAAGCTTTGGGATGTTCCAGTTCTGTCCAAAACACATCGCGGGATGCACCTGTTGGTGATGGACGAGTTTGACTATATGGAGGATGAGAAGCTGCGGCAGGCCGTGGATGTGGTGGCACTATTTTTGAACATCTGGGACAAAGGCACCTGCTACGATGGCACAGATGCGTTGATCGAGGCCATATTAACGGATGACCCCGCTAAAATGAGGAAGTTGGCGCAGCAGATGGGCATTTCCATAGGCACCGTCAATACTATGTGGGTCTTACAGGTTTCGGATATCCAGACCAGTCAGGAATTGACGGCCAGCCAAAAGCTGGACATTATCCTAAAGCTGAAGGTATATCTTCAGGATCATCATAAGGTTGTCATTGTGGATAGCTATGGTGTCTCTATTGTTGCCTTGACTGACGGGATGCTGTTCGAGGAAAACATGCGTGAGCTGGGCGAGCACTTTGTTTCACTACTTGAAAAGAAAGGATATGCTGCGCACGGCTGCGTCTTCGATGATCTTGAGAACACCTCGCAAGCCCGCGATGCATATAACCGGATGATACGCTGCTTTGCAGAGCTCTGTGCTGTGTATCCGCGGCGTAAGATCTATTCAGACAGTGATTTGCGCTATGTGCAATCATGCATCGACTATGTGAAGCAAGGCGAAGAAGCGGTAACGGGCTGTCTGCTGCCGATCCGAAAGCTGAAGGATACCGCAGATGGGGACATTCTGATAGAAACGCTATGTACCTATCTTTTGGACGCAGAATCTAATACACAAAGCACAGGGGAGCTGTTATATATTCACAAGAATACCGTACACTACCGGCTTAATAAGATACGGAGTGTTTTGCGGTGTGATCTGGTGCAAATGCCCGCGACCCTCGCCGTATATGAGGCGGCGACGGTCTATCGCATCCTAAAGGAGCTTTAGTCGTTTTCCACAATCCAATTGAGCAAACTCCACAAAGAGAGACTGCATATGCGGTCTCTCTTTGTTTTCGCGGCCAACAAAACGGGAGAATCCTTGGTTTGCCACCCGATGACCTCCGAAGGCAGAATCAATATAATCTTATTACAGGACGGAAAACGTTCTCAAAAAAATAAAAACGGAGGAACACAACATGGCAAAGCGAATTCTAAAGGAAGAACAGCTCATTGATGTCATTTGGGGCGCGACCTTAATGGGCGGCGGCGGCGGTGGTGCCATGGTAGGTGGCACAGATCTGCTGGACACCTACAAGAAGCTCCATCCGGAAAAGCCGGTGGAGCTGACGCTTTTGGAAACCTGCGACATGGATCCGGAGGCTTACGGCGCTGTTACCGCCGGTATGGGTGCGCCCACCGTGCTGAAAAATGTCGACTTCTCGCAGTATGCGGTCAACGCCTTCAATGCATTGAAGGCGATGGGCACCAAGATGGATCCTCCCCGTAAGCTGGAATACTCTGTTCCGGTAGAGCTGGGCGGCTTTAACACCTTCTGCCCCATGCTGATCTCTCTGCTCAACGACATTCCCTTTATCGACTGTGACGGCGCGGGCCGTGCGGTGCCTGCGCTGGACACCCTGCTGCTGCATATCAACGGGCTGGATACATCTCCTTTGGCAATGGCAGACGGCAAAAACAACAAGGTTACCATCGAACTGAATGACGCCAAGGACGCGCCCATGGGCGAGGAGATCGGACGCTGGATCTGCACCGCCTTTGGTCAGATCGCCGGTCTCTCCGGTTGGATGGTTCGGAAGAGTGACATCGAGGAGTCCCTACCCTGCGGCACTGTGACCTTGTGTGAGAAGATCGGTCATGAGCTGCGCAGGTGTGCAAAGGATGGCTCTAACGCCTTTGAGGCACTTGCACAGGCTGGGATTGAATGCCGTTTCCTGACGCGCGGCAAGGTCGTCAAGCAGGAGAATCTGCAGGCCAAGGGCTTTGACTACGGCAAGGTGTACGTTGAGGGCGCGGACGGCCAGTGGATCATCTACTTCCAGAATGAGAACCTGCTGGTGGAGCATGAGGGTAAGCCTATTATGACGGTGCCTGATATCACCTGCTACTACAACGCCGCTACTGGCGAGCCTCTGACCAACGCCGATATCACAGAGGGTATGGAGATCTGCCTGGGTGCCATCAAGGCTCCCGATGCATGGTGGAAGAATCCCAATATGTTTGACGTTTGGAAGCCCTTCCTGTCCAATGTCGGCTATGAGGGCGGCAACATCCCGTTCACCAAGTAAATTTGACCGCATTACCATATATCTCCGAGAGGGACAGGGCTCGTCCCTGTCCCTCTCGGTGCTTTGGTGACCAATCGCATTCCCCATCCAAGATTATTTCGGAGAGGAGAATAACAACATGGAAGAAAACAAGACGACTGTAACAGAAACCAAGCGGGAGGATAAGGGCTTATCCCAGATCCAACCCAACGAAAAACGCTCCTGGTGGAGTATCGCTTTCATCTGGGTGGGTACCATGATCTGTATCCCCATGCTGATGGTCGGCGGCATCTTCGGAGGTGTGCTGACCATGGGTTCCATCTTTTGGGCCACCCTCATCGGGTTTGCCATCTGCTGCACCATGATGATCCTGGGCGGCATTGTCGGCTCTGACACCGGTCTGAACGCCACCATGTGTTCCACCAGAGCCTTCGGTATGACAGGTGCCAACTTCACAATGGCACTGGTTATCTTTATCTGTGAGGCAGGTTGGTTCGCCGTGCAGACCGCCACCTGCGCCGTGGCCTTCAACACACTGTTGTTCCATTTGGGCGTAGAATTCCCCTTCTGGCTCAGTTGTGTTATCTGGGGCGTTGTCATGTTCATCACCGCCGTTTACGGCGTGAAGTGGATGGCGGTCTTGAATTATATCGCCGTTCCCCTTCTTGTACTGCTGTGCGCCTATGGCGGTATCCATTCCATCAACACCGCCGGTTGGGGCAACATCGCCTCTGCCGTTTCGGAGAACCTGATGCCCCTGCCCGCCGCTATCTCTACCGTCATCGGTCTGTTTGCATTGGGTGCCACCTGTAACGCGGACTATACCCGCTACTGTAAGACCCGCGGCGATGTGGTGAAGGCCACCTTGATTGGCGTTATGCCTGCAGCTCTTCTGATGATCATGGTGGGCGCCATCATGTCCATCGGCACAGGCAACTATGACGTGGCCGCCATGTTCGCAGGCTTGGGTCTGCCCATCGTTGCCATGCTGGTGCTGATCCTCGCCACTTGGACCACCAATACCGGCAACGCCTATATGTCCGGCCTGGCTGCCTGTAAGATGTTCTCCATTAAAGACAGCAAGCGTCCTCTGGTCACTATGATCTGTGGTATGCTGGGCGTCCTCATGGCCATTGCAGGTCTGGCGGATTTCCTGAACACCTATATCAGCATTCTGGGCGCGGTGGTGCCTCCCATCATGGGCGTTGTCATCTGCGACTACTGGGTCATCTGCAAGGCCAAAAAGGAGAACTGGTCTCCTGTGCGCGGCATCAACTGGATCGGCATCATCGCGTGGGTCATCGGCGGCGGCTTCGCACTGCTGGAGACGCTGGGCGTGGTGACGGTGTTCTCCTCCGCACTGGACGGCGTGATCATCGCCTTCGTGGCCTACTGGATCCTCTATTCCCTGCTGAAGAATACCAAGTTGGCCGGCTCCGGCGATATGACTATCGAAGAAGCCTGCTCTGTCGCACAGTAAGGAGTGTTTGCTATGAGTAAAGACAAAGCGTTAGATATTGTATTGTCCGAATTTCTGGAGCTGGCAAAGGTGCCCCGCCCTTCCCATCACGAGGAGCGTGTCAGCGAGTACCTGTTCCAGTGGGCCAAAAACCATGGTCTGGCCGTGGAAAAGGACAACATGAATGAGATCATCATTGACAAGCCCGCCTCCCCCGGCTGCGAGAATGTACCCCGTGTGATCTTTCAGGCACACATGGATATGGTCTGCGTATGCGAAGAGGGCGTCACCTACGATCCTATGAACGATCCCATCAAGGTCATCAACGATGGTGTGACCCTGACTGCAGACGGCACCAGCCTGGGTGCCGATGACGGTATCGGCGTGGCGATGTGCCTGTACCTGCTGCAGGACGACACCCTGCGTCACGGTCCCATCCGCGCCATCTTCACCACCAACGAGGAAGACGGCATGGACTCCATCGCCATTGACCCCAAGTATCTTGACGGCGGCTATCTGGTCAATTTGGATTGGGAAACGCTGGGCTCACTGTGCAATTCCTGTGCCGGCGGCGACTTCTTCAACTACAGCCACAAGGCCGAGTGGGAAAAGCCTATTGTGGGCTGCAAGACACTGACCATTTCCCTCAGTGGTCTGCTGGGCGGTCACTCCGGCGTGGGGATCAACAAGGGTCACGCCAATGCGCTGGTCAGCATCGCTACGTTGCTGGCTATGCTGCGGCAGGGCGGCGTCAGCTACCGCGTGGCCTCCTTCAGCGGCGGTCAGGCGAAGAACGCCATCCCCGCATTTGGCACCGCCACCATTGTTCTGTCTGCTACCGAGGAGGACAGGGCCAAGGCTATCATTGAGACCTTCCGCGCAGAGTTCGTGGAGGCTTTTGGCAACATCGAATCGGATATGGTGTTCACCACCACCTTCGGTGATACCGCGCCCGACCGCGTACTGACAGGGGAGGTTGGTTATGGTATGGTAGGGCTGATGACCACGGTTCCCAATAACGTACATACTATGAGTCCGTTCATTGACGGGCTGGTGGAGAGCTCCGCCAACCTGGGTGTTGTGTCCGTGGACGATGATATGGTGCGCTTCACGGTGTTTGCCCGCAGCAGTGTTGCCTATCATGCTACTCAGATCGGTGTGATCTGCGGCGCGCTGGCTAACAGCTTCGGGTTTACCTTCGACAGCGAAGGCCATGTTCCTGGGTGGGCGGTCAATCCCAACAGCAAGCTGACCCATATCGCTTGTGATGCCTATAAGCACCTGACCGGCACGGATATGATCGTGGAGCCGGTACATGCTGGCGTGGAGTGCGGCGCCTTTGCGGAGAAGAATCCTCACCTGGACATGATCTCCGTTGGCCCGACGCTTCTTGACGTGCATACGCCCAATGAAACCTGCAAGATCGAGGATGTCAAGATCACTACCGAGCTGCTGATCGAAATCCTGGAGCGTATCGCCAAGTAAAAAGACTTCATCTTACTTCCAATTTAGGCTACTTTCGACCATTGTCTCCTTACAGGTCAGGAGCCAGGCTGCGTAATACGCGCAGTCTGGCTCCTGGCAATTTATGTATGCCGAAGTATGGTCTATATGACCACCTGTTGATTTCACGGCTTCTGTATCGTAGCCAATGAGTCCATGAGCGAATGGAAGCCATCTTCTCCCAGCATGGCTGCGGCATCGAACGGGCTGCCATAGCTAGAACGCCGCCGGGCATATCCTCGCCCACTGCGGGTACGCACTTTCTCAAAAGACCCTTATCGTGGGTTAACCTATTCTGCGCTGCTTGGAATCGGAGCTTTGAACCGTTTCCGAAACAGGCTCGCTCTCTTGACGGGAAAGCCATTTGGTATTCTTTTCGAGGATGTCTCCGGATACCGCATCCACCTTGTAGGAATACTGCTTCTCTGCGGTGTAGAACTCAAGGATATAGCAGGGCTTGCCAGAATTGCGGCTCAGCTCCTCTCTGGTGAACACGATCTTCTGCGCTGCCTCATCCAGCCCTGCGTCCTCTAATGCGATCTGCTTTGCCTTTTCCAAGCCGATAAACTCCGGGGTCGAGGAAATGATCTTATCGCAGGTCTTATCCATGATCACGCCCAGAACCGCGTCAATTTTGTAAGTCCAACGAGCAGTGGCACTTTCAAAGGCGAAGTAATAGTAGGGCGACTTGATGCCGCCGGCAACCAGCGTTTCCTCGGTGAAGGTGACTTTTTCGCTGACCCCGGCATCGTCCAGTGCGATTTTCTTCGCGTCGGAAAGAGTGATATATTTCCCGGCGTAAATAATGCTGCCGCTCTTTGCGTCGATTTGGTAGAAATATTGGTTCGTCCCGGTGTAGAACTCCAGCAGGTAGCAGGGCTTGCCCTGATTGCGGTTCAGCTCCTCTCGGGTGAACACGATCTTCTGCGTCAGCTCATCCAGTTTGGCGTCCTTCAGTGCAATCTTCTTTGCTTCCTCCAAGGAGATGAACTTCGATACACAGACAGAAGAAATGCCGGAGACCTCTTGGAATTTAAGAAGCTCGTCCAACGACATGCGGGCAACCTCGTTCGTGGGTAGACCGGTTTTGTTTGCTGCGGTAAGGATCCAGTCGGCACGGCCAAGGGAGACATGGAATTCCTCGGCGATCTTTGCTGCTTCGGCGTTTTCCGTCAGTTCGGAGTGGAAAACCAGCGTGCCGACGGCATCGGTCTGCTCCAGGGCCTGCTGGATCTCCGCGGAGAGCGATGCCTTTAGCTCGGCGTTCGCATCAAGACGGGAATCAAAAGAGATCAGAACAGTCGCTTCGCCGTTTTCCATATATCCGCAGGCCTCGTAGGCGGCGACCGTGCGCGTTAGAGCGGTCTCGACACTCTGCTTTCCCGGCGCAACATCGCTGAGCGCATTTTCCGCATCGCTGTTCAGGCTGCGGATGCTCTTGACGGCGCCGCTCTTGGCAATCGTATATTCCACGCTGGGGTTGACATCCATTGTGAAGGTGCCTGCTGTCGCATTGCTTCGGATGGCATGTGTGGCGATGCCAGTACAGAGAACCAGTGCAAGGCAGGCAGCCATTGTTCCAAGCTTGGCCCAGCCGGGCTTTCTTTTGGTATTTGCTTCGCTTTCCGCGTCAGCGATAAGCTCGTCATTGATCTTTCCGATCGAACGAAGAAGAACTTCGGTTTTCATAGCATAATTCCCTCCTTTTCAAGAAATCGTCTTAATTCGTTTCTCATACGGAAAAGCAAAGACGTCACCTTGCTCTCGCTCATTCCGTATGCGTCCGCAATATCCCGTATTGCGTAGAGATGATAGTATCTGCGGACAAAAATGTTACGGTTCAGCTTGGGCTTTGCATACAGGAAGCGGTCAATGGCGGCAGCCAACTCATTTTCTTCTATGGTCTGCTCCACAGTCGTTTCCGAAGGAACGCAGGCTTCCAACTCAGACAGCGCGAGGACTACTTGTCCGTGTCCGCGTTTTTCGGCAGTATACCGCTTATAACGGTTCAGAGCGAGGTTGCGCGTGATTTTCCCTAAGTAGATCGACAAACGGCTCGGACGCTGCGGCGGGATCGAATTCCATGCGCCGAGATATGTGTCGTTGGCACATTCCTCCGCATCCTCTTTGTTACGCAGTATGTTATATGCAATCGTATGGCAGTAGTTCCCGTACTTTTCTGTGGTGGCGGTAATCGCGCTCTCGTTACGCGCCCAGTACAATTCTATGATCTCATGGTCTTTCATTGCGCCCTCCCTTCTTTCTGCGTAAAGGCCTTTCACTTATATAGACAACAAAAATAACCATTCATTGCGTGGACAGGAAAACTTTTCTTCAAGCTTATCATATCATGCGGGAGCGGCGATTTCTACCGGTCTGAAAGCACTGGCTTACTTTCGACCATTGTCTCCTTACAGGTCAGGAGCCGGACTGCATGATACGCGCAGTCCGGCTCCTGGCAATTTATGTATGCCGATGTATGGTCCATATGATCACCTGCCGCTTTCACGGCTTCTGTATCGCGGCCAATGAGTCCATGAGCGAATGGAAACCATCTTCTCCCAGCATGGCCGCAGCATCGAAGGGGATGTCTTCAGAGGCCGTAATAGCCGGATCGCAGCCGGGCATATCCTCGCCCACTGCGGGTACGGGTTCCGGGTGCATATTGGACAGTATCTCACGAACCAGTTGCTCCACTGTTTGCCGGTCTATCCTTGGCGCAGCCGCAGCCTCCGGTGTTTCCGGGCAATTCATATAGTGGGTCACGGCGTTGACCAGGAACTGTGCCTTGCGCCGACCCTGCTCGTTCAAGATCGCGGCTACCTGCTGGTGGCTTGGGTCACCGGCATTGAATTGGACGGTAAATCTGAAGGAATCCTTCTTTTCGCCCATATGGATCACCTACTCGTCTTCGTAGCCGCATACAAGAGACCGTACCCGGCAGCGTTGGCGCCGATCTCCTCCACAAAGATGGCTGTACCGACCTTACCGGACTTTTCGATCTGTTTCCGAAGCAGCAGAGAGCCGCCGCCTACAAAAATAACCTTGCCGGTACGCAGCTCGATCTTCCGCTCCCGCAGAGTACGGAAAAGGTCCGCCACGAAGGACTCCGCGCCGCGCTCTACCAGTGTTTGGATCTCACTGCCGTACTCTGTACTGCAACCTGTGAGAATGGCGTCAATGTCCGTTTCCTCCAGCAGCAGATCATGGTCGGCACGAATCTTGGACAGCAATCGGTTATAGAGTGTAATGACGCCGTTTTCCAGCGAATCGCAGGAAGCCCAGTCTGCTGCGCCATAGCGCAGGGAGAGGTAATCGGCAGTAAAACCGCCTATGTCGATCACAGTGGCTTTGGCAACCGTGCCGAGCTGGAGCCGCTTGAACACCGGAGCCGTGGCTGCCAGCGCCTGCGGGAAGCAGACCGCCTCCGTGATGCAGATGGAGTATTTCCTCCCATTGAATTCAAACCCGATCACACCGCGGTTCAGGAAATACTGGGCAAAGCGTTTATACTGCGTTCCATAATGCGCAGGCGGCAGCCCAACGGCAAGCTGAATGTTCATCAGCCGATCCGGGACATACTGACCCGCCGTGTTGATCTCGTAAGCGATGGCGAACAACGTCAGGATAAAAAATCGGTCGTCCTCTGTTTTATCCCGGGTATAGGGGATTCGCTGGTCGGAGAGCGTATAGTATTTTCCCTGATGAAATAGGATGTTGTCACCGAAGGGAGGACAGGTATCGCTCTCTACCAGTCCGGATGTAAATACCCGACTGGCCGTTTTAATTTGTTTATTTCCGTGGTCGATACAGACTAACATAGAATCAGCTCCTTTTTGTGTTTATACTGTGTTTATACGACTTTAATACGCATTACTGCAACAGATAGGAAAAAAACAGACGTGGAAATCTCCACGTCTGTTTTATACATATTTGTCAGGACTTCTTTAATTCCCTCAAAGAATTTTGGGGCGTATTGAAGATATTGAACCGGCTGGTCGATCAGCTATCTTTCTCCATCGTCAATCAAAAGAAGATCGTCCCGTGTTGCGGCATGATTGCGTAGCTCATCCGAGAAGCCGGAGATGCTGAACAGGACGTACCACACTTTTCGCCGATCCCGCTCCCATGCGACATCGCAGGCCTTAGCTTCCAACGCATGAAGGACATTAAGACCAACTGGCTCTTTCCAGTACTTGCACTCTCCCAAAATCAGGTTCTTGCCCTCCGGATCAAGAGCTGCAATGTCGATCTCATTCTTGGCATCCCAATACCCGCCCAGTTTGGAGAACTGGAACGGCCATGCGTTATTGACATTCAATTCCCACATCCGCTCCTGGCAGATGTCCTCATATACGAAGCCAATGTGGCTGGTAGTGAGGCCCTTACGGATCTTATCCATCACGATACCGCTATGCCCGCTTTCGATAAAGCTCATATTGGGATAGATAAATGCGAACCAAAACCGCAGATAGTTATCCTTGATCTTATAAAGGCCGCGCTTGCTCTTCTCGGGATTTTCCTCTGTGACAGGCACCCTTCGTTCCAGAATATCCAGATCCATCAAGGTCTTCAGGTACTTGGTCAGGTTCGTTGACTTGACCTCCAACACAGCGGCAATCGTGGAAAGCTTGTGGTTTCCGGCTGCGATCGCCTTGATAATGGAAAAGTAACTGCCGACTTCACTGACCTCCTGCTGCAGCAAAAAATGCGGTTCATCATAGAGATAGCCAGAACGGTTCAGTACGCATTTTTGGATAGCACGATAGATATCGCCGCTCTCCGAAAATAGCTCAATATATTTGGGGACACCGCCTGTAACAGAGTATAGCTCAATGAGTTCTCTGCGGGTTTTGCCAGGGAAAAACTCATGGTAATAGGCGAACGGGATCTGCTTGAGCCGGATCTGCGCGGTTCGCCTTCCGTATAAAGGGCTGCCGTAGGCCAGTGTCTGAGACTCCATCATGGAGATCAGAGAGCCGCAAAGAATGACCATAACAGACTGGTTCTTTAATATCTCTTCCCATATCCGCTGGAAAATGGAAGGGAACGCAGGCTCCGCTTTGCCCAGATACTGAAATTCATCCAGTACGATAACGGGCTTGCTGTCATGCTTGGCATCCATGATTGATTTGAATATCACGTCCCAGCTTTTGACATCTGCATTACGCAGAAGATCACTATCAATGAATTCTGCCGCTTTCTCTTTGAATGCCGCTCGGTTTTGTGCTTCGGACTCTTCACTCGCAAGGAAAAACAGGGCGTTTTTATCCCGAATAAACTCGGATATCAGCGTAGTCTTTCCCACTCGCCGGCGTCCATACAGTACGACAAGTGCGCTGCCATTCCGCGCATACTCACTTTGCAGCGTATCCATCTCCTGCTGCCGATCAACAAATTGCTTCATAAGCTCACCGCCTCCATAAAGTATTATACCGCAAATTATAATAATTTCAATTATAACTTTTCAGATTTTCTATAAAATCTGGCGGCAGCATGAGGGACAGCTTTTCAAGCGATATGACGAAATGATTCTCGAAGTATTCATCACGATACCATGCCTCATAGCGGTCAATGCCATATTCTTCTTCCAGTACGTCCCTATCTGCCCAATCCTTTACGCAGCCATCCTGTTGCTCCTCCCGGACACTTTGCAGTAGGGCAAAACGTCCGGCATCGTAGTCGGCGTATAGCTCAGTGAAGCTGCTGGAATCCAGATTCGTCGTGCAGTGTGTGGTAAGCAGGTAAAGCTCACAGGTTTTACACGTAGTCGGATCGGGCGAGATCACCCGAACCATCTCTGGTGCCATAATGACCATATCCAGCGTGATCTCGTCGAGCTTCTTGGGCGTCTGGTAGAGGTCAGAGAACCGCTGCTCCAGCTCATGGATCTCCTTTGGAAACAACGGCGTCTCAAACCAGCAATAGATGTCAGGCGTATCATTCTCTGTCTCTCGGTCAGATCCGTCACGAATCTCCGTGATGGTGCCATAAAGACCACGATATTCACTTGCCTCTGTTGCCATAACAGCGGCACCGACAGTGTAGGTCATGCCGTTGTATGTATAGCGCATACCCTCTTGGTTGATGATCATTTTATGTCCTCCTGATTATATCCCTCCCAGCCTTCCATGCAGTTGGTGCGTGCGCGATCAGCATCGAAGCACTGGCAGCGCGTATAGCCTTCTTCCGTTTTGAAAAAAAAGCACGGGGCAAGCCCATCGTCTATCTCTACTACGGACTTGGCTTTGACCTCTATGCCTAACAGCTCCGTATCCTTCTGTGTGAGCAGCTTTAGCCAAAACTCCCGCGGGGAGAGCGTGGAAGTTCCCTCATATGCCATTGCATAGCGGCTTGCCGTGGGCAGCGGTGTGAATGCAAAGCCCTGATGCAGCACGTTGTCCAACATATACGTTTCCGGGCTGCGGTAATAGTAGATCCGCAGCGTGTTCGGCACTTTCCGCTTCGGGCACCATTCCGGTGCCCGTCTGTTCAGATCACGGCTTTTAAGATGCCTGGCTCTCTTCGGCAGGGTGCAATAGCTTTCGCCAAAGCGCATCATGAGTCCCTTTGACCTCTGGGGCGCGGGGATCGCATGGTAATACCGTTCCGGGCAATTCTGACAGGTATACTCCTGCGGGGCAGATTCTCTTTTCATGTTTATACTCCTTATTGACTTATATTTGAGGCCCCGGAAATCATCCGGGGCCTCTGACTTATGGGCGCAGTGTAAAGCGGTTTTCGCCCGTAAATGCACTTTGCAGGCGTCTTACTTCCGCCTCCAGTGCCGCTATGATCTGTTCTACCTGTTCCGGCGTGTAATCGTAACACACACGGCTTGCACAATTAGAAAGCGAATGGATAGCGTCTACGGCTCGTTGTGTGCGCTGTTCAGCCACACGCACGAACCGTTCCGCCTTGGTTTCTCTTTGCCTCAATGCTCGATACCTCCTTTACGCAATTTCCTGTTCGCCCCAGCGAATGCTGAAATGGCCGTCTTCATCTATGTCGCGGTATAACAGCAGCGATGTGAGATCGTAGTCCACTCCAAATCGTTCGTAAATATCATCCATATCTGCTTCGTCGCCCTTCATGAAGAGATTGAGCTTCTCTTTTGCCAATATCATCTGCATCAGGTTGGACTCAATGCTCTGTGCATAGGTCAGGAAATAGATGTCCTTCCAGTCAACGGAATTAAAGCGGATGAAGCGCATGTAAAACTGGCTCATGCGGGAGTTGTTATAGTGCAGCTCCGGGATGATGACTTTGTTGACGAACTCGAAGTTGACTGAACTGGGCAAGCTCTGCTGCGTACACAGCAGGATGCCGTTTCCGCTCTCGCGGAGTGTTTGCCGTAATGCCCTGCGTTTCGCAAAGGTAGTCGTCGCGCCGGTCACAATGAAAAGTGGCCGGTTGGGAAACGCTTCCCGCAGGGCTGCCGCATAGGCGTCCAGCACCACGGTATGGCGGACGCCTATGGCCACGATCTCTTCTGCCCAGCTGCCGGTAAGCTGGATCGTTCTCCGCAGTTTCCCGGGAAGCTCGCCGCTATACTCCGAAACCGTATTAGGCGCGGCACTGATCCGCAGCAAAAGCGTGATCTGCTGGATGATCCGCAGCATGGCATCTTTCCTCGCGTTATTCGTTGAGGTGAAATATTTCTGGCGCATGGTATGGAACTCCTTGACCGCCTGTACCCATACAGCCTTCTCCTCCGCTGAAAACGGAATGGGCTCCTGATGGATACGTTTGATGTCCTTCCCAGTGACCTCCTCAAAGGTACGGGTGATCACTGTCTTGGCGAGGATATCACGCAGAATATCTGCATTGTAGATGTCCTGTGTGCGCTGTCCGACACCAAATACGGTGATCTTCTCCGGCAGATGTGAATTGGCAAACAGCGTGTAGCCACGACGATAGGCCGGGATCGGTTGGCCGTACCACGGATTAGTCTCTCGTGTCGCCGTGCCGTCCTTATCATAGTGATAGATGGTGTGGCAGCAGGATAGCATATTGATGGAATTGTTATAAAGCAATTCCATCTGCGGTGCGAACTCAGAGATGTTGTTCCGGGTACTGGTCCCTGTGGTCAGCAGCTTTGATTGGCATCGTCTGAAGCAGGACAGCACCGCCTTGGCACGGCTGCTGTACGGATTGCATATCTCATCGCTTTCATCCAGTACAAGACAGGTCTTGCGGCTATGGATCTTCAGCCATTTTTTGATCTGCCTGCGATACTTGCACAGCGCATTAAAGGTCATCAGTACAAAGTCGCCGGGCTTGATACGCTCCAGATCCCTCAGCCGTTCCACGAACACATACGACACGTCATAGTTGGGCAGCACCACATTCCAGTTATTGCGGATAGAGATGGCCGATGAAATGACCCAGGTGTTACGATACCCTTGTCTGTCCATGCGGTATTTCCCATAGGCAATGCCAGCCAGCGTCTTACCGGAACCCTGTTCCCATTGCAGCAGCGTATAACGCTTTTGCAGAGCAAGATTCAGGTCGTGGAGTTGGGTATCGTTCAGCAGGATCTCCTCCTCGTTCTCGGCATCCCATAACCAGAAATCATCCAACCATTTCCCAATTCCCGTGTCCGGGGTCATTTCCCGAAAAGGCTGGCTCTGGATCAGGTATTCATGCCGCTTTTTACGCAGCAGCCGTTCGTAACCGGGGAGTGTTTCACCGCGCAGCACTGCTTCACAGACTGGGATAGGTTGGCGCAGCTCTTCGCTCATGCGGCGTCGCACTGCGGCACTATACCCTTTATAGGCGAATGAATAATCCCGCTTGACAAGGTGGATCTCATCACGTTCCGGCTGCCGGTTCTGACGTCTGAGTGTCTGACGAAGATAATGCAGTACCTTCGCCTCGGTCAACCGCCGTTTGCACCATTCCTCATATCGCATCTCTGGCGGCTGTGTCTCCGTATAGAACCGATGCAGATACGCGCAGCATTGGGCATACCGATCCTTCAGGGACGGATGTATCCTGATTTGGTACAGCATCTTCTCTACCGTATAAGTAAACGATGCAGAGGTTTGACGCTCCTTTGCCAGTTCCCGCAGGATCTTGGCGCGATTTTCCTTCAGCATGGCCTTTGGCATTTGCAGCAGCGACATGTGGATCGCTTGTGCTGCACCAGCATAGATGCCGCCGGAAAGATCGTTATCCATTCCTGTGTGATAGCGAGCCGGTGTTTCGGAATCCGCGCCCTTCTTCTGCCAGAACTGCAGCTTTATTGGGAAGCGCGAAACACCCATCTGCGCAAAGGTATCATCCGGCAACAGGATCTGACCAAGAAACCGGAATTGTGCCTCCATCTTCCGAATCATTGAGCTGTCCGAAAACGAGTCGGCCAGAAATGAGTTGGGTACGATCAAAGCCAGGATTCCCAGTGGCTTCAAGAATTGGGCAGCCTTCAAGCAATAGTAGAGTTGCGATAGATACTCCTTTCCATTCTCAGCCATCCATTGCAGGTTGAAGGGCGGGTTGCCTACCACATAATCAAAGCGTACCTGCGGCATATAATTGCGAATATCCTTATTAACCAGATTGGCCTCTGGATAAAGATATGACGCCACCTTGAATGCCTTGGTGTCCAATTCACAGCCATAGACATTGGCTTCCACCGGCATTACGTTGAAGAAGTTCCCCATTCCGCAGGTGAGATCCGCCACCAGATCATCCCTTTCTAGCTGAAGACAGTCAACTACGAATTGACACAGGGCGGGCGGTGTAAAGAACTGGCCGTTTTCCAGTTCTTTTTTTGCCTCACTGTATGTATGGTAGCTCCGATAGTTCTTCCGGGAAAGCCCGTGCAGGCCTCCATCCCCTGTATAACCCTGAAAAATATCCTGCTTCGTGATACCATACGCTTCGCAGCAGTTGTTGTCGATCAGGTACAGGAGCTTTTCGTTAACTGCTCTGCGACTGCTCTGGGGGATCGATTCTGTCGAGGGTGTATACTTCATGACGACACCTCAGCATGAATAGTCAAGATACGTTTCGGCAAACTCCTTTGCAATAGATGCCGTCTTAAACTTCAGATCCACGCGCCCGTTTTTGAACATGCGCAGTTGTACGAGCTTCTGGCAGGTTGGAAACTGGAACTGCGATGTGGATACGTCAGAGTACCCCAGCAGCTCGGAAAAGCCTGCGGGAAAGCGCCCAAATGTATTGGTCTCATAGTGTGCTACAGCGGTAAAAATGTCCTGCATACGTTCTGCAAGCCTCCACTCTTCATGGCCCCATCGTTCATCGCAACTGCAAAAGTATCCGCCAAAACGAAGCGTATCTCCTTTTCTATCGTAACCGGCATTGCTATTACTCCAATATGCCGCCTTATGGCATTTGGTACGCAGCTCCTGAAAAGCACGTTCTACGAAGCTGAGTCCGTCCAGCTGTATAAACATCTGGTCAACCACATCTTCATAGTGCAGCGCAAGAGCCCGCAGATTACGATGATACTCCTTGCTCGTATCCATATCGCACCTATACGGGTCCGGCTCTGCGGGGATCAGATGCTCTTTGATGGCATCCGTTGAGATCGTTACGCTATATTTCTCATTGAAATGCTGTGTGAGCTCAGAGATGAACCTACTGTGGAACTTCTCCAGTTCTCGGTTCAGATCCGTTATCCCGAACCGGTAATTGCTCCCAAAGTAGGGCAGCGACCCATCCTGCCCTATGCCGAGCAGGTCTCTTTGCGCCTGAATCGCTTTTTTCCACTGTTGGCGTATTTCACGGAGCGCACGGCAGGATTCATCATACGCCTGTTGCTGGGTTTCGCAGAACATCAGGTCATCCTCCGGCAGGCGGGAATCCGCCTTGATCTCAACTTGCTCCAATTTATCGAGTAATCCCATAATTAAAAGTCCTCCTACAAAAACAAAAGCACCGCTGAACTGTCGTCAAACAATTCAGCGGTGTTTCTCCGCGTTTATTTCTTATTGTGCTGCTTCGATTAACACATTTGGTATCGGGGGAAGGTGCATAGATTTACACCGGACTTTACTGTCGCATAAATCGGTATGTTAGCTTCCTTCGATCCCATTATACCCATTATACTGGGAGATGGGGGTATAGGGGGGCGGCATTTTTTGCCGCCCTCCTATACCATTCGTCATACTATGCGCACATCGCTTCCGGCAGCTCCATCACAAAAGGGTACGTTTCCAAGGACACATGATACGTGGAGTTCATGGTCTCAAAAACGGCCTTTCTGTCAGTGAGAGATTGGATACGGACGACCCGTGAGGTGCAGACCAGACCGCTATGATGGCGTATCCATGCACGGCTGCCCTCGCAGAGCGGTGCGGCCAACCGGCCGGTAAGAATGACCTGCTTCTTATTCATTTTCTTTCTCCTTCCTTCGACCTGTGTGGTCGTGAAAAGCGCGATCATTATCCGAATCGAAAAACAGCTTGCGAATGATCTAATAGGCGCACTTGAGAATACTCCGCACCATGTGCACGGTGGTATTCTCCCTCTGCGCGATCTCCCGCGTACCGTAGCCATCTGCCTTGAGTCGCAGTACGTTCATATCACGGCGGGGCATATGCCGGCCCAGATCGTGGAACAGCAGGCCGGTCTCCATCTCCAGAAAGCTCTCATCCGTTGCGGAGAGCATATCGGACAGAGACAGGCCGGCATCGTCCATAACAGCATTGAGGCTGACCGTCGGTGCTGCACGCTTGGTAGATGCCTGATGGCGGAAGTGGTCTGCCAGGCGGCTCTCCATCTTGCGCCATGCAATGGTGGCGAAGCTGAAACGGCTGGACTCACCCTGCGTGGTATAGTCCATAACCGCCTGCAAGTAGCCAAAGACCACCACATCGTAATACTCATCCTCCGGCAGCTTCTTCTCATTGAGAAAAGCATAGACCAGATTGTGATGCTCCTCCGCAAATAACTGCTGCGCCGGGGTCATGGGGGTATTTTCATTCATTACAGTTCCTCCTATATGCCGGGAGCCGCAGCCTGTGTTTTACACAGACTGCGGCTCTTCACATGTTTCAGATCCCTATAAGGTCTGATAGGTTCATTTAGTGGGGAAGCTCCTCACGCTCGCCATCGATCACATCCGCACCGGAAATGCAGAAATGCTGGCCGCTGTCGGCAACAGCATACTCGGTGTTTGCGGTGGCATACTGGTCCTCCTCACCCTCACGGGCGGCAGACAGCTCAGCACGGTTCTTCAGCATCTCCTTCGCCTGCTGGCGGAACGACTCTACAAAGGCGCGGAACTCGCCCACCTGTTCAGGCTGGAGATCTTCCACCTTACGGAAGGTCGCCACGCTGTAGGTGTTGTTGCCGTTGTCCACGCGCTTCAAGCCGATCTGCACCACGCTGCTCCATGCCGGACGGCGCCGGGCCACAAACGCGGCGTTCATGAAATCATTGAACGGTCGCAGGCTGGTAGGCGGCAGAGAGAGCTGCAGCGGGATATAGTCACCGTCCTGCAGAAGGTACAGAATACGCATATTCTTGCAGGCCTTCCCCTTTCCGTCTGTTGCCGTCCCGTAATGGTTCAGCTCACAGGCAGCACAGGCGCCGCCGGGCGTACCGTAGCCCTGCTTTCCGTCCACGGTGGAGCACAGAGGAACGGTGTTATCATCGTATTCACAGCCCTCGGGCCAATACGCGCCACTGGCATGGTGATACAGGATAACGCCCTGCAGAAAACGGGTATACTCCGGATTCTCCGGGTCGCCGGTAGGCATCTCGAATTGCAGTGCGCCGCCGGACGGGATCTTGACCTTGGGAAATGAGAGCGTCAAGCCCTCCATATCGTCGGCAAGATCATCGTTGCCGAAATCAAGGCCGGCCATGGTGGGAAGGTTGAATGCACTGGCGGTTGCCATCGTAGTAGTTTCAGGATAACTCATTTTTTGATCCTCCATTTTATCTTTTTTGTTTTTCTCATTACGCCGCGGATACCTGATTCAGCCGCGACCACACACTTCTGGGCATTGCCAGAATGTTGTAGCCGATGATCTCCAGATCCGAGGCGCGGTCATAGCTGCTTACGTCCTGACTGTACCGTGTTACCGCATTGGAAAGACCGTACAGGCTCAGGTCATGGCCTTCGATCAGATGTTGCAGGATGCCCTCACCCTCCGAGTCCGTAAGGCCGAACTGTCTGCTGGCCAGCTTCACAACGCCGGGTACATCTGCGGTGTTCATGGGAACAGCCGCAGCCTCCCGCATCATGCCCACCACCTGAGCGAACCGCGCTTCCTCTGCGGCGGCACGGACAGTGTCCTGCACCTTCAGCAGAAAAGCGTGATCGTCTGCAGCCAGCGTTTTTTCGGAATAGAGCTGGAAGTTCTCCTCCGCATCCGTTGCCCGGCCAATATGGTTGCGCTTTGTGGCGGCGTCGTTGACCACCATACCGTTGCTGCATACCAATCGGTAGATCAGAGGCTGGATGTTGACAGAGCCTAAGCCCACCTCGCTATTGCTGATGACCACGCCGGCCTGCACTGTGTCACCCGGCGTCACATCCTCCTGTAAACGGGGATTGACCGCCTTGATATACATGCGGGAGTCGGTGATCTGGCAGCTCTCGATGCGCACATCGGGGATCTCCGCCAGGATGGGCAGCACCGCTGAGGCGATGCTGTAGTTGTCCATACGCAGATAACGATTGCTGAGGTAGGCGCGTGCCTTACCGTCCAGCACACGGATCATGCGCTGGGCAGGTGTCCGCTCCAGCCATGTGTTGACATTGTGTGCCAGTAGTCCGGGGTCTTCGCTGCGCATCCGCTCATAGTACTTGGCAGGGATACTCAGATGCGTACCGATCTGCCGGTGGGCGATGTCCCCGATCTCCAGCGGTTCGATACGGTCTGCGCCGTCACTGTCCAGCACACGAAGTGTCAGATCGGGGCCATAGCTTTCCAGACGAAGATTGCCGGTATTGACCACATAATCCTCTTTGGCGCTCTGCTGCCGGGTGATCTCCGCGGCAAGCTGCTCCAGGGTTAAGCCTGTTTTCATGGCAGCACCCTCCTTACCAGTTCAGCGCGATGGCATCATCCGTCATGCTGGCGGCGATGCCCTCACGCTCGAACACCTTCAGGAGCCGAGGCCAGTAATGCTTCTCCGGCAGGCTTTTGAATGAGGTCTGCGCTTTCTCTACGTCACCCTGACGGATGCAGATGTCACCGTTGTCCTTGATGACAAGGCTGCTATAGCCACGGGAGTTGAGGTCGTAGATCAGATCATCCAGAACCTTGCGTCCCTGCTGCTCGAACCAGACCTGCGGATCGATCTCACGGGGCGGAGCAGGCAGCTTCTCGGAGGTGCCGTTCTCCGCCGCACTCTGTACCACAGGTGTGACCTTCAGCAGTGAGCAGGAGAAGTTGGCCTTTTGGTCAAAGGTCACCTCCGCCTGATCATAGTCGGGAATACCAGAGATGGTGATACGGCCGGTACCGCCGTGAAGGATCAGCTTCTCCGGCTTTGGGCTGCGCCACTCCCATGTGGCATCCGGATACACTGCTTTCAAATATGCGGAGATCCGGTGGTTAACATGGCGGAGCAGCAGTGGGCCGAAGCCATCCTCCTCTTCCACAGACAGTGCGCGAAGACTCTGGCGCTGTGCGTCATAGGCTGCTCTGCGGGCGGCGCGCCGCTTTTCGTTTTCCTGTTCCTGTATATAAGGGAATACGAATGCGGCCGTGACCCAAATCGCCCAAATGGTAAATGCGGCTGTCAGAAGCCAGATCTGTGTGTCGCTGCGTACAAACGCAACGATGGCCAGAACGGCTGCGATAAGGACAGATACGCCAGACCAGATGGACTTCTTCTTATTCATGTGTTGCACATCCTTTCCTTTTCGTGATGAAAACAAAAAAGAGGAGCTGCCACGCATCCTTTTGATACATGACAGCTCCTCTTATGCCCGGCATCCTATCCGGGCAAGGGTTCTCGTTCTCCGTCGATCTCCGGTACCTGTTCAGACACTTTCGTGTCACAGGGCTGGAGATACCGCCATCGCAGCGCGATGACCTTCAGACGCTTATCCCGCGTCCAGCCATCCCGTTTCAGATAGTCCTCCAGCTCCAGTACGCCTTCCACACTGATCAGCGCGCCGCGGCACAAGCCTCTTTTGGCGCACTGTGAGGCAATAGCCCCAAAGGCAACGACCTGATAATACTGCGTTCTTACGTAAGCCCCCTTACCGGTACGCTCCGCAAGGTCGAACCGTAGATAGGGCCGATTATTGGCGCTGATCTTCAGTTCAATATCATCCGATACAATACGGCCAACGACGGATATGTTTGCCATTACACTCCTTTCTGCCTTACGGCTTAAATATCTATAATAAAAAGTGCCGGCATACAGCATCAGCAATAAGCCAAAGCTGTCATGTCGGCACTAAAATACAATCTTAACAAACGTGTGCGATCCGAAAGGTATTCGGAAACCCTGAATAGGCGATGCACAAAGAACAACTACAAGTGCATTGTAGCACTATATATTGCGATTGTCAAGAGTCGCAATTCTATATATAGATATTTATTGAAACACACGAGAATCAATGATGTGCTGCAGCGCAGTGATTGCGGCGGAATATGACACGTCTTCAAAAAGGAGTGCGGATGTAATCTGCTCATAGTCACTCCTATATGCATCGGAGTCAACGATCTGCCGAAGGAGATTCCTTGATTCGGATTACACTATAATCAACGCACCGTGTCAATATTGCTATAATCCGACGCCGCCTCAAGCCCAAGAAAGCCATCGGTCGGGAGAGCTTCGTCTATGAAGCTGCTGCCAGTCTGTACCTGTGCAGGAGATTTATGTGCAGAGGATTTGAAATAGAAACGATATCGGCGGCCAACCTCTATCTTGTCCTGCCTGGGCAGTACAAGTGTCCTTTCACGCTCCTGACTGTCTATGATCCGGATATTGCGGTACTTGCGGAGCGGCGTCTGTGTGATGGCAATGCAGATGCCATCAATGTCCGTGTAGTGCCCGGTGATAATTAGGCGGTAGAGTTCTGCCGTTTTAAAAGCAAGTCCTATGGCGAGGATGCCGCTGAGCAGAGCTGTAACGGTATCGAGGGAAAATAAAATGGCTGCCAGCCCCACAAGGAAGAAAGCCGCCCCTGCCAACGCGGTGAGGAGCAGCTTTCTTCTCAGAGGCAGCGGTGCTGTCCTGAGCTTGTCCATCATGACAGCCTCTCAAAGATGATCTGACGGCGCAGATAGAGGTTTGCCACAGCCTGCAGCACGGGGCGGCAGCAGACGAAGGGCCTGACCATATCCGCGATATTGTCGCTGGTGGTGGTATCGTCTGCATACAGGGCGTCCATCAGCTGCGAATCAGAGTGGATCGTATGGATGTCATACTCCACACACTTGATCAGTTCTGCCGTGGATAAGAGTGCCTGCCGGGACAGACGATAAACCCGCCGTTCGTTTGCGCTGCGCCGGTCCTTGCGAAACAGCTTCCTGGTAATCGCAAAAGGGACATGGCCGAAAACCGTCAGCTTGATAAACGAGATCAGCCGCAGCAGCAGACTGTCTGAGATCGGCACCACGTAAAGCCCTGACAACAGAGCATACAGTGCATCCTCATCGGTTTCGCCGCAGCCCTCCACCACCAGTCCGCGCTGCATCAGTCGGCGCATACAGTCGGAGATACTGCGCTGGGGTCTGATGCCGCTGGCTTTCAGCTTGGCAGAATAAGCATTCTCAAGGGATCCGGCATCCATGATCTGCCAGTTCAGTGCTGCCCAAAGGATCATCTCCTGGATGTCCAATGCATATTCCCGGTTGTTGATGATGACCATAGGGCAGGTCATATCGCCCATGCGGCCTTTGCGCTCGAATCGGCCGACGGCCGTATAGTATTTCTGCATGAATTTCACCTCACATTTTTCACGAAGCCTTGGAGCTTTTCTTCAACGGCTCATATTCAAGGCTATTCAAAAACTCCGCGTTATTCCTCAGCCGCTCGGCGGCTCTATGTACGGCCGCGCCCAAATAGTTGGCCTTGATCCCATAATAGGCAGCAATGTCCGTATTGCTCAGGCCGATAAATTTCAGCTGCATCGCCTCGATACCCAGCCGTGCGACACCGTTGTATTGCTGCTTCGCGCTTTCCAGAAGCGATAACGCATCTACCTCAGCCAACTGCTCCTGAAGACTGCGGATGCCGGAGGCCATGGCACGGTGATTGTCAGCCTCCGTGTCAAAAATCTCCGATACAGGAAAGCTGCGCCGCTCCTTGCTGTGCTGCAGCCGGCAATAGGTACGCAGACCGTTCTCAACGACCCTCTGAGCATAGGTGGGAAAGCTGGCGCCGCCGTCCGGGTCATACGTCACTGCGGCCTTGCAAAGCCAAATGCAGCCCTCTTGAAACAAATCGTCATAGCCGAAACCATAGCGCTGCTCATTGACCTGAATGCTGGTACGGATGGCCCAGCGTACCACGTCCATATTCGCCTCTACCATACTGCGCTGGGCATCAGTAAGGGCAATATCCGTATTCTTCATCGTCAGATTCACCTCTCTTTCTCTGTGGCTTTAGGCGTGCTCTCTATGCGACCTCTGCGCTGTGGATACGAAACTTATCGCAGGCGCAGATCAACCGATCACACATGTACGCGCCGAATTGTGCGATATGCGCCTGTTCCTCGTGCAGACCGAACTCTGTCTGCATCCATTGATACGCCTCTTTCTGGGTCATCAAGCCGGAACGCCACAGGCGGTCAAATGCCCGGTGTGCCTGGATACGCTTATGCCGAAGCTCCCCGTCAGCCAGAGAGCCCATGGGCTGCCGTGTGGTGCGATGGGCAGCCACATAGCTGTTGCAGGCGGGATAGCGGTCACAAACATACAGATAGCTTCCTGCACTACGACTGTTGCCATATACAAAGCTGGCAGGATGCAATGTAGCCTTAGCTCCGCAGTTAGGGCAATGGATATTGACTCTTTTCAGAATGTTCACCTCCTTCTTTCGGCTTGTGTGCGTTCATTGTTGGCAGCTCTCCCACAATTGGGATAGACTGCACCGTTTCGGGTCTTCTACGTTCCAGACAAGCCAGCTGGTGTAGAAGCGTTGGAATCCCTCCAGCGTCATAATGCCGACGCAATCATATTTATCCACGGTCTCACCAGACAGCTCCTCGAAAACCGCCACAGGTATGATTGCCGGCACGGCATTGTGATTTACAGACAGAAGAAAACCGGAGCACCCGTCACAACGCTGGCAATCAATGAAGAAGCTGTTGCGCCAGTTACAGCAGGTTGCCTGTAAAAATCGGTAAAAATGCTTGTCCATAAAATTCCCTCTACTATCATTATCCGTAAAACGAAATCAAAAGTGCGCCACTTTTTGAAAAAATTTTCAAATTTCTCTGCGGCCACGGGGTCGGGGGCGTCTGGAGACAATAATTGCCACGGCAGCTACCGCAGCTAAAATGATACAAATTGCTTTTTTCATTGTGCATTTCTCCTTAATTTTCAGTTCGTTCACAGTAGACCACAAACCGCTGCCGCCCGCCGCCGGCGTGGGGGTGGCAGGTCAGCCGCGTCGCAGTTCTTGTCAACTTTCAGGCTTCTTTACCTCACAGGAGCGGTGGTTTGAATCGCCGCCCGCTGAAATGTTACCGGGTTTATCTGGAAATATTTCAGCAGGGCTATTGATTTTTATCTCACGGTGCCGTATACTATCCATTGAAATGTAGCATGATAATACCAGCAAGTTTTCAATGGAGGTTGGGCTATGGAAATAAAACGAGATCGCTATTTGAAAAAAATCATCTCCTTCATGTGGGATGGTCAGGTGAAGGTGATCACTGGCATCCGCAGATGCGGCAAGTCCTTTCTGCTTCGCAATCTGTTCAAGAGTTACCTTCTCGGTAAGGGTGTTACCGAAGATCATATTCTGTCCTTTGAGTTGGACTTGACCCGTGATATTCGCTATCGCAATCCGCTGGAGCTTTCGGCTCATGTCCGTGAGATCGTAGAACACAGCGCAGACCAATATTATCTTTTTGTAGACGAGATTCAGATGTCCGACGAAGTTCCGAATCCCTACAATCCAGATGGCAAGAAGGTTACCTTCTACGACGCGCTCAACGATTTGAAGTCTTTGTCCAACTTGGACATTTATGTGACCGGCAGCAACTCCAAAATGCTGTCCTCCGATATACTGACTGAGTTCCGGGGACGGAGCGATGAGATCCGTGTGCATCCGCTTTCCTTTGCCGAATACTATTCAGCCGTAGGCGGTGATAAGCAGGATGCCTTTGAGGACTATGCCTTCTACGGCGGTATGCCGCTGATCCTGTCCCGTCCCACGGATGCCGCGAAAATGGCTTATCTGAAATCACTGTTTTCTGAGGTCTATCTGAAGGACATTGTAGAGCGGAAGAAGATCAAGCGTGAGGATGTGCTGTCCGCGATTCTTGATCTGCTGTGTTCGTCTATCGGCTCTCTGACCAACCCAACGAAGGTTGCTGCCGCCATCAACACAGTGCAGAAGCGTAGCGGTGAAAATGTCGTTGCCTTGAACACCGTGAAAGCCTATATGGATCACTTATCGGATTCCTTCCTCTTTACCGAATGCAAGCGCTGGGATGTGAAGGGCAAGAGCTATTTTGACTATCCCAACAAATACTACTGTGAGGACATTGGACTGAGAAATGCCCGTATCGGCTTCCGCCAGCAGGAAATGACGCACATCATGGAGAACATCATTTTCAATGAGTTGATGATCCGCGAATGCGCCGTTGACATCGGCATTGTCTACGGCAACGAGAAAAATACCAAAGGAAAGGTCGTGCCGGTCGCGCGGGAAATCGACTTCATTGCAACCTCCGGTGGCAAGAAGACCTATATCCAGTCTGCCTACGCATTGGGAACAGCGGAAAAGGCGATCACCGAGAATAAGCCTTTCGCGCTGACCGGTGATTCCTTCCCGAAAATCATCGTGCGTCATGACATTCGCAAGCGTTGGTATGATGAGGGCGGCATTCTCAATATTGGCGTCATTGACTTTCTGCTGGATGACACGCTTGTCTGAATCCTCTCAAAATAAAACTGCTCACCGTGATTGGCTCATGGTGGGCAGTTTTTCGCAGTACACCACATACCTCTCCCGCCCACCGCTGGCGTAAGGATGGCAGGTCAACAGCGTCAGCAGGTCGCGGTCTTGCTGTATCTTGATCTTGTCCACCTCGTGGGGCTGGATGATCTGAATGTCAGCTACGGTGTAGGTCAGCGTCTCCCATAGATTTGTCAGCGTAACGGTATCGCCAACCTGTAAGCGGTCGATATGCCGGAAGTAGTCCACGCCGCGCCATCCACGGTGACCGGCAATGACGCAGTTGGTGTTATCCCCACCGATGGGTGCGGAGGTATTGCCCAGCACTGCCGCGCCTGCGGCAAGGTGAGCGTCGGATGCACCCAGATAGACCGGCATGATAAGCTCCATAGCAGGTATCTCCAAGACGCCTATTACCTCGTCCTCGATGCCGTAGACAGTCAAGTCGGCGGCGGGCTCCTCGCAGGCTTCAAGGCCGGTGAGGTTGCACTGCTTTTCTGCGTAAAGCTGGCGGTTATACTCTTGTAGAGCCGCCAGCAGTTCGGGGTATTGCTGCTCCGGCTTTCGTTCTTCGAGGAAGCTCTGCACAGCCTCATCTGTGTCGGCTTGCAGCCTTTGTCCCGTGAACAACGGCCACAGCATGACATAGATGCCCGCCACAGCCAGCAGTGCCGCCAGTAAAAGGGATGTCTTACGCATGGCGTTTTCTCCTTATTAAGAAGTACCCGCCGCCTATCACTGCCACCACGCCAAGGCCGGTGCCAAGACCTGTAAGGTAATGCTGCGTCCACGAGGATGCCACAGGTTTTTCTGCGGCGGCAGTCGCTTCCTGTTCGGGGGTGTAGGGAACACGGTGGCCTCGCACCAGCAGCCGGTGGGTGTTGACCCCAAACGGGGTACACGTCACCAGCGTGACCTGATCCTTACCGTCCTCGATTTGCAGCAGACTCGTGTCTGTGGGCAGTACCGTGTGGACGGCGTCTACCTTGTATGCCAGCACCTCACCCAGCACATGGATATAGAACATATCGTCCTCTGCAAGCTGGTCAATGTCCGAAAACAGCTTGGAACTCGCCAGCCCACTGTGCGCCGACAGTACCGCATGGGTGTTGCTGCCGCCCACCGGCAGGGAAGTCCCTGCCACATGACCCACGGCACGCTCCAGCGTTTCCGCGCTGGTGCCGTGCTGTACCGGCAGGTATACGCTGATTTTGGGAATGTCGATGTAGCACATGACGCCGCCCACGGTGAGCTGCTGGGCATACGCCAAGGGAGGGGCGAATGCCCCTCCCTTGGTAATGGTTGCCGCGCCGGACAGCATGGCGTTGTACTGCTCTGCCGCTTCCCGCTGGGCGGTCAGCTCGGCGTCATCGGTGTCCGCGATAACTGCGGTGTAGGTGGTTTCCACATCGGAATGATACTTTTCATTCAAGAGTTCTCCCACCAATGGGTAAAACAGAAGCCCCAACGCCGCAACGCCGCAGGCTGCCGCCAGTAGCCAGCACTTCACTGCTCGTTCTTATGCTTGCGGGACTTGGCGACGATAAACGCTGCCATGCTCAGCAGCAGGACGCTGCCCACCGTATACATCCAAACGCCATAGCCGCCCGTCTTAGGCAGGTCAAAGCCGGGGTTATTGACCACGGTCAGAGGCACAATGGCGTTGCCCTCGCTCATGGTGACATCCTTGCCGTTGACGGTGGCAGAGGCGGTCAGCAGCTTGGTGCCGCACTTCTCGCACTGGCCGCTCTCGCTGGTCTTGATAATGATTTTGACCGCGTCCTTCAGCAGCACATAGCCCTTGTCGGTAGCAGTTTCGGTCAGGGAATAGGTGTCGTCCTCCAGCCCTTTGACCACGATGTGACCGCTGCTATTGGGAACGAAAGTCGTGGCGTCGGTTTTCTTGGCGGCAAAGCCCTTGGCGTAATACACGCCATCCTTCTGCTCGGCAATCACGAATACATCATCGGTGTCGTTGTGCAGCCGGAACTTCACATTCCGCAGATTGCCACCGTTGTCAGAAAACTGCTTGAGAACGTCAATGCCGTAGGTGTAGACATGGCAGCAGTCCTTGAGGGTATCAAAGTAGGTAGAGTTGGTGCGCTTCCAAGTCAGTACGACCTCGTTGAGGTTGTCGGTATCGCCCAACTTGGCATCGGCGGTCAGGGTGGCAGCGTAGGTAATCCGCATGGTGCAGTCGCTGTAGCCACGCTTGACGCTGTCGGTATACACGGTGGCCGCCTCGTTGATCTCCGCCAGACCGGTATCGGTCATGCGGATGGTCATGGTGTTGGCGGTATCATCGTAACCCACGGTAAATTTGCCGGAGTTCACCGCCCAGGTGGCAATCTTGTCGGTGCAGCCGCTATCCTTGAAGAACTCGATAACGACATCGTTCTTGTTATACCGA
>ENA-UERG01000412-UERG01000412.1-human-gut-metagenome-genome-assembly--contig:-NODE-412-length-41965-cov-18.291468_pt1 | contig 41965 bp, 45 predicted proteins | sample MGYA00242954_ERZ507954 | MGnify/ENA primary metagenome ERZ507954 (study PRJEB26167, sample SAMN06115478) | human gut metagenome | host: Homo sapiens | place: China:Sichuan | collected 2015-01-21...
GCCCCAAAACCGGAAAAACCGGCATATTTTACAAAACCCTCTGGACAACCACGGAAATTGTGGTATAATCAACTCATCCGCAGGAGTACTCCTGCTTTGGCGTTTTAACAAGCTTAAAACGAAGCACCCTGCGGAAATATCAAAATCATTGGGGAGTGTTAACAATGAAAAAGGTATTAGCAACCATTCTGGCCCTGGTCATGGCCATAGGGCTGTGCAGCGTCAGCTGGGCCACAGCACCGGCAAGTGTAAATAGTGCCGATGCGCTGAAATCGGCAATCGAAACCGGCGGTGCAATTACTTTGAGCGGCAATATCGAAGTCAGCCAAGCGTTGTCTGTTAGCAAAAAAGTGACGATTGACCTAAACGGCCAGACGATTACCGGTAAGAACGGCGAGTATGGCTGCCGTGTATTCAACGTTGTGGCTGGCGGTAGTTTGACCTTGACTGGCAGTGGAACGATTACCACGGCAAACCAAAATGACACAACAACATTTCCTGACAATAGTTCTGTGATTCGTGTCGGCGATAATACCAATGGCGCAGCATGCGGACTGGTTGTCGGCAAGGATGTCAAGATCATTGCGCCAGCATCTTACGGCGTTGCTGTTTTCGGAACGAATACAAAGCAGACGTTGGAAGTGAACGGCACAGTTACTTCGGATAAAGCTTGTGCCATTTCTGGCAATGGATCTGCAGGTTTCACAGCAACGGAGATTACCATTAACGATGGAGCAAAGATTACATCCAATGACAACGTTGCTATTTATCATCCGCAGGCGGGAACTTTGACAGTTAAGGCTGCGACTATTACTGGCCGTGGTGGTATTGAGATCAAGTCTGGTACAGCAAGTGTTGATGTGGCCGGCGCAAACATCAAAGCGACGGGTAGTGTTGACCATACCGAAAACAACGATGGTACGTCTTCCCGTGGCTATGCGATCGCTGTGGTTGAAAATCCCGGATATAAAGGAGCGCCTTCCGCCGTTATTCAGAACGGTGATTTCGTCGGAGCTATGGGTATTTTGAAAGACGGCGAGGTATCTGCTGAGGAGAAGAAAGGCAACTTGGCAATTCATGCAGGATCGTTTACTGTAAATGTCAATGATTATGTAACGGACAATACCCCCGTTGCGTCCAACAACGGAACGTACTATGTGGGCGAAACGACCATCCAGAATGCGGCAAACAACCTGTCTGCTGGTCAGCAGCTGAAGATCGAGAAGGGTACTGTGGCCATCAACGGCGCAGAATACAGCGCGGATGGTAATGCCACCTATACCAAGCCCTCCTCCGGCGGCTATTACTACTACCCCTCCACCAGCGATACCACCACGTCTACTACCACCAAGGGCTCTCCCAAGACCTTTGACGCGGGCATTGCCCTGTATGTGGGTATGGCGCTGACCTCCGTCACCGGCGTGGCGTTTGTGGGCAAAAAGCGCGAGGACTGACACCGTTTTCCGCGGTGTCTTACCCCGGCGCCGTGTGAAATAACAGAAGAGGCACCCCGTCAGGGGTGCCTCTTCTGTTTACTCAGCAGGGGAGGGGACGTCCTCTATCTCCGGCTCCGTCCATTCCACCATGGTGGCCACGCACCGGTTGATGCTCTTGCCCTCGCCGTAGAACTTGCGCTCATAGTCGGTCATCACGCCCACCGGCCCGTCCGCGTGCAGATCCCGCGTCACCTCCGACAGCGTGAACCCGAACTGCGGTATTTCCTCCAGCGACCACTCGAACAGCTTGTCGTTGTCGGTCTTGAAATGGATCTGTCCTCCCTCGGCCAGCACCTGCCGGTACTTTTTAAGAAAGTTCCCGTGGGTCAGCCGCCGTTTTTTCTGGTTGCTTTTGGGCCACGGGTCGCAGAAGTTGATGTACAGCCGGTCGATCTCCCCGTCGGCGAACATATCCGGCAGCAGCGCCGCGTCCCCGTCCACGAACCACACGTTGTGCAGTTCCGCGTCCCGGGCCTTCTCCATGGCCACCACCATGGCGTCCGGCACCTTCTCCACGGCGATCAGCAGCACCTCCGGCTCTGCCGCCGCGGTGCCCACGGTGAAGCCGCCCTTGCCGCAGCCCAGCTCCACCCGCAGCTCCCGTGCCTCCGGCATCAGCTCCCGCCAGCGCCCCCGCAGGGCGAACGGGTCCCGGATCAGGTACGCGCCGCAGGCTTCCATCCGGGGTACCAGATTTTTTTTCTTCCGCATCCGCATATTCATGTCCTCGCCATTTTACGATTTTCTCCCATCATATCCCATCTTGCGCCGGGATACAAGCACGTTTTTCCCTGATATCCCTGTTTGCTGCGCTCCTGCCCGAAAAAGTGTGCAAATTCCGGTGTCCACTTTTGTGGAAACCGCTAAAAAAGCAAAAAGCCGGTGGGTTGGACTTGATAAATTTCTAACGGGCCACTATAATGTGATATGTATGAGGAGGCGTATGCCTACCCGCCGGCTACGTGCCGTTTCCGGGCGCTGCGCCCACGGAAAGGAACCATAAGGAGGAACTTGATATGACCAACATTCTGCTGGAAAAGAAGGGCCTCATCGCCGTGGCGACCATCAACCGTCCCAAGGCGCTGAACGCGCTGAATTCCGAGGTCCTGACCGACCTGGACGAGCTGGTGTCCGCCGTAAAGGCGGACGCGGATATCCGCGCTCTGGTCATCACCGGCAGCGGTGAAAAGGCCTTCGTGGCCGGTGCCGACATCGGCGAGATGAGCACCCTGACCAAAGAGGGCGGCGAGGCCTTCGGCAAGCACGGCAACGATGTTTTCCGTGCCATCGAGACGCTGCCCATCCCCACTATCGCCGCGGTCAACGGCTTCGCCCTGGGCGGCGGCTGCGAGCTGAGCATGGCCTGCGATATCCGTATCTGCGCCGACACCGCGGTCTTCGGCCAGCCCGAGACCGGCCTGGGCATCACCCCCGGCTTCGGCGGCACCCAGCGTCTGGCCCGCCTGGTCAGCCCCGGCATGGCCAAGCAGCTGATCTATACCGCCAAGAATATCAAGGCTGACGAGGCCTACCGCATCGGCTTGGTCAACGCCGTCTATCCCCTGGACGAGCTGCTGCCCGCCGCCGAGAAGCTGGCCGAGACCATCGCCAAGAACGCGCCTATCGCCGTCCGCGCCTGCAAGCAGGCCATCAACGACGGTCTTCAGGTGGACATGGACAAGGCCATCGTCATCGAGGAAAAGCTCTTCGGCAGCTGCTTCCAGTCTGCCGACCAGATCGAGGGTATGTCCGCCTTCCTGGAGAAGCGCAAGCACGAGCCCTATCAGAACAAGTAAGTTAATTGACAGGCACACCGCCTGATAATTAAGCAATTCATGTAAAAATTTAAGTAGGAGGAACTATCATGAAAGTAGCAGTATTCGGCGCCGGTACGATGGGCAGCGGCATTGCCCAGGTTTTCGCAGCGAAGGGCCACACCGCCCTGATGTATGCTTCCAGCACCGCCAGCGCACAGCGTCATAAGGACAAGCTGGCCGCCTCCCTGAACAAGAAGGTCGCCAAGGGCAAGATGACCCAGGAAGCCGCGGACGATATCATGAGCCGCGTTCTGGTCGAGGAGTTTGACGCTGCCGCCGATGCCGATCTGGTCATCGAGTGCGTGGCCGAGAACATGGCCGTCAAGAAGGAACTGCTGGGCAAGCTGGACGCCATCTGCAAGGACGAGACCATCTTCGCCTCCAACACCTCCTCTCTGTCCATCACCGAGATGGGCCAGGGCCTGAAGCATCACCTGATCGGTATGCACTTCTTCAACCCCGTGCCCGCCATGAAGCTGGTGGAGGTCATCGCCGGCGGCAACACCCCCGCCGACCTGGTGGACTATATCAAGAACCTGTCTGTGGAGATCGGCAAGACCCCCGTGGTGGTCAACGAGGCCCCCGGCTTTGTGGTCAATAAGATCCTGATCCCCTACTGCAACGAGGGCGTTTGCGTTCTGCAGGAAGGCGTTGCCTCCGCGGAAGATATCGATATTGCTATGCAGCTGGGCTGCAACCATCCCATGGGCCCCCTGCATCTGGGCGACCTCATCGGCTGGGACGTGGTGCTGAACATTATGGACGTGCTGTTCAACGAGACTCACGATAGCAAGTATCGCGCAAACGTGCTGATCCGGAAGATGGTTCGTGCGGGCAAATTGGGTATTAAGTCCGGCGAAGGCTTCTTCAACTACAACAAGTAAAATCAGAAAAAGGAGAAAAAAGTATGGATTTCCATCTGACGAAGGAACAGCTGCTCGTTCGCAAGATGTACCGCGATTTCGCGGAGAACGAGGTCAAGCCCCTGGCCGCTGAGATCGACGAGGAAGAGCGCTTCCCCATGGAGACCGTCGAGAAGATGGCCAAGCTGGGCATGATGGGCATTTACTTCCCCAAGGAGTACGGCGGCGCTGGCGCTGATGTGCTCTCCTACGCCATGTGCGTCGAGGAGCTGGCCAAGGTCTGCGGTACCACTGCTGTTATCGTTTCCGCCCACACCTCCCTGTGCGCCGCCCCCATCTTCGAGAACGGCACCGAGGAGCAGAAGATGAAGTATCTGCCCGACCTGTGCTCCGGCAAGAAGATCGGCGCTTTCGGCCTGACCGAGCCCGGCGCCGGCACCGATGCCCAGGGCCAGCAGACCACCGCCGTGCTGGACGAGTCCGGCGAGAACTACATTCTGAACGGCTCCAAGTGCTTCATCACCAACGGCAACGTAGCTGACACCTTCGTGGTCATCGCCGTCACCGGCAAGACCGTTGACAAGCGCGGCCGCAGCATGAAGGAGATCTCCGCGTTCATCGTGGAGAAGGACGACAAGGGCTTCTCTCAGGGCAAGCACGAGAAGAAGATGGGTATTCGCGGCAGTTCTACCTGCGACCTGATCTTCGAGGATTGCGTCATTCCCAAGGACCGTATGCTGGGCAAGAAGGGCGAGGGCTTCAAGATCGCCATGAAGACCCTGGACGGCGGCCGTATCGGTATCGCCTCTCAGGCCCTGGGCCTGGGCGAGGGCGCTGTCGAGGAAGCCATCAAGTACACCAAGGAGCGCGTTCAGTTCGGCAAGCGCATCTCCCAGTTCCAGAACACCCAGTTCCAGCTGGCTGAGATGCACACCCGTATGCAGGCCGCGCAGTTCCTGGTCTACTCCGCCGCTATGAAGAAGCAGAACCACGAGCCTTACTCCATGGACGCCGCCATGGCCAAGCTGTTCGCCGCCGAGGCCGCTTCCGATGTGACCCGCCGCGCCGTCCAGCTGTTCGGCGGTTACGGCTACACCCGTGAGTATCCCGTGGAGCGCATGATGCGTGATGCCAAGATCACCGAGATCTACGAGGGCACCAGCGAGGTCCAGCGCATGGTCATCGCCAGCAATCTGGGCGTGAAGTAAGGTAGGAGGTAAAAGGAAAATGAAAATTCTCGTAACTGTTAAGCAGGTCCCCGATACCTCCGGTAAGGTGGCCGTCAATCCCGATGGCACTCTGGACCGTGCGTCCATGCAGACCATCATCAACCCCGATGACCTGAACGCCGTCGAGGCCGCCCTGTCCCTGAAGGACGAGCTGGGCTGCAAGGTCGTGGCGTTCACCATGGGTCCTCCTCCCGCAGAGGGCATGCTGCGTGAGCTGATGGCCATGGGCGTGGACGAGGGTGTTCTGGTCACCGCCCGCGAGTTCGGCGGTTCCGATACCTACGCTACCTCCCAGATCATCGCTGCCGCTATCGATACCTACGGCATCGAGAAGGACGACATCATCCTGGCTGGCCGTCAGGCCATCGACGGTGATACCGCACAGGTGGGTCCCCAGATCGCTGAGAAGCTGCATCTGCCCCAGGTCACCTATGCCGGCGAGATCACCAAGGACGGCGACACCCTGACCGTCAAGCGCATGCTGGAGGACGGCTACATGACCATCAAGGTCAAGACTCCCTGCATGATCACCTGCATCAAGGAGCTGAACACCCCGCGTTACCTGTCCGTGGGCGGCGCGTTCGAGTGCTACAGCAAGCCTCTGGTCACTATGACCTACGAGACCCTGAAGGATCACCCCCTGATCGACAAGAGCACCATCGGTCTGGCCGGTTCTCCCACCAATATTCTGACCTCCTTCACGCCTCCTCAGAAGGGCGCGGGCATGATGCTCGAGGGCGCTGACAAGGCTACCACCGACAAGCTGGCCGGCATCCTGGCCGCCAAGCACATCATCTAAGGAAGGAGAAAAGAAAATGGCTTTTAATAGTGCTGATACCGCTGCCTTCAAGAACGTATGGGTGTTCTGCGAGCAGCGCCAGGGCGTGATGATGCCCACCACCTTCGAACTGATCTCCGAGGGCCGGAAGCTGGCCAATGAGCTGGGTGTCGAGCTGTGCGGCATCCTGCTGGGCGACAACGTTGACGGCATCGCCGCCGAGCTGGGCGAGTACGGCGCCGACAAGGTGTACGTGTACAACTCCCCCCTGCTAAAGGACTTCACCACCGATGCCTACACCAAGGTGATCGTGGAGGCCGTTGAGGAGCTGAAGCCCGAGGTCCTGCTGTTCGGTGCCTCCAACATCGGCCGTGACCTGGCCCCCCGCTGCGCGGCTCGCCTGCACACCGGTCTGTGCGCGGACTGCACCCACCTGGACATCGACATGCCCAACTACAAGGGCTTCCTGAAGGAAGCTTCCACCCTGCCCGAGGAGCGCATCGAGAAGCTGGGCACCGTGATGATCAACCGTGAGCCCCACGATGTGTCCCGCGACCTGAAGATGACCCGTCCCGCTTTCGGCGGTCACCTGATGGCGTCCATCATTTGCCCCCGCTTCCGCCCCGCTATGGCGACCGTTCGCCCCGGCGTTATGAAGAAGCGCGAGTGCAAGAAGAACGTGGAGATCCTGCATCCCGCGTTCGCTCTGGAAGCCGCTGACATCAAGACCGAGGTCGTGGATACCGTTAAGGCCGCCAAGAAGCTGGTTGACCTGATCGGCGCTGACTTCATCGTGTCCGTTGGCCGTGGTATCTCCAAGGACGTGGAGGGCGGCATCAAACTGGCCGAGGAGCTGGCTGAGGTCCTGGGCGGTGTCGTGGGTTCCTCCCGCGCCTGCGTGGACGCCGGCTGGATCTCCGCTGACCATCAGGTCGGCCAGACCGGCAAGACCGTCCATCCCAAGGTCTATGTTGCCCTGGGTATCTCCGGCGCCATCCAGCACAAGGCTGGTATGCAGGACTCCGAGTGCATCATCGCCGTGAACAAGAACGACACCGCCCCCATCTTCGAGGTGGCTGACTACGGTATCGTCGGCGATCTGTTCAAGGTCGTTCCCGAGCTGATCGAGTCCATCAAGGCCGCCAAGGCCGCCAAGTGATCGGACCCAGCACAATATAAAAAAGAGACGCCCGAGGGCGTCTCTTTTTTGTCCCCGCAAGTCTTTTCCTTGACCTTTCCTCCCGTTTCCTGTATACTGTAAGCACAAAAAAAGGGAGGATGACCTATGCCTTACGTCGCGTCAATCGGCCTGTATTTCGTCCCCGTTCTGTGCCTTCTGGGTGCCGGCTGGAGCTATGTCCGCTGGAAAAACGAGGAGGACGAGGCGCTGTCCCAGCGTGCCCGCAAAAACTGTAAGCGCTTCCTCATCGCCGTACCGGTGGCGATCGCCGTGTTCCTGGCGCTGAAGCTCGCGTTCCCGATCACATAACAAATAAAAAGCAGCGCAAAGCGCTGCTTTTTATTTGCTGCTGCAGAATTTTCAGAATTCCGGATAGCCTTCCTTCAGCGCCTCGTCATAGTGCGCCCGGTCGCCGCCGATAAACTTGGGCCGCGTCCGTGCCGCCAGCAGAATGGCGTCGCCGATGTGGTTCTGCGCCAGACGCACCGGCACCGCCACCTTCTTCAGGTGCATACCGATCAGCGTCCCGCCGATGTCCAGTCCCGCGTCGGCTTTGATCTCCTCTACCGCCACCGGGTGGGCGCAGGCCTTATAGGTGGCCGTGGCGAAGGAACTGCCCGCCTTGGGCTGGGGCACCACATTCACGATATCCAGCGTGGGCACAGCCTCATGCTCCACGATGATGGCCCGGTTCAGGTGCTCGCAGCACTGGGCGGCGATGTACACGCCCATGGGGCCGAATACACTGTGCAGCCCCGCGAAAATGGCGTCTGCCACCTCCGGCGTGGACCAGCTGCCCACCTTCTTGCCCACTACCTCGCTGGTGCTGCATCCCACCACCACGATCTGGCCCCTATGCAGATGGGCGGCCTCCGCCAGCTCCTGTGCCGCCGCCGCGGCCTGCTGCCGCACCTGCGCCAGCAGATCTCTGTTCTCTACCTCATGCACGATACCTGCCATAGTATATCCTTCCTTTCTGTGCGCAGCTGCGGCAGGGCAAAAGCCCCGCCGCAGCCGTTTCTTTCACCGTATATAGTTTACCACTGTACGGCCAGCTTGTCCAGAGCCTTGCTGCCCTTCAGCAGCGCCATCAGCACCAGCGCAATGACCAGTCCCACGGCGCCCTGGCCCACATTGGCCAGCACACCGGCCGCCGCGCCCATGCCCAGCTGCAGGGCCAGTGCCTCATAGACGAAGTAGCCCGCCACCATAATGGCCTCGCCGGCAAGTCCGCCTACCACATAGCCGTAGGTCTTGCGGCCCAGAGCTTTCACGATCAGCGCTGCCGCCATGGCGTCCAGGAACTTGATGATCAGCGTGCCGGGCACGAAGGACATATATCCGCCCAGCAGGTCCACCAGCATGGAGCCGATACCGGCCGCCGCGCCGCCCCACCAGGGCCCCAGGATCCAGCCGCACAGCAGCACCAGCCCGTCGCCGATGTGGACATACCCACCGGTGGGCGCGGGGATCTTGATGACCGTGGTGGCCACATACGTCAGCGCGGCCATGACCGCCGCCATTACCATAGATTTGATCTTCTTATCGGACATAACACATTCTCCTTTACGAGGATTTTTTCTTTCTGCTATAGGAGGCGGCCCCCGCCCCGCAGGGAAACGGGGACCGCCACAGGGGGGGTGAGAGGGTAGCTGTTGAAAAAGCCCTTGCTTTCGTTGACGATTTGTATTATAGTAGTAACTGGTATGATTAAAATATCCATTTTGATTTTACTTGTTAATACCAGATGAAAGGAGCCAGTCCCGTGCTCACCTATACCCTGGACAAGCAGGCGGGCCTCAGCCTGTATGAACAGCTCTATCGCCGGGTGAAGGCGGACATCCTCTCCGGCCGTCTGACAGCAGGGGAGAAGCTGCCCAGCAAACGCGCCCTGGCCGCCCATCTGGAGGTCAGCGTCATCACCGTAAAGAATGCCTACGAACAGCTGATGGCCGAGGGCTATCTCACCGGTGTGGAGAAGAAGGGCTATTTCGTCAGCGCCGTGCTGCCGTCGCCCGCAGCCGTCCCCGCGTCCCCGGAGCAGCCGCCTCCGCCCCGCGAGCCTGTCTGGTTCCTGGATCTGGCCACCAACTCCATCGCCGCCGAGGACTTTCCCTTTACCGTCTGGGCCCGACTCATGCGCCAGACCATTCTGGAGCAGGGCACCGGCCTGCTGCGGTCCACGCCGCCGCAGGGTGCCTGGGCCCTGCGGCAGGCCATCGCCGCCCACCTGCGGCAGTTCCGTGCCATGGAGGTCACTGCCGAGCAGATCATCGTGGGTGCCGGCACCGAGGTGCTGTACAACCTGCTGGTGCAGCTGCTGGGCCGTGATCGTCTCTACGGCGTGGAGGACCCCGGCTACGGCAAGATCGCCCATATCTACCGCGCCGCCGGCGCGGAGGTGACGGCTCTGCCCCTGGACGAGGCGGGCGTATCGGTGGAAGCCCTGCGCCGCAGCGACGCCGACGTGGTCCACATCTCTCCCAGCCACCACTATCCCACCGGTCTGGTCATGCCCATCGCCCGCCGCCAGGAGCTGCTGCGCTGGGCGCAGGAGGTCCCGGCGCGGGTCATCCTGGAGGACGATTACGACAGCGAGTTCCGCTTTGTAGGCCGTCCCATCCCCACCCTGTTCTCCATCGACGGCGGCGAGCAGGTGGTCTATCTCAACACCTTTTCCAAGACCATCGCCCCCTCCATACGTATCAGCTTCATGGTCCTGCCCCGCCGCCTGCTGGCGGACTTCCGGCAGAAGCTGGGCTTTTACGCCTGCACCGTCTCCGCCTTCGAGCAGTACACCCTGGCCCAGTTCCTCGCCGGCGGCTGGTATGAAAAGCACCTGAGCCGTATGCGTAAGCACTACCGCCAGAAGCGTGACGCCGTCATCGCCGCCGTGTACAAAAGCCCGCTGGCCCCCTATGCCGCCATCACCGAGGAGGACGCGGGCCTGCATTTCCTGCTGCGGCTGGACGGCGCGCCGTCGGACGAGGTGCTCCGCCGTGAGGCGGAGCAGCGCGGTATCCGTCTGGCCATGCTGTCCGATTACTACCAGTGTCCCCAGGACGCACCCCAGCACGTGCTGGTGGTCAACTATACCGGCATCGACCTGGACCGGCTTCCCGCCGCCCTGGAGCGTCTTGCCGCCTTATGGAAGGAGAATGACCATGTATGATGAACTGACACGCGCCGACCTGCAAAAAATGCAGGAGGAGATCGACTACCGGGTGCAGCAGCTGCGCCCCAAGCTGATCGAGGATGTCCAGACCGCCCGGGCCTTCGGCGACCTTAGCGAGAACTTCGAGTACAAGTGCGCCAAGCAGGAGAAAAACCGCAACGACGCCCGCATCCGCTACCTCCAGCGGATGATCAAGACCGCCAAGGTCATCGAGGACAAGTCCGCCGCTGATACCGCCGGGCTCTATGACACCGTGGAGATCTTCATGGAGAATTTGGGCAAAAGCCGAAAGATCCAGCTGGTCACCACCCTGCGGCAGGACGCCCTGAAGGGCTGGATCAGCAAGGAGTCCCCCGTGGGCCGCGCCGTTATGGGCAGAAAGGCCGGCGACCGTGTCTATGTGGATATGGGCGGCGGCAAGGGCTACTATCTCCAGATACGCGCCATCGAAAAGGGAACGGACAACGGCGATATCCCCATCGGCAGCTTTTGAATGTGCCGCCGATTTCACACGGAAAAGCGAACGGCGCTTTAAAGTAACGAAGCATACAAAAACAGCACGGAAAGGCCACAAATCGCGGCCTTTTTCTGCATAGTGGAACGCGGGGCACAATTCGCCAAATTGCACAAAAAGGGACGAAAAAGTTTTGTGGTTTTGCGAGGGGGGAATTCTCCGAAACCCCCTTGAGAAATCGGCCAAATGGTGTTATTATCAACATTGGTAGTGTATGGGTAGTCTGCGTAGCGCACATCTCATATGTCTGCGGAACAATTTTTAGGAGGAATTTAATATGAATGCTTATCTGGCAAGTGTGCTCGAGAGCGTCAAGACCAAGCATGGCAACGAGCCCGAGTTCGTGCAGACCGTCGAGGAAGTTCTGTCCTCTCTGGAGCCTGTGATCGAAAAGCACCCCGAGTATGAGAAGGTCGACCTGCTGGGCCGTATGGTCGAGCCCGAGCGTATGTTCACCTTCCGCGTTGTGTGGTGCGATGATAACGGTCAGTGGCACACCAACCGCGGCTGGCGCTGCCAGTTCAACGGCGCGATCGGTCCCTACAAGGGCGGCCTGCGCTTCCAGAAGAACGTGTATGAAGGCATCATCAAGTTCCTCGGCTTTGAGCAGACCTTCAAGAACAGCCTGACCGGCCTGCCCATCGGCGGCGGTAAGGGCGGCTCCGACTTCGATCCCGCCGGCAAGTCCGACGCCGAGGTCATGCGTTTCTGCCAGAGCTATATGACCGCTCTGTACCGCTACATCGGGCCGGACATCGACGTTCCCGCCGGTGACATGGGCGTGGGCGGCCGCGAGATCGGCTACCTGTACGGCCAGTACCGCCGCCTGAAGGGCGTGTGGGAGAACGGCGCTTTCACCGGTAAGGGCCTGAGCTACGGCGGCTCCCTGATCCGTCCCGAGGCCACCGGCTACGGCGCTATCTACTACCTGCAGGAAGTGCTGAAGCACGAGAACGACACCATCGAGGGCAAGCGCATCGCCATTTCCGGCTACGGCAACGTGGGCTGGGGCATCATGAAGAAGGCTTCCCAGCTGGGCGCTAAGGTCACCTACTTCGCCGGTCCTGACGGTTACGTCCACGATCCCGACGGTGTCATCACCGACGAGAAGCTGAACTTCATCCTGGAGATGCGTGCCAAGGATCCCATGCACTGCAAGCCCTATGCCGACAAGTTCGGCTGCGAGTTCGTTCCCGGCGAGAAGTGCTGGGGCGTCAAGGATGTCGACGTGTATATGCCCGCCGCCATGCAGAACGACGTCAAGATGGAGTCCGCTGAGAAGATCGCCGCTTCCGGCGTAAAGTACTACATCGAGGTCGCCAATATGCCCACCACCAACGATGCTCTGAACTTCCTGCGTCAGCAGAAGGGCATCATCGTCGCTCCCTCCAAGGCTGTTAACGCCGGCGGCGTGGGTGTCTCCGCCCTGGAGATGGCACAGAACTCCGAGCGTCTGGTCTGGACCGCTGAGGAAGTCGACCATCAGCTGCACAAGATGATGGAGAACATCCACAAGGTGTCCGCCGAGGCCGCTGCCGAGTACGGTCTGGGTTACGATCTGGTGGCTGGTGCCAACATCGCCGGCTTCAAGAAGGTCGCCGAGGCGATGATGGAGCAGGGCTGCTTCTAAGCCGAACCTCTTACAGGCAACAAAAGGGACCGCGAAAGCGGTCCCTTTTTTCGCCCCGCACTACACATAATATGCACGGAACACCTGTATATTTATGCAAATCGCCGATTGACTTTTTCCGCCGCAGGGCTATACTATAACCAAGCTGAATACAGAAGGCCTCCCCCGTCACCGGATGGGGGGATCAAGGTATCCGGGACCGGAGCGTAGGTATTCCGACATTTGTCGGATAAGCGCCGGTCTTGGGTGCCTTTACTTTTTACCAGAAAAGGAGAAAACGCTATGTACATCAAGCCCTTTGCCGTGGAAGAATGGATGAATGAATATGAAGTGGGCGCTCGCTTCAACATCGCGGAGACCTGCGTGGACTCCGTTTCCCCGGACCAGCTCTTCGCCCTGACCGGCGTGGATAAGCAGGCCTTTCTGGCCGACCTCTGCGCCAAGCGCCTGACCTACGGCGACATCGTGGGCAGCGACGCCCTGCGCGAGGGCATCTGCAAGCTCTACAAGACCGTGCAGCCCCATCAGGTGGTGCCCACCCACGGCGCGGCGGGCGCCAACCACCATGTGTTCTGCTCCCTCATCTCCGCCGGAGACCGGGTGGTCAGCATTATGCCCACCTACCAGCAGCTCTACTCCATTCCGGAGTCTATCGGCGCGGAGGTGGCCATCATGCACCTGAAGCAGGAGAACGACTACCTCCCCGACCTGTCCGAGCTGAAGGCGCTGGTGACGCCGGACACGAAGATGATCTGCATCAACAACCCCAACAACCCCACCGGCGCGCTGATGTCCCCGGCCCTGCTGGAGCAGATCGTCGCCATCGCCCGCGGCGTGGGTGCCTACGTCCTCTGCGACGAGGTCTACCGCCACCTGACCCAGACCGACGACTGGAGCCCCTCCATCGCCGACCTGTACGAAAAGGGCATCTCCGTCAGCAGTATGTCCAAGGTCTTCTCCCTGGCGGGGCTGCGTATGGGCTGGATCGCCACCCATGACGAGGCCGCCCTGACCGCGTTCCTGTCCCACCGGGACTATGACCTCATCAGCTGCGGTATGCTGGATGACGCCCTGGCCGCCCTGGCCCTGGCCCACGGTGATGTGCTGCTGAAGCGCAACCAGACCATCGTCCGGGAGAACCTGGCCCTGCTGGACGCCTGGGTGGCCGCGCACCCCCACTTCTACTATACCAAGCCCAAGGCCGGCACCACCGCCCTGGTGTACTACGACTTCGATGTGCCGTCCTACGACTTCTGCAAGCAGATGTACCACCAGACCGGCGCGTTCGTCACCCCCGGCGACTGCTTCGAGCAGCCCCACAGTATGCGTATCGGCTACGCCTGTGACAAGCAGACCCTGCAGGACGGCCTGGCGGCCTTGGCCGCCTTTGCCGACACATTGTAATAAGGAGGAACAGACCATGACAGAATTGACGGTATTGAACGGCGCGGCCATCCAGTCGCTGCTGACCATCCCCATGGCGGTTCGGGCCGTGGAGCAGGCCTATCTGGAAAAGAGCACCGGCGGTGCGGCCCTGTGGCCCATGGTGTTCCACGAGTTCACCCCCGGTGCGGCGGACCTGGATATCAAGTCCGGCCATATGAACGGCCTGGGGCTTTACGGCATGAAGGTGGTGTCCTGGTTCGGCGATAACCCCGCCAAAGACCTGCCCGCCCTGTACGGCACCTCGCTGCTTTTCGATATACACACCGGCGCGCCCAGGGCGCTGCTGAACGCCGGCCCCATCACCGATTTCCGCACCGGCGCGGCCGGGGCTGTCGGCGCTAAATACCTGGCCCGCCCCGATGCCGAAACACTGCTGATGGCCGGTACCGGCGCGCTGGCCCCTACCCTCGCACTGCGTCAGCGGTAGCGGCGCAAGAGGTATAAGCAGTCCCCTGAACCGACAATGTCACCCACCGTACCAATTCCGCGAAATCAGCACCGTCAAATTCGCACCTGCCGCCCCGCGCAAGGAAGTCTTGAAACGTAGTTTCAAGTGGCGCTTTTGGTTACTTTTGTCGCCAAAGACAAAAGTAACTCGCGCTCGAAAGCGCGAAATTCCACCTCCCGCGCCCGCAGGCGCAGAAAATCCCCCGCCGGACCCGGCGGGGGATATCTTGTTATTATGCGTCGTAGACACCCAGTATCACAATACCCGCCACCACCAGTGCGATCATGGCGTAGTGCTTCCAGCTGAGCTTTTCCTTCAGGAAAATGCGGCTCCACAGCACCGAGGCCACGCAGTAGGCGGAGATGATGGGCGCGGCCAGGGCCACGTGTTCCGTGTCCGCCAGCGCGTAGATGTACGCGAACTGGCCCGCCGTCTCGCACACGGCGCCCGCATACTTGGGGCCCTCCCGCTTGGGGACGAGTCGGCTCTTTTTGATGAGCACCACATACACGAAGCATACGATGCCCGCCAGCAGAAATGTCAGCTCATAGGCGCAGTTGGCGCTGTCCTCATTCAGCGTTTCCAGCACCCGGCTGTCGGCAAAGGTGCCCAGGGCGTCCAGCAGGCAGTAGATCACAGGCAGGATCAGCGCCAACGCCGACTTGGCGTAGCGGTGGTTGCTGGCCTGCTGCCGTGCGGCCCGCAGGTCGTCGTCCTCCCGGGCCTCCACGATGCCCAGACCGATGACGCCCACGCATACCAATGCTGTGGCGGCCAGCTGCGCCGGCACCAGCTCGCCCAGGCCGCCGGTGGCCAGCGCCAGCACCGCCACCAGTGCGCCGCTGGAATTGCAGATAGGGGAGGAGATGGACAGCTCGATATACCGCAGGCCGATGTAGCCGATGGTCATAGAGCTGATGTACAGCAGGGACACCGGCAGATACGTCAGGATGATGCTGCCGTTGATCTCCGTGCCGTTGATAAAAATCTCATAGGCGGCGTGCAGACCCATCACCAGGCCCACTGCCATCACCATTTTAAGATGGCTATATTTGTCGTCTGCGTCCTGGCAGCCGATCTTGCTGAACAGGTCAGAGCCGCTCCAGCAGATCAGTGCGATCAGAGAAAACCAAAACCACATAAAAAACTCCTTATTCTATCATGTATAGCAAGACCTGCTATACGATAATGTACATTATTCAGAAAGTAAAAGTATAAACAACGAACATAAAATGCACAGAAAAAGGAGGCGGACGCCGCCGAAAGGGATGGTTGGGGAGAAACATACGATTTCCTCCATGGTTTACATAATTATAATGAGATCAGGCCGGCCTCCAGCATTTTCTGCAGGCTCATCAGGATGCCCAGCTTGGCGTGGTACCAGGTCAGCCCACCCTGGAAATACACCGCGTAGGGCGGCCGTGTGGGGCCGTCGGCGGACAATTCTATGGAGCTGCCCTGCACAAAAGCACCGGCGGCCATGATGACGTCGCTGTCATAGCCCGGCATAGGGGCTGGCTCAGGGGTGACATAGCTGTCCACCGGCGCGGCGGCCTGTATGCCCTTGCAGAAGGCGATCATGCCCTCCCGGCTGCCCAGTTCCACCGCCTGGATGATGTCGTGACGCACCTCAGAAGCGCCTGGAATTACATGAAAACCAAGTTTTTCATAACAATTTGCGGCGAATACAGCACCCTTCACCGCAGAGGCCACCACCGTCGGCGCCAGGAAAAAGCCCTGGTAAAATTGGGTCAGCAGCCCCAGATTTGCGCCCACCTCCCGGCCAAGACCGGGGGCGGTGAGCCGCCGGGCGCAGCGCTCGATCAGGTCGGCGCGGCCGCAGATATAGCCGCCGGTGGGGGCCAGCCCGCCGCCGGGATTTTTGATAAGGCTGCCTACCATCAGGTCCGCGCCCACGTTCACCGGCTCGATCAGCTCTGTGAACTCGCCGTAGCAGTTGTCCACCATACAGATCACGTCCGGCTTGCATTGTTTACATAACGCAATCAACTCGCCGATCTGCGCTACTGAGAAGCTGGGCCTTGTAGCGTAGCCTTTTGAACGCTGTATCGTGATAAGTTTTGTTTTATTGCTTATTGCCGCGCAAATTTTATCGGTATCAAACGACCCATCCGGCAATAAATCGACTTGACGATAACTTACCCCGTATTCCTTCAGTGAGCCCACCGACTCCCGAATGCCGATGACTTCTTCCAGTGTGTCGTACGGCCCCCCCACCGGACTCAAAAGTTCGTCCCCCGGCAGCAGGTTCGCGCCTAACGCCAGCGCCAGCGCGTGGGTACCACAGGTGATCTGCGGGCGAACCAGCGCCGCCTCCGCGCCGAAGCAGTCGGCGTAGACGCGCTCCAGCGTGTCGCGTCCCTCATCGTCGTAGCCGTAGCCGGTGGAAAGGTTAAAATGATTGGCGGCCACGCGGTTTTTCTGCATGGCGGCGATGACCTTCAGCTGATTAGCCTCGGCGATGGCGTCGATGGCCGCAAAGCGGTCCTTCAGGTCGGACAGGATCGTTTCGCTGAAGGCCAGCACGTTTTCGCTGACGCCCAGCGCCTTATATGCTTCGTTCATAGTTCACCTCAGTTGGGAAATTGTACGCCGTTCAGGCGCATGATGAGTCGGATGGGATAGTCCCGATCCAGATAGTTCTTCTCGTACCACTCGAAGGTGGCGATGGGTGCGTGCATAAGCTCCGGTGCCTCGCAGCGAAAGGTCTCGAAGGTATTTCTGTCGCCGCTGAGCAGGGCGGCCACCACATCCAGCCGTCCCTCATCCGCAAGCCGCAGCAGGGCGTGGTCCATAGCGGCGGCACAGCCCTGCTCCTCCTCGTCGGCATACGTCTCCCGACGGCCCAGCCAGTAGAGGAACTCCTCCGGGTCCAGGTCCAGCTTGGTGGTGATTTGGCTGAGCTTGAAAAACTCCTTGCGGTCCATGCGCTTCAGCACGTCGATCAGATACTGCACAAGACCGTCGTCCATAGCAATGCAGTCCAGAAACACCTCAAAGGCGTGCTTGTTGGCATCGGGGTCGGGGGTCGCGGACTTTTTCTCCGCGGCAGGGGCTTCCTGTGCCTTATCCGCGTTTTGAAGAAACAGCTCAAAACCGCCAAGGTCGCCGCTTTCGGCGAACAGCTCCTCCGGAAGCACCGTGCCGTCCTGGGCGGCGCAGGCGCGGACAAAGGCGGCCATGCCCATGTCCTGCAGCTGCTGGCCCAGCGCCTGTATGCGGGCGTTCTCATCGCTGCCCTCTGGCAGGGCAATACCCTCCGGGGCAGGACGCGTGCCCTCCCATACCTCGGTCATATAGCGCAGATAGTAATCAAAAAGGGTCATAGTTCTCCCTCACTTTCCAAATTGGAATTGTACCATACAGCGCTTGTCAATGCAAGAAATATCGGGTATGATAGGGGAAAACCGTGAAAGGAGCCGCCTATGGAAGCGTACTATGTCTATATGCTGCGGTGCCGTGGCGGAAGCTTGTACACGGGGATGACTAACGACGTGGCGCGGCGGATGGCCATGCATTGCAGCGGCAGGGGCGCCAAGTACACCCGGGCACACCCGCCGGAGGCACTGGCGGCACTGTGGCGCTGCGGTGACAAGGTGACGGCGTCGCGGTTGGAATACGCCATCAAGGCGAAGCTGACCCACGGGCAGAAGGAAACGCTTGCCGCCGCGCCGGGGAGGATAGGGGAGTGGTTTCCCGCGCTTCCCGCCGAGGCGGTAACGACGCTGCCCGCGGGGAAGGAATTTCCAATTTTTGCAAATCAAACGTAAGCGCCGTTACCGGGAATGATAAAATTGGGATTTTTTCACAAAATGCTCTTGACAAACCGGAAATTCTTGCTATAATGAAGCTATCCGCAGAGGTACCTCTGCTTTTACGTTTTAATGAGGATTAAAACGAGCGCATCTGCGGAAATCTGAACATAACGGGGTAGGAGACATGAAGAAATTGTTGGCAACGATACTGGCGCTGGTGATGGCGCTGGGACTGTGCAGCGTCAGCTGGGCGGAGGGAAATAAGACAGAGAGTGATTATACATTCCCAACGTATACTGACCTTACGGCGGACAGCGATGGGGTGTACAATGTAGAAAATGAACAGAAGCTGCGTACAGCGCTGTATTTTGCGCCGACAGACGGAACGACCCGAACCATTAAGCTGACAAATAATATTACACTGGAAATGCTGTATACAGCGACACTGTTTGATCACTCTAATGAGGCGGGTACCTGGACAAGCAATGAATATACGAGTGAGGCGGCAGAAAAAATGGCACAGGATAGCAGATGCGCGGCTCACAAAGACTATGAGAATGGTGTAGATACGCTGTCCCGATATAAAATGGGCGTTCATCCGGATGGAGGAGCGCCAAATCAGTGGAGTACAAGTGTGACGAGCCAAACTCTGGAGCAAAGGGCTGCATATGGCGCAAAAAAGCATATGGCCGCCGGGGATGAAAGCATTGCCCGACTGGTGGTCAAAAAAGACCAGAAGATTGTGTTGGATTTGAATGGGTATACAATTGCAAAAAACGCTCGCGCAACGCATGGTGATTGGAGTGATACCAGTACAAACCTTATCGGGAACTATGGCACGATTACTATCACGGATACCTCGAACATGCCTGGCACCCTTAAAGGCAACGGCTATGTTTCTTGCAGTGGTGCAGTGCTGCATAATTTTGGCGGAACAATGACCGTAGAAAAGGTCAATGTCAACGGCAATGCTGAAGCAATGAGCCGCAGTTGGGATGGCAAGCACAGCGGGCAGTATGTTATTGCCAACGATGGATTTGAGAGCCATAAAGATCCTAATACCAATGAAACTATCTTGGATAAAACCTTTACCGGTGGAACCGTTATCATTGACGGGGCGAATATTTTTGATACAAACGCAGACGTTGATGCTTCTTTGGTCGTGAACGGCAATGGCGCGAATTTGATGCTTGAGAATGATGAGGCCGGCGAGATCATTATCAAAGGCAATGCGACACTCAACCATCCGACAACAAAAACAATCAACGCTAAGGGAGGTGAAGTTACTATCGACAGTGCAACCATAACCTCAAACGCGAAGGCAATCTCTGCGGGGGGCGGTAAGGTGACGGTCAACGATGTGACGGTCAATGGCAGTGGCACTGTGGAAACAAAGGATGGTGGCCAAGTAGTCATTAACCAGGGTTCTTTCCAGAGTGATGTCAGTGATTACGTTGCGTCCGGGAGCCAGATGACCAGGAATGAGAATGGTACGTACAGCGTTACAAAGTCCACCCCATCCGGCGGGTATTATTACCACCCCACCACCGACACCAAGGCGGACGAGACCAAGGGCAGCCCCAAGACCTTTGACGCGGGCGTGGGTATCTACGCCGTGACGGCTGTCCTGTCCGTGACCGGTATGGCGTGGGTCGGCAAAAAGCGGCACTGAGCGAACAAAAAAAGAAAGCCCATACGGGCTTTCTTTTTTTTGCGTGTCAGTCGTCCAGCTTGCCCCGGGCATGGAGCACATCGTCGGGGGTGATGGTCATCAGGTCCTCGCGGGTGACGGTCGGCAGCTTGGCCAGACGGTTGTTCTGGGCCACCAGAATGTGCTCGAACAGGTTGCGGACGCCGCGGGCATTGCCGAAGCTGGGGTCGGCGCTCTCTTCAGCGATGTAGTCGCGGACCAGGGGCTCGGCCTCCGGCGCGAGGACGTAGCCCTTGCCGCAGCGCATTTTGAAGATCTCGAACATCTCCTCCGGGGTGTAGTCCTCGAACAGCAGAAAACGGTTGAAGCGGCTCTCCAGACCGGGGTTGGAGTGGATAAACCTGTCCATCAGTTCCGTGTAGCCCGCCACGATGACCACCAGGTCATCGCGGTGGTCCTCCATGGCTTTGAGGATAGTGTCGATGGCCTCCTGACCAAAGTCGTTTTCGGACTTGCCGTTGAGGGCGTAAGCCTCATCGATGAACAGCACGCCGCCCATGGCCTTTTCAATGACCTTCTGGGTCTTGAGGGCGGTCTGACCTACGTAGCCGGCCACCAGACCGCTGCGGTCCACCTCCACCAGCTGGCCCTTGCTGAGAATGCCCAGACTGCGGTAGATGCGGGCCATCATGCGGGCCATCATGGTCTTGCCGGTGCCGGGGTTGCCGGTGAAGACCATGTGGAGCGACATATCGGTGGTGGGGAGGTCGTGCTGCTCGCGGAGCTTGTAGACCTGGACCATGTTGATGAGGTCGTGGACCTCGTCCTTGACCACGTTCAGGCCGATGTAGGTGTCCAGCTCGGCGAGTAGGTCCTCGATTTTTTCCGGAGGCGGAAGCTCCTCGGCTTTTTCGGGCGCGGCATCGCCGGGCTTGGCGTCGGCGGTGGGGGGGACGGGCTTTTCGGGTTCAGCAGGCTTTCCGAGGGCGGCGGGGGCCTTGCCAACGTCCTGGAAGGGCGTGCCCCAGAAGTCACTGCCCATGCGGCGGACGTTGTTCTCCGTCATGGAGCGTATCACGTCCAGCTGCTGCAAAATGATCTGATCTTTCTTATCCATAGTGGCACCTCTCAGTGAAATCGGATATGCCGCGTGGCACGCAGCAGAAGCGCAGTGATGAAGCCGGTCAGCGCACCGGTGAAAAGGGACACGGCCAGCAGGAAGGGGAGATAGCCCAGGACCATGGTGCTGCCAAGGGTGATGACCGCCGCGGCCATCTGGCCGATGTTGTGCGCCGCCGCGCCGCCGATGGATACGCCGTAGACGCTGAGCTTCGGCAGACGCCGCAGGAATATCATCACCAGCATGGCGGTCAGTCCGCCAAGCACGGAGAACAGCATGGCCGATAAGTTTCCGGCAAACAGTCCGCCCAGCAGACAGCGGGTCAGCAGAATGGCCAGCGCCGCGCCGGCACCCAACTGATACAAGGCGAACACCGTCACGATGTTGGCAAGACCCAGCTTCACGCCGGGCAGGGGCACCAGCAGGGAGATGGGGAACAGCCCCTCCAGGGTACTGAGCCCCAGCGCCAGCGCTGCCAGCACGGCGCAGAGGGCGATGTTTTTTGCTGTCCACTTCATGTGCTCACCCCACGATCACGTCAGGTGCGTCCGGCGCGGACGCACCCTCCAGGTGGACGACCACCTGGGCAGGCAGGCACACGATGGACTGCCCGGCACGGGAGATGGCCCCGGTGTGGACGCAGTCCTGGGTGGGACAGTCGGAGTCGGTCACGGAGACGGCGCCGCCCTCGGCGGCAATGTGCAGCGTATAGCCGCGGCTGGTGACGGTGGCCTCGGTGAAGTCGGACAGGGGGACACGGCGGACCTCCTGACCGGAGATGTCGATGACCACGGTGAGGGCACCGCTTTGGTTTTTGGGCAGATAGAAGCACAGCGCGGAGACGACGGCCAGCAGCACGACCGCCAGCGCCACCAGCGCGTCAAAGCGGTTCCATTTCAGTTCAGGAGGCGAGGAGCTGGTAGACATAGGCGGTTCCGTCCTTTTCGTTGAAACAGTCGGCCAGACCGGGGGTATAGACCACGCGGCCGTCCCGGGTGATGAGCACCATGTCGAAGGACATATCCTGGGCGCGCCAGAAGTCCACGGCGGCCTGCTCGCCCATGACGTACAGGGCGGTGGAGTAGGCGTCGGCACGGGTGCCCTGCCCGCCGAAGCCGCCCCGTGTGACGACGGAGACGCTGGTCAGGTCACTTTGGACGGGATAGCCGGTCTTAGGATCGAGAATATGCTGGTACACCGTGCCGTCCGGCGCGGTGAAATAGCGCTGGTAGCCGCCGGAGGTGACCACAAAGGCATCCGACAGGCTCAGGGTGCAGACATAGCCCTCGCTGTCGGCGGGATCCTGAATGGCCACCGACCAGGGCTTGTTCTGGGCGTTGGTGCCGTAGACGTACACGTTGCCGCCCAGATTGGCGCAGCCGCCGGTGAGGGCGCTGCGGTGGAACAGGACGGCGGCGCAGTCGGAGGCGTAGCCCTTGGCGATGCCGCCCAGATCGACGGAGCAGCCCTCATCCAGAGAGATGCTGCAAAATTCGGACTGGTGGACGTGCTCATAGCCCACCAGAGGCAGCAGCGCGTCGATCTCCTCCTGAGAGGGGACGCGGGGACTGTCGGAGGTGATGCCCCACAGCTCCACCAGCGGGGCGATGGTGATATCGAAGGCACCGTCCGTTTCCTGGCTGTGCTGCAGCGCCCACGACAGCAGCTGCGCACCGTCCTCGTCCCAGACGGCGGAGCCGTCACGGTTCAGACGGGAGACCTCGCTGGTGTCCACCGTGCGGGAGAGGGAGGATTCCAGCGTGTTGACGGTGCGGCTCAGGTCAGTCAGCACGTCATCAGCGCCGTCGCCGATAGCCACGAAGGTCATGTAGGTGTCCATGGCGAAGAGCTCCAGCGTCTCACGCTTCTGTGTGCCGCAGGCGGCGAGCGACAGGGCCATCAGCGCGGCCAAGATAAGGCAGGCAAATCGTTTCACAGCTCCCGCCGCCCTTCCAGCGCACGCATGAGCGTGGCGTCGTCGGCGAATTCCAGGTGGCCGCCCACGGGAATACCATAGGCCAGGCGGGTGACCTTGACGCCGAAGGGCTTGAGCAGCCGGGCGATGTACAGCGCCGTAGCCTCGCCCTCGGTGTCCGGGTTGGTGGCCATGATGACCTCAGTGATGCCGCCCTGGGCCACGCGGTCCAGCAGGGATTTGATGTGCAGATCGTCAGGGCCTACGTGGTTCATGGGGGACAGTACGCCGTGAAGCACATGGTAACGGCCGCGGTACTCCCGGCTGCGCTCGATGGCGATCACGTCCCGGGGGTCAGCCACCACGCAGATGGTGGCGTCGTCGCGCTTCTGGTCGGCGCAGATGGGACACAGGCCGCCGGCGGTCAGGTTCTGACACACGGGGCAGAGGGTCACGTTGCGCTTGGCGTCCATGATGGCGTCGGAAAAGGCCCGGGCCTCCTGCTCCGGCAGGGACAGCACATAGAAGGCCAGCCGCTGGGCGGATTTATAGCCCACGCCCGGCAAGCGGGCGAACTGCTCCACTAATTTTTCCAGCGGAGCGGGAAAATACTCCATAGGATGTTACCCTCTCAGTTCTTTGATCTTGGCGGGGATGTCCGCAGCCTTGTATACGGCGCTGCCGGCCACCAGCACGTTGGCGCCGGAGGCGATGCAGAGCTTGCAGGTGTCGCCATCCACGCCGCCGTCTACCTCCAGTTCGCAGGCAGGGTTCATGGCATCGATATAACCGCGGATGGCCTGTACCTTGGGCATCATATCGGCCATAAACTTCTGACCGCCGAAGCCCGGCTCCACGGTCATGACCAGGATCAGCTCCACCTTGTCGATAAAGGGCAGGACGGCGCTGGCCGGGGTCTTGGGCTTGACGACCACGCCGGCCTTTTTGCCCTTGGCGTGGATCTTGTCGAGGGCGGAGAGAATATTCTCCTCGGTGTCCGCCTCCACATGGCAGGTGACGATGTCCGCGCCGGCATCGCAGAACTGCTCCACATAGCGGACCGGGCGATCGATCATCAGATGGACATCCAACGGCAGGTCGGTGGTGGGCCGAATGGACTTGACCACCGGGATGCCGATGGAGATGTTGGGCACGAACAGGCCGTCCATCACGTCCACATGGACGTAGTCGGCGGTGGAGATCTTTTCGATGTCGCGGGCCAGATAGGCAAAATCCGCGGACAGGATGGAGGGGGCGATCTTGATCATAGAGCAGCTTCCTTTCGCGCCGCACCGGCAGCGGTGCGGCGGCATAGTATGGGATATGCAGGCCCCGCAGTGCGGCAGACAGCGCAGCCGATCCCGCCCGGAGAGGTCGGGGCCTGCGGCGAGCCGGCGGGTGACCGCCGGCTCGCGGTGCATAATCAACTTATTATAGCATAGGTTTATGGCGAATTGCAAGGCGGCGGGACTGGTTTTGCACCGGCAGTAAAAAAACAAAAATTTGTCCATTCTGTGAATTTTGAATAAAAGGGGTTTACCTTTGCTGACTTTTCCTGTAAAATATCTTGTCAGAAAACCTGCGGTGTGGACGCGGAAGGCAAAGGGACGGTTTTATGAACTTCTTGCAACGTATTGGCAACGCGCTATCGCGCTTCATGTATGGGCGCAACGGTGTGGACCGGCTGACGCTGACCATGGTCTGGACGGCTCTGGTACTGGATATCATCAACATTTTTCTGCGGGAGAAGGTGCCGCTGGCATACAGCATCATCGGCACCGTGGCCGGGATCATCACCCTGCTGGCACTGTTCCGGATGTTTTCCCGCAATCTGGAGAAGCGCCGGGCGGAGAACGCACGGTTCATGGAGAAGGTCTGGTGGCCCATCAGCCGACGTATGGCCGGGAAAAGGCAGCAGCGGATGGATAAAGAGCACTGCTACTTTACCTGCCCGGGCTGCGGCGCGGTGTGCCGGGTGCCCAGAGGGAAAGGACGCATCGTCATCACCTGCCCTCGCTGCGGCAATGAGATACACGGAAAATCATAAGAAACATAAAAAAGCCCACCCCGAAGGGGTGGGCTTTTATCGTTGTCACAGCACTTTGCTGAGGAAGTCCTGCAGCCGAGGGTCCTGGGGATGGTCGAAGATGTCCGTGGGGGAGCCTTCCTCCAGGATCTTTCCGTCGGCCATGAAGACCACACGGTCGGCCACCTCGCGGGCGAAGCCCATCTCGTGGGTGACGACGGCCATAGTCATCCCGTCCTTGGCCAGGTCGCGCATCAGGTCCAGCACTTCGCCCACCATTTCGGGGTCCAGGGCGGAGGTTGGCTCGTCGAAGAGCATGACCTCCGGATCCATGGCCAGCGCCCGAACGATGGCGATACGCTGCTTCTGACCGCCGGAGAGCATATTGGGGTACTCGTTGGCCTTGTCGGACAGGCCGATGCGCTCCAAAAGGGTGCGGGCCTGGGTCTCGGCCTCAGCGGGTGTTTTTTTCTTCAGGGTGACGGGCGCCAGCGTGATGTTCTGCAGCACAGTCTTATGGGGAAACAGGTTGAAGTGCTGGAACACCATGCCCATCTTCTGACGGTGGAGATTGATGTCCACAGACTTATCCGCCAGGTCTACACCGTCGAAGAAGATGGCGCCGGAGGTGGGCTCCTCCAGCATATTCAAGCTGCGGAGCAGCGTGGACTTGCCGGAACCGGAGGGGCCGATGATGGCCACCACTTCGCCCTTGTGGATATCCAGATCGCAGCCGTCCAATGCGTGAACGGTGCCGTGGTTGTATTCCTTGACCAGGTGCTTTACGGAGATGAGAACTTTACTGCTTATCGCCACGGCGCATTCTCCTTTCTATGGCCTCGATGGCTTTGGAGGCGGGATAGTTGATGCAGAAGTAGACCAGCGCGGCCAGCACGTAGGGAGCCAGGGTGATGTAGCTGTTGCCGGAGACGGTCTGGGCGGTGTACATGATCTCCGCCATGCCCAGCACAGAGCAGATGGAGGACTCCTTTACCATGGTAACGACCTCATTGGCCAGAGCGGGAAGCACGTTCTTGATGGCCTGGGGCAGCACGACCAGACGCATGGACTGCCAGGAGGACAGGCCCAGAGAACGGGCCGCCTCGGTCTGCCCCTTGTCCACGGCCAGTATACCAGCGCGGAATATCTCGGCTACATACGCCGAGCTGTTCAGCGCCAGAGCCACCACGCCTGGGATAAAGCGGTTGATGGCAATGAAGCCGAACAACAGTGTCCGGGGCAGGCTAATGTAGTGGAACAATCCGAAGTAGATGATGGACAGCTGCACCAGCATGGGGGTGGAACGGAACACGGCGATGTACGCCCCGGCGAACCGCTTGATGGGCTTGACCTTACTCAAACGCATCATGGCCAGCAGCAGGGCGGGGATCACGGCCAGCAGCACGGATACAACAGCCAGCAGCAGCGTATACTCGAAGCCGCGGACAAAGGCGGAGCCGTACTTGGGCAGGAACGAGAAGTTGAAGAAGTTGGTGTTGTCCATGTTGACAAACAGATCATTCCACGACATAGACGAAGCATCCTTTCAAAAGTTCTTAAGAACACGCAAGCGTGCAAGGCATCTGCCTTGCACGTTTGCGATAGGGAACAGGGAGATCAGCCCACGTAGCTCAGGCCCACGTTGCCGTCCAATACCAGCAGGTCGATGGTGCCGTTTTTCAGCTCGGTGACCAGGGTGGGGACCAGAGACTCCAGAACCATGCCGTTGGCAGCTTCGGGGAACATATCCGCGGCGGCCATGGCCTTGGTGGTGTTCTTCTGGGCGCCGATGATGACGGAGGCCTGGTTGATATCGTCAACGGTCTTGTACTTGTCGGCGTCGGAAGCCTTCACCAGAATGACGGGAGGCAGATCGGTGTAGTAGGGATCGGAGAAGTCACAGGCCTTGGCACGCTCCTCGGTGTACTCGCAGGCGGCCAGCACCACGTCAAAGTCGCCGTTGCTCAGGGAGGTCACCAGGTTGTCGAAGTTCATGGACTCGATCTGCAGGGTCATGCCCATGGACTCGGCGATATACTTGGCTACTTCCACGTCGATGCCGGCGTACTCGGTCATAGCAGCATCTGCGAAGAACTCATAGGGGGGATAGTCGGGGCTGGTGCCCATGACCAGAACGGGCTTGTCGCTGGCGACGGTATCATCGGTGGTCTCGGCGGCCAGGTCAGAGGAAACAGCGTCGGGCATATAGGTATCCTGAGAAGCGACCTTGTCCTCGATCTCCTTGATCAAGGCGCCGTCGTTGGCGGTCAGCTCAGCGATGGCCTTGTTGATGCCCTCCAGCAGACCCTTGGGGTCGCCCTTCTGCACCAGGACACGGTAGGGCTCAGTCTCGCCCCAATCCACCACGTTCTCCAGAACCACCAGAGAATCATCGGTGTTATCGGTGTTGGCATCATCCTTGGCGGTGTCGTCAGCCTTCTGGCCGCAGGCCACCAGGCTCAGCGCCATGACCAGCGCCAGCAGCATTGCCATAAACTTTTTCATGTTACTTACTTCCTTTCAGATCTTGTATGGTCCTATACCGGGAACCGGAATATAGACGGTCATATTGGAGGTTCCCCTCCTGACGATGGCTACTATACACCTGATGTGAATAAATGTCAACATGAATTTGTATAAAAATCCGTGCGAAATGTAAATTTGTACAAGAAGCACATGATAAAATGTGGAATGGATACTGGTTGATTGTATATAATGCTGTATACACCAATCGTATAATTGAATAAATATGCAAATATGCGGAATGCAGGAAGAAAAAGCGGAAGCGCCAGCCTTTTGGCTGGCGCTTCCGAATCCAAAAAGGGAGCCATGAAGAAGCTGCCGTGTTTACATTTCGATGAGCCGTGCGGCATACAGGTAGGTGCGGGCGTAGTAGCTCTCGTACAGGGAGCTGATGATGACACCGCTGGAGGTGCTGGCGTGGATGAACTGCCCGTTGCCCAGATAGATGCCCACGTGGCCGATACCGCTGCCGCCGGTGGCAAAGAACACCAGGTCACCGGGGGCGCGTTCCTCCGTGGTGACGCCGCGGCACATATAATATTGGCTGGTGGCGCCGTGGGGAAGGCTGATGCCAAGGGCGCCAAAGACCTTCATGGTGAAGCCGGAGCAGTCGATGCCGCTGTAGCTGGTGCCGCCGTAGCGGTAGGGGGTGCCCAGATATGTGTACGCCTGAGAAATGACATCTTCCAGCAATGTATTGGTGGCGGCGGTGCCCTCATAGTCCGCGTAGTGCACGGGCTGGCAGTACTCGGCCAGAACGTATCCGGTGTCGGTACCATAGGTGACCTTGTACCATTCACCGTCATCGGTAACGTCCAGCAGCTGGGCTGCCTTGCCGTCAAAGATGATGCGAAGGCGATCGGCAGAGGTGTCCGGCTCGGCGCGTAGGGAGAGGTAGGAGCCGCAGTCTACCAGAACGCCGTCATACTCCGCCAGGAAGTTCTGCTTTTCCAGGGCTGCCGTTTCCTGCAGCAGGGCCTGGGCGGCCAGTTGATTGAGGGTGGGCGTCTCGCCGCCGTCCAGCAGGCCGGAGGCCTGGGCCAGACGCAGGCCGCTGCCGGTCTGCATAGCGGTAGCAGCGCTGGATGCCACGCCGTTGTCCGCCAGGACCTCGGCCGCAGCAGCGTAGCCAGTGGTGTCGATGGGCGTGGCCTCGTCCGCGTTAGCGGCGGTGACAGCGCCAGAGAAAAGCAGCAGGCCGGAAAGGCTCAGCGCTGCGATCTGTTTTCCAAGCATGGGATATTACCTTCCGTTCGCATAGGATCTGCCGGGGTAAGGCTCCCGGCATATACCGTCAGTCGGCGGGGAAATGGCTCCCCCGACATCTAACATGAAGTATCATAGCACAAGTCTATCAAAAAAGCTACACAAAAATTACAAAATGGAAACAAAATTTTCAGAATGGTTATAATTGAAAAGGAAACTTGCAATATTTGCATAGCAAGTGCTATAATAACGGCAAAAAGTGCGGAGGTGAGCGCATGGAACCATTGCAATATGAGGCGAGGGGATACCTGAAAGAGCCGTTCCGACTGTTCCATCTGGCGGACGGGCGGGGGGAATATATCGAATACCACTACCATACGTTCCACAAGATCATCATTTTGCTGGCCGGCAGAGCTGGCTATGCGGTGGAGGGGGAACGGTATGAGCTGGCCCCGGGGGATTTCGTGCTGGTGGGCAGCGGGAGCATCCATCGTCCGGTGGTGGAAACGGGGGATTATTATGAGAGGATGATCCTGTATATCGCACCGGACTATCTGCGCGCACTGACGGCAGGGGACTGCGATCCATCCGAGTGCTTCCGACAGGCCCAGGAGACATTTCAATATGTATACCGGGACGAGGGCGGCAGCCGGGTGCGGCCGCTGTTCCAGGCATTGGCGGAGACGGTACGGCAGGGAGGCTACGGGGCAGCGCTGCTGGCGCAGGCGCAGTTTACGGAGCTGATGGTGGAGGTGAACCGGGTGGTCCGGGGCGGCCACAGGGTGGGCGCCGCCGGCGGCGACAGCAAGGTGGTGTCACTGCTGCAATACCTGAACCTGCACCTGGCGGACCCGCTGACCATTGATGAATTGGCCGCGCGGTTTTATATCAGCAAGTACCACATGATGCGCCGGTTCCGGCAGGAGACGGGGTATTCCGTGCATGGATACCTGACAGAGAAACGGCTGCTGCTGGCCCGGCAGCTGTTGGGCCAGGGCTGCACCCCGGCGGAGGCGGCGGCACAGGCGGGGTATCAGGATTACTCTACCTTTTCTCGGGCCTATAAAAAGCAGTTTGGCCATGGGCCTTCGGCGGACACCAAAGGAAAACAGCAGGATTTGCAAATAACAACGCAGGAATTCTGATTTACTTTGCGAAAAATGCCCGTATAATAGGGACTGTAAGACTTCATTTGAGAGAGTGGGAGGTCACTATGAAAAAATTTCTGAAGAACTACTGGTTTATTCTGTGTATGCTTGCCGGCATCGTGGCAGGCTGCCTGGTAGGCGCGTTTGCGCCCAGTTTCGGCAGCAAGATCGAGTTTTTGGGCACGCTGTTCATCAATATGATGTTCTGCGTGGTGGTGCCTATGGTGTTCTGCTCCATTGCCTCCGCCATCGCCAATATGAAGAGCGTGAAGCGCGCCGGCAAGATCATGGGCGTGACCATCGCCACGTTCCTCGTCACCGCCGCCATTGCCGGTGTACTGATGTATATCGTCTGCCGCATCTTCCCGCTGGTAGATGGACATTACACCATCGTGGAGGGCGAGGTCGGCGAAGCACTGGGCTTCGGCGATATGATCGTCAATTTCTTTACGAAGCCTGACTTTGCGGAGCTGCTGAGCCGCCGGGCCATTCTGCCCCTGATCGTGGCGGCGGTGCTGTTCGGCTTCGGTGTCCAGATGAATGGCGGTCCCGAGACCAAGACGGCGCAGTTCTTGGAGGATATCACCAACTGCATTATGAAGACCGTAAAGCTGGTCACCTACTATGCGCCCATCGGCTTCTTCGGCTTCTTCGCCAGCCTGGTGGCCACCTATGGCCCGACGCTCATCGGCGATTACAGCCGTACGCTTATCATCTACTATGTGATGAGCTTTGCCTATATGTTTATCTTCTTCCCCATCTATGCCCGGTTCGGCGGCGGCAAGGGCGGCGCCAAGCTGATGTTCTCCAAGCTGTTCCGCCCGGCGGCGGTGTCCTTCGGCACCTGCTCCTCCGTGGCCACCATCCCCACCAATATGGAGGTGGCGGAGGAGTCCGGCATCAGCAAGGACGTGACGGACATCGTGCTGCCCCTGGGCGCTACCATGCACATGGACGGCTCGGCCATGTCCGCCATCATCAAGGTGGCATTTCTGTTCGGCGTGTTCGGGATGGACTTCTCCACGGATAAGGCTATTTTGGCTATCATCGTGGCGGTGTTCTCCTCTGTGGCCATGAGTGGCATCCCTGGCGGAGGCGGTACCGGCGAACTGGTGGTTTGCACCATCTTCTTCCCTGACCAGCTGGCCATCGCGTACCCCATCGCGCTGGCTATCGGCAATCTGGTGGATCCTCCCGCCACCATGGTCAATGCCGCAGGCGACTATGTGGTATCCTTCATCGTGTCCCGCTATGTGGACGGCAAGGACTGGCTGCAAAAGAAGCTGCACGGCAAGACGGAGGCGTGAATACGTGAAAAAGACAGCGGCGGACGCGAAGCGTCCGCCGCTGTCTTTTTGGGGAGAGAAAGACATGGTGATGTGTGGTTTATACATGGAACTCCGCTTCGGAGTACAGCGCGGCCTTCGCGCCGGGGGCAAACTCGTTTTTCCCTATCGTTACCATCTCCTGGACTTTTTGGTGACCTTATTATATGCTTAACTTATAAATAAGTAAAATTGATGTTCATTATATGAACATGCAGAAATGTTATTTGAGCATGCATCGATACAAAGCGTTTTTGAAGGTGGCGGAGGTGGGCAGCTGCTGTGACGCTTTACAGCTTTAGTCGACAAAAATATTTTTGATAAGGTGGTTTACTTTCGCGGACTAAAATGCTATACTGGCATCAGTACCCAAAAAGGGAGAAAGAAGGAGAGACGATCATGGTTCGAACCGCAAAGTCCAAGATCGGAAAGAAAGAAAAGAACGACCGGTTGTATAAGGCCATTCTGATGCTGGAGACGGAGGAGGAGTGCTATAACTTCTTCCAGGATCTGTGCACGGTGTCTGAGCTGCGGAGTATGGAGCAGCGCTACGAGGTAGCCACGCTGCTGAATGACGGGATGATCTACAACGACATTCTGGAGCGCACCGGCGCATCCAGCGCTACCATCAGCCGAGTGAACCGCAGCTTGATCTACGGCAACGGCGGGTATGAGAGCGTGCTGGAGAAGATGAAGGAAAAAGAGAAGAAATGAGCTGCTACGAGGCGCTGGCCGGTTCATATGACGCACTGACCGAGGATGTGGGCTATGGAAAGCGACTGGATTTCATCGAGAAGCTGCTGCGCCGCAGCCATATTCCGGTGAAGCTGGTGCTGGACCTGGCTTGCGGCACCGGGACCATGAGCTGGCTGCTGACACAGCGGGGTTACGAGGTCATCGGCGTGGACGGCAGCGAGGATATGCTGGCGGCGGCCATGAGCAAGGGCGGGGAGACACAGGGCGTGCCGCCTGTTTTCCTGCACCAGTCCATGCCGAGGCTGGACCTGTACGGCACGGTGGACGCGGCGGTGTGCTGCCTGGACAGTCTCAACTACCTGACGGACCCAAAGGACGTACAGCGGACGTTCCAACGGCTGCACCTGTTTGTGGTCCCCGGCGGGATGCTGGTGTTCGACGTGAACACCGCGGCCAAGCTGGCGGCGCTGGACGGTCAGGTATTCCTGGATGAGACGGAGGATACCTACTGCGTGTGGCGGACGGAGTACCACAGGGGCCTTTGTACCTACTACATGGACCTGTTCCGCCGCCGCGGCGACGGCGCATGGCGCCGCAGCGCGGAGGTGCACCGGCAGCGGGCCTACTCTGTGGAGGAACTGACCGCCTGGCTGGCAGCGGCGGGCTTTGGCGATGTTCGGGTCTACGGCGATATGCGTATGCGCCGGCCCCGTGCGGATGAGCAACGGGTCTACATCAGCTGTGTCCGCAAATAAAGCGGCCCGGTACTCGGGCGGATCAAAAGGAATGACCGCGCCCCGCCCTTTTGGGCGGGGCGTGTGAGGCGAAAGAGGGTTATATCTATGGCAGATCGTATCGTAAGAGCTATTTCCACCGACGGCATGGTGCAGGCGGCGGCCATTTGCAGCCGCGACCTGACAGAGCGCGCCCGGCAGATACACAAGACGCTGCCTGTGGCCACGGCGGCGCTGGGCCGCACACTGGCGGCGGCGTCCATGATGGGCAACGCACTGAAAAGCGACGGCGCCAGCCTGACGCTGCAATTCAAGGGCGGCGGTCCGCTGGGCACGGTGCTGGCCGTCAGCGACAACAAGGGCAACGTGCGGGGCTACGTGACCAACCCCCATGTGGACCTGCCTCTGCGGCCGGACGGCAAGCTGGACGTGGGCGCGGCCGTGGGTCATGAGGGCACATTGACGGTCATCAAGGACCTGCACATGAAGGAGCCCTATGTGGGCACCATCGATCTGCTGGGCGGCGAGATTGCCGAGGACGTGGCGGGCTATTTCGTGGAATCGGAGCAGATCCCTACCGCCTGTGCCCTGGGCGTACTGGTGGACCGGGACCAGAGCGTCAAGGCCGCCGGCGGATATCTTATCCAGCTGATGCCCGGCGCGGGGGAGGACGTCATCACCAAGGTGGAGGGCGGCATCATGGCCGCGGGGCCGGTTTCGGTGCTGCTGGACAAAAACGACGACCCGGAGCAGCTGCTGCGGGACGTGATGAGCGACTTTGACCTGAAAATATTGGAGACGTGCCCGGTATCCTACAAGTGCTATTGCAGCCGGGAACGGGTGGAACGGGCGCTGATCTCCCTGGGCCGTGACGAGCTGGAGCAGATGCTCTCCGAGCAGGGCGGCTGCCAGCTGACGTGCCAGTTCTGTGACGCGGTGTACGACTTCTCGGCGGAGGACCTGAAGGGCCTGCTGAAAAATATGTAAGGAAAAGGACAAAAATTGAAAAATTTTTGTTGACAGATGCGGATGGGAACGTTATAATATGCCTTGTCGTTTGAACGACAGGTACGGGAGCATAGCTCAGCTGGTTAGAGCACCTGCCTTACAAGCAGGGGGTCACTGGTTCGAGTCCAGTTGTTCCCACCATCCACACGGCCAAGTAGTTCAGTTGGTTAGAACGCCAGCCTGTCACGCTGGAGGTCGAGGGTTCGAGCCCCTTCTTGGTCGCCATATATGCTGCTGTAGCTCAGTAGGTAGAGCGCATCCTTGGTAAGGATGAGGTCGGCGGTTCGAATCCGCCCAGCAGCTCCAGAAAGCATCGAAAACTTCGGTTTTCGGTGCTTTTTTGTTGTAAAAACGTTGAAAGAAGTGTGGGTCAAAATGTGGGTCAACTGCCTGACCCACACCGTGACCCACACGCGGAAATGTCCCGATAGACCCAAAGAGTACCGGAGAGGAGGTTTTGCTTCCTCTCCGGTGTTTTTGTCCTCTTTCTGCTCACATGACCTGCGCCATAAAGCTGCCCATTGTTTGTGCGGCCTCGTCTTGCTTCTGCCTTGTTGCGTGGGTGTAGGTGCGGAGAGTGAAGCCCGCATCGTAGTGGCCCAGCATGCTGCTGACGGTTTTGACGTCCACGCCGTTTTGCAGTGCCAGCGTTGCGAATGTGTGTCTGAGGTCGTGAAAGCGTATGTGCGGCAGGCCCGCGTCTTTCAGAATTTTCTTATGTAAGTTTACGACGGAGTCTGGGTAGTACATCTCCCCTGTCGCCGGTGACGGGAACATATAGGGGTTGTCGGGATGCTTCTTGTGTTCGGCAACCAGCAGGTCGACGGCCTCTTGTGGAATACTGACCTTTCTGACCGAAGTCTCCGTTTTGGGGCGGGAGAGTGTCAACTCCCCATTGGGGTTCTTGACGTACTGCTTGCTGACGGAGATGGTTTTGTTTTGGATGTCGAGGTCACTCCAGAGAAGCGCCGTGATCTCCCCCTTGCGTAGTCCGCTGACCAGCTCCAGATAAAACATGGGCAGCAGTCCTCTCCTGTCCGCGGCGTCGAGGTAGGTCTTGATATGCTCCGGCTGGAGGATCTGCATCTCGAATTTCTGCACCTTCGGTGCGATGCAGTCCTCGGTGGGGTTGCGGAGGATCAGGCGTTCTTTTACGGCGCGGTTCAGGGCATTGTGGAGCATCAGGTGCAGGCTGCGGACGGTGGTGCTGCTGAGTCCCGGATTGCCGTGACCGCTTTTACCTCTGGTGCGGCCGCTCTCCATCAGCACCTTGTAGAGCTTTTGCAGGTCGTGGGCGGTCAGCTTGGTGAGCTTGATGCTGCCGATACGGGGGATGGCGTACTGCTCGATCATCAGGCGGTAGCGATCCGCCGTGGCGACACGGACATTTGGCTTGGCGTAGACGTCGTACCAGCTCCGCAGCCACGTGGCCACGGTATACTCGTCGGCGCGGCTGACATCGACGCCCTTGGTGGCCTCCATAGCGGCGGCCAGCTTCGCTTTGCACTCTGCCTGCGTTTTGCCGAGAACGTTTTTGATGATGCGCTTGCCGGTTTCTGAGTTGTAGCCTGCGGTGTAGCGACCCTCCCAGCGACCATCTGCGCGTTTGCGGATATTACCCTCGCCGTTGGCGCGTTTCTTGGCCATTGAATCAGCTCCTTTGCTTTTTGTTAGCCAACATACATACCACACTGCAGTCTAAATAGCCACCGCCGAAATTAAGAGTTAAGGGAAAGTTATCAATTAGTTCTCGTGTTTCTCTTTGCTTACTGCGACGCAGGTTTTGCGTCGGTCAGTCTTCTTTGTAGAACAGCAGCACATCCTTGAAGGAGATCGTACCGTGGGTCGCCGACACCTCACGGACGCTGCTGCCGCGCATTTTGTTGTACTCGTCCCGGGTCATATCTATGTCGCCGCCCAGCAGATGGTTGGTCATGTTGTGCTCCACCACCAGTTTGAACAGCAGCCTGCCCAGCCGGTCACCGAACACGCCCAGCGTACCCTCCAGCACCTCTTGCAGTGCGCGAGGCAGATATGCGCCCGTCCTCTCGGCGTGTAAGCGACCGCAATACTGCCGCAGAGCCTTCTCCACGAACTCGTTGCGGGTGGGGCAATTATCCAGCTTATAGAGCGCATCCACCTCCCGCCACACGTCGTCTGACAGCCACACGGAGTGACGGCTTTTTCCGTTGTTGTCCATTGAAAATTCCTCCTTTTTCGTATGTCTGCGCCGCTCAAAACCCTTGAAAACACGGGGCAAACGGGCATTTTCCCAAAGAATAGCGCCAAAGCATATTGGGAGACTGAAAATCAGCGTCAATCTCAAAATCCCGCAACCCCCCGTGGCAGCCCACACTGCGGGCTGCCGTGAACGGCATAGGTGCGGAAAAGCGCCAATGCCTTTCTCCTGCCCCGATTTCGGCGCACCGAAAATCGGTTCGAAACCGCTCAAAAGCCCTGGGGGGTGCTATCGTTACCCTCTTAGGCTTCTGTAATCGCACACAGCGGCTCACAAGGGCAAACACGGTGGTTCTGCGGCCTGTGCCGCCAGTTTCTGCTGGGCGCGGTGACGTTCAGCGGCCATCTCCGCGAGGTGCAGTTGGTGTTGATTGTGCTGCGCCAGTACCTGCTCCACCGGCAGGATCGTGTAGAGCAGTGAGTCGTTCCGTTTGCGTCCGTCTTTCAATGTGACGGTGGTACGCTCTGTGCGGATGAGGCCCTTTTCCTCCAGCAACCGCACATATTTGCACACCGTGTTGCGGCTCATGCCCACCGCATCACCGATAGTGCGGTAGCTGGGATAGCACTGGTAGGTCTTACGATCCTCACAGAACAGCAGGAACGAGTACACGGCGATCTCACCGGGAGACAGGCCAAGTTGACAGATGACTTTCGGCACGGGGTAGTAGTTCTTGGCAGGGGCAGGCTTCTGCCATGGTAAGGCGTGGGTCATCTCGCACCGCCTGTCTGCGACTCTACCCACTGGCAGAATTTTTCTTTCGGGACAACGATGCGGCTGCCCACACGCAGCGCGGGGAAGCTCGCTTCGTGCATCAGCTCATAAGTGCTGGAGATAGAAATGCCCAGCACCTTTGCCACCATTTCCGCGTTGAGGAACAGCGGAAGCTCGTCGTAGGTGGTGTATTTCGATTGTTTCATGTTTGCGTTACCTTTTCTTTTTGAATTACCGCAATCGTATCTGATTGACTTGCGGCCATCCATCAGATACAATGTGAGCATAGCACAGCCGAAAATCAGGCGCAATAGCTCTGGCGGTTGTTGGGTACACAACACAAACTCCATCGGAAACGGAGGGTGAGACATGAGCTATCAGAACGACAGTCTCTTTGAGTGGTTTGAAGTGTTGTTCGGAAAGAAAAGCTGCATCGTGGCGGGCAAGGAATATCCGTTGGGATATTTTGCCGCCGAAGCCCTGGAGATAGACGATGCGCTTCTCGCAGAATTAAAAGACTTGACCCAAGTGGCCAACGAGGAATTCAATGTATTTCTGAACGCACGGACTGCGTCCAGTGCAGGTATGGCGGTTCAGGAATTGGACAGGGCGTGGGCGCTTATCAAGCAGCTCCCGCTGTATAACAAAATCCCGTACTGGCATGGAAAACGCAGCGCTGTCAGCTCCATGATCCACGACTTGCGTGAGGATGCGGCGAAGCATGACCGTATGCTCACAGTCGGGACGCGGGAGAATGAACTGTTGCGGCGCTGGCAGGGGCGATATAGCTGCATGGCCGATGACCTCAAGCGGTTCCAGTATGACGCGGACGACATGTTAACCGACTTTTTTGAGGAGCTGCCTTCCCGCAGACCGGAGGCCTATGCGGCAGCATTTGAGGAGAGTATGGAGTCCTTCCGGGAGATCTATTCGCAGACAGAGGACGCAGAGGATCTTGCGTACATGGACGAACACAAGGACAATTTTCCGGTGAACATTTCTTTCGTGGTGGAGCGAAACCAGAAAACGGGGCTGCCGTTCATCGCAGAAAAAATGACCTTCGAGGACTTGGTCAGCTTTCTGTACATGGATCTGTACCGTGGCATGGCGGCGGGGAACGTCCCGCGACTATGTCACAACTGCGACAGGTGGTTTTTGCTGACAGGGGCATACGACACAGTGTACTGCCAACGGGTAGCGCCGGGAGAGGAGACACGCACCTGCCGACAGGTCGGCGCTCACCGCAAGGAGAAGGAAAAGAACGGCAAGGAATTTGCCTACCGTGAATACACCAAGGTATATAACCGGCTGAAAACATGGAAGTATCGGGGAAAGCTCAACGCAGAGGAATGGAACCATAAAGTGGCGTATATTCAGGATGTGAAGGCGGCGTTCTTAGCAGGCGGAATGAGCGATGCCGAGTATCTGGAGAAATTGAAGCAGATTTGACCGGTTTAGGAAAATAGTCTCTGCTCAAATCGAGCAGAGACTATTTTCCTATTCTTTGCTTACACCGACGCAGGTTTTGCGCCGCTTAACCGTCGTAGAGAACGTAGATCAGCAGACTGCCGCCATCCTCCACGATGTAGACATTGCGGCGGAATCCGGCGTCCGCGATGGTGTCCCGTCCCGCCTGCATCATGAGTTGGCGGAAGGTAAAGTCCACCATGTCCTTTGTTTTGGCTCCCAATGTTTCCTGCGATGCGTCTGTTGGCACCGCCGCAGGGAATCGGTAGGCACTGTTGTCCAGTGTCAGACTTGTGCCCGTGGTGACACCGTATTGCGTGACCGCATAGGCGTTGGCGGCGTCGATGGCGGCTTGACGGTCCGCAGGTATCGATGGCGTGGGGGCTGGTTCAGGTTCAGGTTCTGGCGTTGGTTCCGGCTCCACATATCCCGTCTTGGCGTGGACGATTTCTGATGGAATATCCTCCGAAGGTATACGTTCCTCGACCGGCTCAGGGGGGACAGTTTGCGGAGCGCTTTCCTCCTGATGGGTATTCTCTATTTGTGGTTGCTCCTGCGTTGTGATCGGTACTGTGTCTGATCCCTTTGTTGTCGTTGTTGGCTCAGATGTCGCTTGTGGCTGCTGTGCTTCTTCCTGTACGGCAGGCAAAATCCCATCTCCGAACGCTGGAACAGCGAGGAACAGCTTGTGACATGGCGGGCAGCATGGGCTGATGTGTCCAACCGCTATCTAGAACGCGCGGGACGGGAGGAACGCATTGACCACCGCAGCAATGCCGCACGGGGACTGGATGAAATCCCCACCATCCATGAGGGCGTAGCAGCACAGGCGTTGGAGCGCAAGGGAATCATCTCTGACCGCCGCGAACTGAACCGACAGATCAAATCCGACAATGCGCTGCTGCGGGAGTTGAAAGCTGAAATCAAAAAGTTGACCGCGCTGGTCGCCCGTGCTGTCCCTGCCATAGCGGAGGGGCTGGAGAAGCTGCGCAGCCGCGTGCTGATCTTCTGCTACCAGCTCTCCCATATTCGCGGCGGCAAATCGCATATTCAAAAATCTCTCGCCGTATGGAGGCCGGAACTGGAGCGTTATACCGGTCTGGTACAGCAGATCAAGGAAAAGAGCAAGGAGCGCAAAGCGTTGGTTGCCGAGAAAAAGGAATTGCCAGTATACCATGTGAAACGACACAAGGCGCTGGCTGTCCACATTGCAGAATTAACGGAAGATTTGGAGGAACTGCGCTCCGAAAAGTCGCATCTTTTACAGAGATTCGAGTATGCGGAGGATGCAGGCGCAGAGGCGTTCCGGAAGGATATTGCTACGATGGAGACTGGTCTGAAAAAGCTGGAGACGCAGGAGCAAAAATACTCTGCCGAGTTGGATAAGGTGCTGGCTGAGTACACCGATCTGAAAGCGCAGGCTGCGGATTTTGATCCGGTGGAGCTATACAAAGTGCGTCAGGCCATCCGTCCTGCGCAGGAAAAGTCGGCAGAAAAGCAGTTAGAGGGGCCTTTGCAGAAGAAGCCTTCGCTCAGTCTGCTGATTAACGCCAAGCAAGAGGTATCCCGACTGTTAAGAGAGGAATCAGATGAACATCTGGCGAAGCAATTCATAATACAGCACCGCAAGGAACAACAAAATACACTTAAAAAAAGAGAGAGAGATTTAGTGCGATAATTGGCCTATTATGAGGGCGTATTCATTCTAAATACAGCGAAATGAATTGCGTGATGCGCGGCAAAAGAACTTGCCCACTTCCGCCCCATCGTGATACTATATAAAAAACGGTCGGATGGGGAGTGTGCAACATGAGATTCGGTTCTGTGGGCGCAGTAATCGCGGCGGCCAGTAAAAAAGACGCGGTTCCGCTGTTGAAAATCGGTAGTATTCCAATCGTCCGGCGCATTGTTCTGACCTTGCAGCAGGCAGGTGTGTTTCCCATCGTGGTCGTGACGGGGACAGAGGAGCTGGAGGTCATAAGGCAGGTTGCGCCGCTGGGCGTCGTATTCATCAAAAACAAAGAGTGCGAGAAACCTGAGCTCTTTTCCTCCGTGAAACTGGGACTTTCGTATTTGCAGGGCAAATGCGACCGTGTGGTCTTTACACCGGTCAACGCTCCGATGTTTTTTGCGCAGACGCTCCATACGCTGCTTGCAAGCACAGCCGATATTGTAACGCCGACCTGCAATGGGCGCGGCGGACACCCCATCATTCTGCAAAGCGGGGTCATCCCGCAGATCCTTGCCTATGAGGGGCCGGATGGACTGCGTGGCGCGATCCGGCAATGTGACTGCAACAAGCAACGTATTGCGGTGCCGGATGCGGGCATTCTGATGAGCGTACACAATGAACCGCAGCTGCGCCAGCATTTGCAGGAGCACAACGCCTCGCTGCTGACGCCGTCGGTGAAAATCAGCATCGACAAGGAGAATATGTTTCTCAACTCCCGGCTGAAGCTGCTGCTGTTCCTCATCGCCGACCTGAACTCCGTGCGGCAGGCATGCCTGCACATGGGGCTGTCCTATCAGAAGGCGTGGGACATGATCAACCGACTGGAGCGTGAGCTGGGCTACGCTGTGGTCACCCGGCAGCACGGCGGCAAAAACGGCGGCTGCACCTGTCTTACGGACAAGGGTCAGCAGCTGATGTACGCCTTTCAGCACTATGAAAGCGAGGTACGTGCCTTCGCCCAGCAGCGGTTTGACGCGCTGTTCCGGGACACCGGTCTGATATAATAACTGCACAAAACAGAAATGCCCTTTTTCGGCGTGTACTTTTCAGGAAGTATTTGAACGCGTGAAAAAGGGCGTTTACAATAGTAGCAGCGTTATTCTATATAAAGGAGCACGATGCCCATGCAGGAGAAACGCGGTGTGGCTCATTGCGCCAGCACCTTTGTATCAGACGGCTGTCCGTCGGCTGTCATCTATGCCGCGCCGGTATTTGTGCCGGTGACCATGGATACTGACGACCTGCCTTTGCAGGAGCTGTACGAGCATCCGGATTTTGTGGATATCATCAGCGCCCGGGAGTTCGGCCTGGAGCAGACCGCCCATGACAGGCTGCTGCTCTGCGTGGTGGTCTCCGCGGCGGAAAGCTCGCTGCGGGAGCTGGCAGAGCTGATCGCGCCTATTGAGGCACTGACACCTTGCGCCGCTTGCACGGAGGAAGGCGGCATGCTGACCGTCCGGGTGGAGGGCAGACAGTTCCGTGTGGCCGCTGAGGAAAACGCAGGCGCATTTTTGGCCGCCATGCAGGCACAGGCGCTGCCGCTGCCGGCCGTGCTGGCGGCGCTGACCACCTGGTGTACCGGTTATGGCTGTCAGTTTTTCCGGGAGGCCGACCAATGAGAAAACGCATTGGCGGTCTGATCCTTGCCGCGGGCTGTTCAAAGCGGATGGGAGATTTCAAGCCGCTGATGCCCCTGCGGGGCAAGACGCTGATCGAAAACACCATCGACTCCATGCTCCTGTGCGGCATCAGTCCCATCACCGTCGTGCTCGGCCATCGTGGACGGGACATCGAAGCCATTCTCAAGAGCCGCTACCTCGGAACCGGCCTGACCATGGTCTACAATAACGGCTATGCTGCAACGGATATGCTGACCTCAATCAAAATTGGCCTTTCCGCCATACCGCCGTGCGATGCCTTTTTCCTGCTGCCGGGAGATATGCCCGTTGTGGCCAAGGAGACATTTCTAGCCGTATACCGTGCCATGCCGGAGAATACCCCCGCTATCGTCTTTCCGACGCTGGAGGGCTACCGTAAGCACCCGCCGCTGATCGACAGCCGGTTTATTCCGGAGATCCTGCGCTATGAGGGACAGGAGGGGCTGCGGGG